>VFSW01012752.1_pt1 | contig 11715 bp, 4 predicted proteins | sample 5358111 | NCBI WGS metagenome assembly VFSW01 (sample SAMN11554181, study PRJNA540505) | mine drainage metagenome | isolation source: sediment from site ElyBrook_90M | place: USA: Ely Copper Mine, Vershire, VT | collected 2017 | reverse complement strand
TCATTGATCTGACTTCGAAGATGCACGCAGACGGTACGCTGGACTGGACGCCTCCGCCAGGGCATTGGGTGGTGCTGCGCATGGGCTACTCGCTGCTCGGTATCACCAACCATCCGGCCTCGCCAGAGGCCACAGGCCTTGAGGTAGATAAGCTCAACGCCGGCTATGTCAAGGCTTACTTCAATAGATACCTCGACAACTACCAGAGCGCGGTCGGTTCCCTGATGGGCAAGCGTGGCCTGCAGTATGTGATCACAGACAGTTGGGAGGCGGGTACACAGAATTGGACCGACGACATGATTGCGGAATTTACCAAGCGTCGAGGATATGATCCTCGTCCCTGGCTGCCGGTTCTGACTGGTCGTGTTGTTGAGAGTTCCGCCGCCAGCGACCGCTTCCTGTGGGACTTCCGCAAGACCATCGCCGACCTGGTAGCTGAAAACCATTATGGTGAAATTGCATCCCTGCTGCATGCTCGCGGTATGGGCCAGTATGGGGAATCACATGAGTCCGGCCGCGCCACCATTGGCGATGGTATGGAGATGAAGCGTGCAGACGATGTGCCCATGGCCGCTATGTGGACACAGCTTCCCGGTGTGAACGCGGAGCAGTACGGCTACAACGCGGACATCCGCGAATCGGCCTCCGTCGCTCATATCTACGGACAGAACATTGTGGCGGCGGAATCGCTGACTGCCAGATACGGTCCATGGTCCTGGTCGCCGGAGACGCTGAAACCCACTGCCGACAAGGAGTTGGCGATGGGATTGAACCGCTTTGTGATTCATACATCTGTTCACCAGCCTCTGGTGGGCAAAGCTCCGGGATTGGGCCTTGGGCCGTACGGACAATGGTTTACCCGGAATGAGACATGGGCTGAAGAGGCTCGGCCATGGGTCACCTATCTGGCTCGCAGCTCCTATCTTCTGCAGCAGGGGCAGTTTGTGGCGGACATTCTTTACTTCTATGGTGAAGATTCCAATCTTACGGCTATCTTCAGAAGCAAGTCACCCGATGTGCCTGCCGGCTACAACTTCGATTACGTAAACGCGGATGCTCTGATCCATAAACTGTCTGTTAAAGGTGGGCAGATCACCACCGCGAGCGGCATGAGCTACCACGTTCTCGCCCTGGATCCATACAGCCAGCATATGTCTCTGCCGGTTCTACGCGCCATTCGAGATATGGTTGCGCAGGGAGCCACCGTTGTGGGAGCAAGACCCACAGACACTCCAAGCCTGAGCGACGACTCGAAGGAGTTCAGCAGCATCGTAGACCAGCTATGGGGCACCGCAGGTAATGGTGAGCACACCTATGGCAAAGGAAAGGTCTATTCCGGGCAGCCGCTCACTGCCATGCTGTCAAATGTGCTGACGGGCATAGGGGTTCCGAGGGACTTCGACTACTCCAAACCGATGAGCGGCACGGAGGTGCTTTTCGTTCATCGCAAGCTTGCTGATGGCGACCTGTACTGGGTGGATAGCCGCAACGATCACGCTCAGACAGTCGATGCCACGTTCCGTGTGCAGGGCAAAGCGCCCGAACTGTGGCACGCGGATACAGGGAAGGTGGAACCGGCCGCATACAGCATCAAGGACGGAAGCACCACCGTGCCTCTGCATCTTGATCCTTTCGGCGCGGTGTTTGTGGTGTTTCGCAAACCAGCAACAGCTCAGTCCCACACTCTGCCGACGATGGTGGAAACACCGGTGGCAAACGTAACAGGGCCATGGAACGTCAGCTTCCAGCCCGACCGCGGAGCACCAGCGAAGATCACGCTGGATCAGCTTACTTCCTGGAGCGATAGCTCAAACCAGGGCGTGAAGTATTTCTCCGGCCAGGGCACTTATTCCAAAACGGTGAACGCACCGGCAGCCTGGTTCAAGCCAGGTACACAGCTTTGGCTTGACCTGGGCGACGTCAAAAATCTCGCTGAAGTAACCGTGAACGGCACCCCTCTGGGCATTCTTTGGAAGGCGCCCTTCAAGGTCGACGTGAGCAGTGCGCTAAAGCCGGGAGCGAACCTGGTGGAGGTGAAGGTCACCAACCTATGGGTGAACAGGCTGATTGGCGACATGCAACCGGGTACTGTCAAAAAGTACACCTTCACGACGCAGAAATTCTACGAGGCAAACTCGCCACTGCTGCCATCGGGTTTGCTTGGACCGGTAAAGCTGGAGCGGTCTGCAGCGGAGTGAACCCGGCCTGTAAACGCGTGGGACATATCGAAGGCCTGCCTTCGGTACAGAGCGAACGACAACTGCATCAAGGAGGGGTTATCAAGGTGAAATATTTCGAGGCAGGCAAATCAGGAGTTGCACAGGCTGGCCATGGACTTGCACGGCATGCAGTGCTGACGGCCATGATAGTGACGGGTTCGACAATCATGGCTTCGGGACAAGCAGCGCCGAAGCCCAATGTGCTTACGGTTAACTGGAATAAGGTGACCATGGTCTCCAAATCCACACCGACGTTGCAGGTCGTCGTAAACCCCATGCTGCGGCCCGGCTCTCCCATCCATGATGGCTCTTATGATGCAGTCAAACAGCTTGGTGCGGACTATGTTCGTTATGTTCCCTGGGAGCCTTATCCAAAGCTTGCAGTGGCGGAGCTGGACCCGCCAACAAAGGAGAAAACATCATGGGACTTCACCCTGATCGATCCCATGACGAAGGACTTTCTGCAGGCCACGGACGGACACAGCACGGTGATGAACTTCAGCACCATACCCGCGTGGATTTACAAGACGGCCAAACCAGTCGTCTATCCCGCAGATCCCAATCAGGTCGTCTGGAACTACACGCAGGGGACGGAGTTGAATGACCCTTCTGGAAAGCAGCTTGGAGACTACTTTGCGCGGCTTGTCAGCTGGTACACAAAAGGAGGCTTCACTGACGAGAATGGCAAACAGCACACCTCTGGCTACCATTACAACTTTCCTATATGGGAGGTGCTGAATGAGGTGGACTTCGAGCACAAGACCACACCGGAGCGGTACACGTTGGAGTATGACGCCATAGCCGGCGCCATTCACCAGGTAAGTCCTCAGACCAAGTTCATGGGGCTGGCTCTGGCGGACCCTTCAATCGACCCACGCTGGTTTGAATATTTTCTCAATCCTGCCAACCACAAACCCGGAATCCCTATCGATTACATCTCCTACCACTTCTATGCCTCTCCAGCTCCGACTGAGGGCCTCAATGAGTGGCAATACACATTCTTTAACCAGGCAGACCGCTTTCTTGCAACCACGCGCTATATCGAGTCCATACGGAAGCGTCTTTCTCCGGAAACTAAGACAGACACCGATGAACTTGGCGTTATCCTTCCCACGGATGAGGATGAGATCCTGGCATCAAAAGCGAACCCAAACCACATTCCCAATCTCTACTGGAATGCAGCCGGCTCGCTCTATGCCTACCTCTATATGGGTTTGGCGAAGCAGGGAATTGATGTGATTGGCGAGTCCCAACTAGTGGGGTATCCATCGCAGTTTCCAAGCGTCACCATGATTGACTGGACGAACGGCAAGCCGAATGCACGCTATTGGGTGTTGAAGTTGCTGAAGGACAACTTTCATCCCGGAGACAAGCTAGTGCAGACGGGACTCTCCCGGCGGAGTGATGTGCAGGCGCAAGCGTTTATAACGCCGCAAGGCAAGAAGTTGCTCATCGCAAACAAGCACAACTTGACCATCAATGTAGCCTTGCCTGAAGGCGCCGCAAGTGTATCCACAGTAGATGAAGCCAGCGGTGAGAGCGCTGCTCGCACCACATCGCAGCCTGGTTCCACGCTGCAAATGGCGCCATTCTCCGTAGTGGTGGTGAGCTGGCCATAGATTTGTAGATAGCTGCTTCTATCCATGCTCGTTCGCCGCAGGCCAGAGGCTTTTAGCTTCTGGCCTGTGGCATTTGTTTTGCAGGGATAAATGTAGAGTTCGCCTGGCCTGATTCCACTTTTATTTGGACAAATGGAAGTGCTCTGACAGGTCAAACCACTTGCTGATTTTTGCCTTGTTTCAAAATTGAAATAATGTCAAACACTGCCTGCGCCATATAAATGTGGCCCTTGCTCTCTGGTGGAATGATGACGGATTCCAGGCTGAAACTCACGACGATTCAGTAATCTATTGGAGCATTCCTATCGTATTAGGGGCCAGTGAAACCTGCTCACCGCGCCATGCGAAGTTCAGATTTCACATGGTTGAAGTGTGGGGCATTTCCACCTCTGTTACAGGGCTGTCAGACCACATAGTTTCAATACAAAATCTTTTTCAAAATGCTTGACAACGTTTTGCAAATCCATGTAATGTTCGGCCCGCATCAGAAATGTAGTTTTTCAGGTCACCGTGGATGCTACGGCTCTGTTCTCAGGGTAAGCAGGCTCCAGGCAGACACCAGATCGATGCGTGCAAGTGTGGTGTGACAACGGTTGTACTGGAACGTTGTCAATATTGTTTTTGGGGGCAACCTAATATGAAATGGCGTATTTTGACGGCTATGTTTTCGATCCTGTTTGCGTTTAGCTGCGGGGCTTATGGCCAGGGCGGCGCAAGCGGAACAATCCTTGGAACGGTGAAAGACGATACGGGGGCGCTGCTGGCTGGCGCGAGCGTTGAGATTACACGCGTTTCCACAGGCACCATAACCAGGACAACGACAGGCGCAGGCGGAGACTATACAGTCCCGGACCTACAGCCGGGTGGATACAGCGTAAAAGTAAGCATGGCCGGGTTTGGCGACGCCGTCACCAGTAACATCACTTTGACGGTTGCCCAGTCGGTCCGCGTGGATGCTGCACTGAAGCCCGGTAACGTGACTCAAACGGTTCAGGTGAGCGCCGGAGCGGTGGCGCTGGATACGGATACTTCATCTGTGTCGCAGCTCGTCAGCCAACGGCAGGTGGATCAGTTGCCGCTCAATGGGCGCAACTTCCTCAACCTGCTCTTCATCGGCGCTGGAGCAGTCCAGACGGTTGGTGAACAGGGCCAGATGAGGCAGGGCGAAGGCAATGCCATCAGCATCAACGGTGGCCGCCCGGAGTCAAATAACTACACGCTGGACGGCATGGCGAATACAGACACCGCTCTGAACACACCAGCGGTCATTCTGTCGCAGGATGCCATTCAGGAGTTCAAAGTACAGAGCGAAACCTACTCCGCTGAATTTGGTTTCAGCGCCAACCAGGTAAACATCGTCAGCAAGAGCGGCACCAACGACATCCATGGCTCTGTGTTCGAGTTCGACAGGAACGACGCTTTCGATGCCAGCACCCACTTTCAGCCGGTCAAGCCCATCCTGCGGCAAAACCAGTTTGGTTTCGTCCTTGGAGGCCCGGTCTTCATCCCGAAGGTCTATGATGGCCGCAATAAGACCTTCTGGCTGGCTAACTACGAAGGTTGGCGGATCATCAACGGTACAAGCTCTTACCTCAACGTTCCTGACACAGCTCAATTGAGCGGTAATTTTTCAGCTTCAGGTCTTCCCGCATACGGTTCTCCGGCTTGCGCTGCCGCCCTGGCGGGAGGCAATCCCTGCATGCCGATCGACCCAACCACTGGCCAGCCCTTTCAGGGTAATGTTGTGCCAGCCGGACGTTTTTCACGTCTAGCAAATGTCACCCTGAACGCAAAGCTGTTTCCCGCTCCCAACTGCTTCACCAGCGGCTGCCTGGCGAACTACCACCTGAATAACGGATTGCCAAACAACACTGACCAGCAGACCTACCGGCTCGACCAGAACATGGGCCGTTTTGGTTCCATCTTTGCGCGTTATACCAAGGCCAACTATGGCCTGCAGACAGTCGGATCGGTCTCCCTGCCGGCCGGCTTGAATATATTTACGGAAGACTCAACCAGTTGGGAGGTGTCTCACACCCTGTCCTTCAAGGGCACAAACGTGAACGTCTTCCGCTTTGGATACCTTGGGGCCAATTCTCTGCAAGGCGACAGTCCCGCGCCCCAGTCCGCAATTACGGCCCTGGGCTTGACGGGTGTCTACACCAACCTGCCAGACTACGCGCGTGGCTCCCCCGGCGTCAGCTTCCAGAACCTATCAGGCGCGGGAGGCAGCCCGGGCAACAATCCCACCACTAGCAATATTCCCATGTGGGAGTTCGGCGATTCCTTTACTACGATTCGGGGCAAGCATACTATCGGCATCGGCTTCGACTATCGCAAGTGGCTGCAGAAACGCGATCTTTCTACTAACTTCACTGGCAGCTATGGTTTCAGCAACAACACGGTCCTGCAAAATGGTGGTAATGGCGCAAATAACTGCCCCACACCCACGTGCGGAACTGGCAACGCTATTGCTGACTTCCTGCTTGGCTACTACAGTGGCGCCAGCACGTTCCAGCCCGGACCGTTTAGCTCCACATCGGGCCAGCCTGGCAACCTGAACCAGTTCCACTTCCTATACTTTGGCCCCTATGTGCAGGATGATTGGAAGGTTACCGATCGTCTTACTCTCAATCTAGGTATGCGTTGGGATTATCGCGCCATACCCGTTGAAACCAATAACAAGATGTTCTGGATCGACCCGAATGCTCCCAAGGGCGGTCTGTGCTTTGCAGACAAGGCATTGTTGACCGACGGTATTGCACCTGCGGGCAATGGCTTCTACTCCTACTGCGGACGCCGCAACCCAGCCTCCGGTGGCAAGCTTCCCTTTGCTCCTAGATTGGGTTTTGCCTATAGGCCTTTTGGCGGCGACAAAACAGTGGTTCGTGGTGGTTACGGTATCTTCTTCGACTCATCTGAGACGCGTGAGATCGATAACACGGGCGACCTGTATCCCTTCGTCGTCCGCACCAGCCTGACCCCGCTCACAAACTCGGCAAACCCGAAACTGACCGATCAGCTCTTTCCTTCGTTGAGCGCTCTGCAGCCCGTGAGTGTTGCAACGCAGGGTGGCCAGTTCATCGCGGTCATCATCTCGGCGCATCCTATCAACCCCTATGTGCAGCAGTGGTCGTTCTCCGTTGAACGTGAGTTGGCGAAGAACACGACACTGGAAGCTAACTATGTAGGCAACAAGGCGACGCACCTGCTGGACCGCATCAACATCAACCAGCCGATTGCGCCCAGCAATCCAGCACTTTGCCAGACCAATCCCAATGCAGGTGATTGCCCGGTCTATCCACGCCGTCCGTATCCCAACTTCACCAGCGGCACGGGAACACTCGACAGCAGTTGGCAGGGATACTCAAACTACAATGCCGCCAACATCAAGTTGGAACGCCGTGCTACAGACATGGCATTCGTGGCGGTTTACACCTGGTCAAAGAGCATGGATGACAAGTCTGCTGCAGCGGGTATCGGTGCAACGAACTCGTTTGCAGGCCATATGAATGACCATAATCCAAACCTTGATTACGGCCCTTCAGATTTCAATGTGGGTCAAAGGTTTGTCGCCAGCTATGTCTATGACCTGCCGGTAGGTCGTGGCAAGCGTTACCTCGCAACCACAAGCCGTCTTGCGGATGTGGCAGTCGGTGGCTGGGAGGTAACTGGGATTGGGACCTTCCAGGAAGGGTTCCCGTTCTCAATCCTTGCGAACGACACCTACGGCCTTCTTAACACCTTCAACCAGCGGGCCAACTTCACGCCCCATCTGAACTCGGGATTCCACAAGAGCGTGAATGAGTTCTTCAACACCACTGCGTATAGCCAGCCACTCGCTGGAGCGTTTGGAAACGTTGGAAGAAACACCATCACTGGGCCTGGTATCGAAAACTTTGATATGGGTCTGATCAAGAACCTCAACTTCACTGAAAGAATCCACATGCAACTGCGTCTGGAGTCCTTCAACACCTTCAACCATACACAGTACGGTGTCGACCCAAGTGCGCCGGGTGTCGGTCCTGGTTCCAACGCGGTGGATGACAACGTGAACGACCAGGCGCCAAGTGCGAATACCAACTTCGGTAAAATCACCTCCGCGCGTCCTGGACGTATTCTTCAGCTAGGAGGCAAGATCACCTTCTAAGGAACCGCATTGCTCACCTGCAGCCTGCATGCGCTGTTACCGCATGCAGGCTCCACTTATTTGGCGGTACACTCACTGGCATGGGTCTGTTCATGAGTTCTGTCATGGGTCTTTCTAAGCAAAGAATTGCCATCTTGTTCTGCCTTTCGTGCTCCATGGCGCTGGGGCAATCCGCCACCTCCTCACCGGCTGAGCAATACGCTGCACAAGGCCGTGCGGCCCTTGCAGCAGGGGACTACGTGCAGGCGGAAATGAATTATGAGAAGCTTCGCCAGCTTGAACCTGGTGTGGCCGAGGTACATGCCACGCTGGGCGTCATCTACTTTCAGGAAAGAAAGTTTGATCAGGCGGTGTCTGAACTGCGGCAGGCCATGAGGCTGAAGCCCAGTCTGCCGAAGGTCGATGGCCTGCTTGCCATGTCATTGTCTGAATTGGGTCATTATCGTGAGGCGCTTCCTGGCTTGGAGAAAACATTTCGCCAGACCACTGAGCCACCAGTGAAGCGCATGTGCGGTTTACAGCTCGAGCGGGCTTACACGGGCCTGCATGCTGACAATAAGGCTGTGCAAGTTGCTCTGGAGCTGGACAGCCTGTTTCCCAATGATCCTGAGATTCTCTATCACAACGAAAGAATCTACGGGAATTACGCGTATCTGACGATTCAAAAGTTGATAAAGGTGGCTCCAGATTCCATCTGGAAGCATCAGGCCGCCGCGGAGGCGTTGGAGGCCCAGGGATCCAATGATTCGGCCATTGCGGAATACAGACAGATTTTAGCCATCGATCCGCATCGCCTGGGAATTCACTACCGGCTTGGCCGCACACTTCTGGCACGGTACAGGACAACTCTGAAGACTGCGGACGTGGCCGAGGCATTGCAGGAGTTTCAACTGGAACTGGATATGGATCCGGCAAACGCAAATGCCGCGTATGAGATAGGAGCAATCCATCAGGAATCCAGCCAGTTGGAGCAGGCGCGTACTTTCTTTGAGGAAGCATTGCGGTCCCATCCAGACTTTCCTGAGGCGCAGTTGGGGTTGGGAACCGTACTGCAGGAATTGCAAAAGCCCGATGAGGCGCTACCCCACCTCAAGCAGGCCGTGGCCCTTGACCCGCTGAATGACGTGGCATGGTATCGCCTGTCGCAGGTTCAACGGGCCCTGGGGAATGCGGCAGAGCAGCGTGCCGCTCTAAAGTAGTTTCAACGGCTGCATAACGAGAGGCCAGCCAGTGACCTGGCAACGCCAAGTGAAGTAACAAAGCAGAAATTGGAACCCGCGGTGGCTAATCAATAGAGGTTGGATACAGCGGCTCTGAGCTTAAGCTGGGTAGAGAAATAATCTTGCTCCTGAAGGCCACACTTCATAGGCTTGGCTGGTCAGGCTTCCTGGGATGCCACTTATAAGCAGCAACAGAGTTCTTCCAGAAGAATTTTCTCTGGGCCTCACTCCGTTTAGATGACATATAGCCGCGCACAATAGCCAGCGTATCTGCATAGCTTGCGAGGTGGTCGCTGTTGGGCCAGTCGCTTCCGAAGAGAACTCTATCTTCACCAAAAATATGCCAGATGGCATCCAGCTTGGCCCTATAGAAAGCCGGATCCTTCGGTACGCTTTGTCCCTTTTGTTCCGGAATTTCCGACAGCTTGACGAAGACGTTTGGCGCATCCCCCAGGTGGCGCAGGTTTGCATCGTATTGCCTGCGGGTCGCAGGATCGGTTGGCACTTCAGCGTGGGGCAGGTGGTCCACCACTATTCGCAGGTTAGGAACGCGGTCTGTCACATCCACGATGGCTCTGATGAGCGACGGATCAGGATTGGCTGTGTCCAGTGTTAGCCCGGCCTGAGAGAGTTCCTTCAACCCAGCAATGAAGGCAGGATTGCGAACATCCGCTGCCAGGTCTCGGCTCCAGAGATTGCCGCATCTAATCCCCAGAAAAAGCGGATTCGCATGCAGTCGCTCCAGTTCCTTGGAGTATGTAGCGCTTCCCGGAACAAGATCGCCGATCATGCCGACTATGATGGGGTGGTTGGCAGCCACATTCAGAACCCAGTCATTGTCGCTTGGCAGGGGACTGGCCTCGATGGCAATGGCTCCAACCACACCGAGAGGTACGCTGATGGACGCGTAGCGATCCGGCAGAGCAGGCTTGAAGATGACGGGGTCGCTTTTTTCTGGCCAGGGAACGCCACCAGGCCGGTCGGTGTCAAACAGATGGATATGGGCGTCGAGGATAGGAATTGCAGGTGGCAGGGCTTCAGCGATGGGATTTGACGCCCAGGCAAGACCGGCTGATGCCGCAAGTTTAAGAAGTTCGCGCCGCTGCATTCATATCTCCCGTATTTTCAGTTGAGGCAGGCCTTACCCAGCCTGATAGAACCATAGTCTTGATGGACGGTTTCGCCGGTATGCGTCAAGTAACGGGTAGCTGGACCGCTGGTTTTATACGGCCGGAATATCGCGTTCCAAAGGAAAAACAATTCCATAAACGAGGTAAAGGTAACGAAAGCTTGATTGAGGTGTCAAGCCTTTAGCCAGCTTCATATTTACAGGTCTAGAAGCGCAGCTTGCTGGCGGGTGGATTAGGTAACCTGGCTAAAAAAACCGTTAAGCTCCGGAGGTAAATATTCCCTAATGATACGGTTGCCCTATTGGCGTTCCGTGTGTTATCACTTCGTGTGCCATTTAACCTTGATGAACCCGTGTCCTAAAAGAAATGCAGGATTTCTTCGCATGGGACTGTCCTCAAGGTTGTCGAACTTCAAGTGCAAAAGGATGAGTTCCCATGATGATACGCGCCAGTCGAACGTTGTCGGCCATTTCGCTTCTGTGCATTGCCTCCATGTGCGCGGTGGCGCACGCACAACAAAGCCAGGATGTGTTGAAGCGTGAATTCCAGAGCCCGCCGAACACCGCGAAGCCACGTGTGTGGTGGCACTGGATGAACGGCAACATCACGAAAGAGGGAATCAAGCTTGATCTCGAGTGGATGAACAGGGTTGGAATCGGCGGTTTCCAGAATTTTGACGCTGCACTCTTCACTCCTCAGGTCGTGGAGAAACGGCTCGTTTACATGACGCCGGACTGGAAGGATGCGTTTCTCTATGCCACGACCACGGCAGACCGTCTGGGCCTGGAAGAAGCCATAGCCGGCTCGCCGGGCTGGAGCGAGACGGGTGGCCCCTGGGTACAACCATCCCATGGCATGAAGAAGGTGGTGTGGAGCGAAACACGCATTGTGGGTGGCAAGCCCTTCACTGGTGTGCTGCCCAAACCCCCATCGGTGAGCGGACCGCTTCAGAACATTCCTATCTCTGATCCTTTGGCTGCAATTACAGGGGAGAAGCCCAAGACCCCTCCTCAGTTCTATGCAGACAGCGCCGTGATTGCCTACCGCGCGCCAGCGGGCGATGTACTGATTACGGAGTTGAAGCCGAAGATCACCTCTAGCGGCGGCGGCATCGATGCGGCATTGCTTACCGATGGAGACCTGGTGAAAGCTACGACGCTCCCCATAGCTCCGCTGGGGCAGACTTCCTGGGTGCAATACGAGTTTGCTAAACCGCAGACTATCCACGCAGTAACACTGGTAACGCGCGGTGGTGAAAGCATGATGGATGCCTTTATTGGTCCACAAAACGCGGGACGCACCCTGGAAGCGAGCGATGATGGTCAGCAGTTCAAACAAATTGTAGAGATTCCCCATGGCGGCTCGCCGGAACATACT
>VFSW01012751.1_pt1 | contig 11715 bp, 9 predicted proteins | sample 5358111 | NCBI WGS metagenome assembly VFSW01 (sample SAMN11554181, study PRJNA540505) | mine drainage metagenome | isolation source: sediment from site ElyBrook_90M | place: USA: Ely Copper Mine, Vershire, VT | collected 2017 | reverse complement strand
GCACAGCGTCCGGCACAGCATCCTGTACGGCCCCCTAGCTATGCGGCGCAGCGGATGCAGAATGGGCGGGTGCAGCAAGGAGGACCGCTGAATGATCGTCGCAATGCTTCGCAGTCCTCTGTCTACAGGGGCAGCCTGGCACCACGCCAGACGCCGATGACGCCGCCGAATGCAGGCGGCCCCGGAGCGCAGGGAATGCAATACAGAGGACAGGGCTATGCGCGGCCGAGCAATCCTGACAGCGCACCACCCAGTTATGCCCCTCCGGGACATCTTGGTTCATGGCTTAGTCAGCACAGCGGCGTTCCGCTGCAGCAGCAGGAGGAGATGCTGCGCAGGGATCCGAGCTTCAACCGGCTTCCCCAGGCGACGCAGCAGCGGCTGGTGCAGCAGTTGCACCAGGTGGACCAGATGCCCGCGGCGCAGCGTGACAGACGGTTGGCCCGTACAGAAAACCTGGAACGGCTTTCACCGCAGCAGCGCGCGCAGGTGAGTGAGTCGGCTCGCCGCTGGAACACGCTGCCGGCAGACCGCCAGGTCATGATGAAGGGCGCATTTCGCGATCTGCGCGGTGTTCCTCTGGATCAGAGACAGACTGTCTTGAACTCTGATCGCTACCAGCATGCCTTCAGCCCGGAAGAGCGCGGCATCCTCTCAAACATGCTGAGCGTGGAGCCCTACGAGCCGCCGAAATAGCGGTCCGCGTCTGCTTACTTTTCCAGCACGAACTGGGTGTGCAGCCGGATGTCCCGCGAGGATGCTCCCACCTGAACCTCAAACGCACCTGGATCGGCGGTCCATTGCTTCGTCTCCGGGCTCCAGTAGGAAAGCGCGGCGCGGTCCAGTGTGAGATGAACGGTCTTTGTCTCGCCCGGCTGCAACTCAACGCGGGTGAATCCCTTCAGCTCATGCACAGGTCTGTCGATTTTGGAGTGGCCGTCGTGCACATAGAGTTGGACCACCTCAGCACCGGCGCGTGAGCCGGTGTTCTTCACCTTGAGGCTCACCTCGACCGGCGCGTCAGCTGTGACCTTGCCCGGCGTGACCTTCAGATCGCTATAGGCAAAGGTGGTGTAGCTGAGCCCATAGCCAAAGGGAAACTGGGGCTCCACGTTCTTTGTGTCGTAGTAGCGATAGCCGACGTAGATTCCCTCCGCATAGTTCACCACCAGGTTCGTGCCGGGATAATTCGCTGCGGCGGGCGAGTCCTCATAGCGCTTTGGCAAGGAGACGGGCAGCTTGCCGGAGGGGTCGGCATCGCCGAAGAGAATGGAGGCCAGCGCATGGCCGCCCTCTTGCCCGCCGTACCACATGTCCACGAGCGCGGGCGTGGTGCCGATCCACTTCGTCATCGTGACGGGGTCGCCGGTGTTGATCACCACGATGGTGTGCGGGTTGGCCTTTTCCACGGCTTCGATCAACTCGTTCTGACCGGCGGGCAGGTCCATCGTCGCCACGTCGTGTCCTTCCGACTCCAGCTTCGAGTAGCGGCCCACGACGACCACCGCAACGTCGGCCTGCGCTGCCGCATCCACAGCTTCCTTCTTGGATTTCTCACGTGCTTCGGCCGTGTCCTGCGTGGGGTCTTCGCCTTCCATGCCGACGCCGAGGGCGTAGGTCACCTTTATGCTGCTGCCTGCGCGGCTACGAATGCCGTCGAGCGGCGCAATGGCATACTTTGGTCGCACCAGCGAACTGCCACCGCCGCCCGTCCGCGCGACAGCGGCGTTGGGCCCAATGACAGCAATGGAATGAATCTTTGTGGTGTCGAGAGGCAGCAAGGAGTGCTCGTTCTTCAAAAGGACAATGCCTTCTGTCGCACCCTGCAAAGCCACGGCCCGCTCGGCAGGCGCGTCCACTTCGCCGCCCTCTGTGTGTGGGTGGTCAAAGATGCCGCTGAGGAAGATGACGCGGAGGATGCGGCCCACGTTGTCGTCGATGGTGGCCTCGGTGATCTGCCCGGCTTGCACTGCGGCCAGAACCTTGTCTGCCACCAGCCAGCCTGCGCCGCTGCCGCCGTTCTTGAAGCGGTCGGATTTGGTCATGGCGAGCATCTGCGGTCCGCCCGGCATCTCCAGGTCCATGCCGGCGTTTACGGTGGGCGCGGTCGAGTAAGTGCTGGCCCAATCGGAGACCACAAATCCCTTGAAGCCGAATTCGTTTTTCAGCACGTCTGTGAGCAGATAGGTGTTCTCGCCGCAATGCACCCCGTTGACCTTGTTGTAGGCTGACATGACGGTCCACGCTCCGCCTTCCTGCACGGCGGCTTTGAAGGCGGGCAGATAGATCTCGTGCAGTGTGCGCTCGTCGATGTGCGCATCAATACGATGGCGCTTGAACTCTTCGTTGTTGGCGTCAAAGTGTTTTACCGAGGGGATGACGCCCTCGCCCTGCACACCTTTGACGTAGGCCACGCCCATACGGCCGGAGAGATAGGGGTCTTCGCCATAGCCCTCAAAGTTGCGCCCCCACAGCGGCACGCGGTTGATGTTCACGGTTGGCCCGAGAATCATGTCGCGGCCCAGCGCCTTCACCTCCTGCGCAATCGCCTGGCCTTCGCGTTGGATCAGTTCGGTATCCCATGTGGAGGCCATGTCTACGCCGGACGGAAACGAAGTGGTCTCGACCTTGACTGGATTGTTGGCCGTATTGGTGACGGCCGAGCTACCCATCCAGGCGCGCACGCCCATGGGCCCATCGGCCATCCTGATCGCGGGAATTCCCAGGCGCTCGATGGGCGCGGACTCCATCCAGCCGGAGCCGGAGAGCATGGTTGCCTTCTCTGCGAGGGTGATACGGCTCAACAGGTCGGCCACGCGCTTTTCGACAGGCAGCGAGGCGTTCTTGTAAGGTGCCGTGGAGGGTTGGACGGTCTGCGCCGGCGCTCCATATGTAGCAAAAATGAATGCGGTCAACAGGGTGCAGGTGAGGGCTTCAGATAAGTGGCGCATGAGGTTGGCTCCAATGGCGAGACTCGCCGGGACTCGCGGGCAATGGTAAAGGACAGGCGTCGTTTTGAACAAACGCCGTGACCACGACCTGCGGTTCTCTACTCCCCGCTCAACTTCAAGGTGGAGGCGCCGCTTTCCTCCTCCTCTTCCGGCGCGAGGATCATCCAGCCGGATCCCGCGGCTGCCAGGAGCAGCCCGAGCCCGGCGCGCAGTTCCACCGAAGGCCGTAGCAGGACCAGCCCGATCAGGCTTGTGATCAGTGGCGCCAGAACGAAACGGACAGTCATACGCGCGGCGGAGAGGCGACGCATCAACCAGAAGAGCAGCAGCAGGCTCGGCAATTCGATGGCGAGCGACCAAGCCATTTCCAGCTTGAGTGCGCCCCAGCTCCAGATTGGCTGCTCGGACACGGCGCTGGCGCCCGCCAGCCCCACAGCGGCAGCTGTACCGGCAATGGCCGCCATCGGCGCGGTGGATCTGCCAGGCATTGCGAGGGCAACTCGCACCGCGACGCAGTTTGCCGCAGCAACGCAAAGCGCAGCCAGAACGACTACGCAAAATGCGCCTCCCGCTACCATCGATTGGGGAATTTCAACCGGAAAGATGCAGAGCATGCCCGCGACGGCGATAAGTGCTGCAGTCAGTGCCCCATGGCTCTGAATGCCCGTGCCGCGGCGTACCATATGCGGCTCAAGGACGATCGCAAACATTGGGGTGAGAGCGAACAAAACAACCTGCGTCAGCGTGGAAACCCAACCTTCCGCAAGGCGAAGCAGCAGGGCCGGCGCCACGAACAAACCCAAGCCAGTCAGCGCGGCGGCCCGTACCTGTCGCTTGGCCGGCCACTTTGCTCGACGCACAAGAGCAAGCAGCACGGCTGTCATGGTGAGCAGAACAAAGTGCACCACCTGCCGTTCCAAGCGTGGCAGATGATTTTGGGATAGAACCGGTAACAGATCGGTCCGTACCATTCCGAGCGACCAGAGGCAGCAGAGTAGCAGCAGGCCCGTCGCGGGGACTGCTCCAACTCTTGCTCGCCTGGGCCGACGCGCTATCATGCTTTCGATCAGAACACACCAGACTGATCTCGCAAGGGCCGATTCGGGTTTACGGTCGATTGTCGGACGGAGTCAACCAGCACGCCAGCTCTACAATACGTCCACCGCGACGAGTGTAATGTCGTCCTGCTGTGCCGCTGGAGCAGGTTGCCAGCGTCGTATGTCCTCAAGCAAATCATCCAGCAGTTCGGCAGGGGTATGCGCCTGGTTCTTACGCATGGTAAGTTCCAGCGCAAGATCTCCGAAGGGCTCGCCCGCTGCATTCTCCGGTTCCAGGACGCCGTCTGTGCAGAGCAGGAAGCGGTCGCCGGGATCAAGCTCAAGCGCGCACACGGGATAATCAGGCTCCGGCATCACTCCAAAGAGAAGTCCGTTGCACTCGATCCGTTCCAGGGTACCAGCACGCCAGCGCAGCAGGGGAGGATGCCCCGCCGCAGAATAAAGCCCAATGCGCTTTTCCAGATCGAGCCACATATATGCGGCCGTGACGAACTGTCCGTGTAACTGGTCTAAGAGGACACGGTTCAAACCCTGCATCACTTCCGCCGGCGCACTCGCGCACGGAAGGACAGACTGAATCGCTACCTTCAGCATGGCTGCGATGAGCGCCGCCGGTACGCCGTGCCCGGAGACGTCGGCCACGAGGAAGCCCACATGATGCGCGTCGATGGGGAGAAATTCGTAAAAGTCGCCTCCCACGGCGGTCATGGGCTGGTATAGCGCTGAAATCCTCAGACTTTCAACATGGGGAACATTGGTGGGAAGAATGGACGCCTGAATCTGCCGTGCAACGTCCAACTCATTTTCGATGGAAAGCAGGCGGCGTTCGTTGGCAAAGACTTTTTGGGCAGCAACATAGGCAAAGGAAAACAGGAAGCAGGCAAATGCGAGCTCGTCGAGCAAGGGTAACTCGATACGCGGTAAGCGCAGCCAGCCCCACACGTTTCTGAACAGGGCATCCGCCGTGAAGATGAGTGTGCCCAGGGTGAGAATGCGATTGGGAAAGGTCAGGAATCGCTTCGATAAGCGTGGCACAACAACAACCGTGGCCAGACAAATCACGGCACAGACGGCAAGAAAGTTGTTGTACGGCAGCAGCGTGTCATCCAGGCCGTGAAGTATGAACCAGCCAATGCCGGCCAGAGCAAGCACTGCTCCCACAGCGGCCATTGCCTGCGTCAGCCGCCGCATCGTTCCAAGAGTCAACTCCGACCAGACAAGCATGGCGGCGACGATAAGGAGATACCTGATTGCGTTGAGTGTGAATGGAGCGCAAGTCTGGACCCAATTTGGGAAAATCTGTTGGACGGTGGGTGTTCTGAGCAGCAGGCTGGTTCCGTACATGCCGCTCCAGATCCCAAGCCAGACGAGGATGCGAATCTCACCGCGCTTGCGAATGACCGCGATTGCGCAAGAGACCAGCCCGAAAAACACAAAGACAGTTCCCAGTGCGATATACGCCAGGTCGATGCGAGCCAGAGTCAATGCAGAACCATCCAAACCGGCGCCCTCCAACCGGCCCCAGCCAGCCTTGGGGTCTGGGTCGTGAGAAAGCCCACACTTTAGACCTGCCGCAACCGATCTGCTGTGACGGGCAATACCTGGCGCAGTTGAAGCGACCACGGTGGCCCTGATCCAGCCGTTCAATGTGCCAAGGCTGCCAGACAACGGCTACCAATTTACCGTCAGTTACAATGGAAGCAGGGCCAAGGCCAAACATATCTGCGTATTCCACGCAAACAGAGCAAGGAGTTTTATCCGTATGGCGATTCCCGCCACTCAAATGCGTCCGGGCATGATTATCAAGCACAATGACCAGCTTCACCTGGTCTTCAAGGTGGAGCACCGCACGCCCGGCAACCTGCGCGCCTTCATCCAGGCCAAACTGCGCAACCTCAAGTCCGGAGCGATGTTCGAGCACCGCTTCCGCTCCGCCGACGCCATTGAGAAGGTTGTGGTGGATGAGGTTGACATGGAGTTTCTCTACGCCGACGGCGACGACTACTATTTCATGAATCCCGTAGACTTTGAGCAGACTATTCTCAAGGGCTCGACGCTAGGCGATGCGGTCGAGTATCTGACACCCAATCTCCAGATCAAGGTCAGCTACCACGATGGCCTGGCTGTGGGCATCGAGCTGCCTTCGGCGGTGGAGCTGACAGTTGTGGAGACCGAGCCGGGCCTCAAGTCCGCTACCGCCTCCAGCGTCACCAAGCCTGCAAGGACCGAGACCGGCCTCGTGGTCCAGGTTCCGGCCTTCATCAACGAAGGCGAAAAGATTCGTGTAGATACCAGCGAAGGCGCCTATCTCAGCCGCGCTTAAGCTCCATTTCCGCCGAAACAGAAAGCCATCGCTCACGGGCGATGGCTTTCTGCATGGGTGTCTCTTTGCACCGCGGCGGGGTGCAGGCCGCATGCTTCTCGCTTCCTATCGCGCTCTCTTGACAGGGTCACTGTTTTTGGGGAACAATGGGTAACCGTATGGTTACTCATTTTCAGACAACTGCTCATGCTCTCCCTCCGGATGTCTATCGGGCTATCGCCGATCCCACGCGGCGGGCCATTCTGGACAGGTTGCGGCAAGGGCCTGAGCCCGTGAATGCCCTTGCCTCGCAGTTCAGTCAGACCCGCCCTGCGATCAGCAAGCATTTGCGTGTCTTGCGTACCGCGCGCCTTGTGCGTGAGCGGCGATCTGGTCGCGAACGCAGATATTCACTGGAGCCGGGGCCCTTGAAAGACGTAGCTCAGTGGATCGAAGAGTATCGGCATTTCTGGCAGTCCAGTCTGACCAACCTGAAGCGGCACCTTGAAAACGAAAGTGGAGGGGCGCAATGACTGCGTTTAAGGGCGTGCAGGCGGTAGCAGATGTAGAGCGGGGAATGATTCTGGCATCGGTCGAAATAAGCGCCCCGCCTGAGCGGGTCTTTGAGGCGCTTATTCGTTCGGAAGACGTCCTGCGCTGGTGGGGGTCGGATGATTTTCACCGCACGACCAAGTGGGAGGCCGATGTGCGTCCAGGCGGCAAGTGGCGCGCAGAGGGCAGAATGAAGGACGGCCGGACCTACACAGTGGTGGGCGAGTTCACCGAAGTGGAAGTGCCCCACCGGCTGGTCTTTACATGGAGGCCCGACTGGGATGCTCCGAACGAGACCCGCGTGACCTACATCCTGGAGCCGTTTGAATTCGGAACGCGGCTGACCTTGCGGCACGAGGGATTTGCCGGTCGTCCTGCAGTGTGCAACAACCATGGTGCCGGCTGGACAAAGGTGCTGGGCTGGCTGGCGGCGGACCTGTGCGCTGAGTTCGCGCCGGTACACTACTTCCTGTTCCGGCTCATTCCGCCAAGGCCCACCTTTCTATACGATATGACCCATGAGGAGCAAATCCTGATGGGAGTTCACGGAGCTTATTGGCACGGCCAGCTCGCTGCGGGCAAGATCATCGCCTTCGGCCCGGTGGCCGATCCTGCAGGGGGCTGGGGCGTTGGTATGCTCCGCGTGACCGGCGCGTCAGAGGCGGACGGCCTTACCGCAAATGATCCAGTGATTCTTGCCAACCAGGGGTTCCGTTATGAGGTTTTCAACATGCCGAGGGCCGTTCACATTTAGGACGGAGTGCGCGCTGCCGCGAAAATGAAGCAAGAATCGGCAGCCACGCACAGGCGCAACCGATCGCATAGCCAAAGGAGGCATCGTACCATGCCAGTCGCCAGCTCAATTTCTCATGCTGCCGGTACATTTCACCAAAACGCTCAGATTTTGTCCAAGTGCTATGCAGGGCTGACCCCAGAGGAGTGGCAGCGCCGTCCCAGCGACTCGTCCAATAGTGTGTTGTGGATTGTAGGACACATCGTCTGGGCGCGCTCCCGAGTGCTCGCACTGCTTGGTACTTCGTGGACCGAGCCGTGGCTGCAGCAGTTCGAGCGTGGCGCGAAGCGGGGCGATACGGTGCAATATCCATCTCCCGAACAGGTTATGCAGGCGTGGAAGGATGTTTCGGAGAGTTTGATGACTGTGCTGGAGTGCGCAGCAGAGGATGTGCTTGCTGCTCCAGCGCCACCCAAGTCTCCCAGCTTGGACGGCAAGACGAGTGGGATGGTCAGTTTCCTGGCGTTCCACGAGACCTATCATGTAGGCCAGGTTGCATATCTGCGGTGTTGGTTGGGGCATGAGGGGCCGGTCGGATAGACGAGAATCTGCAGTCTTGTCAACGTCACCAGATGCCCCAACCAGACGGCGCTTTTTGCCGGTGGGACGGGGCATCCATAGACTGCTTCTTACAGCTGCACTAGCTTCGCTTCCAGCAGCGCCTCGATTGTTCCCAGTGCCTCCAGCACTTTGACGGAGACGGGCGCGTCCACCTGTACTACGGCCAACGCCTTTGCCGGCCTTGCTCCGGCGCGCTCGCGGCCCAGGGCGAAGTTCGCGATGTTGACGCCGTGTTCGCCGAGGATGGTGCCGATCTTGCCGATTACACCCGGAACGTCGAGGTTGCGGCAGACCAGCAAATTCCCCTCGAGCGGAGCCTCGATGTCGATGCCGTTGAACTCCAGCAGCCGCGGTTGTTCGCCGTGAATGACTGTGGCGCTTGCATGATTCTTTCCGGCGGCTGCGTGCAGCTCGATGGTCAGGACCGTGCCTGCGCCGCCCCGCCCGCTTTCCTGCTTCTCCTCGTGGATGCGGATTCCGCGCTCCTGCGCCACCGCAGCCGCGTTGATGCGGTTCACATTCTCCGAGCCCTGCAAAAGGCCTTCGATGGCCGCATTGCGCACCAGGTCGGTCTTGGCCTCAGCCAGTGCGCCGCAGTAGATCAAATGAATCGACTCGATCCCGCCCCTGCCAGTCTGGGCGAGAAAGGAACCGAGGCGGCCGGCCAAATCGATATAGGGCGCCAGCTGCACATACTCCTCATGACTTAGCGACGGCAGGTTGACGGCGTTCTGCACTACGCCAAGCTTCAGATACTCTCTCACCTGCATAGCGATCTGCACGCCGACGGCTTCCTGCGCCTCGGCGGTTGAACCGGCGATGTGTGGCGTCAGAATTACGTTATCCAGGTCGAAGAAGGGGGAGTCTTTGGGGGGCTCGACGGTGAGCACATCGAGCGCGGCACCGGCTACCTGCCCGCTCTTCAACGCTGCCGCCAGCGCTGCTTCATCCACCAGCTCACCGCGAGCGCAGTTGATGATGCGTACGCCCTTCTTCATCGCCGCAAGTGTTTTGGCGTTGATGATGCCCGTGGTTTGTGGCGTGAGGCCTACGTGTAGCGTCAGATAATCTGAGCCTGCAATCAGCTCGTCCAGCGTAACCAGCCTGATGCCGTTCTCGCGTGCCACAGCCGCTGCGACAAACGGGTCGCTACCGATGATCTCAAGGCCAAAGCCCCTTGCCCGCTTCGCCACTTCCAGGCCGATGCGGCCCAGTCCAAGGATGCCAAGCGTCTTGCCGCGCAGTTCGGAACCCTGCAGTGACTTCTTCTCCCACTTGCCGGCGTGCATCGAATTATTTGCCGCGGAAACCTTGCGGGCCAGGGCGATCATCAGGCAGATGGCCAACTCGGCCACGGCCACGGCATTCGCACCCGGTGTGTTCATCACGACAATACCGCGTCTTGTGGCGGCATCGGCATCAATGTTGTCCACGCCCACGCCCGCACGGCCAATCACGCGCAGCTTCGGCGCATGCTCCATCAGAGCGTCGTCCACCTGCACGGCCGAGCGCACAACCAGAGCATCCGCATCGGCCAGCGCAGCGGGCAAGCCGTTGGGCAGCTTGTCGTGCGTCAATACTTCCCACCCCGGCTCGGCCGCAAACACGGCCAGTGTTGCCGGAGACACCTTTTCCGCCAGAACGATCTTCATTGCCTCTCCCTTGCGTCCTTGTGTGGGTTTGTACTCGTCAAAGCGGATGCCTTCCTGTTCGCATAGGAGGTCGAACATCCGTACCACGGCGGCGTGCGGCTTGCCCTCACCGCGTTCATATTTGGTGAGAGAGTTCGGGTGCACGCCCAGCCGCTCGGCCATTTGGTATTGATAGAGATCAAGCTGTTTGCGGGCAACCAGCAACTTCTCTCCAAAACTCAGTTCGGCCATACGTTCCGTCCTCTTTGTCTAAACCCAAATCCAGGGTGACCCAGGTCTCGTTTTTGAGACCCGTGTAACTACGCGTTTACCCCTTCACCGCGTCCGCATACACCTGCTGTGCCGCCGCGACGGCCTGACCGTACTTGACGGGCAGCTTGAGCGTGTCCTTGGCGATGTGCTCCATCGCGCCCAGCAGTGCAATCGTGTCAAGGAAATCAAAGAAGCCGAGGTGCGCCACGCGGAAGATTTTGCCCTTCATCTCGCCCTGACCATTGGCGATAACCGATGCGAAGCGCGTCTTGAGGGCCTTGACTACCTCGCTCGAGTCCATCCCCTCCGGCACCGCTACAGCCGTGGCAGCTGCTGCAGGAGCGGTGGGAGCAAAGAGGGTGAAGCCCAGCGTGAGCAGCCCGGCGCGCGTAGCTGCGGCGTTCACCTGGGCGTTGTCGATCAGAGCAATGCGGCCCTTTTCGAGGTCGCCGCCGGCCTGCCCGGCAATGTAGTCGAGTGCCGCACCCAATCCGGCAATCAGCGCAACCGCCGGCGTGTAGGCGCTCTCACCCTTTACCGCATTTTTGCGCTCCTTGCGCAGGTCAAAGTAGTAGCGCGGATTCTTTGACTTCTCCATCGCCGCCCAGGCCTTGTTGCTCACGCTTAGGTAGGCCAGCCCCGGCGGAATCATTACCGCCTTTTGCGAGCCGCCGATCAGGATGTCGATGCCCCAGCCGTCCACATCAAAATGCGTGGTGCCCAAGCCGGTAATGCCGTCCACCACCAAGAGAGCTTCGCTGGCAGCTTCCTTGATCAGCTTCGCTACGGCTTCCACGTCATGCCGAACCGCGGTTGAGGTCTCAGTGCCCTGCATGTAGACTGCGCGATGTTCCGGCTTCAGCTCCTTGCGAATGGCCCCTAGATCAAAGGTCTGACCGTAGGGAGCTTGGACGACATCCACCTCGCAGCCGAAGGCCTTAGCCAGGCCCACCCAGCGTTCACCGAACTTTCCGGCTGTGAGAACCAATACGCGGTCGCCAGGCGAAGTGAGGTTGGAGACCGACGCTTCCATCGCTCCGGTGCCGGAGCAGGATAAGAGCAGCACATCGTTCTGCGTGCCTACAAAGACCTTCAACTGAGACAGCACCTTTTGGTAGAGGGCGCGGAACTCCGGCGTGCGGTGGTGCATGTCAGCGGCAGCCATGGCGAACTGGGCTGCAGGCAGCAGCGGTGTCGGACCGGGCGTAAACAGGCGCGTCTTTTGAATCATGTGTCTCCTCGATTCTGACTGGGATCGGATGCCAAAAGGCGCGCCGTCGCAATCATGAAATCATAGAATACACATATTTGTGGTTTTTGTGAAATCTGAAATTATGGGGAAATGGCCAAAAGTGTGAAAAGCACAGCAGTCTTTCAGGTGGCGCCAGTGTTCTTCTGCGCTTGCAAGTTGCATATTTGCAAGAGGTAAAGAGCGGCCTATGGCAGGCCGGTAGTCACTTTCGAGGACCGCCCGGCATTGTGTCGGGAACGGGTGAATTGTTTAAGCCCCGGCCAGTTCCAGTGCAGGTACTTTCAGATTAGCGGTGTCCGCCGCCTCCGCCAAACCCTCCTCCACCTCCACCGCCGTGGAAAC
>VFSW01012750.1_pt1 | contig 11716 bp, 6 predicted proteins | sample 5358111 | NCBI WGS metagenome assembly VFSW01 (sample SAMN11554181, study PRJNA540505) | mine drainage metagenome | isolation source: sediment from site ElyBrook_90M | place: USA: Ely Copper Mine, Vershire, VT | collected 2017 | reverse complement strand
CTGAAAAACCTCATTGCCCAGCAATCCCTGCTGGTGTCCAATGCCGGGAAATACACGCACAACCCGGAGTTCGTGGACGACATGATCAGCACCGTGGAAAGCTCGGTGGCGCGCATGGATCGCCTGCTGCAACAGCTCAAGGGCGGCCAGCCGGCAGTGCGGGCCGAGCAAAAAATAGAGCTGGGCGCATTGCTTTCCGAGATTATCGGCGAAAAACATGTCTACCGGCTCAAACCCGCGCTGCATCTGGATGTCACTTCGATCGAGGCGGGTGCAGACCGCGAACGCCTCAAACGCGTGCTCGGCCATATCCTGCAAAATGCACTGGAGGCCACACCCTACGAGGGCTACATTGAGGTGCGTCTGTCGCGCCAGGACGACGATGCGGTGATAGACATTACCGATAGCGGCTGCGGCATGGATAACGCCTTCATCCGCGAACGCCTGTTCCGCCCGTTCGATTCCACCAAGGGATCGGGCATGGGTATTGGTGCCTACGAGTGTCGCGAATACATCCGCGAGCTGGGAGGCAGAATCGACGTGACCAGCGTGCCGGGGCAGGGCACAACTTTCAACATCCATATCCCTGTGGAAACCGGCCGGCAAACAATAGGCAATTTGACGCAAGGAGGAATCGCGTGAGCGATAGCAAACCCACCCTGCTCGTGGTCGAAGATGACCCCGGGCTGCAAAAACAGATACGCTGGAGCCTGGACGGTTATGACGTACAACTGGCTGCCGATCGCGAAGCCGCGCTCAACCAGATTCGTCGCTTTGAACCAGCCGTGGTGCTGCTTGATCTCGGCCTTCCACCGTTCCCGGACAGCGCCGAAGAAGGCCTCGCCACGTTGCAGCAAATCGTATCCATGGCGCCCTCCACCAAGGTGATCGTGGTGACGGGCAATCAGGATCGCGCCAATGCCGTCAAAGCCATCAGCCTGGGCGCCTACGATTTTTACCAGAAGCCGTTCGACCCGCAGATTCTGGACATGATCATCGCGCGCGCGTTCCGTGTACACGGCCTGGAGCAGGAGAACCGCGCATTCCAGCAACAGCGGCCTAGTGAAGTCATGCACGGCATTATCACCAGCGCACCCGACATGCTCCGCGTGTGCCGTACCGTGGAAAAAATCGCCCCTTCTGATGCGACCGTGCTGCTCCTGGGCGAATCCGGCACCGGCAAGGAACTGCTGGCGCGCGCCCTGCACCAACTTTCCACCCGCGCCGGTGAACGTTTTGTCGCCATCAACTGTGCGGCCATTCCGGACGCCCTGCTCGAATCGGAACTGTTTGGCTACGAAAAAGGTGCCTTTACCGGCGCTGCCAAGCAGACCATCGGCAAAATTGAATACGCCAGCAGGGGCACGCTGTTCCTCGACGAAATCGGCGACCTGCCGCTGCCCCTGCAAGCTAAATTGCTGCGCTTTTTGCAAGAGCGCGTGATCGAGCGCCTGGGCGGACGCGGCGAAGTGCCAGTCGATGTGCGGGTGATCGGCGCCACTCACCAGAATCTCGAAGCCCTGATCCAGGCCGGCAGTTTCCGCCAGGATCTATACTACCGCTTGAGCGAAATCAGCGTGGTGATCCCGCCGCTACGTGATCGCCAGGGCGACGCCGCCCTGCTCGCCCATGCTTTCCTGGAAAAATTCTGCACTCAGCAAAACCGCAACCTGAAAGGCTACACCACCGACGCCATCGAAGCCCTCGAAACCCACTCGTGGCCGGGTAACGTGCGCGAAGTGGAGAACGTCATCAAACGCGCGGTCATTATGGCCGAGGGTGCAAAGATCACTGCCCAGGATCTGGGCTTGAAAGCCGGTGGCGCCGAATCCGAACCCCTCAACCTGCGCCAGGTGCGCGAAGAAGCCGATCGTCGCGCAGTGATTCGTGCGCTGGGACGCACCAATGGCAATATCGTGCAGGCTGCGGAGCTATTGGGCGTGAGCCGGCCCACGTTGTATGACCTGATCAATCGCTGCGGGATTAAATAAATCAGCAGATATTTATCCAGATGGCCGATAACGCTGTTGGTTGGCGCGTGGTAGCATAATCTGACTTTTTGAAGGGATAGCATGGGTGTGTTGTGGATGACATTACTGTTTTGCCAACACCACTCGGCCAATACGGGCAGTCATGTAGGTTGGGTTAGCGGTTTTATCGCGTAACCCAACAAACCCGAAGCATCGGCAAGTACATGAGACAGGATTAACAGGAATACCCGCTTGAATGCTGCCGCCGTTTTTTCCTGATAATCCTGAGGAATCCTGTTAATCCTGTCCATGTTCCGGTTCTGTTGGGTTACGGCGCAAAAAGCCGCGCCCCTAACCCAACCTACACATCGCGACGTAATGTTTCATAATTAATGGGTTCAAATACTAGCCACACAAGTTTCAAAAATAAAAAATCAGGAGACCTCAACGTGCCCCCCATACCTCGCCTCCTTATCGCCCTGCTGGTTGCCACCCTGACTGCTGCGGGTTGCGGCGATTCCGCCCAAAAATATCTGTCCGAAGCCAGGCAACTGCAGGCCAAGGGCGACGAGAAGGCCGCCATCATCCAGCTCAAGAACGCGCTGCAAAAAGATGACAAAAACGCCGATGCACGCTATTTGCTGGGCATTGCCTACAACCGCAGCGGCAATTACGCATCGGCGGAAAAAGAGCTGCGCCTTGCGCGCGACGCCGGGTACGCCCCTGACAAAGTGGTGGTTGCGCTGGCCGAAGCGCTGCAGGGACAAGGTGCATTCCAGCGCGTGATTGAGGAAATCACCCTGCCTCCAGGTGCATCCGGGCAGCTCCAGGCACAGATCCTCGTCGCCCGCGGCAACGCGGAATTGGGTTTGAATGAACCTGACAAAGCCGGCAAACTGTTCGATGAAGCCCTCAAGGCAGCACCAGCCTCCGCAGCGGCGCATTTGGGCCTAGCGCGCCTCGCCGCTGCCAAAGGCGGCCTGTATAGCGCCCTCAGCGAAATCGAAAATGCCTTGAAACTGGCCCCCACAGATCGGGACGCATGGTTGATGAAAGCGGATCTGCTGCGCCTAAAAAACCAACCCGAAGCCGCGCTCGCTGCGTACCGCGAAGTGCTCAAAAACGATCCCCATAACTCCGCCGCCCATCTCAGTATTGCCTCAATCTATCTGGCAAGCAATAAATTTGCGCAAGCCCGGCAGGAAGTCGAGACGGCGCGCAAACTCAGCCCTAACAACCTTTCCGTGCGCTATATGGAGGCGCTGATGGACTTCCGTGACGGCAAGCTGAACGCAGCGCGCGACAACCTGCAAGAGGTGCTAAAAGCCGCCCCAGAGTACCCGCCTGGCCTGCTATTGTCTGGCGCGGTCAACTACGCGCAGGGCTCATACGAACAGGCCGCAAGCCAGCTCGGCAAGGTGCTGGAAAAAGCCCCCGCTAACGCTTATGCACGTAAGCTGCTTGCCGCCACCCAGGCCAAATTGGGCCAGGACAAACAGGCACTGGCAACCCTGCAGCCACTCGACCCTGAGGAATCGAATGACCCTCAGCTATTGGCGCTGGCCGGCGACCTTTACCTGCACGCTAAGAATTTCACCAAAGCCAACCAGTTCCTAGAAAAAGCCGCGTCGATCGACCCACGGAGTTCCGCCATCCGCACCGGTTTGGGCGTGAGCCGTCTCGCCAGCGGCGACACCGACCGCGCGCTGGCCGACCTAGAATCCGCCGCAACCCTGGATACCGGAGCCGGCGCGCACAAGGCCGACACGCTGCTGATCCTCGCGCTGATGCGTGACAAACACTTTGACCGCGCCCTGCAAGCCATCGCTGCGCTGGACAAAAAACAGCCCAACAACCCGATCACCTACAATTTGCGTGGCGGCGCGTATCTGGGCAAAAAAGACCTGGCCAATGCACGCAAAAGTTTCGAGCAAGCATTGGCAATCAAACCGGATTTTTTTCCGGCAGTAGCCAATCTCGCCCAACTCGACCTGCAGGCGAACGACCCCGCCGCCGCACGCAGGCGCTTCGAGACGCTGCTCCAGCACGACGCCAACAACACCCAGGCGATGCTGGCGCTGGCTCAGCTATCCGCCCGGACAGGTCAGGAAAAGGACTACCTGAGCTGGCTGGAACGGGCTGCCAGGACTGCGCCCGATGCGCTGCAGCCGCGCCTTCTGCTGGCCGATTACTACCTGCGTAAAAACGACTTCTCCAATGCCCTGGTGCAGGCCAGAGAAGCCCGCACCGCCCATCCCGGCAACCCCGCCGCGCTGGACATGCTGGGCAGCGCCCAACTGGCGGCAGGCGACAAAGACAACGCGCTCGCCAGCTTTCAGAAACTGGCCGAAATGGCGCCGCAATCACCCGCTGTTCAGATCCGGCTCGCCAATGCGCAACTTGCGCTCAAGCAAACCGATAAGGCACGCGCCGCGCTCAATCGGGCGCTCCAGCTCAAACCCGATTTCCTTGACGCCCAGGTAGCATTGATTGCCCTCGACGCTCAGAGTGGGCGCTACGACCAGGCTATCCAGATGGCGCACAAGGTGCAACAACAGCTACCGCGACTCCCCGTCGGCTGGATATTGGAAGGCGATACACTGTTGATACAAAAACTGCCCGCCCTGGCGCTGCAAAAATACGAAACTGCCTGGCGTCTGCAAAGCAGCGGTCCGCTGGCCGTTAAACTCCACAACGCCAAAGTGCTGTCCGGCAAAGCCGCAGAAGCGGATGCCGGGCTGCTTGGCTGGCTCAAGGCGCACCCCGATGATGCCGCAAGCCGCCTCTACCTGGCACAGAGCGCCATGGAACGCGGCAACTACGCACTAGCCAACGAAAACTACGCCGCGCTGCTGCAAAAAGCTCCCAACAACATGATGCTCCTCAACAACTACGCATGGAGCCTGCAACGCGCCGGCGATCCGCGCGCGCTGAGCTATGCAGAGCAAGCCTACAAGTTGGCGCCCAACAATCCTGCGGTGCTGGACACGCTGGCCGGCATCCTGGTCGCGCAGGGCAAGACCTCACGCGGGCTGCAACTGCTCCAGCAGGCGCTATCCAAGGCGCCCGACAACGCCCAAATCCAGTACCACTACGTGCAGGCACTGGCAAATTCTGGCGACAATACGCGTGCCCGTAGCGAACTGGAGCGTCTGCTCGGCAGTGGCGTCGCCTTCTCGCAAGAGAACGAAGCACGTGCGCTACTCAAACAATTATCGGCTGCAACGCATTGAGCCTGACTTACCACTACTGATGGAGTCATCATGCAATTTAAACCCGTTCATTCCGCACTGATACTCGTCTTGTTAGCTACTCCATTACTCAATGGCTGCCACCGTGACGCCAATCTGACTGAGCAGGAGCGTATTCAACGCGCCAAGGATTTCGAGGATAAAGGTGATTACAAAGCCAGTATCATCGAACTGAAAAACGCTTTGCAAAAAAAACCCGACAGCCCGCAGGCACGGCTGATGCTGGGCGAAATCTACATTAAAAACGGCATGGGCGCGGCTGCTGAGACCGAATTACTCAAGGCCAAAGCACTCGGCGTGAGTGACGAGACTATCAAAGTTCCCCTGGCAAAAGCTTTGCTGGCGCAGTATGAATTCAAACGCGTGAGGGATGAAATCAGCCCCAGCGCAGAAACTTCACCCACCAACCGCGCTCGCCTGCTGCAACTGAAAGGAGAGGCCCAGCTAGGATTGGGGAATCTCGATCAGGCGTGTACCCTGTATGCAGAATCGCAACGGCTGGACACGCGTTATATCCCGGCATATCTTGGGCTGGCCAAATGCGCAGTGGCCAAAGGGGATATTGCGCAGGCCCGCGCCAATATCGCTATAGCACACCAAATTGACGCAAAAGACGTGGATAGCTGGCTATTGCAGGGCGAACTGGAAATCCATCTTAATAACCTGAAAGCCGCTGCGGCAGCCTACAGCCAGGCACTTAAAATTGCCCCCGGTAATCTGCTTGCTCTGAGTGGTCACGCCACGGCATTACTCAGCCTTAACGACCTTCCCGGCGCCGTCAAAGACATCGACACAGCAAGCAAGCTGGCGCCTGGAAGCATTGCGGTAAAATACCTGCAAGGCCTCCTGAATTATCACCAAGGAAAATTCGATGTGGCGCGCGACAAGGCGCAGGACATCTTGCGCACCACGCCAGAAAACATCTCTGCCGTGTTGCTGCTCGGGCTCTCTGAAAATAGCCTTGGGCAATACGAAATCGCGTTATCGAATTTCGATAAAGTATTAACTCAGCAACCCGGCAACACAGGGGTTCGCAAAATGCTCGCCGAGGCACTCATCCGTACCGGGCAGTCACAACGCGCACTCACGACACTGCAGCCACTGCTTCTGCAAAGCACCGCAGACAGCCAGTCGTTATCGCTTGCTGCCAGCGCCTATGCCAATCTCGGCCAGTTCGACAAAGCCATTCCGCTATTTCAGAATGTTCTGAAAAACCAGCCAGACGATACCGGTTTGCGCATCTCGCTGGCTCGGGCGCTCTTGGCAGCAGGCAAAAACGACCAGGCCATTACAGTACTGCAACCGGCTACACAACACGACACTCCTGATTACGACGCCAGTAAAATGCTGGTATCTACATTACTGCAACAGCGCCAATATGCAGCCGCGCTGGCCATAGCGCGCACCTTGCAAACCAAGCTGCCCAACAAAGCCTTGCCTTACAACATGGAGGGTGCTGTGTTTCTGGCGCAGCGCGACCTTGTCAACGCACGCGCCAACTTCAACCGCGCCGCCGCGGCGGAACCCAACGAGCCCGCTGCTGCCCTCAACTTGGCACAGTTAGATATTGCCGAGAACAAGCTAAAAAACGCGCGTATCCGTATCGAAAAACTGCTCCAGGCCAACCCCAAAAACCTGCAAGCATTGTTATTGCAAGCCGATGTTGAGCATCGCTCCGGCAATGAAGCAGCGTATGTCAAATTATTAAAAGACGCCCTTACTGCCGCACCCAATGCGCTCTCGGCCAGATTGCAGTTGATGCGTTATTATCTGGACAATAACCAGACGCAAACCGCACTTACTTATGCACGGGATGGCTACAGTAGCGCCGCTGGCGACCCGCAGTTTCTTGACCTCATGGGCCAGATTCAATTGGCGGCAGGTGAGGCCGACAATGCCGTGGTTACTTATACCAGGCTGGTTCAAATCATCCCCAATGCCACAGCTGCCCAGATCGGGCTGGCAGCTGCCCAGGCCGCAGCCAACAACCTCAAGGCATCGCGCCAAGCGCTGACCGCCGCACTTAAACTTAATCCGGATAATGCTGAAGCGCTGGCTGCCATGGCCATGCTGGAGGCCAGATCCAATAACGTCCCCACCGCGCGCAAATATGCACACACATTGCAAACACGCTATCCAAAATCTCCAGTGGGCTTTGCCCTGGAGGGCGACATCATGCTGGGACTGGGTAAAGCTGCAGACGCCGCAGCGCTATACGAAAAAGCCTACACGCTGGCACCCAGCGGCAATATTGCGTTGAGCCTGTTCAAAGCGTATTACCGCGCCGGCAACAAAACCATGGCCTATGAAAAAATCGGAGATTGGCTCAAAGCCCACCCTGATGATTACTTGACCCGCGCCTACCTGGCTTCCGCCTACAAGACCGACGGCCAGTACAAGGAAGCAGCACTGCAAGACGAATACATCCTTGGCAAATTACCAGATAACTACCTGGTGATGAACGAGCTGGCGCTGATATATGCACAACTGGGAGACGCGCGTGCCCTGCCCATGGCTGAACGCGCATATAAATTCAAGCCGGATTCTCCGGCGATTGGCGATACTTACGGCTGGATACTGGTCAATGCAGGGCAAGTGGACAAAGGCCTGGCAATCTTGCGCAAAGCGGCCGCTTCTGGGTTAATGGGAATTCGTTACCATCTGGCGCAGGCACTAGCCAAAACCGGCAATCGTGTTGCGGCACGCCGTGAGCTCGAGGATATGCAGCGTGCCAATAAGCCATTTGCTCAGTCTGCGCAAGCCAATAACTTGTTGCAGGAACTTACCCGGGAAAAGTAAGCGCTTATCCGTGTCGCTTACGCACAGCGGAGAATCCACCATGTCGCACATTCTGCTTACCGGCGGTGCCGGTTTTATCGGTTCGCACACCGCTGATGCCCTGCTCGCACGTGGCCATCGGGTGAGGATACTGGACAATCTTGACCCACAGATTCATGGCTTATCCGGCACTTTTCCGCAATATCTTGATCCCGCCATCGAATGCATACGCGCCGACGTTTGCGACACCGATGCAGTCAGTCTAGCGCTGGATGGTATTGACGCTGTTTACCACTTCGCCGCACAAACCGGCGTCGGGCAGAGCATGTACGACCTACGCAGCTACACAGAGGTGAACTGTACCGGCACCGCCGCGCTGCTGGAAACCATCGTAAAATCCAAACGTAAACTGCAGCGTCTGGTGCTGGCCTCTTCGCGTGCGGTGTATGGTGAAGGCACGCATCGCTGTGCAACGCATGACCTGGTTTATCCGCCGGTTCGTTCGCGCGAACAACTTGAAGCGGGCGATTTTAGGGTACATTGCCCATTATGCGGCAAGCCTGCCCAGGCCGTGGGTACCCTGGAAAATCGCCCACTCCTGCCAGTATCCGGTTATGGCTGGACCAAACAGCAACAGGAAAACTTGTGCAAATATGCATCAGACACATTCGGTACGCGCGTAATCATGCTCAGATATTTCAACGTCTACGGTTCGCGCCAATCACTGTCTAACCCTTACACTGGCGTGGTATCCATTTTTTATTCGCGCATCCTGTCCGGAAAGCCTATTTATCTCTATGAGCAGGGTCTTCCCTTGCGGGATTTCGTGCATATTTCGGACGTGGTGCAAGCCAACCTGCTGGCACTGGAAACAGATTGCGCTCCAGGCAGCATATTTAATATCGGTACCAGCAAAATGCACACCATCGCCGATATTGCCAACACACTCGGCGAGGCCTGCGGACGCGCACCCAATATCGAAGTTACCTCCGAATTCCGTGTCGGTGACATTTTTTCCGGCATCGCCGACATCAGCCGTGCCGCTGTCACGCTGGGCTACCGCCCGCAAATCAGCCTGACACAAGGCATGAGTGAATTTGTCAGTTGGGCAGCGCATCAGAAATCTGTGGATTTATACGCCAAAACCGTGCAGGAACTACAAAGTCACGGGCTTTTCGGACGCGCACGCAATGTGTGACGCGCGCCCGCATGGCGGCTAAACGTATACTGTTCTTTGCCGAAGCGGTCACCCTGGCGCATGTTGCCCGGCCTGTCGCGCTGGCGCGTTCACTTGACACTGCTCAATATGAGATTCATTTCGCCACAGCACAACGCTATCCGTTTTGTTTTGACGGCACCAATTTCCAGCGCCACGCCATCCACTCGCTTGACCCCGATCTGTTCCTCAAACGCCTGACCGTAGGTGCGCGGCTCTACGATGAAGCCCAATTAGCGCATTACATTGAAGATGATTTAAGGGTGATGGACGAAGTCCGCCCTGACATGGTTGTGGGTGACTTCAGAGTATCGTTAGCTGTCAGTGCTGCGCTACGCAAAATTCCCTATGCAGCGTTGACTAATGCGCATTGGAGCCAGTATTCCGCCGAGCGCTATTTTCCCGTGCCGGAACATCCGATGACAAAAATATTGGGCGTCGCTACGGCAAGCTTCTTCTTCCGCCGCTTGCAGCGCTTCATTTTTGCTTACCATGCCAGCCCCATCAACAGACTGCGCCGCAAACACGGGCTGGCCGAAATTGGCGATATTCGTAACTACTATACGCATGGCGACTATACGCTTTACGCCGACACCCCCAACCTGGTGCCTACCCCGCAACACCCACCACACCATCTTTACCTCGGCCCTATCCTGTGGGATCCTGCACTACTGCTGCCAGCCTGGTGGCAGCATATTCCAGAGAGCAAGCCGTGCATTTATCTCACCCTGGGTTCCTCAGGCGCGGCAGCCCTGCTCCCTGGCATCGTGGGCGCATTACAGGATTTGCCGGTGAACATCATGATTGCCACAGCGGGCCGCTGTAAACTCAAGCACCTGCCCGATAACGTGTTTGTTGCGGATTATTTGCCCGGCTTAGCCGCCGCCAAACGCGCACAATTGGTGATCTGTAGTGGCGGCAGTGCCACTGCCTACCAGGCTTTATCTGCAGGTGTTCCCATTATTGGCATACCCTCCAATATGGATCAACACCTCACCATGAATGCGATTGCGGCAGCAGGCGCGGGGCAGGCGATTCGCGCAGAATGGTTTACTGCGGGTAAATTGCGTGAATTAACACAGCATGTTCTCGCGGATTCCAACTACACGCTGCGCGCTCAGACTATCGCCAGGGAATTCAGCCAGTACGACGCCACCAAAAAATTTCCTGAGTTCATCGCGCGGCACGCGTAAAAACATGCATAAAAAAACGGGGGTGCCGAAGCACCCCCGTTTTAGTTCAGCCAGTAAAGTTAGGCTTTGGACTTGCGACGGCGCGAAGACAGCCCCATTCCGGCCAGACCCAGACCCAGCAGCGCCAGCGAAGCAGGCTCAGGAACCGAGTTGAAGTTACTGGTAGCCTGTGTCTGCAGCATGAAATTAGGCCCGCCCGCAGTACCGCCACCACCGTTAACAGCGCCAACGGTATTCGTTGTACACGCCAGCAAATTCTCGGCTGGAGTGCCACCAGTGAATGTGCCGGCACCACTGATATAGCCTGAGCCGTTCCAGAAACAGGAGGACGGATTCGTCTGGCTGAATGGCGTGTTCAACGTGGTATTTAAGTTTTGAACGAGATTCAGCAAACCGGATGGCAGAAAAGCCGTATTGACGGTTGAAACAAGCACATCTAACTGCCCACTGCCCACACCGGTATTGGACAGGATATTCGGATAGTTATTAGTACTGAAATTATCAAGCTTGGCTGGGGCGAGCGTAGTGGCTGTGAAAGCAGTAGCGCCTGTGCCTGTGCCTGGATTGTATGCGTTAACGGTACCTCCAAGAAGCAATGTGCCACCAGCAAAGCCATGACCAGTCAGGTTATCGGCAGATCCTGGCGCATTATAATAAACTTGGAAAAAATTCGTACCCCCAGAGACAATGTTAAAGGTTGCCGACGAGGAAGTAGTTGGAGCTACCACCTGTTCTTGAAAACCGAATACGTAAGTCCACTGATAGGCGCTATTCAAACCCGTGCCGCCAATTGCATTTCCGAGCCCATCCTGGAAAGAACCCAGCGATGCATGACCATAGGTTTGAATAACATCACCGATATGGGGCGTACCGGCATTCCCACTACCCGACACAGGAAGGGTAATTGCATTCCCCGGTTGCCATGCCAGACTCCCGACCGAAATCGACGGATCCGGACCTGCTCCGTCCGGGTTGATGCTGATAATCGAGCTGGCTTGTGCAAGCCCCGCGGAGGACAGCGCCAGCGCTACTGCAGCCGTTAAAAGATGCTTTTTCATGATGTATTCCTTTAATTTATTGTGGAACAATTAATTGCGCTAAACCCTGTGAGCCGAGATCACACCAAACACCTTCGAGGTCTGGTTGCACACATATAAAGCACAGCTTGTGCCAGGCCAGCATGAAACATTGCATTCAATTGTTTTACAATGAAAAAATCAATTTAACGCGTTCGCGTGCAACACCCTGCGACGCACAACTGTAAAATTAATCGACATGTTTCATATAGGCTAATTTATCCGCCGCCAA
>VFSW01012749.1_pt1 | contig 11717 bp, 10 predicted proteins | sample 5358111 | NCBI WGS metagenome assembly VFSW01 (sample SAMN11554181, study PRJNA540505) | mine drainage metagenome | isolation source: sediment from site ElyBrook_90M | place: USA: Ely Copper Mine, Vershire, VT | collected 2017 | reverse complement strand
GAAACCATGGACCGCCTTGCCGTGAATCGCTGGCCTTCCTTGCGCGAAATACGCATCTTCTGTCCGGGAAGCTGCGCACGCTTCTTGCTCAAGGTATCTCTCGCTTGAAAACTCGTTCAACTCGAGGGGTATCGATTTTGCGCCCCCGAAAGCGTAGGTGGCATCGCGATTTGTACCGCCTTTGTACAAATTTACGGCGAGGCGTCCTGCCGGCCCTGGCAGGACTGGCGCCTCGGCGATTCAGTGTACGTGACGAGGGCATAGACCTAGCGACCGGGATCGCAGCGCCCGCGCCAGCTACCGACCCTGGCACGGGCGCTGCTGGCGTTACCGTGGCCCTGACGATTGCGGGCCGATGCGCTCGTCTCCTAGCGGACCCTCGGGGTCCCTGTTGCTTGGCGAAGGGACCCACTCGGGTCCGCCAAAAACAGGAGACGAACACATGCAACTCATCACTTCCGCGCAACGCCAGCAGCTACTGGACAACGGGCGCGCTCAGCGCGCGGCGCTTGACCAGAAGGTCGGCGCTATCCACTTCGAACCGGTCGTCAAGCTCTTCACTCCAGATGGCAGCGCCACGTGGCTCCTCACGGAGCTGGACCCCACGGACGGGCATCTCGCCTTCGGCCTTTGCGACTTGGGACTCGGGGAGCCTGAACTCGGTTACGTCAGCCTGCACGAACTCGCTGCCGCCCGCGGCCCGATGGGCCTTCCGCTCGAGCGTGATCTGCACTTCCTGCCGACCCGAACGATCGCGGGCTACGCCGAGCTCGCGCGCGAGCGTCGACGCATCGTCACCTGACGTGCCGTCCCTTGGCCGCCGGCGCCTCTGGCCGGCGGCTTTCTGATGGTCTGCTGATCGCCGGATCGCTTCCGTCGACTTCAGGACGGCCGACAATGTATCCGGCCTGCTAGCGAACTCACCCGCGTTGAACTCAATTTAAAACGCAATGTCCTGCATTTACAGGGAATCTTGTGATGGTCTGAGGAGCGATACCCCGATAGTTACCCTTCGTTTTCTGCGCGTCTCGCCGTCCCCGATTGGGTGGTGTGCATAATCCTACGAGATCACACTAGCTACGTGCCGGCGCGTTGCAAATTATGTAGGTAGCCATCGCAGCCAGAAAAGTAACCGGCTACAGCCTTCATAACCTCCGCAAGAGTTGGTAAATGCAGATCGCGGTAAGTGATCGGAAGCGGGTTGCCTTTTCGATCGACAGGATACCGATAAGAATACGAGGCAGGGTCGATCTTCGAGAATTCAAGGATAATTTCACCGACGATGGGATCTGCCTCGTCGGGGTCCGGCGTGCCATAGCGTTCAAGCATTTCCAGGAACGCGCCCCAAAGCACGGCAAGATCGTGAGTCGTCCAATTTGGTTCAACGCCAACTGGAGGGCCATAAGTGGCCAACTGGTATTTCAAGGACAATTCCAAGAATTGGCGATAGTTGAATATGATCGGAAAGACAAGTACGTCTCTCGTCGAGCCGGCGCTCTCTGATCTCTCTACCATCAAAGCGGCTCCCTCCTTGTAGCCTTCGGTCATCAGTACTAAGCGATTAAATTCGTTCTCCGCAATGTTGGCGTTGTTGAGCGGATCGTCGGCGACGACAAACGGCCTGTCGCCCCGCGTGGGCCATCGGAAGTCTGTATTGAGGATATCTTCGAATGATTTGCGCTTTGCCACTGATCGCTCTCCTGCGGTCGACGTTGCATTGTGGGCTGCCGCTGCCTATGACATTGAACGGAGTAGGCGCGCAGCTCGTCGTAGCAGGACTCGGTTCCTTCCTTTGAACGCGTTGCGTGATGCGCGCGCATTACCTACGGTAGTCCTCGGACTGGTTGACCGCCCCACGGTCGCCATTGCCGGATCGCTACTGATTGGCGCGCCCGTTGCTCCAAAGTCCAACCGTTCGCCATGCGCTCGCTCGAATTGTTTGCTTTGCTGGATTTCAGAAATCTCCGCGCGCCTGCGCGCGTAATCGTCTCGAAACTATCGTTGCTTACCTGTTGCGGCCCATGTGCGACATTTGCTTGCCGAACGAAGGTGACAGAGCTCAGGTTCTTGATCGCTGCGAGGGTTTCCAGGGTCAACACGGGCAGCCTCTGACGATTTGAGCTGACCGAGTATGCATCGTGGGCTACCCTCTATTCGTAATCCACAGGCAAGTCCCCGCCGTATAACGTCGCCGCATCTTCTGTATCCACCACGGCTGCTTGTACCTTAGCGCTCGTCATGTCCAGCGCCCTATACTTCCCGCGTACCTCCGCCACGGCTTCAATACGCCGATACACTCCCGGATGCGTCGCAGCATATTTCGCGAGCCCCTTCAACTTCGGTAGCGCATCTGCAAACTGCGTCCCGTGTGGGTCCACGATGTCCGCTACCACCTTTCCACTGGCCAGAGTGCTGAAGAAAATGAAGTCCGGCCGAACGATCTTGACCGTTTCGGCGTCCTGATACGCGATGCCAATGGAATCTTGGCTCGAACGGTCCGGGTTGCGATACCACGCCGTGAAGCCCTTGCGTCCGCTCTCGGCCGCCAGCACCTTCTTTTCCCACTCGTTCATGACAACTGGGAAGTTGCCCGCCTCATCGGACAGAAGGTGATCCCTATACATGGGCAGAGGAGTTTCCTTGCCGTTATCACGGACGGCCGTGTTTTCCATCCATGAAGTAGGCTTCACCAGATCAACGTCCTGCGGTTCGGTGCTCATCTCGGTGACTTGTCGGTAGGCTTCCTGTCGCTCGTCTGACAGAGTTTTGATGTCAATGCGGTATTTGTTCAGCCATCCCTTAGCCAACTTGTCCGCTTCCCGGTCGAAATCCTTGGAAATGTCCGGCACCAGCCCCAGCGCAGCAATGTCAGCTCTCGCCTCCATATAGGCTTCTTCCGGGTCATTCGGGTCTATGTCAACTTTCTTAGCCGCAACGTGCGGCACGTATGTCCGCGCTATGTCTGGACTGAAGACCCACGCAGCCCGCTTGAACGCATCATCAATCACTGCTACGTCAGCAGCTTCAAGAAACTGATTGAGGGACTTGGCCCCTCCGGCGAGGTCGGCCCGTAGCGTCGTACCCTCAACCTGCATCACAGCATTCCGTGCCGCCGCAATCTCCTTGGCGTAGCGAACCTGCGCCGCGTCGAGGACCGTGTGCATGGCTGCATGCGCCTGCTTGCCGGCATCCTTGACCAGTCCGGCTTCTGCCAACTCGTGCGCCAGAGCCGTAAGGCGCTTGGCTGGCTTTGCCCCTAGTTGCGGCCTAGTCTGCGACGGCAGTGCCAAGTATTTCTCCCACACCGCTTCAGGGACGGCGGGATTTGGTTTCATTTCCTGCGGATTGATGAGCACCCGCTTTAAAGGTGGTTCGCCACCTTCGCCGCCCCCCTTCATTAAGGCATCGGCTACCGCATCCACCGCGTTCCTATCGAAGTGGGGCAAGAGGCAGTCTACGGAATTGAGCCGATCATTGCCCGGAATGCGCCGCGCGAGAGGAGTGCGGACCATGCGTCCTAGCAGCTGCGTGATGTGCGTCCGGTCCTGGGCAGAGCGGAATGACACCATGACCTCTGCGCGCGGGCAGTCCCAACCGGTGCTTATGGCGTCCTTGGCAATCAGGATGCGGCACCAGGTGGAACTCTGCACTCGCTGCGGTTCGATATAAGGTACAGTTCGCTTGCCGAATGTGTGCGCAGTGTGCTCGCCGAACACATGCGCTACAGTGTCTGATGGCAGGTCTGGCCATGCTTGAAAGATCGTGTCTAGCCACTTGCCCACCTCATGCGGGTCCGGTGTATTGGGAACCTGCAAGACCATCAGCGGGATAACCGGCTCTTTCTCGTCCTGTTCTTTGGCGTACTCCGCCCAAGCTTCTTGGGACTCCTTAAGCTTCTCGGTCGCCCGACGCACCAAGACGGTTTCGAAGGGACCATCTTCCTTTGGAATGTCTAGAATGATGGTGTCTTTGAGAAGCCCAGACTCCTGCACCCGTGTGGCGTCCACCCTTACATCGGGCAGCGTGGTCCGGCCTTGGGCGCCCGCCATTGCCTTGGTGAAGCGCTCGACAGTCGCAGATATGCCCAGCACTATGGGGATACCAGGCACGCCACCAGCGCCATTGATGAGGCGCGTAACGATGGTGGACTTTTCGGCCGCCTGGGCTTTCGATGGATTGCCCATGCCCCGGTGCGCCTCATCGAGCATGAGGTACAACGTCAATTCCGGGTCGTCAATCGTATTCTTGATCGTATCCCATATCGTGTACGCCCGATCATCCGGGCGCGTCACGGCGTCTATCTGCCCGCCTTCAGCCGGCTCGAACCCACGTACAAGGAGACTATTCTTACCTAGCTTTTGAGTATTCAGGAAATAAATCTTACCAGCCTCAAACTTCGCTTGCCCGAATGTGTTGTCCACTACGCGCAAGTCCGTATGCCGGATGCGATCTGATGCCTCCATGAATCGAAACCGGGTCTGCTCGTTGAGCGATGGATCATCACTGAACCAAATAACCACGGCGCCCGGGTCGGCGTCGATGTTGTAATTGTCATCCCCATGGAATAGCGCTTCAAAGGCCGCTGCCGCCATTACGGTCTTGCCAGCACCCGTAGGAGCCGTTAGCGAAAATGCGCTCTTATCCTTGTCGTTCTCCCAGTCCCTATGCGCCTTTCGCAGATTCTTTAGGACGCCTCTGACTGCATCATCTTGGTAATCCTTGAGCGTGAATTTCATTGCTATTCTCCGCCCGAAAAGCTGAAGTTTGTCAGATAGGACTCGTAGAGGCGCACGGGTTCCACACTGGATGGCAAACGCCGGATGATGGCTTGGAAACGTCTGTCATCATCGGTGACGATGTATGTAATCCGGAGATCCTTCGCTTTGGCAACGGCCTTTGAGAACGCGTTGGCTTCGTCTAGATCGATAAGTAGCCCGTAGCTATCCGTCACTTCCCAGCCCTTCGATGGGAGCTTGTCGATTCGCCTACCCACGGAGCCGGCACGCATCCACAGCAGCGGCGCAATGCGCGAGAATGCAAGGCTATTAGTTACGGCTACCGGCGTTTCATATGTCAGTGTGAAGAATTGAGCATTCTCCGAGAAGCCATCAGCCATAGGGAATTCGTCGGTGAACTTGTAGTCTCCTTTGACGGGCTCTCCGGCCGGGGTCCTGCCCGTTATGGCTATTTCTATCCGAGGCTTGGTGATGAATTCACAGATTCCGTGCTTTTCCCAATCAGGATCACCGGGCCTCAGCGCCTTCTTGCGTAGTTCCGTAGACTCCTCCGCACTGACTTCATTATTGGTCACGGAAATACATTGCCGCTGGCCGCCGTCCTGACGGTTTAGACGCATGACGGCATGTGCCGTCGTGCCGGAGCCAGAAAAAAAGTCCAGGACAATAGCGCTGGGCTTATCTTCTATGAATAGCCGAAGTACATCTTCGACAGCGTAGAGGCTCTTAGGAAATGGAAACTTCCTGCCCGGTAACATGTCGCGCAATAAGGACGTTCCATAAGCACCGGCTTCGTGACTTGCCTCCTTCCATGTAGTCGTGGGCCGCCCCGATTTTCCTGATGGGTCAATAACGATCCAAGAGCCATCGGGTCTTCTACCCGATTTCAATAGCTTCCCGTCATCGACTTTCGCAATGTTCGGCGCAGTTAAATACGAAAACACATACGGCTGCAATTCTGACGCTCCATTCTTGGACACGCGAAGAAATCCTGAATCAACAGCTCTCTTCAAGCTGGACGCGGTCAGACCCCAGTTCATTTCCATGCCGTCTTCCTCACGGATTGGAAAAACTGCCGTACAGGCAGGCACACTGGGAGCCGTTGTCCTTGATACTCCGTAGGGAAGCGGCTCGCCTATTGCATCGATCTTTAGTGTCTTATCGTTGACATAAATTGGATAGAACTGTGCTGGTCCGCCCTTTGGTGTTCCGCGGGCCGATTCAACATCAGTTCTGCGCAGGTACCTCCAGCGAACTTCATGCGCTTCTCCACCGCCCGAACGATCCGGCACCGTCGACTTGCCGATGAATACAAAGAAGATGAACTCGTCCGTTCTTGAGAAGTATGTGGTTCGAGCCGTTCCTTTTGGGTTGATGACTGATGAAATCATTTGGACATGGGCTTCACGAAAAGTCTGTTCCAGCAACAGCCCAAGTCGCAAATACTCCTTTTCGTCAATGGTAACGATGAGGACTGAATCATCCCGATTCAGAAGCTCTTTTGCTAAGAGCAAGCGTCGTTCCATCATCGCCAGCCACTTGGAATGGCGGTACAGGTCATCGCCTTCAACGTAGTCGTTGTTGTACTTCCAGTCGCGCGCGCCCGAGTTATATGGGGGATCAATGTAGATTGCATCCACGCGGCCGCGGTGCGTGAAGCTCAGAGCCTTCAGCGCGTGGTAGTTCTCGCCATTAATTACCGTATGAAACGGCTTGTCTCCGCCCCGCTGAACCTTCCCGGTGCTTACTAAGCCGGGATAGATGATGTCTCTAAATTCGGCTACAACTACAAGATCGGCAACGGGGGCGGCTATCGTCTCCGGGTCTTTAGCGCCGATCAGTTCGATGGTGGCCTTCTTAGGGGTGCCAGTGCGGTCAAGCTTCCTGACCAGCCACAACCGCTGGTCACCCTTCGTTGTATTGTTGCGTGGCGGGAGCACGCGCACCTTATCGCCCTTGCGGATCGGCCGCTGGGGCAGTTCGACCGCTTCCGGCCGGTGTCTCTCGAAGTTCAGCCCGAACGCTAGGCGAGATGACAGCGCCTTGAATTCTCGTTCCAGGTCCGCCCCCATCTGCGGGTCTTTCGCCGTTGTCTGCGCGATGAGATCAGTCAGTAGGGACATGGCTTCACCAGATGTAGACAGGAAACATTAGATCATCTTCTTTAGACATCGTTGATTTACGGCACCGCCGCGACAATTCTTGGCATTCGTTTGGCTCATTGCTCTTGACTCCCTGGTCGCCAGGAATCGGCATCCAGCGTCCGGATGCGCAACGCCAGTGCTCGATGCAGTTCGTTCAATCGCTTGGCAAGCCACTCATGCTGACGTGCCCAATCCTTTTCATTCTCGGGGTCTGCGTCGTCCAATGAGACCGAGATTCGGCTGTCCTGTCCCTCCGGCAGTTCCTCCCAGTCGAGCGCAAAGCCCAAATCGCGTTCAATCTCTGCCTGCTGTGCTAACAATAGATGAAAGAAAGCCTTCGCCTTATTGCCTGAAATATAGAGTTCGGCTCGAACCTGCTTCTTTGGCCGGACGGTCGCTGCGCCCACAGAAAAGTGACTTCGGCCGATGCTGTAGGCCATCCATGATTGCGGCTGAGGCTTCTTGCCACCGCTAACCGGGCCGCCCAATGACGCCAGCACCTGGTCAAAGGCGCTCCAGTAGGCGCGCTGCATGATGCGTGTTTCTGACAACTCGGAATCGTCAATGGCCCGCGCAGCTTGTGCGACTGATTGCGACCAATCGTTGGGCTTGGAGACAATATTGAATTTTGGCGCCGGCGCCGAGTCACCAATCCGCCAGAGTTCGACTTCGAGTCCAAAGAAACGGAAGCTTTCGTCCGTGATCCGATTTAGCCAGTCGAGCGTCGAGCGATGTTCCTCTGTGAAGCGCGCTGCGATCCAGACAATTGTCACGGCCTCGAGACCCGACGCATAAGTCAGCAGTTGCCCGAGATGAACATGATCTGTCTGTTCCAACTGGTTTTCGATCAGTACCCAACGATCACTCCCTATGTCCTTGCAGAGAATGTCGGCGCGAAACGGTCCGACTGGCCGCTCCTGCGCTTCCAGTTCCAAATCGATCTTTAGCGTTTCGCCGAGGATGGCGAGGTTCTCCTTTCGGGCAAGCCAAGGCGTGAAATTCGACGCTTCGGATAGCCAGATATCGCGAAGCGCGACCCTTTCGAGGCGGCCAAGGTCTTTATTCGTCATTCTATTACCTGCATTCCGATAACCTCTGGCCGCGAGCGAACTCAGGCTACCCAATCTGCAAAATGTCTATATCCGTCATCCGCGACCCAATCGTAGGTTGGGAGAAGCCGGCCCAAATTAGATCCTTTCCCGCAGTATTTCTGGGCGAAGCCATCGGTACGGTACGATGAGCTGCCGTCTATGTCGGTATATTCAATCCACTTGTCTTCAATCTTGTCGTGAAGCGTGGCAGTCAGCCCACTGTCGGAGAAGGTCACCCCCAAATAACCAAGTGGATTGGGTCCGAGAGACTTGGTTGTCCCGTCTGTCCCAGCAATTGAGGTGATGTGAACAGCGAGCATGGAAGTGCCTCGCTTAAAGCTTCTCATGGTCTCGTAGCTAACCCATCTGGGGTTGAAAGTCTGCGATCCGATTAGCACGCACGTCGTGGAAGTGCCTTCAATACCGGAGTTAACGAGCCTCTTGATGGCGATATCTCCGCGCCTCTTGGCGTTCTCCCAAAGCGAGGCATCGAAGAAGCCCGCAGCACCACGATGCGGTTTCGTCATCCAGTGGTTACGAACCACATTTGCGGGAAAGTCGCTGACGTCCTGATAGTGAAATGCGAAGTACGCTCTCCGTGCCATGTGCGCGCCGCCATCAATTGTTGTTCCGTATCGTGATGGCGTCGTCTACCCACGACGCCAGATTGTCCTTTATGTGCTTGTAAACGTCCGTGCTTCTTGAACCCGGCGGATCGTAAAGCCTCACTATAGAGGAAAGACGCTTTGCGCCATTTTGCAGCAACACTTTGTCGAATGGATTCGAGCCGCTAATTCCGTAATTTCCCCCTTGGTCTTTAAGGTTGTGTATACGAACACCGACAACGCCTTTCTTGGCATTCCATGCTTCCTGGATTTCATGGATAACCCACTTGCGGTTGGCCGTCTGTCCGCCGACAAGAACGACCGCGCATGATTTGCCCACAAGCTGATCCGCTATCCACTTTTCGATGGCCTTGTCCCCGCCTTTTTTCAGGGTCTCCCAGTCGTTGTCGGACACAGGAGCGTCGCCCTCGATTACGCCCATATTGCGTATCTGCGATGCGCGCCACGCGTCTGCGTCGTAGTGAAAACTATAGAACACTCTCTTGGCCATCTGGGCCTCCCCTATCGCTGTTTTCGTTATGTCCCCACGTCTTGCACCGCGGGATCATCTCTAAGCTTCTCAATGAGGGCGACTACACGCCCGGCGACTCTCGCGGGAGTGCCGCGCTTCTTCAAATCCTGAAACCAGCGCTTGTAACCCTTAGCCGGGAAATGATCTGTGAATCGGGCGAGAACGCGCTGGTGCAAAGTTTCTGCGACACTTCCCGTGCAGGCGATCGGAATAACCGCGACGCACTTGGCCGAAGCGATTTCAAACTCTTCTTCGACCCCGTCGGCCGCAACGATGTTACCGGCGGCATCGCGTTTATTGCCGAAGACAAAAACCGCGACTCCGGCCTGTGTCAGGATGGCCTGCCGATAGGCCTTCCAACGGCGCTTGCGTTCTGCTGCGTCCGCAATTGCTATCGGAAACGGGCGCAGTACAATCCGATCGTCCAGCACCTGGGTTCCGTCGTGCTCAAGCTGCGCGAGAATGCCGTTAACGACATACGGGCCGACGCCCTCGCCGAAGCCGGAGACTATCCCGAACCCCGCCGCCAATAGACGACGCGATAGCTCCTGAATCAACTCCTGGGCTTTGGATGCTTCCCAAGGTGCATAGTCGGCGGCACTGCCGGAGACGAATACGCGAGCCATTTTGTATCGGTGCGCGATCCGTTGGAGCACCTGCGTATATTCTCTATAGTCGTCAACGAGCAGCCCGATAATGCCGTAGCGCTTGAGATCGTTGACCTGTAGCTGCTGCCTTGCCTCCGCGTAGTGGAAATCAGCGATGGCTTTGAAGTCCCGGCGCTGCACCCGGCGTAGCAGACAGTAGTGGTCGCGGCGATTCTCGCCGAGCAGGAGTCGAATGCGGCTGAGGATGTAGCTGAGGTTGGGGTCGTTGAAGCTGAAACCGATAAACAAAAATGTCTTCGCCACCAAGTCGCCTTGGAGCGCCATCGAGAACAGGTGACGTGCCGATGAATAGGATTCGTAGTCGTCTTTAGTGACAACGGCATTATCCGGCTGCGAGACATCGCCGTGCATCTTGTAGACGATCGCGTCCCTACGCGGCATGGTGGTGGCGAGATTCTCGACCGTGATTTTCACATCGGGAGTCTTGCCTGACTGCCTAAGAGACTCTTCGATGAGTACGTCGTAATTCGTTGTCCAGTACGTACGAATCGGCAGTGACGCGAGAATCTTGTGATTTGCGGTCAACTTGGCGCGCGTTGCGAATTCGTGAATTAGCGACTGGTTAATCTGATGGCGGCTGCGCCTTTCGTTCACATGAAACTGGGCGACAGTGATCAGATCGTCCTCTTTCCTGACGTCCAAGCCGACATCGCGGGCAATATTCTTCAGAAGGCCCTTCCAATCTACCAAGCCGGCCGGGATTGACAAGCCTGCTCCGGCGAACACGGCGGCGTTCCGATCATGTAACGCTTGCACGTAGATATCGATGAAGGAATCTATGGGGTTATGCGGCATATGTTCTAAATTATTATCACGCCCGGTGCTGGGACTACTTCTCACCTATACCGGGTATCAGTGGACTTCCATAGGTATGTCGCAAAGTAGCTCGTTGATTGTTCTGGATTATACCCTCTCCGATCGTATTCTGAAGGCGTTCGGACGAAGCCTCCTTCTTGGCCGTGACCGCACGCCAAATCTCGAATGCCAACACCCGACGTTCTCGCCTTAGAGCAGCGTAGTTCGCCTGGGGGTCCAGCGGATTCTGGCCCCGACGGGGACTCTGAAAGACGAGCCGAGCCGGCTTCCGGATAGGCCAGACCAGGGTATTAGAGATCACTGGCGTATCTGTCGGTCGTGACAGCGGCTCAGTGCGCGTTACGGACGATGTGCGACGGAAGCTGAGGTCTTCGCAGCCGTCTCCAGACCAAACAGCTCGCGATCTTCCTTACGCGTCAATGCGCCGTCCAGCCACTCTCGCAAAGCCGATTCTTCGAACAGACCCTGATCGACCTTTGCAAGCACTATCGCGCCAACCAGAATCTTTCGTCTCGTATCCTCGCGTCGGGAACGCCGCGACTCCAGCGTCCGCCGTCGAGCCTCGACACGGACGTGCCGCGACTTCAGCCGCCTAAGCCGCTCCTCTAACCGCGCGATCTTATCGTCGAGCATGGGCATGGCAGTTCCTCCGCCGCATCGCGCGGCTTTGAGCGAAGCCTGCGGCCATCCCACGCCAAGCCGGCTTTGGAAATCTGGCGTCTTTGCCCAAAAAGAGCGCAGGCCTCTCGCGCACCGCCAAGGTCAAGCGTAGGGTCCAGGGTTCGGGCGCAACGCGCGAAGGGCGCACTTACGAAAAGTCTCCGGCCCCTTCGGGGCCGTCGCCTTTTCCCGTGCGCCTGGGGACGCGCCTTGCGGCGCTTACCCCAGGACCCCCGAGAGCCGAGAGCGCCAGCTGCTATGGTGCGCCTCGGGCGGCCGGGTCGCCGTCGCGGAGTCGCAAGCCCAGCGGCCACGTGCCGCGGTGGTACACGCGGCGAGGTGGCAGCAGGGATGAGCGAGCGCGAAGCGCGGCGCGAATGCGCTCATGGGAGCGAGGATTGGCGATCTACCACTTGACGGTCAACCCCGTGAGCCGCGCCGGCGGGCGTTCGTCGCCCGCGGCCG
>VFSW01012748.1_pt1 | contig 11717 bp, 5 predicted proteins | sample 5358111 | NCBI WGS metagenome assembly VFSW01 (sample SAMN11554181, study PRJNA540505) | mine drainage metagenome | isolation source: sediment from site ElyBrook_90M | place: USA: Ely Copper Mine, Vershire, VT | collected 2017 | reverse complement strand
AGTTCGCGCTGGCCCTGGATGACCACGTCGTCGCCGGGCACGAGGCCGTCCTTGATCTCCACATAGCGGTCGTCCTCCGCGCCGGTCTGGATGTCCACGCGGTCGAACACGTCGCCGGTATGCACGAAGACAAACTTCTCCCCGCCGTCTTCCAGCACGGCGGTCTTCGGCACGGTCAGCACGTCGGAGTTTTTGGCGAGCAGCACGGCGGCCTTGACGAACATGTCGGCGCGCAGCTTGCCGTCGGGATTGTCCACCGTCAGCCAGACGGGCAACGTGCGCGTGTTCGGGTCAAGTTCCAAACCGACGAAGGTGATCTTGCCGGTGAATTCATTGGTCGGATAACTCAACGCGGTGATGCGCGCGGTCTGCCCTAATTTCACCTTGCCCACGTCCTCTTCATAAACCTGTCCCACCGCGATGACTTGCGAGAGGTCAACAATGCGGAACAATTCCGTGTTCGGTTCGACGGCATCGCCCAGGCTGACCCCGCGCTCGTTGACGACGCCGCTGATGGGCGCAGCCACCTCGACCAACGGCGGCGGGTCGCCCACTTGACGCGATTGAATCACTGCCAGCTTCTGGCCTTTCTCCACATGGTCGCCAACCGAAGCCAGCAATTTTTCCACCCGACCCGAAATACGCGTGGTGACATGCGCCTGACGGTTCGGGTCAACTTTGACACTGCCGTTGAGGAGCAGCACGGTGTCAATGGAACGGAAGTCCGCCGGGCTGGTTTGCAAACCGATGGACTCCTGCTGCACCTTGGTCAGCGCGACCGGCCCGCCGCCGCCGCCGCCGGTTTCAATCTGTCCGCCGTGGGCAAAAAGTTTTTGCGGTGCAAGCGTCGCCAGGAGCAGGACGGCCAGCGCGGAGATTTTAAGGAATGTTTTTTTCATAAATTTACAATGTTACTGTGAAGATTGGTTCAGAGGGAATGAAGCGGTCGCGGTCTGCCAGTCGGTCAAGGCCTGCTCAAACTGGCCCAGGGCTTCGAGATCAGACTGGCGCAAGTCGGTCAATTGCTGCTGCGCTTGGATGACGGCGGTGATGTTGACGAGGCCGTCGCCGTAGCCTTTTTGCAGCAGGGCGACGTTTTCTTCCGCGAGCTTGAGGGATTCATCGCGGTATTGGCGCAAGATGCCGAGCAGGCGGAGCATCTGGTCTTCCGCCGTCTGCGTCTCGGCCTGGATGCGCAAATCCAGCGCGTCCAGTTCGGCCACGGCGCGCTGCCGCGTGGCTTGCGCTTCGCTGATCCGGCCTTGATTCTGGTTCCAGAAAGGCAGCGGAATCGAAACCCCGACGCCGAGGAAGTTGTCAACTTTGGTGCCGATGGGCGCGTCGAATTTGCCGACCGCGCGGCTGTAATCAAAACCCACCGTCCAGTCTTCCCATTTCTCCGCCCGCGCGAGTTTGATTTCCGCGCCCGCGCGATCCAGACCGAGCGCCGCCAACTGGCGGTCGGGACGATTCGCCTGCGCCTGCTGTGAAATCTCCGTGACGGCGTTCGTGTCCAGCTCCGCGCTGACGGCGCCCGAAATCTGCAACGGCGTTTTGGGTTCACGCCCCAGCAGACGATTCAGCGTCGTGCGGGCGATCTCCTGCTGGTTGAGCAACGCGGCCTGCGCCAGCGTCAGTTTCTGCCATTCCAGTTTGGCGGAGTTCACATCTGCGGCGGAAACCTCGGCCACTTGCCAGCGCTTCTCCGAAACCTTGATGATTTTTTGGAGCGTGTCCTGAAGCCCCTGGTTGGCCTTGAGTTTTTCCTGCGTTACGAGCAATCCACGACCAAGGCCAAGCACCTCACCGGCCAGCAAGCGTTCCTGATTACGCACTTCAGCCAGTGCCATAGCCACGTCCACCCGTGCCACGGCTTTCGCTTTGGTCAATCTTCCGGTGATAGGAAAGCGTTGTTTGAAGCCCGTGGAAAAATTGTATTCACCCTCGTTAGCAAACGCTGTGTCCGGTGCATAGCCGGTTTCCCATTCTGGGTTGGACCACAGCCCGGCCTGCTTGAGCCGTCCTTCGGCTTGGCGAATGGCCAAGCGCCCGGCAATCAGGTCGAGGTTGTTTGCCAGCGCAACCGCCACGGCACTTTCCGGCGTGAGGTTGGTGGCTGTCGGTTCGGCGGACACAATGAACGCGGCCAGCATGACCATTGGATAAATTGATATTTGTTTTAACATAACTCTGCATCTGTAATGTAATTGGATTTCGGGCACAAACTGTTTGTCACAAGGCAAAATACTTCCCTGATAAAAACTGGCAGGGAACGGAGGGGGAACTTGAATCAGACCTGGGCGGTGTCTCGTATGAGATTCAAGTCAAACGGCGAGAGGCGGAGCAAGACTGTGGAGTGCCGAGCCAAGACACACTTCGGGCGTGAATATCAAATTTTGCCGATCCGTTTGGCGCGAAAACGACGCAGCCAGCTTGATGGTAGTTGCGTCGAACGTGAACGCAATCGGAGTAAGGGTGTAGATGAGGGAAAATTCAGGGACTATAAGCGGCGGTGTGGAATTACCGGACAAAGCCGATTTGAGCGTATCGCAAGAAGCATCATCGCCATGATCTTTATGATTGGAAGCAGGTTCGTCTCCGTGATGCGATTCGGAAGCCGCCGTCGCGTGGAAACTTGTGTCGCCCGCCTCGTCATGGCACGCGCCGAACAGACAATGCGCCTGACACAAGGTTTGCGCGCCAAGCCATGCCAACAGCGTCAGCACTCCGCACCAGCGGAGCAGCGGACGCAACTTTGTTTGGCGTGAACTCATGCTGCAACTAAATCTAAAGTGATGATGCCTGACAAAATTTGGTTGTCAACGCACCGACATTACATAATACACCGCCCGCTGGAAAAACCCTCAACTTTTTTAACTGCCACTGCTGGACAACAAATTACCAGAAACAGTTTATGATTCTAGCTTCCGAATTTATCCGTGGCGATGTGCGCTTTGCGACGACTCATCCCTAAAAGGATTAACCCGCCAACAACCAAGAACAGAGAATAAAAAGTGCCTCGGCTCAAGCCGAACATCAACGAAGCGTCCGGCTCGCGAAAAATTTCGCTGATGGCACGAACCATTGCATAAAGGATAAGAAATTCACCGGCCAATTGACCGGGGCTTTCGCGGATCACAGGACTGCGCCAGAAGCGCATTTGAGTGTAAATTGTGAGAAACAGTCCTTCGAGCAAGGCTTCGTAAAGTTGCGAAGGATGGCGCGGCAAAATTCCTGTTGCTGGCACGCCGGCGGGGACGCTTTTCGGGAAAATAACCGCCCACGGCACATAAGCCACCTTGCCCCAAAGTTCACCATTGATAAAGTTGGCGATACGCCCCAAAAACAAACCGGGTGGGGCAAGCGTCACCAGCACGTCGGCAGTTGACCGCCATGCCAGTTTATGTTTTCTCACCAGCCAGATCATTGCGAGCCAAACACCAACAAACCCGCCGTGGCTTGACATACCGCCATCCCATACGCGCAATAGCGCCAGCGGTTCTCGCAACAACGTCATGGGAGAATAAAGCAAAAAATAACCGAGTCGCCCACCCACAAATACGCCGATGACAATAGCTATCATTAAATCTGACTGAACTTGGGGATTAAGCTGGGAACGTCCAGCACGCCAGTAAAGGTGCAACAGCACTGCGGCGATGATAAATGCAAACACATAGGCTAACCCGTAGTAGCGAATGCCCAATGAATCCGAAAACCGCACTAAAAACGGGCTTAAATTATCAACCCAATAGGAAGATGTTTCGTTTGTTGCCATGTTCTCGTTTTTAAGCAATTCGCTTTTTCGTTTCCATTTGCGACGACAGGTGAAAATCGCCTGCGTCACAATTAAAATTCTACGCGGTCAATTAAATCTGGTTTTCAATTTGCTGGCCGCCGGGTTTTTCCGGGTCAGCCTGTTTGAGACTCCGCGAACGCCACAGGTAAAAGAGCGCCGGATAAACTATCAGTTCTATCACGGTCGAAGTCACGATGCCGCCAATCATCGGCACGGCGATGCGTTTCATCACGTCCGCACCCGCGCCGTGACTCCACATGATGGGCAGCAGACCGGCAATGATGACGCAGGCCGTCATCGCCTTGGGGCGGATGCGCTTGACCGCACCGTGGTAAATGGCGTCGCGCAAATCGCCAAGATTGCGCATTGCGCCTTTGGCCAACCATTCGTCGTAGGCCAGATCCAGATAAAGCAGCATGACCACGCCCGTTTCGGCGCTGACACCGGCCAGCGCAATCAATCCTACCCAGACCGCCACGCTCAAATTGTAGTGCAGCCAATAGAGCATCCAGAATGAGCCGACCAGCGAAAACGGCACGGAAAGCATAACGATTGCGGTTTTGACGGCAGATTTGGTGTTGAGAAAAATAATCAACACGATGAGCAGCAGGGTCAGCGGCACGACCATCAACAGACGTTGTTTGGCGCGCAGCATGTATTCATATTGGCCGCTCCAGAAAATGTTGTAGCCGGACGGCAGTTGGATTTGGCCTTTGGCGACAGCTTCATTAACGGCGTGCATGGCCATCTGGACGTAGGTGCCCACGTCAATGTCGTGGATGTCCACATAAATCCAGTCGTTGGGCACGGCTCCCTCGGTCTTGATGCCCATCGGGCCGTCCACAACCTTGATGTCGGCGAGTTCGCCGAGTGGAATCTGCGCGCCGGTCGGCGTGGGCACCACGATGTCGTGTTCCAATGAATGCAGGTCGGAGCGGAAATCGCGGTCGTAGCGGAGATTCACGGTGTAGCGTTGCAAGCCTTCCACCGTCGTCGTCAATGGCATTCCGCCCAGCGCGACGGAAAGCACGTCCTGCACGTCGCCGACGGTCAGGCCGTAGCGGGCGATGGCGTCGCGATTGATTTCAAATTCGATGAAGCGTCCGCCCATCACGCGCTCGGCGAAGGCGCTGGTGGTGCCGGGCACCTGACGCACCACGGCTTCGACTTCCGCGCCGATGCGGTCCAACTCATTTAGATCAGGGCCGGCGATTTTAATGCCGACGGGCGTTTTGATGCCGGTGGAGAGCATGTCAATGCGGGTCTTGATGGGCATCGTCCAAGCGTTGTTGAGGCCTGGGATTTGAATGGCATTATTCATTGCCTCCATCAATTCATCGGGCGTGTGGTGCCGATGGGCAATCACCTTGCCGTTGTCATCCTTGATGTCCACGGTGGGCCACTGCTCTTCTGGCTTCAATTGGATGGTCGTTTCAATCATGTCCATCGGCGCGGGGTCGGTGGCGGTCTCCGCGCGGCCGGATTTGCCAAAAACGGTCTCCACTTCGGGGAACGACTTGATGATTTTGTCGGTGACTTGAATCAGTTCGCGCGCCTTGGTTGGCGAAATACCCGGAAAGGTCGTCGGCATGTAAAGCAAATCGCCTTCGTAAAGCGGCGGCATAAATTCCGAGCCGATGTTCTGGTAAGGAAAAACTTTCCCGGCGCTGAAAGCCCATTCCTTGACTTTGCCATCGGGCAGCAATCGCGCCACGAGTTGGTTCCAAGGCAAAAACACCCAGACGACCAGCGCCACCGAGGCGAGCACGACCGGCCAGCGCCATTTGATGACCCAATCAATCACCGGATGGTAAATCCAAATCAGAAGCCGGTTGATCGGATTATTTTCCTCCTTCGGAATTTTTCCCCGGATGAACCAGCCCATCAAAATGGGTGCCAGCGTGATGGACAGCAACGCCGCCGCCCCCATCGAATAGGTTTTGGTGAACGCCAGCGGCTTGAACATCCGACCGGATTGCTCCTGCAACACAAAGATCGGCAGAAATGAAACTGTGATCACCAGCAGCGAATAAAACAACGTCGGGCCGACCTCGACGGCCGCGTTGCGAATGATGTCCCAATGTGGTTTTTTGCCCTGATCGCGTTCCATGTGTTTATGGGCGTTCTCAATCATGATGATGACGGCATCCACCATGGCACCGATGGCAATGGCAATGCCGCCCAGCGACATGATGTTCGAGCTAAGGCCCTGGCCGAACATGATCAGGAACGCAATCAGCACCGCCACCGGCAAAATGATGATCGCGACCAGCGCGCTGCGCAGGTGCATAAGGAACGCAATGCACACGAGGGCCACGACGATGCTTTCCTCCAGAAGCTTCTCTTCGAGAGTCTTGACGGCGCGTTGGATCAGGGCACTGCGGTCGTAAACGACGGTGACTTTCACGTCCGGTGGCAGCGCCTTCATCGCCTGATCGAGACGCTGTTTCACGTCCAAAATGACTTGGCGGGCGTTCGCGCCGTAACGCACGACGACAATCCCGCCGACAGTTTCACCATCGCCGTTCAAATCGGCAATGCCACGGCGCATGTCTGGGCCGAATTGCACCGTTGCCACATCGCGCAGCAGAATCGGCACACCGCCCGCGCCGACACCCACGGCGACTTTCTTCAAGTCGTCGAGGCTTTGAATGTAACCCTTGACCCGCAGGATGAATTCACGTTCGGACAATTCGAGCGAGCGCCCGCCAACTTCGCCGTTGCTGCGTTGGACGGCCATGCTCACATCGTTCAACGAAAGGTTGTAGGCGCGCAGCTTCGTCGGGTTCACCGTCACCTGGTATTGCTTCACGAAGCCGCCGATGGACGCGACTTCCGAAACGCCCGGCACGGCGGCGAGTTGATACCTCAAATACCAGTCCTGAATCGAGCGCAGGTCGGCCAGGTTGCGATTGGTCGAGTTGATGGAATACATGAACGCCCAACCGACGCCGGTGGCGTCCGGGCCGAGCGAGGGAATCACACCGCGCGGCAATTGCCCGCTGATGCTGCTCAAGTATTCCAGCACCCGGCTGCGCGCCCAATAAGGATCGGTGCCGTCTTCAAAAATGACATAGACGAACGAGTAGCCGTAGAAAGAGTAACCGCGCACAACTTTGGCGCGCGGCACGGAAAGCATCTTCGTTGTGATGGGATAGGTGACTTGATCCTGAACGATTTGTGGTGCCTGTCCTTCCCACGGCGTGTAGATGATGACCTGCGTGTCGGACAGGTCAGGGATGGCATCGAGCGGGACGTTTTTGACGGCATAAACGCCACCGAGCACCAGTCCAATGCTGGCGAGCAGAACGATGAACTTGTTCTTGAGCGAAAAATCTATGATGCGTTGGAGCATGGGAATTCCTTGTTATTTCGCGGCATCCGGCGCTGTTGAATTCGTGGACGTGTCCGGCGAAGCCATCACCGGAATAAGCGTCATGCCGCAGATCGGGCATTTGCCCGGCTTGTCCGAGTGAACGCTGCTGTGTTCCGGCATCGGGCAGGTGTAGTAAAGCACCTTGCCGCCGGGTTGAAGCTGTTTGAGTTCGGACGGCGTGACCGGCACGAGCGCCATGCCGCAAATCGGGCATTTACCGGGATGCTCGTAGGTGATGGAAACGTGTTCCGGCATCGGGCAGACATAAACGAGCGGTTCCTTTTCTGCGTTGGCGGATGCAGCTTGCTCCGTTCCATTCGTGCCAGCGACGGATACAGGTTCGGTCGAGGTGCCGGTCGGACCGCGCATTTTTTGAATTGCTTCGCGCAACTGACTTTCCGAATCCAGCATGAACTGCCCGGACGTAACGACGTGTTCGCCAGCCTGCAAACCGCTGATAACTTCATACCGGCTGTTTTCGGCTTCAAGACCAAGCACGACCGTGCGAGGCTCGAATTTTCCGCCGGGCAGCGCGACGAACACGGTGTTTTTCTCGCCGCTGCGCAGCACCGCCGAATCCGGCACCAGCAATGCCGACGGCTTTAATTCGGAAACGATTTGCGCCGAGACGAACATGCCGGGCTTCAGAAAATAACCGGGGTTCTCAAACTCCAATCGCACCTTCGCCGTGCGCGTTTTTTCGTCCACATTCGGATATACATAGGTGACGCGCCCGCGAAATTGGCGGTCGGGTAGCGAGGAAAGTTTAACGACCGCTTCCTGCCCAAGCTGGATGTAAGGCAAATCCCGCTCGTAAACCTGCGCGAAGACCCAGACGATGCCCAGGTCGGCGAGCCGGTAAAGTTTCATACCTGCGTCCACCATCTGGCCCTTTACCACATTTTTTTCGACCACAAACCCATCCACTGGGGCAAGGATTTGTAGCGTCTTGCTTGGCTTGCGCGTTGCTTCAAGCCGGGCGATTTGCTCGTCCGAGATGTCGTAAAATTTCAATTTTCCCGCCGCCGTTTCGCTCAGCGCCGACGCGCCGGAATCAGTGTTCGTCCCCAAAATCGCCAGATACTCGGCCTCGGCGCTGTAAAGCTCCGGCGAATAAATTTCAAACAGCGGCTCGCCGCGCATCACCAACTGGCCGGTGGCGTCCACGTCCAGTTTTTCAATCCAGCCCTTGAACTTGGTCGTCACGTCGGCCAGTGCCGTTTCGTTGTAGTCAATCGTGCCGACGGTGCGAACTACCCGGCGCAGCGGGCCGCTCGTGATGTCCGTCGTCTGGATGTTCATCATCTGAATCGTCGCCGGATCAATGGCGATGGCGGAAGAATTCGCGGCGGCGGCTTCGTCGGCATAAACCGGCACCATGTCCATCCCCATGCTGTCCTTGGCCGGTTTGGGGCTGGTCTCGCCCGGCTTCATGGTGGACTTGTAGTATTTGATTTCGTGCCCAGCGGCAGTAGCACCCGTTGTCTTGTGGACCGGCTCCAGCTTCATTCCGCAAATCGGGCAGTTGCCGGGATGATCCTGGATAATCCACGGGTGCATCCCGCAGGTGTAGAGCGTTTTTTCCGACGAAGCGGTTTTGGTGTTGTCCGTGTCCGGTTTGCGTGAGCATCCGGCGACGAACGCGCCCATACCAGCCATCGAGACCAGCAGCGCTCCGACTAAAATCAGTTTCAATTTTGAGTTCATAAAACAATTTCAGGGTTAATGTGTGTTTGACAAAATCGGTGCGCCGGGCGGCGGCACGCCGGCAACCATGATGGATAGTTCCGCGAGCGCAATCTCGTGCTCCGTGCTGGCTTCGGCAGCGGCGAGTTGCAGGTTCAACAGCATCCGTTCCGCGTCCGTCAAACTGGAAAAATCCATCGAGTTGGCGCGATAACCGGCGCGGGTGGTTTCCAGCGATTGACGCGCGTTGGGAACAAGCTCGTCCTCAATCAACGCCAGATTGCGGCTGGTCTCGCGATAAGCAAACGATTTTTCGGCGAAACTCACGGCCAGGTCAATCTGTCCGGCCTTCAGCCGCAACTTCGCCGCCATTTCGTTCGCCTTGGCTTGCGCAATTTCCGCCGCGAGCTTGTCACGCCAGAGCGGCAGTGTCATGCCAACTTGCGGCCAGTAGAATGGCGGGCGGTAAACCTCGGCGGACAGGCCCGCGTTGAAATCCGGCACGCGCTCCTTGTAGGCCACCGCGATTCCGGCTTCGGCGGCGCGCACGTCGGCAGCCATCGCTGCAAGTTGCGGGTTGCGCGCGAAGGCAACGCGCAACAGTTCGTCGGCATCAGGATTTTCCCGGCTTATTTCAAAATGCACGGGCGTCGGTGGATCAGGCTGTTGCGGAGCCAAGCCCAGCGCTGCCTTGAAATTATCCATCAACGAACGGCGCGAGTCCTCCAAGTTGGCCAGGTCCGTGCGGACGCTGGCGCGGTCGCTTTGGACGCGAAGCACATCCGGTAATTTCGCCTGGCCAGTTTCGTTTTGCGCACGGACGGAGCGTTCCAAGTTGTCCAGCAGGCCCAGCGTTTCGCGATTGACGCGGAGTTGTTCGTCCAACAGTCCGAGTTTGTAGTAAGCTTTTTTCAAATTAAACGCCGCTTGGAGCATGGCACTTTCAAACGCAAAGTATTTGCTTTCGCTTTCGGCGGCAGCGACGCGGGCACGCGCCTTGAGCTTGCCGGGACCGGGAAATTGCTGCATGAACCCCGGCATGAGCGACGTGAGTGTATTCTGAATATAAGACTGGAAGGTCAACTGCGGGTCAGGCAGCGAGCGTGTCACCGTGATGTTCTCGACGGACGCCGACCAGTCGTAAAACGCCGTTTCGACCGCTGGCGAATTCAAGAGTGCAAACGCAAGATAATTGCTCAAGCTCGAATCCGCCGTCAATTCCGGCAAAACCGGTGGATGCCCGTCGGGACGGTATTTTCCTGCAATCGTTTTCAAATCATGCCGCGCCTGCTTTTCACCCGGCGCGGGGATTCCCTGGCACCCTGCGAGCAGCAGCATACCGGCAAAGGACAAACTCAAAATGGCAAATGACTTCATAAATTTTTTATGCGATTACTATCCACAAATACGAGCAACCCAACCGAAACGGAATTAGAAACGAACCAATGCGCGCCGAATCAAGGCACACTACGGGCGCGGAGGCGGGAAATTCAGATGAGCCAGGCGCAGTTCCGCGCAAAAAGTGGCCTGCCCTTCGTCACACATGAGCTTGGAGAAGCAGAAGGAATTTGAAAGGTCGCAGCATCGGGCAAAACCCACGTTGCAACTGCATTGGCAGCGAAAAGCGAAAACTGGCCTTGATTGCCAGTTTGTGCCGGCACTGCTGGCATGGGTTGCGAATTCGACGCTGGTTTCGCCGAGCAGCAAGGCATTTTGCAGCCATGCTGACAGCACGCGAGAACTGGCGGTTTTGCGCACATTGGAGACGGCGTTTGCGCGAGCAAGAACGGTGTTCCAGCCAGCAACAAGCTGCAAATGATGACCCATACCAGTTTCATCGAAATAATTTTATCAGGGTTTGGCCGTTTCAGATAAACAGATTTTGTCTTTTGTATGCCAATAGTTCATCCGGCCGCACTCAAGGTGTCGGCACTGCGCGATAGAACTGCATTGCAGCGCCACCAGGCGCAATCACGACTTGAAATGGATTTGTCGTGAGCGAAAGATTTGTCATCGCGGACCACGAGGTCTTCGCACCAAGGCTTGACGTCCGGTCAATTCGATAGTGTCCGTTGGCGGGGCCATAGAGAGTCAAATTTGGTCCCGATCCGGACGGTTTCTGCATCATCAGCATCGCCACGCCGGCGCGCAGGTCGGCAACCATCCCCGATGGATTGCTCACGACGATATTGTATTCGCCCGCCATCGCTGACTGCATGGCGGAAAGCATCAACGTGGCATTGGTCTGTCCCGGCATATTGGTGCCGTTGAACATCCACTGGTAACGGAGCGTATCGCCGGAGCTCATGGTGACATTCATCTGCATCGTGCCGCCCGGACCAAGAATCATGTTGGTAGGCATGGCGCTGGTTTGCACCGGCGCGGAAACGGGTGTGAGAAGGAAGGCGTGCATTTGGCTTCCCATCATGCCATCGCCGACGATTTGGTTCGTGTCGTTAATGCCGTAAGCTTCCATCAGTTGCCAGCCACTGTTGGTGGGTATCATGCCGTTCAGGTCGCGCATCATGCCGCCGCTATACATGAAAGCGTGTGGAGTGCCGTTGGTAATGTCGGCGGTGCCCACGATGTTGCCGGCGGCATTGATGCACAAAGCCTGGCTGTTGGTGCCGCCGAACGCGCCCATGTCGTTCAGCGTCATCCCGCCCATGCCACCGGACGTGGAGTAAAAGGCGTGCTGGCTGCCATTGCTCATCAATGATACGCCCACCGCCATGCCCTGGCCGTTGACGCTGTTGGCAACGCTTGATGCGCCGCCCATTGTCCCCATGTCGGTCATGCCTCCACCCATCATGCCCGAACCGGTCATGAAGGCGCGCATCGCGCCGCTGAAATGCGCGA
>VFSW01012747.1_pt1 | contig 11718 bp, 10 predicted proteins | sample 5358111 | NCBI WGS metagenome assembly VFSW01 (sample SAMN11554181, study PRJNA540505) | mine drainage metagenome | isolation source: sediment from site ElyBrook_90M | place: USA: Ely Copper Mine, Vershire, VT | collected 2017 | reverse complement strand
ATCTCTGCCAGACCTACGAGTGGGCCGATCACTCCGATGAAGGCTCGCGCGCGGGGTCGCTGCGGGTCGGTGTGCTGGATGGCGGGCGTCTCGTCGCCGCGATGCTGCTCTCGGCGAGCAAGGCCAGTGGCATGCGCGCGCCGTTCTTCTATACGCCGCGTGGCCCCGTCTGTGATGATCCTACCTCGTCCGCGCTGCCCCTGCTGATTCGTACGGCGGCGCGTGAGGCGCGCAAGCGTGGCGGCTTCTTCATCCGCATCGAGCCAAACATCCCGCAGGACGATGCGCGCTGGCTTGCCGCGCTGCGCCGTCTCGGCTTCCGTCCAACCGATCACGTCATCTACCTGCGCAGCGCCTGGGTGACAGACCTGCGCCCCAGCGAAGATGCGCTGCTGGCGGGTATGATGACCACCTGGCGCCAGAATATCCGCTCCGGCGCGCGCAAGGGCGTGACAGTGCGCCTGGGCGCTGGTGAGGCTGATCTCGACGCCTTCTATCGCCTGCTCAAAGAGACTGGTGAGCGTGACCAGTTCCACGTGTATCCCAAGGATCTCTACCGTGACATGCTGGCGCACTATTCCGCCGAGGCCGCCGCACGCGATGGCACGGCGCAGATGGCGCTGCTGCTCGCCGAGAGCGATGGCGAGGTGATCGCCGCCTCGACCGTGGCTGTGCTGGGCAAGTGGGCATGGAATCTGCACAGCGGCTCGTCGGGCCTTCCGGCGCACCGCAAACTGCGCCCGAACTATCTGTTGCAATGGGAGGCGATGCGCTGGTGCAAGGCGCACGGAGCCGACTATTACGACTGGCGCACCATCCCGGATATTCTGGAGCCGGGGCAGGAACTGTACGGCGTCTACGAATTCAAGCGTGGCTTCGGCGGCGCTGTGCGACGGGTCGTTCCGACGATGGATCTGCCATTGCGCCCGGCGCTCTACTGGCCTTACACCACAGCGGTCGCATTGCGGCGCGGGCTGCGACGCGCGCAACGACGGCGCTTCGAGGCGCGGCGCGACCGCGAGCGACAGGCGCGTGAGCGAGCGCAGGGCGCAGCGGAGACAGCGCATGCGCCATCGAAAGCAGCGGTTGGCGACCAGGGCGTGGATAGAGCTATCGGGCAAAGGTGAGAGCGCATGCAGGTAGAGATCATCGCCGACCGTGAGCGGTGGAATCGCTTCGTAGAATCGCAAGCGACGGGCAATATCACCCAGACATGGGAGTGGGCGGAACTGGGCGCGCATCTCGGCGAGCGGTCGCTGCGCCTGGGCGCGGTCGAGGATGGCGAGCTACGCGCGGCGCTGCTGCTGATCGTCGAGAAAGCGCCCGTCGTCGCCCAGCCCTACTTCTATGCGCCGCGCGGCCCCGTCTGCGATGATCCATCTGCGCCTGCGCTGGCTGCTCTGTTCGAGCACACCCGTACGCTTGCCCGCGCACACGGCGCCTTCATGCTCAAGCTGGAGCCGAATGTCAGCGACGGCGACCAGGCCTGGCTCGATGCGCTGCAACGCCTGGGTCTGCGACGCAACCCCTTCGCCACGCATCCACGCCGCTCGTGGGTTCTCGACATCTCGCCGGATGAGCAGACACTGCTGGCGCACATGAAGGAGAAGTGGCGCTACCACATCCGGCTGGCGGGACGCAAGGGCGTCACAGTCCGCGCGACTCTGGCCAGCGCCGATATTGAGCCGTTCTACACGCTCTATCGCGAGACCGCCGAGCGCGACGGCATCTTCATCCACGAGCGGCGCCACTACGAAGACTTCCTGCGACTCTATGGCGAGCGCGACGCCGCGACGTTGCTGCTGGCGGAGGTCGAGGGGCAGCCCATCGCCGCGCTGATCGTCGCACGCTGTGGCCCCGTGGCGACGTATATGTTCGGCGCGTCATCGAATCGTGAGCGCAATCGCATGCCCAACCACCTGCTCCAGTGGACGGCGATTCGCTGGGCGCGTGAGCATGGCTGTCGGCTCTACGACTTCCGCGCCATCGCCGAGACGCTGGAGCCTGGCGAAGATATGTACAGCCTGTACACTTACAAGCAGGGCTTTGGTGGTTACTCGCTGTTCACGCTGGAGACGCATGATCTCGTCTACCAGCCTGCCATCTACTGGGCCTATATGCGGGCGCTGCGCATGAAGCGGCGTGTCGTGCGCTGGCGGCAGGCGCGCGCCGCCCGCCAGAGCGCCGCCGCCCGCGCCTCCTCGGCGGCCACCGGACAGGCAAGCGCGCAGCCAGGAGCGCAGCCAGGCGGGCAGCCAGGCGGTGAGCGTACGGCTGCGCCCGTGGCGCCGCCCGCTGGCGAGCGCGACTAGCAGGCTGCCTGACGAATCGGCGTCTGGCGAGAACTGTGACCAATGGCGGCGTCCAAGCGGTTGTAGTACGAGAGATATTCGCAGCGGTGAGTCTGACGCAGACAGGCGGCATTCCTCCCCCGCGAACGCTTTTTTCCCCTCAGACCGCGCCGCAAACGAGCGAGACGGCACACCATGTGCGTTCGAGGGTGGGGCGCCGGTCAGTAGAAGAGTCGTAACGTACGCTGGATTTTCTGGCGCGCGTTCGTGGGGAGAGCGTCGTATGAGCAAGCGCATACTGGTGATAGATGACCGCGAGGAACTGCTAGCGCTGTTGCGCATGCTGCTAGAAGACGCCGCGTATCGCGTGTCGGTCTCGCAAGATGGCTCAGATATCACAGATCTGACGCGCAACGATCCACCCGATTTGATCATACTGGACCTGCGTCTGGGCGAGGTTTCGGGGCTGGATGTGCTGGAGAGCCTGCGCGGGAACAAGGTGACAGCGGAGATTCCAGTGATCGTCGCGACAGCGGCGTTGACTGAGATGGAAGTCGCGCAGAATCTCATCACCTCCGACCCCGGTCGCTATGCGAATGTCTCGGTGCTGAGGAAGCCATTTGATAGCGACGCGCTGCTGGAGCGTATCGCGCAGATGATCGGCGTCGCGTAGGCGAGTCAGCTCGCTGACCCTGACGCCCACACGCGCTGCGTCGCTGGCGGATGAGCGAAAGGATGGGTTTGACAGTGGCGAAACAGAAACGCTCAGGGTCAGGATTTTTCTGGGGTCTGATGATCGGCATCGTCGTAGGCGCGACTATTGCCTGGGTGTTGTCCCCACAGCCCGGCGAAATCGAGGAGCGAAAGACCCCTGAGGCTACAGGAGCGAATGGCGCGAATGGCGCGAATGGCGCGACCCCAGACGCAGCGAAAGGCGCCGCCGCCAGCGCGACGAGTGGCGCTACACCGCCAACCATTGTGGATCTCGCGCAGGCAGCCGTCGAGCGGGTGCGTGGCCGCCTGAACGAGGCGATTGCGCTGGGGCGCGAGGCATACACCCAGAGCCAGGCCGAGGTGATGCAGCGCTTCAACCAGGCGCGCACGGTCGAATAGCCTGGGCAATCACCGGCTGTCACCGCTCTGCTGGTATGAGTTTGACGTGGCATCGCAGGGCATCGCAGGGCATCGCGTGGGGAAGCGCGCCTCAATGCTCCGACGCCGCGCCTTCCGCTGTCAACCGAATGAGCGGCAACAGCGCGCGATCTACCTCGGCCAGTCGCTCCGGCACCACTGCGAGAATGGTGGCCCGTAGCCGTAGCGCGTCGGCGATCAACGCGGCGACCTCTACACCCAGACAGCGCGGCGCAAAGACGCTCAGGTAGTCCGCCCCTGTCTGGAGTTTCAGTGTCGCCCCGCGATAGTTGCCGCCAAGCAGATGATAGCAGCCGACGCCGACCTGCAAGACCCCTTTGTAGAGGACGCGAATCGGGTCTGGCTCGGCGTTCCACAGTGTTTCCAGCGTCTCGTGCGCCTCGAAGTACGCGCGCTCGTTGAATTGCCCTACGCCGCGCAGCAACTCCTGCGGCGGCGCCTCGTGGCAGCGGGCGCGTGGGCGATGCTCAGGCCCCGGTGGCACACGGCGATTGTAGAAGCGGATAGGTGGGTCAGTCATGGCGCGCCTCGCACTCTCGTCTGGCGAATGCCGTCCGCTACCCACGCCCGCAGCCCGCGCACGACGCGCTCAGCCGCCAGCGCGACTGAGCCGACGACGACCAGCAGCAGCAGCGGATCGAATGGCGTATGCAGGCGAGCGTAGTAGATGTAGCCGCCAGCGGTTGTCATGAGCAGATCATAGGCGACGAGCAGGGCTAGCGCGCTCATCTGCGCCGCGCGTCGGCGCGCCTGTTCGTCGCCCTGCCCAAGCGCCCAGAGCAGCCACCAGAACGGCGCAATCAGCAGGAAGGGCCACATCCAGCGCAGGATCGCTTGCGAGAATGCCGTCAACGCCACCAGCGCCGAGCCAGCGGAGGCTGGTAGCGGGCGAAAGAGCTGCGAGCTGCTGAGGGTATACAGCAGCGTCCCCCAGCACCCTGCGAGGAACGCGGCGGGATGGCGCAAAATCATGGCGGTGGAATAGGCGCTCATCAGCCGAAAGTGATCGCGATGGAATGGCGGATACGCGCGCACCACCTGCCACGGATCCGTCACACCGCGCGCCAGAAAGCCTCGCATGGCTGCGTCAACGGCGGCGTAGCGGGCAGGCGCCTGCCCCACCAGATGATATTGCAACGCCTTGCCCAGCAGATTGAACGCCTGGATGTCGCTGAAACCGAAGTAGCCGTTGAGAACGCCATTCGCAAAGACGTATCCGCCCACCAGCGCATACAGCGCTACGACCGCCAGCGCGCCATGTAGCAGCGTCGCGCGGATGGCGCGGGCGTCTCCCCAGCGCCAGGCGAGCAGCGCCAGCGACAACATGAGCGGGATGGGCAGGTAGACCCATTCTGGCCGCGTCATGAAGGTGACGGCAAGCGCCAGCGCCACCAGCCAGAGCCGACGCGGCGAGGGCGCCATCACCCACCACACCACCGCCAGCGCCAGTGTCGTCACCAGCGCCAGTGTCAGCCCTTCCGTCAGCACTGGCTGGATGAACGAGATCATGGCGATATTCACGCCCGCCAGCGCGGCGGGGAGAAAGGCGATCCACGCGCGGCGCAGGACGAGGCAGCCGATCACATACACCTCGATGATCGCGGCGAGAAAGATCACCGCCTGCGCCACACCCAGCGCTGCGAGCGTGCGCCCGCCAGCGACCAGCGACACCATATTGATGAATAGTGGATAGCCAGGCAGGCGCGAGGTGTCCACCAGCTTGCCCTGCCGCGCGATTTCCTGTGCGACACGGAGATACGCGGGTGAATCGGGATCCAGCGAGACGGCGGGAGTGGCGCGATAGTAGAGGGCGAGAGCGAGCGTCGTCAGCAGCGCCAGCGCGGCGCCCCACAGCGCATAGCGGTTCGCTCGCCAGTCGTCGCGCAGCCAGCGCGCCAGCCGCCCGACGATGGCTCCCGGCATGGCTAGCAGCGGCGCCCGCTGCGCCTCACCAGTCGCCACGCAGCTCGACCTCCAACTCCAGCTCGACGCCGTAGCGCTCACGCACGGCGCGTCGCGCCAGCGCGATCAGCGCCACGACATCCGCCGCGCGGGCGCCGCCCAGATTGACAATGAAGTTGGCATGGCGTGGCGAGATCTCCGCCTGGCCGATGCGTGTCCCTTTCAGCCCGACCGATTCGATCAGGCGGCCCGCGAAATCGCCTTCAGGATTCTTGAAGACGGAGCCAGCGCTTTGCTGGGGCGGCTGTGTGTCTTTGCGATGTTGTTTGTAGCGCGCCACTCGCCGCTGAATCGCGTCAGGCTCATCACGCTGGAGCAGAAAGGTCGCGCCGGTAATCATCTCCGGCGGCTCGATCAGCGCGCGGGGCGCGGCATGCGGGTGTCCCGCATCATCGAAGGCGATGCGACGGGCGGCGCGGAAGCGGCTATGGCGATAGGTCAGATCGAGCGCGCTGGCGGATAGCTCGCGGATGACCACGCGCTCTGGCTCGCCAGCCACCGCGCCCGGTGTAAAGAGCACACGCGCTGACTCCAGCGTATCGGCGATACAGGCGCCGTGCGCTCCGGCGTTGCTCACCACCGCGCCGCCGATTGTCCCAGGCACGCCAGCCGCCCACTCCCGCCCGGCCAGCCCCTGCGCCGCTAGCTACTGCACGAGCCGGGGCAGACTCACGCCTGCGCCCGCGCGTAGCCGTGCGCGCCCATCATCCAGCGGTTCCAGCGCCCATTCTGTCAGCGCCATCCGCGCGACGATGCCACGCGCTCCCGCATCAGCATAGAGGACGTTGGTGCCATTGCCCACCAGCATCAGCGGCCAGCCCCGCTGCCAGGCCACCAGCGCCAGGCGTTCCAGCGCAACCTCAGATTCCACGCGCACCCAGGCGTCAGCGGGGCCACCCACGCCGAATGTGCCGTGGCGTGCGAGCGGCTCATGTGCGCGCGCCAGCCTGCCGAATGTCTCGCGCAGATACGCGAGCATTTCCTTATCCACCTGCGCCGCCATGCCGCTCTCCTGCCGTCGTAAGGCCACTGTCGCCCTCACCAGTATACACGGGTCTCCCGCAGCGGCGTGCGCAGGGGTTAGTTGGCGGGGAGGGAATACTGGTAGTCCGCTGGCACGATGGCGGCGGTATAACCAGTAAACATCTGGTAAAAGACATCCTTGGGCAGATAGTGGAGGTAATATTCGGATGAGTCAACGACCTTGAGGCCCTGCGCGTCGCCACCGACGACTGTGAGGAAGTGGCCGCCATCGAAGAAGTGGTAATAGCCGTAGCTGATACGCACATTCACGATCACGGGCATACCCAACTGCTGCGAGAGGTAGACGATCTGGTTGTAGGTCAGCGATGTGCTCTCGTCGGCGCGCAGATTGTGCATCGCGGCGACCACCGCGAACCCATGCAGATCGAGCAGTCCACCTGAGGGCGAGATAGAGGAGCCAAGCTCGTCTATCTCGTGACCGATGGTCGCGTGCGGCACACCGTAGGCCGTCAGAATCTCGGAGAGGGCGGCGGCGCTACACGCCGCGCCACCCCAGGTCTGGAACTGCGCATAGCTGTCGTAGAGATCGGGTCGCATGAGCTGTGTCTCTGGCTGGATCAAATCGGTGACAGCGCCACCCGGCGCGAGGCCTGCCTGCGCGTGTGCGATCATCAGTGGCTGCGAGCGCTCGCCCATCTGCCCCGCTGCGCTCAGCAGCGCCAGCAGCACAGCAGTGAGCGCCAGCGCCAGCCGCGCGATGGTCCACGGGCTGCGCGCGGCCTCCGCCAGGGCGCGCGTATCGAGCCGCGCCCGCCGTTGCGCAGGCGCAGGCCGGAACGCCGCAAGCTCTGGCGCGCTGTCTATCGGCAGTGGTGGATACGCGGTGAGCGCAAGATCGCCGGAATCGTTGTAGAAGGGCGGTTGTGTGGGCGCCAGCGGACGCGCCAGGCTGCGCTCGCGGGAGCGTGTCGTGTAGACCGGCTCGCCCGCATAGTCGTCGTCCATGTAGCCGTCGCGCGCATCTGGATAGCCAGCGTCGCGCGCTTCCGTGTACTCGTTCGGGTACGGATCGTCATCGTCGGGGATGTCGTTGTAGGCTTCGATGTCATCCCAGTCGCGCGGCCCGCTGAGCGCCGGATGTTCGGCGCGGTTGTAGCGGGCCACGGGCAGCCGGGGTACGCTGGGCAATCCCAGGTGGCGGGGCGCCGTGAACTCGCCGCTGCGCGAGGCGCGTTCGTCGGGCGCGCGACGTGAACCAGAAGCGGAGGGTGGCGCAGCTGGCGTGCGTGGCAGGCTATCGAGCAGCGTGCCACGCCGCTCATCGCGCTGGCGTGCGCGACGGCGCGCTGTTGGCCTGTCCGCCATTGCGTCGGCTCCCCCCATCTCTGGCTCTCGTCGCATCGCAGCGCGGCGCCACTCCATTCGGCCCGCCCGCGTCTGTGATGATATGCGCCGGGTCGCTCATGCGTCAAGCCAGCGCGCCCATTGGCCTAGTGACAGGTCATACGGCAGCACATTTCCTGCTTATCACGCCAGTTGCGCGGCGATCAGGCCCGCCTGGCGCTACACAATCCCATTTTGGCTATTGACGAGATGTGCGGTTTCCAGTATAACGGAACCACGCCGACGGTTGTGGGATTGCTCTACACGGTCTCATTCGCACCTCTCTACACCACAGCCGCCGGCTATTTTTGCGCCCGCGAGCGCATCCGCCAGCCACGCAGCGCCAGGAGATCGCCATGTCTCGCTCGCTGGAGCGTGTCATCACGCTGCCTCAGGCGGTCGCGCTCTATGTCGCCGCCGTGATTGGCGCGGGCGTGCTGCTCTTGCCGGGGCTGGCGGCCACGACGGCTGGTCCTGCCTCGATGCTCGCCTGGGCGTTCGATGCGCTGCTGGGCGCGCCGCTGGCGTTGACCTTCGCCGCGCTCGGCGCGCGACATCCCGATGCGGGCGGCGTGGCGACCTACACCGCGCGTGCGTTCGGCGGGGGCGCAGGCGCCGCCGTCGGCTGGATGTATTTCATCGGCGCGACGATTGGGCAGATCATCGTGCCGCTGGTCGGCGCCGCGTACATCGCTCAGCCGCTCGGTCTCGACCGCAACGGGCTATTCCTCGTCGCCGGGCTAATCCTCGCGTTTCCCATCGCGGCGAATCTGCGCGGTCTCCAGGTGAGTGGCCGCATGGCGCTGGGGCTGAGCGCGCTGGTGGCGCTGCTGCTGCTCGCCGCCGCACTCGTCTCGCTGCCACGCCAGCGCCTCAGCGCATGGACGCCCTTTCTGCCGCATGGCTGGGGCGCTGTTGGTCAGGTGGTCGTGCTGCTGCTCTTCGCCTTTTCCGGCTGGGAGGCCGTCGCCTCGCTCGGAGCGGAGTTCAAGCGGCCAGAGCGCGATATTCCACGCAGTGTGATCCTCAGCGTCGCGATCATCACGCTGCTGTATCTGGCCGTCGCAGCCGCGACCATCGGCGCGCGCGAGTACGGCGGCCCGACGAAGGATAGCGTCTCGGTGGCGCTGCTGCTGAGTGGTGGCCTGGGCGGCGCGCTGCGAGGTGGCGCGCAGGTGATCGCCGCCACCGTCGCGGTCATCGTCTGCATCGGTACGATCAACGCTTTCATCGCCGGGGTAGCGCGGCTGGGCTATGCGCTGGCCCATGATGATGCTGCGCCCGGCTGGCTGGCGACCCTCGACCATCGTGGCACGCCAGTCGCTGGTGTCTTGCTGATTGGCCTCTTCGCTGAGGGTGGTCTGCTGCTGAGCTGGCTTCTTGGCCTCGACGCCGCCTTCTGGCTGGCGCTGCCCAACACGCTCGTCCTGCTGACTTACATCGCCGGCATGGCGGCGGGCGCGCGTCTGCTCAGCGGACGCTGGCGCATGCTGGCGCTGCTCAGCCTGCTGCTCTGCCTGGCAGCGCTACCCTTCACGGGCGCGTCGCTCTGGCTGGCGCTGCTGATCGCCCTCGTTGCGCTGGCCTATCGCTGGGGGCGGCGGCGCAGAGCGCGAAACGGCGGCGTCGCAACCGCAGCCGTGGTTGGCGACTGATCGAGAGGGGGAGTATCCATGACCTCACCTGCTACACTGCGCGCGCCGCTGACGGGCCTGCGCGCGCTCGACCTGACCCGTCTGCTCCCCGGCCCTTTCGCCGGGCAACTCCTCACGGAGCTGGGCGCCGAGACGCTGAAGATCGAAGAGCCGGGCCTGGGTGACGGAGCGCGCACCCTACCGCCGCTGGTCAATGGCGTCGGGCTGGCCTTTCTCGCCAGCAATCGTGGCAAGCGGAGTGTCGCGCTGAATCTCAAATCAGCCGGTGGCCGCGAGGCGCTGCTGCGGCTGGTGGATCACGCTGATATCCTGCTGGAGGGCTTTCGCCCTGGTGTCCTGGCGCGACTGGGCCTTGCGCATGAGACGTTGCTGGAGCGCAATCCACGCCTGATCATTTGCGCCATCACTGGCTATGGGCAGAATGGCCCCTACGAGCAGCGCGCCGGGCATGACCTCAACTACCTCGGCTATGCGGGTGTCCTGGGGCATCTCGCGCGGCCCGATGCGCCGCCGCCGCTGCCGGGCGCGCAATTCGCCGATATTGCGGGCGGCTCGCTGATGGCGGTGATCGGCGTGCTGGCGGCGCTGGTGGCGCGCGGCGTGACGGGGCGCTGGCAGCTCGTGGATGTCGCGATGCTCGATGGCTCGCTGGCGCTGGCTCCGCTGCTGGTCGCTACGGCGCTGGGTGGGCTGGATGAGCCGCTGCCCGGCGCCGGACTGCTGACAGGCGCGCTGCCGGGCTACAACATCTATGAAACGGCGGATGGCCGCTACGTGACGCTGGGAGCGCTGGAGCCGAAGTTCTGGGCGGAGTTCTGTCAGCGGATCGGGCGAGCCGACCTCATCCCGCGCCAGTTCCCGCGTGATCGCGCCGACCGCGACGCGATCATCGGCGAGCTAGCCGCGCTCTTCCGCACGCGCGCACGCGCCGAGTGGCTGGCGTTGCTGGCTGGGGCGGATACCTGCATCGGGCCGGTCAATTCGCTACATGAGGCGCTCGCCGACCCACAGATTCAGGCGCGCCGGGTGATCATCCCTGGCGAAGGCGGCGCCGCGCCGATGCTGCGCGGGATCCCGCTGCTCAGCGAGACGCCAGCGCGCCTGCTCAGCGGCGCGCCCACGCTGGGCGATGCGACCGCCGCCGCGCTGGGAGAGGTTGGCTATGCGCAGGAGGAGATCGCCGCGCTACACGCCAGTGGCGCCATCGCCCTCGGAGCGGCGCCAGACATCAGCCAGCCGTCGCATACGTGAGCGTGAGTGTGTACGAGCGGCCCAGCGAATCGCTCATCGTCACCGTGTAGGGCGCTGATTGCTGGAAAGCATTGCACGCGGCGCGCACCATGAGCGAATCAGACTGAACGGTTGAGCCATCATATGCGGCGATGCCCTGCGCATCGGACGGCAGCCCGCCATTGTACCCGGAGCCATTGAGCGACCAGCCAAAGCTCATCCCCGAAAGCGAGGGATTCGCAGTCGTCCACTGCCATGTCACCACCGAGTTATCGAGATTGGAGATGATGGTTGGCGCGGATGCATAGCAGGTTTTGTAGCCCTTGAGCGTGATGGTCGTGGATGAGATCGAGAGTGGCTTGGGGGGCGTGGCGGTTGGCTGCACGTAGATGTAGATCGGCGTGCTCGTCGGCGCAGGTGTCGCGGTCGGCGCGGCGGTCGCGGTCGGCGCGGCGGTTGGGAGCGTCGTAGCCGTCATCGCGCTGTGCGGGGTAGCAGTCGTGTGCGCGGCGATCAGTGAAGGCGCGCCGACCGAGTTCGAGAAGAGACCTAGCGCGCCCGACACTTTGACAGCGGTGGCAATCAGCGCCAGCAGTGTCAGCAGCGCGACGCCGATCAGCAGCAGCGACGAGCGCCGCGTGAGCCGCTTGCCTGGTTGCGCCTGCTCGATGCTCACTGCGCGCCCACGCATCGTTTCCTGCTGGATGATGGTGGGGCGCTTGGTCGTATCATTCAGCGCATCGTGTGGCGCAATGGCTTGCGAAGAAATTGCGGCGGTCAGGCGTCTGTTCGGCCTCGACACTGCTGCGGCTGTTGCGGCTGCCGCGCCGCTCGCTAGCGCGCCTGGCCGCGCATACTGGGTCCAGCGGAGCGCGCCAGACCCGATCTGCTTCTGGCCGCTCACCGCGCCGCGTAGCTCCAGCGCGAACGCCTTCATGTCAGGATAGCGCAGCGCAGGGTCTTTCTCCATCGCCACCAGGATGACGTTCTCGACCGCTGGGCTGATGTCGGGGTTGTAGTCGGTCGGCAGGCGCGGCTTATCGCGCAAAACTGCCGTCGCG
>VFSW01012746.1_pt1 | contig 11718 bp, 11 predicted proteins | sample 5358111 | NCBI WGS metagenome assembly VFSW01 (sample SAMN11554181, study PRJNA540505) | mine drainage metagenome | isolation source: sediment from site ElyBrook_90M | place: USA: Ely Copper Mine, Vershire, VT | collected 2017 | reverse complement strand
CTCGAAGCATGAGGAACGAGCGTCTCGAAGCACGGGGCCCTTCGAGACGCGCACTCCGTGCGCTCCTCAGGGTGACAAGCCCCCTGTCATGCTGAGGAGCGATGCGAAGCATCGCGTCTCGAAGCATGAGGAACGAGCGTCTCGAAGCACGGGGCCCTTCGAGACGCGCACTTCGTGCGCTCCTCAGGGTGACAGCGCTTAGGGGGACAGTTGGCGCCAGAGGAGGGCGAGGGCGGCTGTTGAGGCGCGAGCTTGAATGGTTTGCCGGTCTCCTCGAAGATGCAGGCAGCGCGCCTCAGGCGGAGCGCCGTTACGATCCACGGCAATCCAGACAGTACCGACGGGTTTTTCTTCCGTGCCACCTGTCGGACCGGCAATGCCGGTCGTCGCCACGGCCACATCGACGGCAAAATGCTGCCGTGCGCCTGCTGCCATTGCAAGGACCACAGATTCACCGACCGCGCCTTCATCGTTGATGATTTTTGCATCGACGCCAAGGTGTTGCACTTTCACGCGATTATCATACGCAACGATACCGCCCTCAAAAACATCCGATGCGCCGGGAATTGCCGTCACGGCTGCGGCGATGCGGCCACCCGTACACGATTCTGCGGTTGCTAAACGTGCGCCCCGCGCACGTAATGCTTCAAGGATCGCCGACTCCAACGACGTCGAATCGATTCCATACACGTGCCCGTGCAAGCGCTCAACGATCTCGCGTTGCAGCGGGGCGATGATGGCTTCGGCGGACTCGCGCGAATCGGCTTTCGCCATCAGCTTCACATCGATGCGACTATCGTGCGCCAATACCGCGATTTTCGGGTTTTCACTTTTGGCAAAAATGTCGCCGATGCGATGATCGATTTCCGATTCAGCGATCGAAATACAACGAATAATTCGCGTGTAAATACCGTTCTTGAGTGAAAACCGATGACACAGCGTGGGAATCAGATGCTCCTCGAGCATCGGTTTCATCTCGCGCGGCACACCGGGCATGCACGCAACTAATTTTCCAACGGCGGACCAAACGTTAAACCCTGGAGCTGTCCCATTGGGTTTTTGTAACCCTAAAGATCCACGGGGATGCATCGCTTGTTTGCGATTATTCTCGCGCATTTCGCGGCCGATGCTAGCAAACATCGCTTGCATGCGCTGTAGCGACGGCTCGTGCAACACTTCATCCAAGCCTAAGGCATCGCAGACCGATTCTTTGGTGAGATCATCAACCGTCGGACCCAGACCACCGGTCATAATGACGCCATCCGCCCGCGCAAGTGCCGACGTTATGGCCGCGGAAATACGCGTGCGATTATCACCGATCGAATGCGTTGCAAAGACATCGATCCCGACATCGGCAAGGTGTGCGGCGATATATGCCGTGTTCGTGTCGGCCAACTGTCCAAGGAGCAGTTCCGTTCCAACGGCGATGAGTTCGACGTTGGGCATCAGGGCAGAATCCTCGGCAACAGCGCGTCGCGCAACTCGTCACAATACCACTGCGGATAGGTGAACGAAATGTCGGCTTCAAATCCAGTGGCGCTACGTATCATGGCGTTACGACGCTGACCACTCTGCTCGGAGCTGGGAAATTCACGCCGTACGCGAACCCGTTGCGTTGCAAGACACTCAATAAAGCGCGCAAACGTCGCGTCCATCGCATCTTGCAACCGTTCTTTAAGCACTTTGCCAACGCGCGGCGCAAGCCCCGTCGTTGAAATGGCAATACGCACGGGCCCCGCTTTGGCGATTGCTGCCATCGCCACAAAGCCATGGCGCGGCTGGTCGATGCAACATAAGAGAAAGCGATGTCGATCGGCATACGAACGCAATCGCGCACTCAATGCCTCATCCTGAGGAGTCGAAATCACAAAAAATGCATCCGCGACATCTTCTTCCCGCACGTGATCGGGATCGGTTAGCCAAATGAGTGCGGCCCCCGCCTCACGCAGTGCAGCGGCCTTTTCCACCGCTTCGCGATCATCGGACGCACCGATAACGACGCAGTGACGTCCAACGAGATTCAACGAGACGGGATAAAATGGGGTACTCACTTAGTAGTCCACCGGGCGCAAATAAAACTCGTTGATGGCCGTGTTGGTGAGCATGGCAGTCGTTGGAAGATGCCGCTTCCAATGCGTCCCGTCGACGCGGCGGCGCACCGTTGCAATTTCATCTGCATCAAAGCCACGCTCCAACAACTCATCGTCGCCGACGCCGTCAAGCATACGGCTCAGAATGGCATCGGCATGCGGGTACGACAAACCGAGATCCCCTTCGTCGGTTTGACCGACTTCAAGATCGGCCGACGGTGCCTTATCGATCACCTGAGCGGGCAATCCTAGAAACCGAGCCAACTCCCACACTTGCGTTTTAAAGAGATCGCCCAGGGGATTCAATGGAGGTGCATCATCGGCATGCCACGTGAAATAGCCCAGTAAGCGCTCCGTTTTGTTCCCCGTTCCGATTGGTAATCCCGAGAGCTTTGCCGACTGGTCAAACAAAACGATCATTCGCGTTCGGGCCATAATATTTCCCCGCCGACGAGTATCGGCATCCGGCTCGTACTGCAAATACCCGTCGACTGCGGCTGAAATGTCGATCGTACGGAGCGACACCCCAAGGCTGTCGGCAACGAGTTGCGCGTCGGCACGACTCGCGGGGTTGGACGTCCGATATGGCAGGGCAAAACATGACACTCGGTTCGCACCTAACGCTCGCACGCACAGTGCGGTGGTCACTGCCGAATCGATTCCGCCGGAAAGTCCGATAACCGCGTGCCCCAATTTTCGACGAACGACGAGTTCATCGCGAAGAAATGCCGTAAGCCACTTGGTTGCCACCTCCGCATGTAAACGCGGCGGTCGGCGATCATCGAGTGGGATGGAGTGAACTGGATAGATCATTCACGAGATCCGTGAGTACGCTTGAAAGATCGCCGAGAAGCGGAAATTGTGCGCGTGCACGATCGATTTCGCGAGCATCGAGATCACCAGCGAGAATACACGCTTCGGTCTGAGAGCCTTGCACGATTATGCGACCGTACGGATCGACGACACACGAGCTCCCGGTCATACCCTTGCCGCCTTCAAAACCCGCGAGTCCGGCGTAAAGAACGTAAATGCCGTGCTCGCTCGCAAGAATCGACAACGTCTGCTTCCAGCGTTCGATTGAGACCAAGTCCCCTTCGCCATCAACACCTCGCCCTGGAGAAGCAGACGGCACGATCAGCAAGCGCGCCCCTTTGACGGCCGCAATCGTCGGGACCAGAGAATGCCAAACATCTTCACAGATGAGCATTGCCGCGGATCCGAACGGCGTCGCGAAAACGCCCACTTCGCGGCCACGCGAAAGAAAACGTTCCTCATCGAAAACGCCATACGTCGGTAAAAATATTTTTCGATGCACGTGTATAATTTCATGAGCATCCGACGTGACGCGTAGATACAGCGCACTATTATAATACGTTCCCGACGCGTTTTCATAAAAACCGCAGACGATATCGAGAGGCTGGGCAGCTTTCGTTGCCTGCCACGACGTAGCAAGTTCCGCTGCAAATCGCTCAGCCTCGCGCGCAAGATCGTAGACTGCACCTTCGAGGAAATAGCCGGTTAAAGCGGCTTCGGGCAAGACGATGAGGTTTGGCGGTGTTTCCCAAGCGGCAATCTGCGCGAATGCGTCACCAACGTCGGCAAGGTTTTCGGCGAAGCGTCCCTTCGTCGGTTTGGTCTGAATGATCGCGACGCGCAAGCGCGACCCGCTATCCGGCAACATGTGCTACTGCGGCGGAACGAAGGACGGAGATTTTTTCCGCGCACTCTTCAGCCGGGTAGGTCCAAATCTCCGAAAGTGTCGGATGGAGGTGCGGAATCCGCGCAAATTGCTCGGCCGTTGCACAAAAGTTCATCGCGACAATCATCTCATGGATAAGTTCGCAGCCTTCCGGGCCGATCACCGCGGAACCGAGAATCCGGCCATCGCTTGCAGCAGCGAGGATCTTGACGAAACCTTGCGTGCGTCCCAGGCACATGGCTTTTCCATGTTCCTTAAACTCATAGAATCCGCGCACGTAGGGAACTCCATCGCGCTGGAGTTCTTTTTCGGTCGCCCCGGCAACGCCGATTTGCGGATCGCAGAAGACCGTGTGCGAGGCAATGAGATGATAATCTGCCTGTTCGTGCGAAGCGCGAAGCGCATTGCGCGCTGCAATCTCACCCTGATAGATAGCAACGTGAACGAGAAGAAATTCGCCCGTGACATCGCCAACGGCAAAGATGCTCGGGTTTGACGTGCGAAGCGACGAATCGACGGTAATTCCGACGTTCTCATCATACGCGACGTTTGCTTTGGCAAGATCAAGGCCGGCAATGTTCGGACGACGACCGAGCGCGTGGAAAATTTCGTCGACAATGCATTCATGCTGCTCATCACCAATGGCGTAAATAATCGCCTTCTTCTCTCCCCGGCGTTCCACGCGGAGCACCTTCGAGTGCGTAATCACGTCCATGCCTTCTTCGCGGAAATACCCGGTGAGCGCATCTCCGATATCGTCATCCGCCGACGTTAACAGGTGGCCGCTACGAATGAAAAACGTGGTTGCCGCGCCAATACGCGAGAGAAACTGACCCAACTCGCACGCCGTGTATCCACCGCCAAGAACCGCAACGGATGCTGGAATCTCTTCGAGTTCGAGCACCGCATCGCTATCAAGATAGCCGGTCTCGACGAGTCCCGGAATAAACGGTGGCGACGCTTCACTCCCCGTTGCAATAATAAAACTCTTCGCCGTAAGCGTGAGATCGTCGCCTACGGCGAGTTCCGTCTCAGAGAGAAAGCGCGCGGGACCTTCGTGGAGCGTATGTCGGTGAATGCCTTCAATACGATACGACGCAAATTCATGCACCAGCGATTTTTTCCGTCGCTGAATGAACCGCATATTTGCCGTCGGAAGGTCGGTAGTTATGCCAAGATGTTTACTTTCGCATACAGCATGACGCGCATCACTGGAAGCAATGAACGCTTTGCTGGGCATGCAACCGCGCAGTATGCAGAGCCCGCCAAGTGGCCCGCGATCGACAAGGGCAACCTTGCCGCCCAGCTCGGCCGCGGTACGCGCGGCAGCAAAGCCGGCGGAGCCGGCTCCGATGACGACGAGATCGTACGAATGGTGTTCCATACCGGCCTTAGCGTCCGGCGGGACGCGCTCCTAAGCGATGAACGGATTCGATAAAGCGCACCGTTCCGCCGGCGTGGACGAGAATGGATTTCGTGCGCGCCTGATTTCCGAGAAAACGAACACCGTGAACGAGATCGCCGTCGGTAATGCCCGTGGCGCAGAACACAACTTCCTCGCTGCGAACAAGATCATCGATCTCAAGGACGCGATCCAAATCGCCGAAGCCCATTTTTATCGCGCGCGCCCGCTCTTCATCATTGCGCGGTTTTAAGCGTCCCATAAAATTTCCACCGAGGCATTTGATTGCCGCTGCGGCCAGCACGCCTTCGGGGGCTCCGCCTGTTCCCATAGCAACATGAATCCCGGTACCATCGATTGCAGTTGCAATACAGGCATCGACATCGCCGTCGGAGATGAGTTTGATACGAGCCCCGGCGGCGCGCACTTGAGCGATAATCTCGGCGTGACGCGGACGATCCAGAATCACAACGCAAATATCGTTCACCGGTTTATCGAGCGCATTGGCTACGGCTTCAAGATTGTCGCGAACCGACGCGTCCAGGTGAACGAACGGCGCCGCTTTATGGCCTACGGCAAGCTTTTCCATATAGGAATCGGGAGCGTGGAGCAGACCGCCGCGCGGCGCAATCGCCATCGTCGCGATGGAATTCGGCAAGCCATTTGCGACGAGATTCGTGCCCTCGACGGGGTCGACGGCAATGTCACATTCAAAACCACCGCGCCCGACCTCTTCGCCGATGTAGAGCATAGGCGCTTCATCGCGCTCGCCCTCGCCAATGACGATGCGCCCCGAAATATCCATCTCGCCGAGCGTCTCGCGCATCTTTTCGACGGCGGCACCGTCGGCTGCATCTCGCTCGCCTCGGCCCATCCATCGCGACGCAGCGAGTGCCGCAGCCTCGGTGACCTTCACGAAATCAAGTGAATTTGCGGGGTGCGTAAGCATAGTACGCGCCATTGATCCTGCCATGCGTCATGGCTACAAGGGATGCACGATGATTCCTTTAAGAATCGCTCCCGTGTCTGCAACGTTGACGCAAGGCCGAGATACACATCCGACCTTTGTCGAGGATATTCTCCGAGCTGGGATCCCACGTGCCATCGCCGTCGCCTTGGCCGGTTTTACCCTTGGATTCGTCGTTTGGTACGGGCTTCTCGTTCCCCACCTCAATCCGCTGCTGAGCAATATCGCACTATTGCTCAGCGTGACTATCGGACCGCTGACCTCGCTTGCCCTGTGGCGTGCGTACGCGACCTATTTTGCCCGACGCAGTGGGATCACATTCGCCCGCGCCCTGGAATACGATGCGTATACGTGGTTGCCGTTCCTTGGCGTATGGCTGACCTTTATCTTTACCCCGGCAATCGCGCGCGAAGCCAGGCTCGTCGCTCTCGCGGTTGCGGTCTTTTGTACGCTTAAGGTGATTATCGCCGCACGCTTTAATCAAACCGTGCGCGAAGTGCTCTTCGATTTTCTGGCGACTCGCGCCGCGATTTTGATTATCGCCGAACTCGCCGCCGTGATCATCGGGCAACGCGCCGGACAACACGTGCAAGAATCCTCGGATGCACTCTTAGCCGTTTGGGGCCGCTGGGATGCCGTCCACTACCTCGATATTGCGACGCAAGGCTATGCGGGGACGGATATGGCCTTCTTCCCGCTCTTTCCGGCGCTCGTGGCTATCGTCGGCGGCGTTCTAGGCAATCATCTCATCGCCGGCCTCCTCATTTCCAATGGGTGTTTTTTCTTTGGTCTCCTCTACTTCTACAAACTCATCGAGCATGAATTCGATCGCTCCGTCGCTCGTCGAGCAATCTTCTATGTTTCGATCTTTCCATCGGCGATTTTCTTCTCGGCCGTGTACACCGAATCGCTCTTTTTCATGCTTACCGTTGCGTCGTTTTATTACATGCGCGAACGAAAGTGGGTTCTTGCCGGGATCATCGGCGGACTCGCCGCCGCCTCACGTGTCGAAGGTGTCTTGCTTGTCGTTCCATATGCGCTCGAATGGTTCGGCTCTCACAAGAAGCTCGATGGCGACGCAATCCGCAGTGCGCTTGCAAGCGTCTTCATTCCGGCCGGCCTAGCGATCTACATGGCATACCTTTGGGTGCTCAACGGCGATCCGCTTTACTTCTCGCACGTGCAAAGCCATTGGAATCGCCATTTGGCTCCGCCATGGGTATCGTTCATCAATGCGTTTGCAAAAATCGCCCACGCGGTGAGCGCGCAAACCGTCGCCAATCAATTGCTCGAAATCACCTTTACCGTTTTGATGATCGCCGTTCTGCTCTTCGGTTGGAAGCGCTTACGCCCGTCGTACATCGCGTATATGGGGCTCTCGATTCTCGTCCCGATGTCCACATCTTCACTAATGTCGATGCCGCGCTTTGCCCTCGTGCTCTTTCCGATGTTCGCCATTCTCTCACTGTGGGGCAAGCGTCCCTGGGTCAATAACCTGATCGTCGCGTTGTTTTTGCCGATGCTCGGACTTTTCACCGTTCTCTTTGCAGATTGGTACTGGGTTGCCTAATTCGATCTCCGCTCTCATGCAAAGCCGCGGCGTACGGCAATTCGTCAAGTTCGGGGTCGTCGGTGCATCCGGCTTTCTCGTCAACTTCGTGGTGTTTACGGTGTTGCAGCATTTTACGCCCAACCACGACCGACCGCTACAGTACTATCTGCTCTACTCGATCGGCTTCATGGCCGGTGGTGTATCCAACTATTATCTGAATCGTATCTGGACGTTCCGCTCGCAAGCCGACGCAGTCAAAGAGGGCGCGCAATTCCTGTCCGTCTCGCTCATTGCGCTCGTTGCCGGACTTCTCGTATCAACGGCCGTCGCACCGTGGTTGGGGCACGGTCATAAAACGTGGTTCCTCGGTACCGTTAGCGGCATTTTCGTCAACTTCTTTTTGAATAAATATTGGACATTCAAGCATTTGAACTAAGAATCGGCCGCGTTCGCTTCGGCGTCACGGCGGTTGCTCTGTTCGCGATAGCAGTGCTCGGCGTATTGCTGCGCCTTAAGGGCATTCACAATCCGATCCTGGATCACCCTAATTGGCGCCAAGGCGACATGGCATCCGTGGCCCGCAATTTTGCGACGCTCACCTATAACATTCTCTACCCGCAAACCAATTACAATGGGCCACCGCCGAATTACGTGGAATTGGAATTGCAGATCGTTCCATTCCTCGCGGCGACCGCATATAAAATGTTCGGCGTGCACGAAATCTTCGGCCGTCTCATCACGCTCGGTTTTAGTGTCGCAACGATTCCGCTGCTCTTTGCCTTTGGCCGTTGGCTCTTCTCAAGCGAACGCGCCGGCCTGCTTGCAGCACTACTTTATGCAATCTATCCTGGCGCGGTCTTTTATGGACGGACCTTCACGCCGGATGAAACCATGGTCTTTTTTATGGTCGCGGCATTGTACGCGTGTTCTCGGTTGATCATCGAAGACGAAGCAATGGAGCCGCGCCGACTCGCTCGCGCAACCGCACTTCTGGCCTTAGCCCTTCTAGCAAAACCGGTCAGTGCGCTGATTCTCGTTCCGATCATCTGGCTGATCATCGAACGCGTTCGATCCGGCCGTACGATGCGCCCGACGGCAGCCCTCGTGCTCGTTGGCGTACCGCTGTTTATTCTGGCTTGGTACGATCACAATGTTTCCGCTCATGCCGAATGGCACTGGGCCAGTGGCATCACCGAAAAGCACGTCATTCCATCGATGATCGCGGCGCTTACCTCACTGCATGGCTTCATGGCGAAAGCACGCTACTTCGTTTTCGACGGATGGCTGTTTGCTCGGACTATGCTCGGATGGGTGGGCTTCGGTGTTGCCGTCGCGTCGATGTTCGTTCTCCCGCGCCTCACCACGCGCACGCCGGCAATTCTGTGGGGATGGTTGCTCGGCGGCCTGATGTACGTCTATGTGGTGGTGACCGTCGAGCGCGTCGATTATTACATGCTACCGCTCGTTCCGCTGTTTGCCCTCACAACGGCCGGTGCGCTCGATCTCGTGATGGCGCGGTTTCGCGCGAACACGGCGATGATCGGTGTCACCGTCTTGCTGGCATCGATCTGGTACATCGGACATCGCGCGGTCGCCCCGTATTACGCGTATTCTAAGCCGGCCTATCGCGATGCCATCGCATTGAATGCGACGCTCCCCAAACATGCACTCGTCGTGATGGGCCATTACGGTCCCGATGTGCTCTACTATATTGGACGCTACGGCTGGGAAGAGGACCCGTATATTTGGACGACGTTCGATGAAGAGTCGGCGATCCGCAAAGGCGCGCGCTATTTTATTTCCGTCGAAGATGGACGCTTCCGGCACAATCTCGAACTCTGCGCCTGGATGCAACGCTTTCCACTCCTCGATGTTCGCGCGCGTTGGCCGGTGTACGTCACCGACCCATTACATGAGAAACCGCGGGCCGATGCCTTTTGGCGCGCATTTCGCGTAGCGGAACGCGCCGGCAATGGACGCACGTTCCTCAACGCGCACCACGTCTGCGAGATTCACCCTTAGGCGCGAGCCGCAGCAATGAGCGGCGTCACAAATGCTTGCACCGCAGCGACAGCATGCTCGGGCGCGGTGTGCGCATAGGCATCGATGAGTGCGCTACCGACAATGATGCCGTCGGCGTGTGCGGCAACATCTGTGACATGACCGATCGTGCTGACGCCGAATCCAACGGCCAGCGGCATTGTGGTCACGTCGCGAAGTCGCGCCATCTGATCGTGCAACGGTGTGAAATCAGGCGTTGATCCGGCACCCGTCACCCCTAAACGGGAAACCACATAGACAAACCCCGTCGCCTGCGCACAAATACGCGCCGCACGCTCCTTCGATGTTGTCGGCGCCACAAGCAAAGGCATCTCCAGACCTTCGGCTGCGAGAGCGGATTGCAACGTATGGGCTTCTTCGAGCACCACATCGGGGACGATCACGCCCACAGCTCCGGCATTTTTGGCCTCGCGCGCAAAACGTTCAAAGCCATATTGCAAGAGCGGATTGAAATACGAAAAGACGACAATCGGTGGCGCTGTCGGGCTGGCTTTGGCGATAATCTCCAAGGCCTGGGCGACGCCGCCGCCATTTTCGAGGGCGCGTTGTCCGGCTGCGACAATCGTCGGCCCGTCCGCAAGCGGGTCGCCATACGGAATACCCAACTCAACGATATCCGCACCCGCCGTGCGCAACATTGCAAGCATCGCAACGGTCACGTCCGGCGTGGGATCCCCGGCCATCAAGTATGGAATAAACGCCGGACGCTTTGAGCGTTGAAGTTCTTCAAAGATGTGTTGGAGTTTCATAGCGCGCGAATCTGCGCGAGATCTTTATCACCGCGTCCGCTTAAGTTCACGACTATGAGATCATCCGGGCCGCGTTCGGCTGCCAAGTTCCGCGCAAAGGCGATTGCGTGCGCACTTTCAAGTGCGGGAATGATTCCTTCGCACTGTGCGAATTCATGGAACGCTGCTAACGCTTGCGCATCGGTGATCGGAACGTACGTGGCGCGTCCGGAATCCTTGAGATACGCATGCTCCGGGCCGACTCCGGGATAATCGAGCCCCGCGGAAATAGAGTGGGTATCGCGCACTTGGCCCTGGGCGGTTTGCAACAGATAGGATAGCGATCCGTGCAATACCCCGACGCTGCCCGCACCTAACGCGGCTGCGGTGCGCGGCGTTTCAACACCGTCGCCACCCGCTTCAACACCCCAGAGCCGAACGCTCGGATCATCAACGAAGCCGGCAAAAATGCCCATCGCGTTACTGCCGCCGCCAACGCAGGCGATGACATCCGAGGGCAAACGTCCGTAGCGCTCAAGACACTGCGCGCGTGCTTCATCACCGATCACCCGTTGGAACTCGCGAACCATATACGGATACGGATGCGCACCGACGACACTCCCGATGACATAGAACGTCTCTTCGACCTGCGCCGCCCACACGCGAAACGCTTCGTTCGTTGCATCTTTGAGGGTTTGCGTTCCTCCGGTCACCGGATGAACCGTCGCTCCAAGCAGTTGCATAATATACACGTTGAGCGCCTGACGCTCGACATCCAGCGCACCCATGTACACATCGACGGGAAATCCGAATTTCGCGCCGACCACGGCCGATGCAACACCGTGTTGCCCCGCCCCCGTCTCCGCGATTAAACGCTTCTTGCCCATGCGCCGGGCAAGCAACGCCTGCCCAACGGTATTATTGATCTTGTGGGCACCGGTATGATTGAGATCTTCGCGTTTGAGAACGATCGGTGCCGCAGAAACATCGTGCGCATAGCGCGTCGTTGCGTAGAGCGGCGATGGGCGGCCGACAAAGTCGCGTAAGATGCTATGGTATTCGGCCCAAAACGTAGGATCGGCAAAGGCTAGATCGACTGCCGATTCGAGCTCCTCGAGCGCAGCAACGAGCACTTCGGGGACATACCGTCCGCCGAACGCTCCAAAATATCCACGTGCATCAGGTTTCATCGACATCCTTTACCGCTTTGCAAAATGCA
>VFSW01012745.1_pt1 | contig 11718 bp, 11 predicted proteins | sample 5358111 | NCBI WGS metagenome assembly VFSW01 (sample SAMN11554181, study PRJNA540505) | mine drainage metagenome | isolation source: sediment from site ElyBrook_90M | place: USA: Ely Copper Mine, Vershire, VT | collected 2017 | reverse complement strand
GCTGGCGGTCGGCGCGCAGGTCCTCGTCGCGGAAGCAGCGGGCGATCTGGAAGTAGCGGTCGAAGCCGGAGATCATGAGGATCTGCTTGAAGATCTGCGGCGACTGAGGCAACGCGTAGAATTCGCCCGGGTGCACGCGGCTTGGAACGAGAAAATCGCGCGCGCCTTCAGGTGTGGATTTGGTCAGGATGGGCGTTTCGACCTCAAGAAAGCCCTGCCTGCTGAGGCTCTCGCGAATGGCCAGGGTGATGTCGTGGCGCAGGCGGAAGTTGCGCTGCATCTCCGGGCGCCGCAGGTCAACGTAGCGGTATTTGAGGCGGACTTCCTCGTTCTGGATGGCTTCTTCAGAGGGCGAAAAGGGAGCCAGACGCGAGTCATTCAAGACCAATAACTGTGTAGCCTCGATCTCGATTTCGCCGGTCGGCATTTTGGGGTTGATGGCGTCAGCGTCGCGCAGGCGGACCTTGCCCACGGCGGCCACGACGTACTCCGGCCGCACCTGTTCGCCCTTGGCGTGGCCGTCGGGAGTCAGCTCCTTGTCCAGCACAATCTGGGCGAGGCCCGAGCGGTCGCGCAGGTCAAGGAAGATGAGGTTGCCGTGGTCGCGGCGGCGGTTAACCCAGCCCATCAATACCACTTGCTGGCCAGCGTGGGCGGCGCGCAGTTCGCCGCAAAGATGCGTCCGTTCGAGGCTTCCTAGAAAATCAAGCACTACCTGTATCCTTCTACGCGCCTGCGGGCCTGGCGAGAAACGCCGCCAGCTCCGCGCGCGGAACCTTGGTCTGTATGCCGGTGGAGAAGTCCTTCACTGTAAGGATACCGGATTTGAGCTCGTCTTCGCCCAGAATGACGATGCGGCGAGCTGTCTTATCGGCGGCTTCAAAGGACTTTTTGAGGCGAAAGCTGCCGTCGCCCAGCTCGACCGTGAGGCCGTCGCGGCGCAGTTCGCGGGCAAGTGCCAGGGCGGCTGGGTTCAAAGGCTCGCCTAGCGGGGCGATGTAGGCGTGGGCGGCCTGCGCCGGGGCGGTTTCCAGGGCGAGCAGGGTTAGCACGAGCCGGTCTTCGCCCATGGCGAAGCCGATGCCCGGCGCCTTGGGGCCGCCGATGGCTTCGCTGAGGCCGTCGTAGCGGCCGCCGCCCAGCAGCGCGTTTTGCGCGCCGAGGCCGCCGTGGGTGAACTCGAATGTGGTGCGGGTGTAGTAGTCCAGACCGCGCACCAGGCGGTGATTGAGCGTGTAAGGGACGCCGGCGGCATCCAGGGCTGCGGTCACGGCGGCAAAATGGGCCTGCGAGGCTTCGTCGAGCGAGTCGGCGATCACGGGAAGGGTCTCAATAATCGGCTGGTCTTCGGGAACTTTGCAGTCCAGCACGCGCAGGGGGTTGGTCACGGCGCGGCGCTGGCAGTCCACGCACATTCTGGGAGCCAGAGGAACGAGGGCCGCGCGCAAGGCGTCGTTGTAGCGGGCGCGGTCGGCGGCGGAGCCAACGGAGTTCAGATGCAGGGTCCAGCCAGTGATGCCCAGCTCGTCCAGCAGCGTGGCCAGCATTTCCAGTACTTCGGCGTCGCGCAGGGGGCTCTCACTGCCTGCGGAGGGCGGGCCGATGACCTCTGCGCCGATCTGTGAGAACTGGCGGTAGCGGCCCTTTTGCGGGCGCTCGCGGCGAAACTGCGGGCCAATGTAATAGAGCTTCTGCAACTGGCCGGTCTCGCCCAACTTGTGTTCGATGTAGGCGCGGACCACGCCAGCGGTGTTCTCGGGGCGCAGGGTGAGGGACTGGGTCTTCTCGGACTGCGCGCGGGCGCGGTCCTCCCAGGTGTACATCTCCTTGGAGACGATGTCCGTCTCCTCGCCCACGCCGCGGGCAAAGAGTGTGGTGTCTTCAAACACAGGTGTGCGTATTTCGCCGAAGTTGTAGCGGGCAAAGACTTGGCGGGCAGTGGCCTCGATGCGGTTCCACAGCGCGGTCTCCGGCGGCAACAGGTCGCGCGTCCCGCGGACGGCTTTCAATGTACTCATAACCTTCTTAGTCTAAATGTTCATTGGTAGCAGACTGGTATAGAGCTCGCGGCGCCTGCGCATTTATGTCGGTTCCTGTCTAAGCTGCTCTGCGCTTAATCGACTTCAGCAGCGTGCTGTCGATGCGCGTCTGCCAGCCCGGGCCGGTGGCGTTGAACCCGCAGTTAAAGCAAGCTCAAACCTCACAGTACTTTGCATCCCGGCAACGCCTGCCGCATCCAAACGGGCATGGAATACCGACTGCTGGGAGGCTCCGGCCTCAAGGTTCCCGCTCTCAGTTTTGGCACTGGCACGTTTGGCGGTGGCAATGAGTTTTTCAAGGCATGGGGCTCCACCGATGTGGAGGAGGCCACGCGGCTGGTTGACATTTGCCTTGAGGCAGGCGTCAACCTGTTCGATACGGCCGATATCTACTCCTATGGGCGCTCGGAAGAGGTGCTGGGCGAGGCGCTTGCGGGCAGGCGCGACAAGGCGCTCATTTCCACCAAGACTACCTTTCGCTTTGGCGACGGGCCGAACGACGTGGGCTCCTCGCGCCACCACCTGCGGCAGGCGCTTGAAGGCAGCCTGCGGCGTCTGGGCACCGACTACGTGGACATCTACCACCTGCACGGCTTCGACGCGATGACGCCCATTGAAGAAGTGCAGGACACGCTGAACAAGTTTGTCCGCGAGGGCAAGGTTCGCTACATTGCCTGCTCGAACTTTTCCGGCTGGCACCTGATGAAGTCGCTGGCCGTGGCTGACCGCTACGGGTGGACGCGCTTTGTGGCGCACCAGGTGTATTACTCGCTCATCGGACGCGAGTACGAGTGGGAACTGATGCCTCTGGGCCTGGACCAGAAGGTGGGCGCGCTGGTGTGGAGTCCGCTGGGCTGGGGACGGCTGACGGGCAAGATTCGCCGCGGCCAGCCGCTGCCGGAGGTGAGCCGGCTGCACAAGACCGCCGATGCCGGTCCGCAGGTTGCGGACGAGGTCCTCTACACAGTGGTGGATGCGCTGGACGCGGTGGCTGCCGAGACAGGTAAGACGGTGCCGCAGGTAGCGTTGAACTGGCTGTTGCAGCGGCCCACGGTTTCGTCGGTCATTATTGGCGCGCGGAACGAGGAGCAGTTGCGGCAGAATCTGGCCGTGGTGGGCTGGAACCTGACCGCCGAGCAGGTGGCCCGGCTGGACAAGGCCAGCGCGCAGACGCCGATCTACCCCTACTGGCACCAGCGGCAGTTCACTGAGCGGAACCCGCTGCCGGTGTAAAAACAGGGGTCAGAGGTCAGGAGCCAACGCCGAAGTGGATTTATCGATGAGGGTCGGCTCCGCTTGGCGAGTGCCGGTGATGGCGGTGGGTGACGTAGTGGCCCACGAGCCATCCGGCAGCGCTGCCTACCAGTACGTCGGACGGGAAGTGCTCCTGGCCCATGACGCGCGTGAGGCTCACACCGGTGGCGGCGGAGTAGACAAATAGCTGGGTCCAGCGTGAAGGGTATTCGCTGGCGATGGCCGACGCGGTGGCCCAGGCCAGAACGCTGTGCGACGACGGGAATGAGGAGTCGATGCCCGCACCGGACTGGAAGAAGTGTCCGCGTGCGTTGTTCATGGCGGGCCGCTCCCTCCAGAAGATCAGCTTCATGCCCTGTTCCACCACCACACCGTCCAGCAGGGCTTCTCCGCTGAGGATGCCTGCCTCGCGCGCGTGGGGACTCTGCTCAAAGTGGCCAAATCCATACAAAGCCACAGGGGCGGCAATAAAGCCGCCGATCATCGCGTTGGAGGTGTTGACGTTGGCCTGGTTGAAGCTGGAGTCGTGCGAGACCACATCCGTCATGGCCCGGTGATCCGTGGCGACGGCGGCGCCTGTGGCCAGGGCGAGCGGGGCGAGCCATACCAGATCGTGCGGGCGCAGGCGTATGGGGCTGGTCCAGATGGCTGCCTGATCGTGGAGAATGTCGCGCGGCGCGTTGCGCAGGGTGACCGCGTCCTGGGGTTGCGCCGGAGATGGGGTCTGCTGGGGTTGTGGAGCGTCCGGCAGCGGGGCTGAAGAGGATGAACCGGGGTCCGGTGCCGTCTCCGCTGAAGTGTACACGCTGAGGGCCACGAGCAACGCAGAGGACAGGAGAATGCGAATCGTGCGGCGAGTTGAGGGCTTCGGGCGAGAGAACTTGATGCTTTCTGTCATGAGCGTCCTTGGGTTGGAGTCGAGCGCAACTGTTCCAATTACCGGCCTTGCTCGGAGAGATAGATTTGGGTGTAGTCCAGGTAGTTCTGGGCATATTCGCGGATCAGGGCGAGGTCCTTGTCGCCCAGTTCGCGGCGGAGTTTGGCGGGGACGCCGGCCCAGAGCGTGCGGGGCGGCACAACCGTGTGCTCGGGGACCACGGCGCCGGCGGCGATGATGGAGCCCTCGCCGATGCGGCAGTTGTTGAGGATGGTGACGCCCATGCCGATCAGGACGGCGTCCTCTACCACGCAGCCGTGTACCGTGGCGTTGTGACCGATGGTGACCCAGTCGCCCACGATAACCGGGTAGAGGTTGCGCTGGCCATGGAGCACGGCGCAGTCCTGCACGTTGGAGTTGGCGCCCACGCGGATGGAGTTCACGTCGCCGCGCAGGACGGCGTTCATCCACACAGAACTGCGCTCGCCCAGGGTTACGTCGCCGATGACCTGGGCAGAGAGGTCGACGTAGCAACTGGTGGGGATCTGGGGCAGCCGCCCCTGGTAGCTGCGGATCATGAAATCGAGGCCTCAGTGGCAGTTTAGAGCAACGGAACGACAAATGGAGTGCCAGAGAGGGCTGATTCCGGCTGGCAGAAGGCCGAAATGGGCCACAGGATTGTGGAGTTTTCGGTCCGGACATGGGGTCTGGGCGGGGAGATTCGTTCCCCATGGAAGCGGTCGGCGGGTATTTTCAGGCAAATAAAGGCATTCTGGTTGACCCCGCGCGCAAAGATTCCAGTATCATAAAAGAGCCCCTTTGGCAGGTTTGGAGGTGGGATCACTTTGGCAGAGGTTCGCGTACAGGAAGGCGAGCCGCTCGAAAATGCGCTGCGCCGGTTTAAGCGGAAGGTACAGCAGGAGGACATCATCAAGGAAGTGAAGCGTCACTCCTACTATCTGAAACCCGGTGAAAAGCGCCGCGTCAAGGCAGCTTTGGCGCGCAAGCGGAATCGTAAGAAGGCTCGCAAAGAGCAGGACTAGTACAAGCAGAGTAGAAAAACCGGATCGTGGCACGCCGTCCCCGGTCTCCGCTGCCAATAGGCAGGGAGGCCAGCAAGCCGAAACATGACGGGGCGGCGTGTCGCGATTCTTTACTTTCACCTTAACCGCCGCGAATGGATATGCGGCGGGTCTGTAGCTTGAGTTTCCCGGCTTGCCGGGTAGATGCTTCCTTTGCCGCTGGACTTGTTGCGGCCCGGGCCCTTGTTGTAAGTGCAGCAAGAAGACAGGGAAACGGGACCGGCAAGTGGTTCAGGGTCATGGCCGATTTCAACCTTTTCCCTTCTCCTGGGAAGCCGGCCATGGAATTTACTGATCGGATTTTGAAGTGCATCGATTGCGGCGCTGAATTCGTATTCACCGCCGGCGAGCAACTTTTCTTCCACGACAAGCAGTTCAAGAACGACCCCAAGCACTGCAAACAGTGCAAGGCGAGGCGCGCCAGCGGCAACGCCCGGGTTCGAGCGGAGACGCGAACAACCTGTTCGGAGTGTGGCGAGGCCACCACGGTGCCCTTCAAGCCGACCCAGGGCAGGCCCGTGTTGTGCCGTTCCTGCTTCCAAAAGCAGCAGGGAACACTTCGGCCAGCCGTGAAGCCCAGCCCGGCACCTGCGGCTAGTCCTGAGCCTAGTCCAGAGCTGAGCTAGCCAGCAGATCTCCCGCAAACTTCGGCGGGAATCCGGCGGCTCGCGCAAGTGTGGCCACTTGCGCCCAATGACGAATGGAGTGCAACAGGGCGTGCGCGAGGGTTTTTCTGCGCGTGGCGCGGATCTTTCCGGCGCTTAGAGTGGTAAATTCAAGCTCTGCCGCCCAGTCCTGAGCGGGGTCGGCCAGAAGCGTGCGCAGGCGCTCGACAGTCTCGGCGTGCAGGGCGGCAAGCGTCTCCAGCGAGTGCTCGGGAATCTCCTCGTAGGACGTGACGGGCAGACCGGTGAGCCGCTGGCTATAGCGCAGCTCGACGAAGACGAGGTGGCGCACCAGGCCGAGCACGCTGGCGGCTCCGTAGATGCCGCAGGGCAGTTGTTGCAGCTCAGGATTTGCAGCCAGAAATTGCAGCCACTTCCGGGTGGACTCATCACTCCAGGCGAGCAATTCGTCAAGCGTTAACGCAGGTGTCACGGTTTTTTCCTCAACGCGCGATGGCCGATGTCGCGGCGGTAGTAGATGCCCTCATAGTGAATCTCTGCGATGGCCTGATAGGCCCGTCCCAGAGCCTCTCCGAGCGAGTCGCGGGGCGCGGTTACGCCGAGCACGCGGCCGCCTCCGGTAAGCACTTGATTCCCCACCCGGGAAGTGCCGGAGTGAAAGACCTGCACGCCCGGAACCTGCCCGGCGGCGCCGAGGCCGCTGATGGGAAATCCCGTCTTGTAGCTGCCGGGATAGCCTGCGGAGCTGGTCACGACGCAGGCTGAGGCGCCGGGGCTCCAGCGCAGCTCGGTTTCAGAGAGCCGTCCGTCGATGCAGGCCTCCAGCGCGTCAATCAGGTCGCTTTCGAGCCGCAGCAGGATCGCCTGGGTTTCCGGATCGCCGAAGCGGGCGTTGTATTCCAGCACCTCAGGTCCGCGCGCGGTCATCATCAGGCCGCAGTAGAGGATGCCGGAGAAGGGCGTGCCTTCCTCGGCCATGCCGCGCACCGTGGGCTCGGCGATGTGGCGCAGAATCCATTCGGTCATTCCAGGGTCGAGCATGGTGTCAGTGGAGTAGACGCCCATGCCGCCGGTGTTGGGGCCGGTGTCGCCCTCGCCGATGCGCTTGTGGTCCTGCGCAGGCACCAGCGGAACCACGTGCTTGCCGTCGCTGAGGCAAAGGAAGCTAACCTCGTCGCCTTCAAGGAACTCTTCGATAACGACCTGCTGCTCGGCCTCGCCCAGCAGAGAGCCCGTGAACAGGCTGTGCGCGGCCTCGATGGCGATGTTGCGCGATGGGCAGATGATGACGCCTTTTCCGGCGGCGAGGCCATCGGCCTTGACCACGATGGGCGCGTGGAAGTAATCAATAGCCTTCTCAAACTCAGCCGCGTTGGTGCAAACCGCATACGCGGCGGTGGGAATCTGGTAGCGCTTCATGAACTGCTTGGCAAAGCCCTTGCTGGTTTCCAGCATGGCCGCTTCGCGCGTGGGACCAAAAACGCGCAGACCGCGGGCCTGGAGTGCGTCCACAATGCCCAGCGAGAGCGGCAGCTCCGGCCCTACGATGGTCAGGCCGGGCTGTTCGGCCTCGGCTACGCGCACCATAGCGTCCAGGTCCTTCAGGTCCACCGGAACGCACCGGGCAATTGGCGCCATGCCGCCGTTGCCGGGCGCGCACACCACCTCCGTAACCCGTTCGCTGCGCTTTACTGCCCAGGCCAGCGCGTGTTCGCGGCCCCCTGAACCCAGGATCAAGACCTTCATGATTTTGCTCTTACCCCCGACAGGTAATGGTCGGCAATGGAGGGGCGGGAAGTCAAACCGGCAGGGTGCGTTGGGCTGCGCAGCCGCTCCCCTATACTGATGCGTGGACTGCCGGTATCTCCATGGACGGGAGCCGGTTGGGAGAGACGTGCCATGGTAGAGAGCCGCATCAAACCGTACCGCGAACTGGCAGCCGGACAAGAGCGGCGCGAGGTGCAGCGGCGGGTTTTCCGGCGCAACCAGGCGTTTGGGCTGGTGCTGGTGGCGGCGGCGGTCCTGGCGTGGTGGCTGTTCCATACCAATCCGAGATGGATCTTTCCGGCCGGCTGGTGGCGCCCATGACTCCTTTGTCGAGGGCGGACGGCGGCTGCGCCGCGGATACTTCAAGGACCGGAAGCCTCGGCGCAAAGGACCCTTTGGTGGTTCTGCTGCTGGGTCCGACGGGCAGCGGCAAGACGGCGCTTTCGCTGGCGCTGGGCGAGCGCTTCGGCGGCGAGATTGTGAGCTGCGACTCGGTGGCCGTGTATCGCGGCATGGATTTGGGCACGGCCAAGCCCTCCGCCGAGGAGCGGGCGCGGCTGCCGCACCACCTGATCGATGTAGTTGAGCCAAATCAACCATTTACGGCAGGCCAGTACAGCCGGGCGGCGCGGGCGGCGCTGAAAGAGATTGCGGCGCGGGGCCGGTTGCCTGTTGTGACTGGCGGAACGGGGCTTTACCTGCGGGCGCTGACGGAGGGGCTTTTTGCCGGACCGGAGCGGCAGGAGGCACTGCGTGCAGCGTTGCGCCGGAGTAGAGAGCGGCACGGAGAAACCTGGCTGCACCGGCTGCTTAGTCGGCTGGACCCGGCCTCGGCGGCACGCATCCACGCGAACGACTCGCCCAAGCTGATTCGCGCCATTGAGGTTTGTTTGGCCGCGCGGAGACCGCTGTCGGAGGTGCTGGCGTCCACGGCGGCCACGGACCCGCTTACCGGCTTTCGGCTGCTGCGCATTGGGCTGAACCCGCCGCGGCAGGCGCTCTATGCCCGGCTCAACCAGCGTTGCGCGGCCATGTTTGCAGCGGGGCTGGTGGAGGAGACCCGCGGCTTGCTGGCGCACTACGGGCCGGTGAGGGCGCTGGACTCGCTGGGCTACCGGCAGGCGATGGCTGTGCTGGCTGGGACCTTGAGCGAGGAGGCCGCGATCGCTGCCGCTCAGCAGGGCCATCGCAACTATGCCAAGCGACAGTTGACGTGGTTCCGTCGCGAGCCGGACGTGCGGTGGATTGCTGGTTTTGGTGATGAGGCGGAGACGGTCAATAGGGCTGCCGAGCTGGCGCAAGGGAGTTTGTAAGAGCCTGTCCCGCACTGTGAGCGCTACGGCTGGTGCGGCTGAAGAGGCTGGCGCATCCATTTAGACTGGACGGTGGAATGCTGCGCTCGCGGCACCTGACGGAGCGCGCTGGAATGGAGTTCCCTTGGCAGAGACGATTTTTGATGTGGCGATTATCGGCAGCGGACCGGGTGGCTACACTGCGGCCATTCGCGGAGCGGAGCTGGGGCTGAAGGTGGCCCTGATCGAGAAGACCGACAAGCTGGGCGGAACCTGCCTGCATGTCGGCTGCATCCCCACCAAGGCCCTGCTGTTCAATGCCGAAATCTGGGACCACCTGAAGCACGCCGCCGAGTATGGCATTGGCGGCATCGGCACGCCCACGCTGGATTGGGATGCGGTGCAGAAGCGCAAGAGCACCATCGTGACCAAGCACACCAAGGGCCTTGAATTCCTGATGAAGAAGAACAAGGTCACCGTGATTCCCGGCTACGGACGGCTGACCGGTGGGGCAAAGGATGGCGTGCACACGGTGGAGTTGTCGGGCGTTGCGGAGGGGGCGGCGACCGAGTTGAAGGCGAAGAACGTGATTCTCGCCACCGGGTCGGATGCCAAGACGATTTTTGGTCTTGCGCCGGACGACCGCATCCTGACCAACATTGAGATGCTCTCCGTCGGCGGGGTTCCCAAGTCGCTGATCGTGATTGGCGCGGGCGCGGTGGGCATGGAGTTCAGCTCGATCTTCCGCAGCTTTGGCACAGAGATCACGATTGTGGAGTTCCTGCCGCGCATTGTGCCGGTGGAGGACGAGGATATTTCGAAGGAAATAACGCGGCTGTTCAAGAAGCGCGGCATCGACATCAACACCGGCTCAAAGGTCGAGAAGATTGAGAAGACCGAAACCGGAGTCAAGGTCATCTGGACCGGCGCCAACGGCAAGACGCAGGAGAAGGAAGCCGAGAAGGTGCTGGTGGCCGTGGGCCGCTCGCCGCGCACGGAGAACGTGGGCGTGGAGAAGACGCGGATCGAGCTGGACCGCGGCTTTATCAAAGTGAACGAGGCGCAGGAGACGGCCGAGCCTGGCGTTTTTGCCGTGGGCGACATTGTGGCCGGGCTGCCGCAACTGGCGCACGTGGCCGGCATGAGCGGCATTGTGGCGGTGACGAAGATTGCAGGGCGCACCTTCCGCCCGGTGCGCCGCGACCGCATTCCGGGCTGCACGTATACCGAGCCGCAGATCGGGTCAGTGGGATTGACGGAAGCGCAGGCCAAAGAAAAGGGCTACGAGGTCAAGGTGGGTAAGTTCCCCTTCGCGGGCAACTCCAAGGCGACGATTGTGGGCAACCACGACGGCTTTGTAAAGATCGTGGCGGACGCGAAGTACGGCGAGATCCTGGGCGTGCACATTCTGGGGCCGCAGGCAACGGAGCTGATTGCGGAAGCCGTGGCGGAGCTGGAACTGGAAGGCACGGTGGAGGAGATGATGTTCACCATCCACGCGCACCCCACGCTGGCGGAGAGCATGCTGGATGCCTATGCGGCGGTAGAGGGGATGGCCATCAACGCGTGATGTTCCGCGTAAATGCAAAAAAGCCAGCTCCACAGGGGCTGGCTTTTTTGTGTTCATTTGCATCGGCAGATATTTGCTAGAGCTCGGTCGACTGACCCTCGACCAGCGCCTTGGCTTTGGCGATGAACTCGGCCAGCGGGATGGAGCCCTGGTCGCCTTTGCCGCGGGTGCGGACGCTGACCGTGCCGGCGGCTTCTTCCTTGTCGCCGAAGACGAGGATGTAGGGCGTCTTCTGGTTGGCGAGGTCGCGGATTTTGGCGTTCATCTTCTCGTTGCGGGCGTCTACTTCAACGCGCAGTCCCGCGGCTTTAAGTTCCGCCTCGACCTTCTTCGCGTATTCCTGGTGGCGCTCGCTGATGGGCACGAGGCCGACTTGCACGGGCGCGAGCCACAGCGGGAAGGCTCCGGCGTAGTGCTCGATGAGCACGCCGAAGAAGCGCTCGACGGAGCCGAAGAGCGCGCGATGCACCATGACGGGCTGGTGGCGCTCGCCGTCTTCGCCTACGTACTCCAGCTCGAAGCGCGCGGGCAGGTTGAAGTCGAATTGAACCGTCGAGAGCTGCCACAGGCGGCCCAGCACATCGACGAGTTTCACGTCGATCTTGGGTCCGTAGAAGGCGGCTTCGCCGGAGATGGTCTTGTAGGCGATGCCCTTGCGATCAAGCGCGCGCTGCAAGGAGCCGACGGCGAGGTTCCAGTTTTCGTCGGAGCCGGCGTAGTGGGCGCGGTCATTCGGGTCCCATGTCGAGAGCTCGACTTTGAATTCCTTGAAGCCGAAGGTTTTCAGCACTGCCTCCGCAAAGTCGATGCAGGCTACGACTTCATCTTCAATTTGCCCCGGGGTGCAGAAGATATGCGCGTCGTCCTGGGTAAAGCCGCGCACGCGCAGCAGTCCGTGCATGGTGCCGGAGCGTTCGTAGCGGTAGACGTTGCCTAACTCAGCGTAGCGCACGGGCAAGTCGCGATAACTCTTGGGCGAATTCTTGTAGATCAGGATATGGAACGGACAGTTCATGGGCTTCATGCGATAGTTCGCGTCGTCCAGTTCCATGGGCGTGAACATATTCTGCGAGTAGAAGCCCTCGTGGCCTGAGGTCTGCCACAGGTTCACGCGGGCCACGTGGGGGGTGTAGACGAGCTGGTAGCCGCGGCGCAGGCACTCGTCGCGCATCCAGTCTTCCATGATCTTGCGGATCATGGCGCCTTTGGGA
>VFSW01012744.1_pt1 | contig 11718 bp, 14 predicted proteins | sample 5358111 | NCBI WGS metagenome assembly VFSW01 (sample SAMN11554181, study PRJNA540505) | mine drainage metagenome | isolation source: sediment from site ElyBrook_90M | place: USA: Ely Copper Mine, Vershire, VT | collected 2017 | reverse complement strand
CATCGAGGCAGTCTTGGGCTCAAAGGGCGTCCGCCTTACTCCACGTCGATGATCTCTGGGGTTCTCCGCACATTCGTGCTATGAGGGGCCACTTGGGTGCTGCCCTGAGGCGATGGGTCGAGATAAGCGCCATGGGGCGCGAACGCTGCCATCTGGCCCGTTGTTTTGCATTGGGTCAGAGCGCAAGTCTGCTCTCCATATCGAGCTCAAAGCGCCCATAGGGATTAACATGTTCCCAGACGAGCGGTGTGAGGGCACGCAAATCGACGGGAGTCATCCGGCGCATCCAGTCCGGCCGCTCAAGGATGCGTTGCATCATCAGCGTGTTGATATAGACCAGGCAATTTTGTAGTAAGTGTAAGGATAGCATGCTGACCTCGTGGTCCTCGCGTCGATTGCTGGCAAGTTCGCCCCGCTTAGCGAAGAACACGAAGTCGTTCGCGCCGTTCCATTGTTCGATAACATTGAGGCCTTCATTGATTTCCCGCCGCAGGGCTTCCGAGTTGAGATAGCGGCACAGGAAAATCGTTTTGGTAGCTTTTCCGAGTTCAGCCAGAGCCTTATAGGTCGGATGCTGAACGTTGTTGCGCGTAAAGCGTCGCAGGATCGACTCGGTCTGCGCGGTACCGAGGCGCAACGCCGTTGCGTACTTGATCATTTGATCATATTGCTGGCGGATTAACTCCCAGTCAATCGGCCGTGTCAGCACGTCTTCCAATCGCGGGTATCTACTTTCCTTTGCAGCCTCGGGTCGGTAGAGTCGCTGAGAATGAATCGCTTTTAACCGTGGCAGTAACTGAAAGCCCAGCAACCGGCAGAACGCAAATGCGACCTCGCTCTGGCCATGGCTATCAACATACTGCCGATCGACGACCATCTTCGTAAGATGTCGGATGACACCCTCAATCATCGAGGCGACTTCCGACGAGGACGGGGACTTGAGTTGCGAGTGGATACAGAGCGATTTGCGCTCGACGTGCCAGTAGATCATGATGCCACGGCCGCCGTAGCGCATATGCCATTATGTCGTCAGATTCTGATCCCACGCGCCGAAGTGCTTGGAATCAGAGGCGCATGCGGTCGTTCCTTCACCCCAAATTGACGGATTGCGTGCATGCAACGTTCCGTTGCTAACGATCGCGATTGCCTTGCGCAGTTGATCGACGGTAATGTAACGCCGCCGAACGTAGACAAGATCCCGGTAGGTTGCGCCATGGTGCGCCGCGTTCATCCGCTGTAAGCCGGCATTGGTGCCAATTCCATGCAGACAGAGGAGCAGCCGTGGCCGTAGCACTGCGCGGTCGAGGTTCTCGTGCGAAGTCACGCTGCGGAGCGTATCGGTGAAGTTGAGGCGAAGATCGGTCTCCTTTAGCATATCGAGCAGACTGGTCATCGGCCAGTTCTCGCCTACTTCGGCCTTGAGGGCCGACACGTTTTGCGGTTCAGGTCTCCGCTAAGCGGAAAGTATCCACGGAATCGGGCCAGCTTCAGTGGACGTGCGCTACACGTCGCTGGACGCTGTTGCGAGCGCCCTTCAAACCACCGTGGGCAATTTGTCGAACTAACGCCGAATCTTTATAGAGACCTGCGCGCCTGGCGAGCCGCGAGATTGAACATCAGTGTGGGTGAAAACCGTCGGCTCAACGTCCTTGGGCCTGGAAACGGCGGCGAGATTTTGCACCTCTAGCGGCGGCCGTAAATTGAACCCCTGGGCCCTCCAGCAACTACGAACTGTCTCGAATGAGCCGGAAGATGGCTGCCTGAGCTCGTGCATCCTCCAGGGCATGATGCGTGCCTTCGATCTTCTGGCCTAAGCGCGCAGCGAGACGGCTCGATCGCGTATCATCCCAGGTGCTGCGGAAGCGTCCCATGGCGTAAGCCTTGATGTCGAGCGCTCCGATGCCAAACGGGTTTCGGCCCCCAACTCCATATTCGACAAAGTAATGGTTCACGAACGCCCAATCGAACGATGCATTGAAGCCGACCAAGATCGGCCGTTCGTATCGCGCCGCCCACTCACCGAATCTGCGCATGGCCTCCGGAGGCGTAATGCCGTGCGCGCGCAGATCGTCCATATCGAAACCAGAGACCGACAGCGCCTCTGGAACAGCCTCGTCGTTTACGGGTTGCAATTCGACGTAAAAGTTGTCTTCTGCATTGTCGATGAGGCACGCGCCAATTGACAGCATACTGTAGCGGCCCGGAATCGGCCCTGCGGCCTCAATATCGACGGATATCAGCGTTTCCATCATCCGCCAAATACCGGAGAAGGCTCGACTTTGCCGATCGCCGCGGATATAATGTCGGCGGTGAGTGGTCGATCTTGTCGCACCGCATCTTGAAGCGCGCGAACGAGAATCTTATCCGTCAAGTCGGACGCCGTAAAACGTACGCCCTTCCGTTCGGACTCTCGCGCAAGCCGCGCAATGTCCGCTGCAGACACGTCGTACTCGCGCAGCATCGATCCGAAGATTGCGTCACGTCCAGCGAGCGTCGGGCGCTCAAATTGGAGTACCGTGCCAGCGCGGCGGGCTAGCGCCGGGTCAATGGCTCCCGGACGATTCGTGATAAAGATGACGATCGGCCGTACCGGTAACGTCTTGAGCCGATCAAGTCGCTGAAGAAGCGTGTTTACGCCGGCCTTGTCCTCATGATGCATTTGTTCGCCCGAACGCGACGTGGCAATTGCATCTGCCTCGTCCACAAGCAGCAATAGTGGCACCGCGGCACCCAACGAGGCCGCGCGCGACTCTGCGTATGCGAACGCCTTCACGATCTCATCAGACATCTGGCCAACCAGGCCTTGGCCGCGCACCTGACCCGTGATCTTCAAGAGCCGAACGTCAGCATAGATCTTGTCCCGGACCAGGGCAGCCCCAACCGACTCCGCGAGCGCGGTCTTCCCCGTCCCGACGTCGCCTTGTAAAACGATAAGGGGAACGCGTTGCCGATATGCAGTTAATAACGTCGATTTGGTGAGTCTATGGTGCTTGCGCGACCAGGCTTCAACATGAGCGGGATTAGTCGCGAGCATCAGCTCGTTAATGAGGACCGCCTTTTGCTCGTCGATACCGGCTAGGCGGTCGTACAGCGCTAGCGCTTCTGCGTCCGGGAAGCGCTTCTCTGGTTCGAAGACCGCTTCGGGCGTGAGGTCTTCGTTGTCAGATCGGCCGGAGGTATTACCCGTCGGCGATGGGCCACTCGGGGACGATGATTTCACGTTTATCTCCAGTGTCTCGTACTTCGCGGCCCTCCGCATGTCGTCTAGTCGTTTCACGGCCTGGTGAATTTGAAGAGCAGGTACATTCGCTCCGCTCTGTTCAATCGCTTGACGTAAGACCGCATCGATCGCTGCATTCGTCGTCGAGCCACTCGCCTGCGCATGCTTCTCAGCCGCCAGAATCAGGTCTCGCTCGCTTTTCGAAAGCCGACGCGAACCAGTGCCGCCCGCGAAAACAAGCACGACAAGGGCATCGGATGGCGCTTGGGACCTCATGTCGGCTTGAACCGAAGTCTCGAAACGCCGACATCGGCAGCGCCATATTGGCGACCGTCCGCCACATACGAACCACCTCCGTAGTTGAGGGCCGCGGCAGCGCTCCACGGAATTTTGAGGTCAGCCTTAAATTGCGTCTTGTACTCGGCGCTGCGGCTGTTCCAGAGAGGCGTGTAGTGAATACGCAAATTGAAGTCGGCGGCCGCTACGCTCTTGCTATAAGTGATACCGCCCGCGCGGTCCATCGTGCGCACAGCCTCGCCATTCACGACCACGTATTTTAGCCCATCAATAACCACGCCGGTCGTCTTATCCGTCCACGATATTTCGATCCATTCCAGGTAGCGTTCGTTCATGAACTCGCGGAAGTCGCAGACGTACTTCCACGCATCCTCCTTGGACAGATGATTGCTGTACGTTTCAGCGATCGCCAACAAATCCGTGAATATCGGGCGGGTTACCTTGAGTACCTGCTCGACGAACGTCCCAATATCTGTAGCGGCCCGCGTGCCAGTTCCGCTCACGCCGCGTCCTTCGATTCAGAGAGCGCACGAAAAGAGGGTCCAAACAACTGACACCAGGCGTCAACAGCGGATTCTTCATCGTCGTCCATTTCAGCACTCAACGCTTCGACAGTAGAAGTGAAAGCGTCGTCAACCGCTTCGAGGTATGCCTCTACGGTCGATTTCGTCCAGAGCCGCGCGACATTATTCGACGAATTCACAGCGTCCAGCACGACGACCGTGTCTTTCGGGACGCTTACCTTTCCGACGTCATAATAGTCTCCGAAAATAATCGGCTGCTCAAACTGGTGCTTCCGAAGAAAAGAGAAGATCGCGCGAAGGCTGGTCTGCCACTCGTTGGTGACGCCGCCGATCTCTGCGATAGCGGCAGCGACAATGGACTCAGTGAAGATGGCCGGCTGTTGCAGACTGGAATCAAGCCGATTATTCCACCACTTCATCATGCGGACGAGGCCGTTCATCGTTACCGGGCCCGGTCGCGCTTTCGCGGTCTTATTTCGTGAAGTGATGAAATCATTGTGCGCGGTGACCGATGTAAGGCGCCATTCATCGTCATCGCGCGGGATCCACCCTCCGTTGGTGATCCCGAGTGAATCGTCTTTGATGATCGGTGCCACGTCGACCCACAATTCGATGCCAGACCTGAATTTGACGCGCACCGCGCTTTTGAGAATCGTGAAGTCTTTCTTCTCCTTCACATTCTTGTAGATGTTCCAAAGTTGCGCGTGGGTGAATTCCAAGAGGTTCGCAAGCTGCGCCTTCGTGGCTCCTGTCCCGGAATAGTATGCTCCGAGATCCACGTCAAAGACGTTCTCGTCGTTTCGAAGAAGCGAGGTGTGCTTCGCATTTGAACCCGCACGCAGTACCTTCAGGAGCTCGAACGTCTTGTCGGCGGCAACCATGTCGTGCAGCTGATCGACCATGTAATCGGTCTGTCGGCGAGCCTCGAGCAAGTGAGATTCCGTGGGTTTGATGTTCTTCACGAACGTCGAGAATCGCTGTTTCATCGCCATTTAACGGCCCTCCGAGCGGAGGTCTTCTGGATTTAGAACCGCCGTTTCCCCATCGGCCGCACGCGTGATGTTGAGGCCCCAATCGTAGGATCCGCCACGGTAATTCCATGCCACGACTTCAGGATGAATTGTGCGCGAGATGCTCTGTCCGATTGCGAACGCAACGGAGACCGGTCCGGCATAGAAAATGTGCACGCGCAACGGTCTTGGCGATGCTGCGGCAAGCACGTCGAGAACTCTCCTCACCGCTGCGGCATATTCGCGCGCCTGCGCCTCGGTTTCGACGATGTCAAGCATCGGATGCGCAACGCTGAGGTCGTAGGCGTGAAGGGGCCGAGATACTATCGCTGCGGTCTGCTCGACAGCGACTGGATAACTAACCGAAACGCGAACGACGGCATCCTTAGACGAAACGTCAGACTCTTCGCTCACGACCGTTTCCATCGCATTTGCGGCAGTTGATTGGTCAGTCCATGCCCATCCCTGCGGGGTGGAGTTCCGATGGAAGTCCAGCACTCTCACCGGAATGCGATCCGACGCCAGGGCGCCAGCCAGCATGGCGAGTGGGATATGCGCTTGTCCGTAAAACGCCAGAGATTCTTGCGAACCGATGCCGAGTGCATGAAAGTATGGACCATCGACGGACGTTAAGGATGCCACAGCTCCGGCGACATCGCGCAGTTTGCCCCCTATGCCGGCAAAGGGCAGGAGATCAACGGCGACATCGTGGACCTCGGTCGCGCCCATTAACTTCAGCGGCTTGACGACATCCGCCGGATTCACCGTCGCCATTGACTGAAGACGAATCGCAGTGACGGGCCGCGGAGTGGGTTCGGGTTTCCGGAGCTGCTCAAGCGACGATATCGGCCCTGTAGCGAGAAACGCAACGGTGAACGCCGCGGCCGCGTCGGCCGCGTAATCTTGCCAGCGATCGTCTTTGGTGCCATCCGCGAGATCTGAAATACCTCGGATTTCGAAAATATCACCAATCCGTGCACCGAAATACTGCGCAGGAGCCGCAGCCCCCGACCCTTCCATCGCGACGGCTATCAATTTCTTATAGCGGGACTTGAGCGCCGTAATGAACGGCTCGCTATCGACGACCTTCTCTCCGCTTCCAATTGTGCCGACCTTGACCTGAGGAATGGCAGCAACTGCGGTCGAGTCTGGGCGCGTCGCTTCAATCCGAGCGTGCCAATCCGACTCAGCAAACTGTTTTGCATGATTCCACAACAACGGGTGCGCGTGCACTAGTTCAGCACGATGTTCAAGGCGATCCGCGAACTGTTTGCCGCTTTCGTAATAAATCAGATCTCGACTGATCGCGACGTCGCCGTGCAATAACTCACCAGGTACTCCGCCCGCAATGCCGACGACAATAGTGGACTGCGGCACAAATTTTTGGAGCGCACTCGTGACCGCAACCGCCGCACCTAGGTTACCCATACCGTTCAGTTGTATGAGCACGACAGAATACGCGCCAGCCGTCGGCCCATGTCCGTACGGCAGCCGCCCACGCATGTATACGATCGGATCATCTCGATGCATCTCTGCGACCAGCCCGGGAATGTGTCGACGGACCGCCTCAAACTCGGAATCGAGAATCGTCACGAAGAGAAAGTCGATTTGCTCTGCGGCGCTTTGCTTCGCAGGCCGCACAACGCTAATGCTGTCAGGCACGAACCGATCGCTTCGCGAAAAGCATCGTTCGAGTCCGGACATGCTTTGGTGCCGACTCTCTCTCCGATGCGGCTGAGGCTTTATGGCCACGCTCGAACATGAATTTCCAATTCTCTGGCAAAGCCATGTTATGTTGGTCGGCCTAGTGCCGCTTTAGCGGACCCAAGCGCCTCAGTCCTAGCGGTACCACGTCTTCGCCAAGTCCAGGCCGGGCAAAGCGTCTTCGTGACGACTGGGGGTTCTCCGCACATTCGTGTCACGAGGGGCCACTTGGGCCGAGGCTGACTCAATGTCTGGCTCGCAAATACTGGTAAAGCGTTTCACGACTGATACCGAAATCGCGAGCAATATGAGCTTTCTTGTCGCCTAGATCGACTCGCCGCTGTACTTCGGTGATTTCAGAATTTGACAGCGACGGCTTTCGACCACGATAGACGCCGCGCTGTTTGGCAAGCGCGATCCCTTCCCGTTGGCGCTCTCGAATCAGAGCGCGCTCGAATTCAGCAAACGCGCCCGTTACTGAGAGCATCAGGTTTGCCATAGGAGAATCATCGCCGCTGAAACTCAGGTGCTCTTTTACAAATTCGATTCGAATACCGCGTTCGGTAAAGGTTCGCACGATGCGGCGTAGGTCGTCCAGGTTACGCGCGAGACGATCCATGCTGTGTACGACCACCGTGTCGTCGGCGCGCACAAACGCCGCGAGCGCTTGGAGTTGCGGCCGTTGCGTGTCCTTGCCGGAGACTTTGTCGGTGAACGTGCGATCGAGCATCATGCCGTCAAGTTGCCGTTCTGGATTCTGATCGTAGCTGCTGACCCGAACATATCCGACCCGCTGCCCCTTGGGACTATCCATGTTGTCAGGTAAGAGTCTATAGCCTTAAATCGTATCTGTCAATAAATGGAGATCTGAACCTCAGTCTGACGCAATTCATCTCGTCGCCTGACGCCTAGTTAGGGTATAGTTTAGATAGACATTGTCTGCGGATCTGCAAGTCGCGTCATTAGTCTTGGCCTCGTATCCAAAACCACCTAACCGAGACCAAACGCCCCATACGATGTAGCGCTTGCGCAATCGTGATATAGTGTCCGGGTGCCCACTAGTAAGCAACGCACCCACGGTTGTTCGGTGCGCGCAGTCCATCCGGATTCTGTGACAGCCGCGCGCGCGTCTTTCGCAACCGCCGAGGTTTATCAATCGGCGGCGCTGTTATTCGATGCCTGCTCGGACCGTACGCGCCTGCAGATCATGCATGCCCTCCTCGATCGCGAACTTTGCACTTGTGACATAGCTGCGGCGCTTGGGGCAACCGATTCGAACGTCTCTCAACACCTGCGGATTCTCCGCGCGTTGCATCTCGTACGTGCGAGGCGCGACGGCAAGTTTGTATTTTATCAGCTTGACGACTCACACGTTGGAAGCATCGTTCGAATGGCACTGTCACATCTTTCGCACGGCGACGCGCTTCAGCAAGCTTCATGACTGACACCGCACTGAAGACAAGGCGCACGTTTGTGCGCACGGCATTTGTCCTCGAATGGCTAACCATTGCATGGATGACCGTTGAAGCGACGGTTGCCGTTGGAAGCGGGATCATCGCACACAGCATCACACTCGTGGCCTTTGGAGCCGACAGCATGATCGAGCTTATCTCTGCGAGTGTATTAATCTGGCGCCTCGATATCGAGCTGCGTCGAGGTCGGGAATTCTCCCAAGATGCGGAAGAACGAGCAGCGCGAATCGCCGGCGTCTTGCTCTACGCACTAGCGCTCTACATCATGGCAAGCGCGGGATGGGGTCTTTTGCATCGGCGAGGCGAGGATTTCTCCCTGCCGGGCTTCGTGCTAGCCATCGTCGCAATCCCGACCATGTATCTCTTAGCTAAAAGAAAACTGTCGGTGGCGTCGGAAATTGGCAGTCGCGCCCTACGCGCCGACGCTGCCGAAACCATCACCTGCGGCTATCTTTCGTTCGTCGTCGTCGTCGGACTGCTGGCCCAACTACTTTTCCGCGCCTGGTGGATAGACGCCGTCACATCGCTAGCCATCGTGTATTTCGTCGTAAAAGAGGCGCGAGAGGCGTGGTCGGGTGGGGCGTGCGCCTGTAGTGATGCGATAAGCCTCGAATCGCCTCTTCCATCAAACGTACAGGGAGACTAATGCACGCTCATTCGCATGCCCATGGGTCGAGCCAATCCGATATTGGAAAGCTGAGATTGGCATTGATCGTGACCGGAGGCATTTTATTGATTGAGGGTGCCGGTGGGTTTTTCGCGCACAGCCTCGCGCTTTTGACGGATGCCGCGCATATGCTAACAGATGTCGGTGCTGCGGGGCTTGGACTTTGGGCCGCGATCCTTGCCCAACGCTCGCCGGATCCCGAAAAGACATTCGGTTATGGGCGAGCTACAGTGCTTGCCGCGTTGACCAATGCCGCCGCACTCTTTGCAATCGTCGTCTTCATCGTGATCGAGGCCTTCGGGCGACTGCACAATCCCCAAGCGGTGAATTCTGGCTTGATGATTGGAGTCGCGCTATTCGCGTTAATTGCCAATTTGTTGTTGTCGTCGATTCTTGCTCGAGGAGATTCGGAGTCGATCAATGTCAAGGGCGTAAACGCGCACGTGTTGGGCGATGCCGCCATCTCGGCCGGCGTCGTGATCGCTGCGATCATAATCTATTTTACTCGGTTTCCCGCCGTCGACGCGATTGCATCAATCCTGGCTTCGGCGGCGGTGGCCTTTTCAGCCTGGAGCCTGATTCGTGAGACCCTAAACATTCTGATGGAAGGGGTTCCAGAGGGCCTGAACGTTGCCGAGGTAGCGACGTCTATTCGCGATCTCGAACCTATTCAAGACGTGCACGACTTACATGTCTGGTCGCTCAGCGATCGACGCGTTGCCGCAAGTCTTCACGTACAGATACGCGATCGCCGGCTGGATGAGAGCCCGAGCATCGTCAACAACGTGAAACGTGTACTGCATGATAAATTCCACATCGATCACGCGACGGTTGAGATCGAGTGCGAGAATTGCGAGGCCGCATGTTAGTTAGCAGCATGAGCCCTGGTAAACGAACTGAAAGCCGCTGAGCCACGCATCAAATATTCCGATATCGAAAGCCACACAACACGAGATAACAGCTACTCCGCGGACCGGAAACTTCTTCAACCGCCTCTCGCCAGCCGAATCCGCGTTGATCGCCGCAAACAAACGTGACAATCGCATATCCGCAAGACACGCGCAAGATGCGATGGGCTGTATTAACGCGCATCAATACGTGTGCACGCGGCGACGTGCTCAGCGTTTGTGTACACAAGTGCGCGGACGAGTTCGATGATCTTGCGTATCCTCGGATTGCTCACGGAATAGTACGTCCACTTGCCCTGGTTCTCGGAGTCGACGAGACCGCACCAGCGCAAGCAAGCGATGTGATTCGATACAGTCGCACATTACCCGCCGAGCAACCTCGAGACGGCAAACCAGGCGATCACTGTGCCGAGGGTCAGGGCAAGTAAGGACGCAAGGGTCATAACCGGCATCGATAGAGTGGGCGCATGGTGCCCGTGGTCGTTGCCCGATGTGACATTGCCACGCTTACCGCTAGGCCCAACTACGCTGACCGCTGCAGGTCCCGCCTGCACGGGTGCCTCCGAAGCTGCCCGCGTTCTGGCCCGGCGGACGGTCAGCATTCCGTGCTTGAGGCCGTTTGCCACGAGCCACCAGTTCATGGGATAGGCGGTGATAAATCCAACGAGCAACGCCATCGACATCACAAACCAGAATGCGGGTGCGTTAGGGCCGGCCGTTGGCGCGAGAGCCGCTCTCAGGATCATCATCGTGGGGATCATACCAGCCATGAGGAGATTCATTGAAAGCAGTTCGGGGACGAACGTACTTGCGAGTGCGCGTTTATAAGAGCCCCCCGCCATGTTGCGCATGAACAGTGACTGGAAAATCGTCCAGCCGAACGCGAAGCCCAGCACGTACTCTAAGAGTACTTCGCGCGGACCACGCAGTCCGAAGGTGCTGGAAATCATAGCTCCCGCAAGGATGCCAACGCCGTCACCAGCTACGCAGTGCATCGTCGACCCGAGCACTTGACGCCAGCGAGCATGGACGTACTGTTCGTGTGTTCCCGGGAGGGGCTCTCGACACCCCAGGATGTAAAGAAATGCCCCAAAGACGCCGGTATAGGCCGTCACCAAAACAAAGCCCCATTTCAACACCGGAGAGGCCGGCGTGGAACGGATATCGATCGATACAAACAGCAAGGCCAATGCCGTCAGGACGAACCACAGCAGGGTTACGCCATCAATCATGTCGGTCTGCCGAGCATCAGTCGAGTCGCGGAGCCGGCGTCCGATTGGCAGCTGCGGTTGTTCCCGAGAGACCGATAACGGCGTTGTAGGCCGATGCTACGGCCCACCCGGCAACGAGGCCCACGACGACGAACGCGACGAGCATCGTCGATCCGTCGGCAAACCACATGTGCCCCAAGCTTGCTCCTTGCATTCATTGGTCGTGATTGCCGTGAGCTGCGCAAGCATGCGCCATCGGATGCTTCTTGTTCAGACACATTAGGTAGAGGGCCAAGGCTCCAAACGCGACGTTGAGCCAAAAAGTATAGTTGAAGGCAAACATCGTGAGGTCCGCTCGTATGTTCGGATTCGGAGCCGGGATTGCGTTAAAGGCCCCAAACGCCAACTGCATGATGATTCCGGCAGCGACCATCGTGACGAAGAATACCGCGCCGATGTAAGCCGCCATTCGCAGTCCGTAATATCGGCGGTAAACATCCAGCAACGGGAGCACGATCAAGTCGGCGTACAGAAAACTCAATACGCCTCCAAAACTGATACCGCTACCCCACAAGACCGCCGCCATCGGAACATTGCCGATCGAACAAACGAATGATATGACAGCAATGAGCGGCCCGATGACGGCATTGCGTCGGTCGGCGCCAGTGCGGGTGGCGTGTTCGCCCGGGCGCGTTCCGCTCTCCC
>VFSW01012743.1_pt1 | contig 11719 bp, 10 predicted proteins | sample 5358111 | NCBI WGS metagenome assembly VFSW01 (sample SAMN11554181, study PRJNA540505) | mine drainage metagenome | isolation source: sediment from site ElyBrook_90M | place: USA: Ely Copper Mine, Vershire, VT | collected 2017 | reverse complement strand
CCGTGAAGTGAAGCTGGAGGTCCAATCCCGGAACGAAATCCTGATGAATCCGCAATGCTGGAACATAGAAAGAGTGGCCCACGTCTTTGGAGTGCATCAGCAAGCGGATTTCGCGGTTTACCGGAATGGCCATCTCGGCAGTTACGATGTCGTCTTTGGAGTCCTGGTCATGGGCGGTATCTAGACCGTAAAAGTTCGCGTTGGCTTCGCTGATCTGGTCTGGATGAATCGGGCCGAACGTTCCATCAGGCCCGGGATAGCGGAAATAGAAGGCAAACTGCCCGGACTGGACTTGAACGGGCATGGCATTGGCGCCCGGCTGTGTGAAGTAGATCTGGCCCCAGGCTTTTACTCCGAAAATTCCCAGGGCGAACACTTCCACGCCGACAAGGACAATCGCGGCAGCCACTAGCCCCGTCGCGCCGCCGGGAAAACTCTTCGTCTTCTCGCCCGGCTTGTCACCCGAGTATCTCCAGATGAACCACGCCAAGAGAATCTGGGAAGCGAGGAAAGAAATTCCGGCTTCCCACATGGTGTCTGATAACTGATCGTCAATGGCTTGACCGTGGGTCGAGATGTCCTCCACTGGATGCCAGGTGTTGCGGATGATGGGAATCGCGGAAAGGATCGCGATTACGAGAATGGTGACAGCAAACAATTTCGCCATGATGCTTCGCCCTCCGGCCAGACTCGCCCTCCGGCCTCGTCAGCAGCTTTGATGCAAAGCCACCGCAGGATTTTCCTGCGGCGTTGCCCGACTGATTCGACTCCTTACTTCGCCTTAAAGGTAAAATCCGCTTTCCCCGGTGCGCCGGCCGCCACCGTCACTTTTGCCGTTTGCGTGCCGTAGCTTTCCTGCCAGGCTGTTACCGTATAGCTCCCCGGCGGCACATTCTCGATGGTGTAGTTGCCGTTCGCGTCGGTAGTCGCGTAGGGCCCTTTCACCACGACGTGCCAACCGTTCATCCAGGGATGAATGTTGCACTTTACAGGGATGACTTCCACGGCTTTCCAACTCTTCTCGATCGGTGCCGCTCCCGGGGGCTGAGACTGATTCCACGGGATATTGCCTGTCATGGGGTTGGGCAGCGGATGAATGTTGTGGGTCGTCTGATCGCTGCTTATCACCTTGAACGTCTCGCCAGCGTCCACCGCCATCACGTGCGGCGTGTACATACAATTCTTTTGATTGAATACCGGCACCGCGGTCGACGCTTGAGCGCTGCCCGTCCAGTCTGCAATGTAGAGAACCACGTTCTCCAATCCACCATTGGCGCCAGCGACGACGGTTTCAAGGTGGGGGGTATCGTTGGCGTGTTGCTTAACGCAATAAGGGTCTTTGGACATGTCGATGCCCTTCATGTGCGGGGCTGCACCGTCGAGTTTGACCGTCCCGGTAATCTTGCCTTCCCCGGCGGCGTCGACTTTCACGTTTAGAATCAACGTCCCACAGCAGACCAGAAACAGAGCCGATAGCGCAGCGATAAATTTGTGTCGATTCATAGATTTCTCCTTAGGCCGAAATCTCCTACTTGACTCGAGAACGGCAGCCAACTTACGTCCATTGTGTCGAGCCCTCGGCGCAGCGCGTCCTGCCTGGGCAATGGGACGGAATTACACGCTCGTAGAGTGGGTTCTGGCGCTTGGTCCTGAGGGTTAGCCCCCAAAGCCATGTACTGCTGAATGTTAGGAAGACGGCCTGAATCCCGCGACGAATGCATTTCACTGCACACCTCGCCGTTGACGGAACGGGCGAAATCATAGCCCAAGTTCAGACGGAAATGCAGAAATAGTTTACGGATGAACAATTTGTCATCTTCCGGCAAAGATGCGGTAATGTTCCGGACGTACCGCAGTTGTGGGTCCGCGTGTCGCAGCCGCCGCATCGCACTGAATTTCGCTTCTAACATTTCGCGGAACGTCACATACGGGACTAGTTGCTTCCTCACGCTTTGCGTCCTCACGCTGTGGTTGGCTCGGGTTCTCGGGTTCTAGCCACCACAAAAACAGATCCGTGACAGACGCCTAGTTGCGGTGCCATCTCAGACTCTATCGCTGTCCCGTCATTGCTGTCCGACGGGAGCATTGGGATCAACAGGCTTCAGAGCGAGCTGTTTCGCCATGTCCTTTTCCCTGCTTTTCTGGGACATGAGCGTGCGCAAGTAGAAAACCAAGTCCCACGCCTCTTCTGGCTTGATGTTGTCGGCAAACGACGGCATGGGCGTGCCGTCCAGACCGGTCATGAAAATCCGGTAAATATCGCGATCCGTATCGCCGCATTTCGGCTTGGCTCCCTCGGTGAAGTTGAAGGGGGCAATCGGCCGGCCGAGATCATCGGTGAGAGTCGCGGCGGACGGCCCGTTGGCCTGACCGAGGACGCCGTGGCACTTCCAGCACTGCACCCTGGCAAAGACATCGCGCCCCGCCTTAATACGCTCGGGAGTAACTTCAGGCTCGGGTGGAATCGTGATGGGCGTCCCCGGTTTCTCGCTTACCCAACGCGGCGAGAAGTGCTTTACCCAGGCCACCAGGTCGGCGCGCTGCTGCTTGGTGAAAGTGCTCCACTGCGGCATGTTGGAGCGGTCGAGCCCGCGAGCTATGGTGTCGAAAAGATCCTGGTCGATGGGCAAGGTTCCGGTCGGAGTGGAGCGGCACTTAAATATGCCCAACTGAAAGTCGCGCGGTTTGGGGTCAACCCAAGGAAAGTTTTCGCCATTTCCGTCGCCAAGCTCGCCATGGCAACCAACGCAATACCGGCGGTAGTCAGACTTGCCGTCCTTGGCGTGGCCCGTGATATTCCCGATGTGGCTCTCCGTGCCCATGCGCGTCTGCAGGTCGTACTGCGTGAGCTGCGCCCAGGAAGTCACCGGGAGCGCCAAAACCGCAGTTGCGCCCAGTAGAAGCGACCACGTCTGCAATCTTGTCCGCATGTCTATCCCCTTCTAGAAATCAAAGTCAAATCCGATCAACAATTCGCCTGTGTTGATGTTGGCGCTTGGTATGCCAATCACGGGTCCCGTGCCGTCCTGATGCAGCCAGTTGTACTCGTTGTGCCAGGCAAAGCCGGCACGGCTGGTCATGAACGGGTTATATCGGTAACCGATAGTGTAGGTCGAGATGTTTCCGAAGTTGGACGCCGACTGACCCCCAGGTCCGGCGTATCCCGGTCCATTCGCCTGTTGCGACATGCGGATCGTCTCAAACCGGCCAATGAAGATGAGCTGCGGACTGTATACGTAATGAGGCTCGAACAGAACGCCGTTCCAAGTCGGCGCTCGGGAGCCGACCGGCAGCGGCGCCCCTGTGTTGTTGCCGGCAGGGGCGAGGCCGTCGACCAAATCACCGTACCCCTGCCCAAACCATGCATTATCCCAGCCATGCTGCGTTACAACCTGCAGGTCCACATGCTGGCCGAAGTAGAACTGCCCGACAAAGCCTTCTCGATGGAATGATTTATTGCCGGTCCCCGAACCAGGTACTATTGTCCCGCCCGCGTTCTGGGTGAGCCAGCTTGTCGGGGCATCGCCCACCATGGCGTAAACGCCGAGGCGCTGTACACCGGCCTTGCCCGTATCGAAGGCCTGGCTAGCGGTGAAAAAACCGGTGTAAGAGTTCGCGCCGTAGGGCATACCCACTTGGCCGTCGCTCGAGCTGAGCAGAGCCATCGAGTAACGCGTGCGGTCGTCGTTGGAGTGGCCCATGATTTCCACGCCGAGTTGGTTGTCGCCGATCTTTCCCCAGATGTTGCCGTCGCCTTGGGGAGTGAAGTGATACAGCTGGTAAATGCCACCATTGCCGGTGAGCGTCAGGATGCGCTTCTCCGACAACAGATTGTCCAGTTCAAACTTGCCAAATTTCACGTTGAACCAGGAACTGCCAAACAAGTTGTCCAGCCGCGCCATGACGGTTTCAAAGTGGAAGGAAGCGGCGTTGTTCGACGACGGCAGCACATAGAACGAGAAGTTCTTCTCGAGCGTGCCCCCGGTGTGGAAGTCGAGGCCGCTGAGGTCAAAGCCGGAAGTGGTAACGCGTTGGACCGTCGATCCCGGCGTGCCAGTCGTGACTGTGTCGACCAGGACCTTTCCGGTGCTTAAACGGTGCCAGATCGGCGTGATACGGAAGGTGACCGGCCAGTAGCCCGGATTCTGCCAGATCGGGGCATCGCGGTCGTTCATCAGCTGATAGCCGTTGTCCTTGAATTTTTGGCCGAAGTAGTTGAGCATCGGCCACGACTCGTGGCAGGCAGAACAGCGCAGCCCATACTTCCTGGCGAAGGCCGGCAGGGCGTTCGCAGGCTGGCTGGCGCTCAGAACCAGGAAGACCAGAACCATCGCGCCGGTTAGAAATGGAGTTGATAACGAAAACTGACCGAGACGAGACCGCTTCCACGTGCGCATGCCGGGCTCCTCAAACAGATTATTATGTCCTCAGCGCAAACAAACAAGCTGTCAACGGCGAGAGGCGCAAATCGGAATTGGACGAAGGAAATGAAGAACAGGGAACCCCTTCCCGTTCCAGGTCCGAACCAAAGCCCAACTTTTTTCCTTGGTCCTACCACCTTACCGGAGCGGAATCCTACAACGCATCGTGCATAGAGCGCAAGGGGAATAAACGTTTTTTTTACAAATTTTTGACCAGGTCATGACAATGTGACCCGTGGTTAGGGGGAAGCGGTACGGCTTCCGTTCGAGAACCGCCCTCCTAGTTGACAGCCAACCACTCCTCGACTGAGAGTATTGTGTGCCGGATTGTGTGGCCGGACGAGATATATAGATTGCCCTTTTGAAGACGGCGAGCCAATCTAGTTATATAAGGTATAGGAAATCGTCCTGGGTCAACTCATGGAACAAGTGGCCACCGATAGGCTGATACCGGGGAAAATGGAGAACCGCAGCGGTTGGTTTCGCTGTGCGGGCGTGTCTACGCAGGTCGTTGTAACGGCCTTCGTCCTGTTAACCACCGCCGTGCAGCCGGTTCAATCTCGCGAGAAGAACAAGCTTTCATACGGCGAGGGACTGATCGTGAATGTTCCTTTTCCCGAAGCTGAAGTCGCGCAGGTCGTACAGGACGTCGCGCAGAACGGCATCATCCGGGGAACCAAGGAATACAACAAGGACCAGTACGTGACTGGCGCTAAGACTGCCGATTCTACGCGCGTGTTCCCGCCGTGGACCGAAGGCGGGAAGGTTTTCTACAAAGTGCGGCTGCAAGCGCTGGATCCGCGAAATTTCAAGGACAGCGGCGACGTGGGCACATTGGCTGTGCGCTACGTGGTGCAGCCACAAGGCGATAAGAATACCGTGCTGCGCATTGACGCTGTCTTCGTCGAGGACTTCCGCCGCACCGTGCATGCATCGAACGGCTCTGTGGAAAGCAGCGAGTATAAGGACATCCGCGACCACATCGAAACTATCGAAGTCATGAAGCAGCAGACCGTCGAAGCTGAGAACGAACGTCAACAGCTTCTGAAAAAGCGACTCCAGTCGCCCAACGCCGACGCCCACGCGGCCGTGCCTGCTTCCGCGGTGAGCAGTACCAATGCCGCGGTTAGCCATGACACCGACGCAGCCAGGCAAATTGCGACAGAACAGATCGCAGGGCAGACTCAGCCAGGTCAAACCCTAGGGGGCCAAACCGGGTCCAATCAAGCCTCGCCAAGTCAAACCTCGTTAGGTCAAACCGCGCCAAGTCAGAGCGCGCCAAGTCAAACCGCGCCGAGTCAGAGCGCGCCAAATCAGACCTTGGAGCAGCACGTTCAGGACTTACGCCGTCAGGTGGAGCGGTTGGTGAAAGCGCCCGGCGCTCCGCTCAAGTCGGCCCCGTTCCACACTGCGAGCACTCTGAGTCCCCTGGCCACGGGCACAGAGGTTCTGATCCTGATCTCTACTCCATACTGGTATGGGGTGGAGACGCGAGACGGGCAACATGGATGGGTATTCCGAGACGAACTGGAGCCGCTGCCATGAAGCGAGAGCTGCTAGCCGCGCTGCACCGGGGAGTTTTATGCGCGTTGCTGTGCCTTGCGATCTTGAGTTTATCGGTCGAGCGCGGCCGTGCCCAGGGCGGCGGTTATGAGCGGAGCTTCGCGGAGTCCAAAGCAACGGTCGAGAAAGTCCTGAAAGACATACCATTCTCGCTGGCCGGGCGCCTTCCGGCGCTGGATGGTTTTGCCCTCCCGGGCGATCACTCTCTGGACCGCTACCAACGGGGTTATTTCCAGACCACGGTGCAAGTCAGCGCGACGCCCGCCGGAGGGTCGGTGGTGCACGTGAGCACGAAGGTAACGGCTTGGTATTCCGACGCGATTCCCTCCCGCTCGGGATATCAGTTGCTGCCTTCCAACGGCCGCCTTGAAGGGGATCTGCTCGACCAGTTGGCCGCCGAACTCGGGAAAAGAGCGGCGGGGGAAGCCAGTTCGCGGGTAGCTGCGGCGACCGAGCCTCCCGCGCCTGCGCCATCCATATCGAGAGTGCCGTCTACCCCCGCAAAACCAGCCGTGGCGCCCCAACGTGCGGAACCCGCGCCATCCGCGCCGATGCCGCGATTGCCGGACACGGGAGGGACGTTTTCTTCTTCGCTGGCGCAGGGCCTCGCCGCCCAGCAATCAGGCAACGTCCCGGTTGCGCAGAATCCGCCGGCCGAGGGCGACCCTGGAGGGCTGAAGGCGGAAGCGGACAGCCTTCAGGAAATCCTTAAGAATCAGTCTCATCCCAAGAATCTGGTGGCCGTGAAAAAGTCCGGTACGCCGGTCGTCGCCAGTCCGAGCTTGACTGCCAAGACGCTGTTCCTGGCCAGCATGCACGATGAGTTCGAAATGCTGGACTTCCATACCGACTGGGTTCACGTCCGCGTATCGGGCCTATCGCGAGGATGGATCTGGCGCAGTGATCTGGAAATGCCTGACGGAATCCCTGATGTCGATACTCGCTCCGGCTCCGCTCCGCGACCTGCGGCGGGCGAGCTTTACCGTGTAAGCCGCGAAGAATCCGCCCCCTTCCCCGGAGACTGGGAGCCTCTTCGCAACAAGCGCGTGAAAATCATTTCCGTGCAGAAAACCGATGAGTCGGCCAAGGACGGGGAGGCAAAGCTGAAGCTGGAATTCGCGAAATCTCTGCTCGATAAGAACTACGCGGAATTGGAGAAGAAAACGGACGAACTGGCGGGCATCGTGCTGATTTTCGATTCTGCTGACGGCGGTATGGTCGCTACTACGGCCAGCACTCTCCAGCAATGGAAGGCCGGCAAATTGTCCGACGCCGCTCTCTGGCATCAATCTTACTTTGATCCGCCGGAGACGTTTACTTCGGCTGGTCCGTCCGCCAGTCAGTAGCGGAACTGAATGATCTCTCGGTACCGGTCGCGACCTAGCTCCTCTGCACACGAACTTCACTTGCTGGTAATCACAAAGTTCACAGTGCTGGGCTCATTCGCGTTGACGCTGACTGACTTCTCCCACGTCTTCGGCTCAGAGAAAAGCGGGCGCTCGACTCTTCGTTCGGTCAAAACGTCGTACGCCTGTTGCCGTCCCAGTATTTCCCAGCCTTCGTGCCAGGCCACAATTTGATAGGTGCCCGGAGGCACATCGGTGAACTCGAACTGTCCGCTCTCATCGGTCACGGCGTAGTAAGGATGAGAAACCACCATCATCTCGGCATTCATCCAGACGTGGCCACCGTTGCAGTGCAGATGAACCAGTCCCGGCGTGGACATGGTGCGCGAGACAACCTGGTTGGTAAAAGGAAATGGCAGGTTGAAGGTGGCTGCTCCGTCCATGTGGATGGTATGCAGAGTCGCGTCGGAGCTTTGCATGGCCAGCGCAGCATTTTCCGGAACCAGAAGAATGTGCGGAACGTAGTGGCAATGCTTTTGGTCCAGATGACGCCGCTGCTCGGGCAGATCCATGGCTTTGCCGCTGGAAATATTCTTCAGATACACGACAGTATTGGCCACGCCGCCTTTCGGCCCTACGATCAGTCGTTCCAGGTCTGTAGTTTTGTGGGAATCGGGATCGCAAATTTGTGGATCTTTGATGACGGGGAAGTCCAGGTTGTGAGGCAGGGTGCCAGCCCACTTGACCGTACCGGAGATAGTGCCGCCGTCCGTAACCTTGATTGTTTTGTAGTTGCTCTGAGCGAAGGCCGCTACGGCAACTGAGAAGCAGATTGCCAAAAAGAAGGTGCATTGAATAGCCCGGCGCATTGTTTTCCCCTGATGCCTGGCGGTCGGCAGCGTATCTATCCTTCCCTTCCCGCCATGCGTGAGATTTTGCCTTCATCGCGCTCCCACGGGCTTGCATCCCTAGACTTCGGGCAAAAGCTGTCACAGGGTCCGGATCTTCTCGGGGGACAGCGATTGTGGTTGCGTTTCTTTCGATTCCAGCGAGTGACCGTTCGGGGGATTACGGATTTGCAAATTGGAATCACCTTAGGTTGCGCCGATTAGGAGTCAGAGTCGAGATTACCAAGGTGGTAGAACGGGTGGGAGAAGGTAGCTTTATTGCCTTCGCCGGCTTAAGCACTAACCGCAGCCGATTGGCCCGCCACGCCCCGCCAGATGTCATCCCCTATGCTTTTATGACCGGCGGCTGGGACCCGACTTGCGCCCACTTCGTTAGGACTTTACTCTTCCACCCATAGTGAGGACACTACTATGACGCCACAACCAGATCGGTCATTGACTCAGGCTTCGGGCAAGTGCAAGGCACCGATTCGCCGTCAACCGCATTGGATCGTTTTCTTCATCGCAATCGCGATAGTTGGTGCGGGCATCGCCTTGGCGCAGACCAACGACCTGGGCATCTTCACGAACGAGGGGAGCGTCGGACAAACACCGCCGGGAGTTACGGCGCACTATGATTCGGCGAAAGGTGAGTATCGGATTACCGGAGGCGGCGCTAATGTTTGGGCCACCGTCGATGCCTTCTACTTCGTCTGGAAGAAGGCATCTGGGGACATGACCCTTACCGCGGACGTTCAATGGGTGGGCACGAGCAGTGCGGAGCATCGCAAGGCGGTGCTCATGATCCGGCAGAATCTGGATACGGGATCGGCGTATGCGGACGCCGTATCCCATGGCAACGGGCTTACTTCGTTGCAGTTTCGAGGCGCGGACAATGAGCGGACGTATCAAGTCATCGCTCCGGTGGAGGGCGCGGTGCGGCTGCGGATCGAAAGGAAAGGCAGCCGGTTCACGATGTACGCCGGAAAGCCCAACGAGGAATTGAAGCCGGTGGGTCCGGTTGAATATGTCGACCTGAAAGATCCTGTGTATGTAGGTCTGGGAGTCTGTTCGCACGTGGCGACCACCTTGGAAACGGCAGTATTCTCCAACGTGAGGCTTGAAGAGAGCACCGCGAAGAAATAAATCGGCCCAAAGCGCTGTTGGCGTTTCGGAGGAGCGCCTGGGCGGAACACGGCAGGGCGGTGCGGGAAGCAGCGGCCGCCGCTGCCGATCCCAAGCCTACCCCTGCGGCCCCGGCGCTAGGGCGGCGGCTGCTCCCGTCGCGGCTGCTGACCCTCCTTAGGTCACTAGCGGCAGCAATGTTCATCTGAAGGGTTGGAGAAGGCGGCGAATCCGTAGCGCCCGGCGGCAAAAGAAGTCGCCCTCCGGGCGACGGACCCTTCGCCTTCGCTTAGGGCAGCCGGGCAAGGGTGCCCGCCCCACAATTGCAACAAGAAGGGAGCACGCGTGTGTGCTCCCTTCTTGCCGGCTTCGGCTCCCGTTTATTTGCTCGAACCGGCTTGCATGCCGTCGCTCGACTCTCCGAGTTCCAAGGCGAATTTCTTGCCCTCAAAACGGACGCCAGCCAGCGTTTTGGTACCGTTACTATTGGTGACAACGGCCGCGTCGTTGGCCGACGGAGAATTCAGGTCGACTACATGCGCCGGCACTTTGGCCAGCACCTTCTTGCCTTGGAAAATGCTGAGCTCCACGTTGCCGGTGCCGCTCCACTCAAGTTTGTAATCGCCAGGCTTGAGGGTGGTGCCGTTGACGGTGACAGGGTTGTAGATTTGCAGCTTTCCTTTGTCGGAAGCAAAAGCATTCGAGGCCAGCATAACAGCCAACCCCAATACCAGACTCTTTGAAACGGTCGCGAACTTCATGACTGCTCCTAATTTCTTCCCGAAAGAACGTCGGGAACGGTTGGGGCGGCCCGGCTCGCGACCTGCGCGAAAAAACTTCTTGTGTTTCCTCGCGAATCGCCTAAAATGCAACCGCTGGGGTTAAGCACACGGGCCTTGAAGCCTGCGCTGCTGTGATGGGGGTTTTCTCACCTGGGCCGCCAAACCGAGTGTGAGAGAATCCCCAGAACCCCGCTCAAATTTCGTTAGTTAGGTTGAGCCAGCTTCACTCCTCATTCGTCTTCAGCTCGCAGTTCTGCAGCTTTATCAAGTACGCACTTTCCGACCACGAAGTTCCCGAATTGTTTCCACCACTGTCATGGTGCTTTGACGCGATGTGGGAGTCTCCGTTAGCAGCAACATGCAGGAGCCGGATTCGTTTTCAGACTAAGAACTCAGAGCAGGAACGATGGCCAAGTGTTTTGTCTCGAGCGAGCAGCAAACATACTCGATCACAAGGTGGGATGAGCGTTAGAAAACGATGACGATAGCGATGCAATTTTCGAACCGCACTGTGGGTAGCGAAAACAATGACCATGGATTCCACGGATCGTCAAGGATCTGAGCTTCAAAGCAGCCAAAAGAGCTACTCGCATTGAAAGATCCGTGGAGATCCGTGAACAGCCGCGGCCAGGGTTCTTAATCGGCATCGCCGTGCTGGCGCTCGACGGACCAGATGCTGGCTTGATCTTTTTCGAACGGATAGATGTGCACCATCCAGTTGAAGACGACAGGATGAAACGTTCCGCCGGCAGCGTCGCAGGCTTCCTGAGTGGCGATAGATCCTCGCAGACCAAATTGCGAGTGCGGATCCCGCATCTCTTTTCTACGGCTCAGCGGAGGTATGCAGAAATTCACGTGCTCATGCCATTGGGCCACGCTGAGCGGAATGCGCGCATCGAGTTGATCTTCGGTCATGCGCTTGGGCGCGGTGTACATGACGCCGATCAGTTTGTAATCGTCGCCGTGCTTTTCATAGAGCAGCGAGGTGGGATGCTCAGGATTGAAGCGGAACGCGTTCTCGATGCCGTATCCGTAATTGGTGAAGTGGTACATCTTCTGCGGAATCTCGGGATGGAAAATCTTGTAGCCGTCGGCTAGGGCAGCGTGATAGTCGGTGTATTTTCCCGAGGCTTTGCGGGCGGTTTCGACCACCTGCTGGGCGCGCGCGGCGTCGCCGGGCTTGGGCTGGCGTAGAGCCGTCATCTTCATGTGCGGGCCCATGTCCATATGGCCCTCCATGGAGTTCATGACGTGCGTGCTGGCATCGCTGTCAGCCTCCTTGTCCGCGTCTTTGTCTTTGCCCATGCCGGGCATGTCTTTCATGTTCGACATATCGTGATCCGGCATGTTCATGCCGGGCATGCTGGACGAGCTGGCCGGAGCCGATTGTGTTTGGCCGCCGGCTATGCTCGACAGCGCGCTCGACAAAAAGAACGCGGTCACAAGAACGGTTATTCCATTGCGCATGATTTGGTCCCCCCACGAACTATTCGTACTAACACTGGCGGAGGCCAGTTGTTTCGGCAAGGGAACTCAGGTTACTCGCGATTACAGAGGTAACGAGGACCTTGCACCTCAGACGGCGGACGTAGGAC
>VFSW01012742.1_pt1 | contig 11719 bp, 7 predicted proteins | sample 5358111 | NCBI WGS metagenome assembly VFSW01 (sample SAMN11554181, study PRJNA540505) | mine drainage metagenome | isolation source: sediment from site ElyBrook_90M | place: USA: Ely Copper Mine, Vershire, VT | collected 2017 | reverse complement strand
CGCGTATACTGACACGGGCGAGATCGCCCTCAATCTTCGCCGTCACTTCCACGGGCTGTGTTTCGGGCGCATACTTTAGCGCATTGACGAGGAAGTTGGTGATCACCTGCCCGATGCGGTCGGGGTCGGCCAGCAGCGGCAGCGTGGCGCGGCGGGGCAGCGTCAGCTTGATCTGCCGCCCAGGCCAAGCGAGTCGTTGCGCCTCAATCATCTCGTTGAGGATGACCCCCAGATCGCAGAGTTCGATCCGCAATTCTAACTTGCCCGAACTGATCCGCGACACATCCAGCAGATCGCCGACCAGCCGATCGAGCCGTTGCGCCTGGCGGTTGGCGCCATCGAGCAAAAGGCGCAGGCGTTCGAGGCGGGTCGCTAGCGCATCCGGTGGTACGCTAGGCAGGCTCATCGTCATTCGCTGGCCGATCTGTATGTTGGCGGAGATGCTGGTGAGCGGCGTCCGTAACTCGTGGCTGGCGACGCCGAGAAATTCATTCATGCGCCGGGTGGACTCCTGGAGCGCAGCCGCCTGCGCCTGCGCCTCAGCGCGTTCGGCCAGCAGACGGTTGCGCTCTAGGATCAAGAGCGCCATTCGCCCAAAACCCGCCGCCAATTCACGTTCAGCCTCGGTATACAGATGGTTGCTGTCATGATACGAAAACGTCAACAGACCATAGAGCGTGGCGCCGCTGCGCAAGGGCGCTGTCAGCGCAGTCAGCGACCCATACTGCGGCGCCCCTCCCTGACGGTTGCTGCGGACATTCGCTATGATGACCTCGCCTGCGCGCAGTTTACGCAGATTCTCGGCAGTGTAACACGATGCGACCTCGTACTCGCCCAGGGTCGCATACCAGGCGGCCTCATGCTCCTCGCTGCGCCCCAGCGTGGCCATCGGGATGAGGCGCTCGGTCTCCGCCGCCACGCCAACGAGCGAGGCTACCTCGCACCCGATCACCGCGCGGGCCAACGCGACCAGCGCATGCGCGGTGGTTGGCCCGCGCTGCCGACGCGCCATCCGCGCGCTAGCCGAGGCGTTGGGGTCATCGCCCACCGTCAGCTCCGCCAACTCCAGCAGCGCGTCGAAGGCCTGGCGTGTGCGCCGTTCTGCTTGCTGGCGCACACGCGCGATCTCCAGGCGCGCCGCCACCCGGCTCAACACGTCCCTGGAAGAGAAAGGCTTGATGAGATAATCGTCGGCGCCGTGCGCTAGACCCTCAATCGTCGCCTCCTCACCTGCCCGCGCGGAGAGCAAAATCACTGGCAACGAGGTGGTGCGCGGCTCGGCGCGTAGGCGCTCCAACAGGGCAAAACCGTCAAGCTGCGGCATCATTACATCGGAAAGCACGAGGTCGGGCGGGTTACGCTGAATCGCCAGTAGCGCCTGCGCCCCATTGTTGACCGCCTCGACCTGATACCGCTCACTCAGTAAGCGAACTAGGTAGTCACGCATATCGGCGTTATCATCGGCGACCAGGATTCTCGCGCCGTTGATCGGCGTCAGTGGCAGGTGTGGGGACGCCGAGAAAGCATTCGGCGTCTCCGACGTCTCGCTCGTCGCCCACTTCGACGATTCCGTTGAGTCGCTTGCGCTAGGTACAAGGGTCGGCAGCCAGCGCTGCGCCTCCTCGACGAACGTGTCGGCGTCTATGGTCGTGGCGGTAGGCGAACTGGGGGCGCCGATGCGGTCGGCTGGCAAGTGATCAGCGCCCAGGGGAATGCGCACAATGAACGTAGTACCAACGCCTGACGCACTCTCGACTGTGATCGTTCCCTGGTGCAGATGCGCCAGTTCCTGCGCCAACGCTAGCCCGATACCAGAGCCTTCGTGCGTGCGCGACTGCGCCCCCGCGACCCGGTGGAATCGCTCGAAGAGGCGGGGTAGCTCATCCGCCGCCACACCCACGCCAGTATCGCTGACCGTCAGTTCAGCGACGCCATCACGCGCGGACAGTCGCACGGTGACGCTGCCCGTAAACGTAAACTTAAAGGCGTTGGAGAGCAAGTTGAGGACGATCTTCTCCCACATATCACGGTCAACATAGACGGGTTCTGGCAGTGGGGGGCAATCAACGATCAGCCGCAGTCCAGCCTTCGCCATCAGCGAGCGGAAGCTGCTGGCAAGATCGGCGGTGAGGGTCGCCAGATCGGTCGGCGTGTAGCTGGCCTCCATACGGCCCGCCTCGATACGCGAGAAATCGAGCAGGGTGTTGACCAGTTTCAACAACCGTGACCCGTTGCGTTGCGCCACTTCGAGCTGCGCCCGCGCGGCGGCGGGCAGCGCCGCCGGATCGTCCGCAGCGCCTGGCGTATCCAACAGATCGGCGAGCGGGCCGAGCATCAGCGTGAGCGGCGTGCGGAACTCGTGCGAGACATTGCTGAAGAAGGCGGTCTTGGCGCGGTCAATCGCGGCCAGCGCCTCAGCCCGTTGGCGTTCGGCCTCATAGGCGTTCGCGGCGGCGAACGCGGTGGCGAGGTGACTCACCAGCGCGTGATAGAACCCCTGGTAGTCGGTATCCAGCGCGAGACGCGGGCTAACACCGACCACGAGTAGCGCGGTCGGCGCGCTCTGCCCCGGCGCGATCACCGGCAGCGTGATCGCGGTATGCGGCGTCAGATATGCAGGCACCGTCAGCGCGCGCGCTGGCCATATGATCTCGCGCGTGATCACCGGCTCCTTGGTCTGCGCCGCCTGGGCCAGCGCGCAGGGAGCGTCGGGCGCCGGATCGGCGAGCTCGATGCTTTCGGGGTAGTACGTGGCGTCTGGCGCGATCCCGACCGTTCCGCTCAGTGTCGCACGTTTGGCGGCGGCGTCAAACGTGTAAATCAACGCAAAGGGGATGTCGTCGGGGTCGCGGGCGATCACTTCGGTCGCATAGGCGCAGACGTCCTTCACTGAGCGCGCGTCCACCAGGGCGGCGGCGAGGTCGCTGGCCAGCCGTCCGCGCCGTTCACCTAGCACGCGCTGGGTGGTCTCCGAGACGGCGGTGAAGACGCCGCCGACCGCGCCGGGTTCATCTTCGATGGGGCTATACGAGTAGGTAAAATACGTTTCTTCCTGGTAGCCGTTGCGTTCGAGAAGCAACAGTTGATCGTCGGACCAGGTGGCCTGTCCAGTCGCCAAGACCCCTTCCAGCATCGGCCCAATCACGTCCCAAATCTCTGGCCAGACCTCGCGCGCTGGCATGCCCAACGCCCAGGGGTGGCGCTTGCTGAGCGCCGGAATATAGGCGTCGTTATAGAACTTGAGCAGATCCGGCCCCCACCAGACGAGCAGGGGATGGCGACTGGTCAGGCAGATGCGCAGGCTGGTGCGCAGGCTCTGTGGCCACGTCTCCGGCGCCCCCAGGCTCGTCTCGGCCCACTTGACGTTCGCCAACAGTGCGCCGACCTCGCCACCGCCCGCGAAGAGGCGCTCGGCGCTCGTCTCGTTGATTGCAGGACTTGCGATGGTGGAGAGCGCCATGGCGGATGTGGGGGCGCTGAGAGCGTTGGCGACAGGCTCCATGTGGTGATTTTCTCCAGATGATGGTTTAGACATAGGGCACGGGCGGGAGGACGCCAGAGAGCGCCCTCATCATGGCGACAGGCGCCATTTCACTGCTATCCGCCGCCAGGCGCTGAAGCATACGCTGAATCGTTGGCGGCTGACGCCGCAAGGATGGCGCCAGTTTTAACGATGAGGCGCGACACGTCGCCGAAGCCTGTCAAATTGGGTGAACCGATTGGCGCAAAGGCTGTTGCGTCACGACTCAAGAGCTAGGAAAGATTGCTCCTTGCCCTATTCATCTCAGTCGCATATAATCCAATTGGCGTTGATGCAATTAGGTTTGATGCAATTAGCATTGATGGAAATGTGGAGGTCAACAGATGACTACCCCTCAGCCGGATGAAACACAGGCGCCGGCCATCTTGAAGGTCTTGGCGCACGATCTGCGTTGGCGGCTGCTCAAAGCGTTGTCGCGCGGTGACTGTCGTGTCCAGCAGTTAGCCAGCCTCACCGGGGAACCGGCAAACCTAGTTTCGTATCACTTACGCCAGTTGCGCGATCTGCGGCTTGTCGCCGAGCGCCGAAGCGCCGCTGATGGGCGTGATGTCTATTACTCACTTGATCTGCCCAGGCTCCATGCCCTGTACGCAGAGGCCGGAATTCGCCTTCATCCGGCATTTCAGACTCCAGAACTGGTGGATGATTTGACACCGTTCCTAGCACGAAGACTTGAGATACTACCACCTGCCCATCAGGGAACCAATTCGATAGGGGCAGCCTCGGTTCAGCCTGTCAAGAGCGAACAGGCGCATCCTGTACATGAGTTGCCAGGCGCTACCTTGTCGTTGGGATCGGATGCGCCCGTTCGCATCCTCTTCCTTTGCACGCATAATAGCGCCCGTTCGCAGATGGCGGAGGGTATTCTCCGACAGGTTTCTAGAGGACGATTCGAGGTTTTCAGCGCCGGCAGTGAACCGACCTCCGTCCACACGGAAGCGATCCATGTGTTGAGTGAAATGGGCATTGACATCCGCAACCAGCAGGCAAAGAATCTCGAAGAGTTTCGAGGCCAAACATTCTCCTATGTGATCACGCTTTGTGATCACCTCACCGAAACCTGCCCAAAGTTCAATGGTCAGCCATCGTACATGCACTGGAGCTTTCCTGATCCTGCCCTGATCTTGGCAAATGATGAGGCCCGCACCAAGGCCTTTGTCCAGACGGCTCTCCAACTGTTCACCCGAATTCGCTACTTGATTCCGCTCATTGAACACGAGCGGCAGACTGCGGCGTGATGTACTGTCGAGTGGAGCGTTGATGGAGGGTGAGATGCGACAGCCAACCATTCTCGTCGTCGAAGATGACGACGTCCTGCGGGATACGATTGCCTACAATCTCCGCAGAGAAGATTTTCTTGTGCTGACAGCGGCGGATGGAGTCCTGGCGTTAGATACTGCGCAGCATAATCACATCTCATTGATTATGCTCGATTTGATGCTTCCTCGGCTCAGTGGTTTGGATGTGTGCAAGCGCCTACGCGCGCAACCGGAAACCGCGCAGATTCCCATCCTGGTATTGACGGCGCGTGATGGCGAAACGGAGAAAATCCTCGCGCTTGAGGTTGGCGCCGACGATTATGTGACCAAGCCGTTTAGCTGGATGGAACTTCGTTCACGCATTCGCGCGCTTCTGCGCCGCAGTTCGCTGCGCGGCGAGTTGACAGCGCCTGTCATGAACCCGGCCCAGCAGGGCGAGGAGACTGCCGACCGTGTGCTGATGATCGACGGTATTAAACTTGACGTTGACAAGCGGCTCGTCATCCGCAACGGTGCGCCGATTACGATGAAACCACGGATCTTTGATTTGTTGGTGTATATGGCGCGGTATCGTGGCGTCGTACTGACGCGCGACCGGCTGCTCGAACATGTCTGGGGGTATGAGTATAGCGGCGACAACCGAACAGTAGATGTGCATGTCCGCTGGTTGCGCGAAAAAATTGAGGACGATCCGAACAATCCGCAGATTATTCAGACCGTCCGTGGGGTTGGTTATCGAGTGAGAGACAAAGTATGAGCCGCTTCATCGGACGCAGAAATACGATTGAGGTTACATCTTGCTCAACCGAAGCGCCCAGTGATGTATTCCTCAGTCTCTCTTTGCTGGGGGTTGCGAAAGAGGTCTTCAGTCACGCCCTCCTCGATGAGCTTGCCCGCGAGGAAGAAGATCGTCCGATCTGAGACGCGCCCGGCCTGTTGCAGATTGTGAGTGACGATGACGATCGTGTACTGTCCCTTGAGCTGCTCAATCAACTCTTCCACTTGGAGCGTGGCGATTGGATCGAGCGCCGAACATGGCTCATCCATGAGGAGAATCTTGGGTTGGACGGCCAATGCGCGCGCGATGCAGAGACGTTGCTGCTGGCCACCAGAGAGTTGGCCAGCCTGTTCGTGAAGGCGATCTTTCACCTCGTTCCAGAGCGCCGCTTGCCGTAGACTCTTCTCCACCAGATCGTTGAGCGCACGCCCTTTCGCGATCCCATTTAGCCGTGCGCCGATGGCGACGTTGTCGAAAATGCCCTGGGTAGGGAGTGGATTGGGCTGCTGAAACACCATGCCAATATGCCGACGCACGTACAGCGGCTGAATGCCTGGGTTGTAGATATTCACCCCCTCGACGATCACCTCGCCGCTGACTCGTCCATGCACGGTGGTTTCGTGCATGCGGTTGAGGCAACGGACAAACGTGGACTTGCCCGATCCTGATGGACCGATCGCGGCAGTCACCTGCAAGGGCTGAATGTCCAGCGAAATATCGTGAAGCGCCTGTGAACGCCCATACCAGGCGTTCAGGTTTCGCACGGCAAATGACATGGTTGCCTCCTGAGATGTATGCGCTACGCTCTTGGCCTGAAACCGCCAGTAGCCCAGCGTACCGCGAAAGACGCCAGAATCACCAACAGGATCAAGATGAGCGATCCTGCATACGCCTGGTGGATCTGGGTATCATACGGGCTGAGCGTATAGTTGAATATCTGCAACGGGAGGGCAGCGGTTGGCCGGAAGATGCTTCTGAAGGCAAAGGAGCTGCCGAGCGCCGTCAGCAAGAGCGGCGCAGTCTCGCCAGCGACGCGCGCCAGCGCCAGCGTGACACCAGTGATGATCCCGCTGAGGGCCGATGGCAGCACGATTGACCAGATCGTCCGCGATTCCGTGGCGCCCAGCGCAACCGACGCCTCTCGTAATTCCTTGGGAACCAGGCGTAGCACCTCTTCGGTCGCCCGCGCCACCGTTGGGATCATGATGATGCTGAGGGCTAGCCCGCCAGCCAGCGCAGAGAAAGAGTGGGAAGGAACCACCACCAACACCCAGATGAACAGGCCGAAGATGATCGTTGGGATGCCCGTTAGCGTATCTACCATGAAGCGAACCACCGACGCCAGCCAGCCACGACCAAACTCGGCGAGGTAGATGCCGGTGAATAGGCCCAATGGGATACCAAACAGCGCTGCGAGGCCGACGATCACTAGGCTACCGATGATTGCAGGCTGTACGCCACCACCCGTCTCACCATACGCTACTGGCGCTTCGGTAAAGAATTGCAGTGTGAGGAAATGGCTCCCCTGCTGATAGACGTAGATGATCAGATAGAACAAGAACGCCACCCCGACGACAGAAAAGAGCGCAGTCAGCGCCACTGCGACGACGTTGGCGGTCTGTCGGCGAAGGTTGAACGCCGGATTCGCTGGGCGGAACAGGTGAGCGGTGGGAGGTGTTTTGGTCTCTGTGACGCTCATACGATCAGCCCTCCAACCCTGCTACCACGACCGAGTCGGGCGACCAATACGCGCGCCAGCACATTGGTGATAAGCGTGAGGACGAGCAGGATCAACCCGGCCTCGATGATCGCCGCAAAGAAGAGAGTGCCGGGAGTGGCTTCGGTAAACTGGTTGGCGATGACGCTGGCCAGGGTGTAACCGGTGTCGAAGAAATGGAGACTGGGTGTATTGGTCTCGTTGCCGATCACCAACGTGACGGCGATCGTCTCGCCAAGCGCGCGTCCCAACGCCAGAATCACGCCGCCAGTGATGCCGACGCGCGAAAATGGCAGCACGGCGTAGCGGATCACTTCCCAGCGGGTTGCGCCCAGCGCCAGCAATCCCTCGCGTTGCCCGCGTGGCACGACGGCCATCACCTCGCGCGAGATCGCCGTGATCAGCGGGAGGATCATCAGGGACAAGATCAGGCTTGCAGCCAGGATGCCGTACCCGTGAATCTGCCCCTGGAAGAAGGGCAAGAAGCCTAGATGCAACTGGAGCCACGGCTCACCAGTGTGCTGCAACCAAGGAGCAAACGCCAGGAAACCCCACAAGCCAAGCACAATGCTAGGGACAGCGGCCAGCGAGTCAATCAGAAACGCCAGCGGCGCCTTGATCTGGCGGGGACAAAAATCCGTCAGGAAAATCGCCGCGCCAATGCCAACAGGCGCCGCGAGAACCAACGCTATCGCTGATGTCAGCAGCGTGCCATAGATCGCGGCGGCGACGCCGAAGATGTTATGCACGGGGTCAAACGTGTTGTTGGTCAGAAAGCTGAATCCAAAGGTCTGAATGGTCGGCCAGGAATCGCTTAGCAAAATCCAGGCGATCCCAACAACCACCCCTAACACGATCAAGACGAACAGCGTCGTGACGCCTCGGAAGATGAAGTCGCCAGGGTGACGCGCACGGATACGTACCTGCGTCAGCCAGGCGCGGCTGCGCTTGCCCACCGCCGCCACCGAGAGCGATGCTGGAACCTGCATACTTCCTCACTTTTGGGGGGAACTCGCTGATGCGTTGGTTCGCCGTCAGCGTCACAATGATGTACATTTCATCACATGGCAAGGGCAGTTCACCGCCGCGAGCGATTGATCGCTCGTGGAGTGAACTGCCATATTGGACTGCTCCCCGGAGGAAGCGCCGCGAGTGTTTAACCAAAGAGACCTTTATAGCAGGCGCTGGCGCCGCAGGTCAACAGCTTGATCTGCGCCTCGTCCTTCGCGACGATATTGGCAGGCAGCGGCACATAGCTCAGGGAAGTTGAGTAGGTCTGCCCCTGGTGGGTCATCCACCAGAGCATGTTGGCGACCGCCTGGCCCTTGTCAGCGCTGGTCTGTGTCTTGTAGGCGATGACCCAGGAGTAGCCGCTGATCGGATAGGAGGCGGCTCCGGGAGCATTGACGATGTAGAAACGCAGGTCGGCTGGGATAGTGGTGACCGTTGCCGCAGCAGCCTTCGCGCTGTCAAGTGACGGCAACACACACGCGCCAGTCGAGTTCTCGACACAGCCATATTGAATGGTGTTGGTCAATACGTAGGCCAACTCGTTGTAGCCAATCGCGCCAGCCGTGCTCTTCACCGTCGCTGCGACGCCAGCGTTCCCTTTCCCGCCAATACCTGTCGGCCAGCTCACGGTCGTTGCCGCGCCAACTTTGCTCGACCAAGTGGGGCTGATCGCGGAGAGGTAGTGGGTAAAGATTCCAGTTGTGCCACTACCATCTGAGCGGTGAACGGGTGTGATGGCTTCATGTGGCAGCGCAACACCGGGGTTGAGCGCAGTGATCGCTGGATCATCCCAATACTTCACTGTGCCGAGCCAAATGTTGGCGATCACCGGCCCGGTGAAGGTCAGGTGCGTTGAACTGGACAACTGCGACAGGTTATACGAGATGGCGACTGCGCCAATGGTGATCGGGAAATGCAGGATGAGGCCATTCTTGCTCGTGGCAAGTTGAGCGTCAGTCATTGGGGCGTCGGTGGCGCCGAAGTCAACGGTCTGCGCCAACACCTGGCTGATGCCAGTTCCACTACCGACTGCCGCATAGTTCACCTGCACATTACAGGTGGCGTTTGCATATTGCTCAAACTGTTTGGAGAACAGTGGCGCATCAAAGGTCGAGCCTGCGCCGGTCAGCGATGTGGTGGATGGGCAGGAGACACTATTCGTCCCAGATCCACCCGATGTCGTCCCACACGCTGAAAGCGCCACGCTCGCAATGATGACCACTCCAAGCGCCAGTTTCGAGCCGACCGAACGAAGCAAAGGGATCGCATTTACGCGATCAAACATATGTCCTCCTCAGGAAGTCAGGAACAGAGTCATACGACGAGACCAGCCTCACAATTGAGGCTCGGTGGGCGGTGTCTCAGCGTCCTACCCACCTCGTCTTGTATTCTACCGATCCTGTCTTAATGTCTTTTTAACAAGATGTTAATATCGCGTATTTTTCTTTAACATTGTCTTAACGCAAACAGTTGGCGTCACCCCCGGCTGCTCTGCTTGAAGACGCGAGCCAGCTCGCGGTCACTGTCGCGTTTGGCGATCGCCGCGCGCTTGTCATAGAGCTTCTTGCCACGACAGAGGCCGATCTCGACCTTCACCCGGTTGCCCTTGAAGTACATACGCAAGGGGACGAGCGTCAAGCCCTTCATCTGGGTCTCCAATTGCAACTTGTCGATCTGCCGGTGATGCATCAACAACTTGCGCTGGCGTAGGGGATCATGGTTCATATAGGTTCCCTGCTCGTAGATAGCGATATGGACGCCATCCAGCCAGACTTCGTCGTTCTTGACGCGCGCATAAGCGCCGCGCAGGTTCACATGCCCCAGCCGGATTGACTTCACCTCAGTCCCCGTCAGCGCGATCCCAGCCTCATACGTCTCGTCCACAAAATAGTCATGATAGGCCTGGCGATTGACGGTGATCGTCTTAAAATCCTCAGCCATTAGAATATCCTCTAGCTTTCTTTTGGCTCCTGCGTTGGTATCCCTGGCGCCTTGCGGTTGGCGCTACTCCCTAGCCAATCGCCAGCCCCCACGTTATAGTCTGATGGGCGTTGCACACGGAGGCGCTTCCCTGGCAGAGCGATCAAGTGGTGGGTAGTAGCCGAACTGACGCGCGCAGCGCAGACGCTATACAAACCATTGCGCGAGGCCATACAAACGCTGTACAAGTATGGACTGTGTCCCTTGGGAGCGGCGTCGCGCAGAGCGTCGTTCACAGGGGCACGCCTATTGTGCGCCGGGTTCATCATACCCCAGCGCGTGAGCGATAGCAAGCAACGACCACTAGAAGCAGTGGAGACCCTCGTATGTTCTACCAGATCGGGCGGCTCGCCGTTCGTTTTCGCTATTGGATTCTCGCGTTCTGGCTGGTCGTCGTGTTAGCGGCGTTGCCCTTCGCTCCTCGCGTCGGCGAGGCGCTCTCGCCAGGGGGATTCTCCAGCAACGACATGCAGTCGCAGCAAGCGATCAACGCGCTCCAATCGGGGCTGCATACCAACTTCACCAATGTGCTGGTGATCTTCAGCAGCAAGACGCTAACCGCCGATAATCCCCGCTTCGTCGCCGAGGCCACCGCCGCCACCGCGCGCCTTCAGGGCTGGTCGGAGGTAACGGCCATCGTCCCTTTCACCGTTGACCCAGCGGCGATCTCGCGCGATCGCCATACCGCCTATACGGCGGTCTTCCTCAACGAGACCGCCGACAACGCCTATAAGGTATTGCCCGCCTTCCGCGCCCGGCTGACGCCGCCGAGTGATTTGCAGATGCAGGTTGGCGGCGGCCCCGTCTTCTACGCCGACATCCAATCTGTCAGCGAGGCCGATCTGCGGCGGGCGGAGTTGATCGCCTTCCCGTTCGCGTTGCTGGCGCTGCTGTTGGTCTTCCGCACGGTGATCGCGGCGGGGCTACCAGCGGCGGTCGGCGGATGCAGCGTGGTGGTCTCGCTGGCGCTGCTCTACCTGATCGCGCTCCACACGCCAATCTCGACCTTCGCGCTCAACATCACCACGCTGTTTGGCCTGGGTCTCGGCGTGGACTACTCGCTCTTTATGGTTAGCCGCTTCCGCGAGGAGCTAGCGCGCGGACGACCGACGGCGGAGGCGGTCGCGATCACGATGTCCACCGCTGGGCGCGCGGTCTTCTTCTCCGGGCTGGCCGTCTCGATTGGTCTGCTAGGGCTGCTGATCTTCCCGCTGAACATGCTGCGCTCGGTGGGCCTGGGCGGAATGCTGACCGTCGCCTTCTCGATCCTGGCGGCGACGACGCTGCTGCCCGCGCTGCTCAGCGTGCTGGGCGAGCGGGTGAACGCGCTGCCCGTGCGGCTGCCACGCCTCTTCGGGCGACGCGCGGCGACCCGGGCCGGCGCCACGGACGCGGCGCCGGCTGCCTACGCGGGCGAGGGTGGTTTCTGGCAT
>VFSW01012741.1_pt1 | contig 11719 bp, 6 predicted proteins | sample 5358111 | NCBI WGS metagenome assembly VFSW01 (sample SAMN11554181, study PRJNA540505) | mine drainage metagenome | isolation source: sediment from site ElyBrook_90M | place: USA: Ely Copper Mine, Vershire, VT | collected 2017 | reverse complement strand
GTGTGGAACTCGGTTGTGAATCCAAATCCGCCAAAGCTGCCGATCCCTTCGGCCGGCAGCGTCGGCATCGCCAGATCGAGTCTTCCGTCTCCATTCAAATCCGTTGCCGCGATGGCGGTCGGGATGACGTTGTCGGGCAGAGACAGCGGCTGAGGGCTGCCGAAGGTGCCGTCGCCGTTGCCGGGAAACAGCTCCAGCCCGCCCACCGAGATCGCATTCAGAAGAAAGTCTCCGGCCACGGTGGCCCCGACCAGGTCCAGGTTCCCGGTTCCGCGGACGTCGGCCAGCACGGCTCCGGCCATGAAGTTGGGCTGGGTTGTGCCGAAGCTCCGGGTGAACTTTCCGGTGCCGTCTCCCAGATACACGGCCAGCGCGGAGGCTCCCGTATCGAGCCCGTTGTTCGAGCTGAGTCCGGACAGAAGCGACGAGCCGGCAATCACCAGGTCCAGCATGCCGTCGCTGTTCACGTCGGCCGGAATCAGGATTGTGCCGTCGGTGAGAGGGATGCTTTGCGCCACCGGCGCGGCGAAGGTGCCGTCGCCTTTGCCGGCGGCGAAGAGAAACTCATTCGTCGGGGTGAAGTTCGAGATCGGCACCAGGTTCACCACCACGTCCACCAACCCGTCGCCGTTGAAATCTCCGGCCACAACCGACAGCGGAAGCACCTGGCCCGGAGCGAAGTTGAGCGCCACCGGCGCGGAGAATCCTCCATCGCCGGTGCCCGCGAGAAAGTACCAGGCGCCGGTGAGCGCGCTCGAGTCCAATACGCCGATCACCAAATCAGGATGGCCGTCGCGATTGAAATCGGCGATGGCGGGCGAAAGCTCGCCCAGCGTGAGATCTCCCACCCAAGCGCCCGAGGGCAGGTGCGTGGTCACCGGCGGGCCGAAAGCTCCGGCGCCGGTGTTCGGCAGAACCTCGATGTCCCCGAGAGCGCACACCGCCAGCAGGTCGGCGCCGGCGGCGGAAGCAAAATGGCCGATGGCCAGGAACGCCACTCCGCATCCGGCGGGCAGGCTTGCCGGCGTGGCCGAGGCGAAGGTTCCGTCGCCGTTGCCCAGAAGAATGGACACTGTCGCCGCGCTGCTATTGGCGACCGCGAGGTCCTGCTTTCCGTCGCCGTTCAAATCGCCCGCGACAATCGTCAGCGGACCTTTGTGAAGAGCCGATAACATCGGCGTGCCGAAGCTGGCTGTTTGCGCCACTCCGGCCGGGATGAGCGACAAGGCCAGAAGCGTGGCGCCCCAAGTGTTTCTGTTTGACATGAAGCTCAATTATGGCCTGATAGAGAAACATTCTGCCCGCGCCTTCCGTCCGGGAACGCTGGCGAAGGCCGCGGCGCGGGCCTGGGAGCCTCTACCGGCCGCACAAAAATAGCGCGGGCCCGCCTCCCGGCTTGCCCGCGCGTTGCTTCCTACCGCGAAATCGAAAATCTCCATTGCGCACCCGGCGGCGGGGCAGCGGTATCGAGTGGCCCCGCGGAGCGCGCCCCGCGCGGTGCGGCTAAAATGTGAACCGCGCCGTCAACTGAACCGAGCGCGGACCGGCGCCTTCGGCGGTCTGCATTCCGGTGATCTGGCCGAAGCCGGCCACGCCGACGGTGAGGTTCGGCGGCGGGGCGTAGTTGGGATGGTTGAACAGGTTGGCCACCTGGGCGCCGATCTGCAGGCGGGTGCTTTCGGTGATGGCGATGCTTTTGATGAGCGACATCGACAGCGCGGTGGTGCCTGGCCCGACGATGTCGCCCTGCGAGGCGTTGCCGAAGCGGCCGATGTTGTTGCCGGGATCGGCGAAGGCGGCGGGGTTGATCCACTGGCCGATGGACTGGCCGGCGTAGGGGTTGACGCCGGGGACGGTGTCGGCGCGGCCGCCGTTGGCGTTGAACAGGTTGTAGCCGGTGCCCGACGGATCGCTCAGAGTGGTGACGGTCATGAACGGGCCGGACTGGAGCAGCAGGACGCCGCTCATCTCCCATCCGCCGACGATGCGGCTGAGGAAACCATTGCTGCTGTTCAAAAACGCTTTACCTTTGCCGAAGGGGAGCTCATAAAGGAACGTGGCCAGGAAACGATTGCGCCGGGTGAAGGGGACGTTGCCGTAGTCCAGACCCGGGTTGTAGGGGTCGGAAATGGTGCCGCCGCCTTCGCCGGCGAAGTTGTTGGCCGAGGCCGTGGCCACACCGCCGACGTTGGACAGGTTCCGGGTGTAGGCGTAGCTGGCCTGCAACTGGAGGCCGTTGGACATCCTCTTGTTTACTTCGGTGGTGATGGCGTCGTAGTTGGCGTAGCCGGCGTTGGTTTGATAGGCGATGTAGCTCATGAGCGGAAACGGCACGCTGGCGTAGAGCGAGTTGAACCCGGCGGTGTTGACGGGAAGCTGGTTGACGTTTTCGATGACGCCCAGGTTTGAGGCGTGGTTGCCGTCATAGGAGACGCGCAGGCCGAAGTTCTGGCCGAGGTCGCGTTCGAGAGTCAGGTTCCACTCCTGGACATAGGGGTCCTGGTAGTGGGTGTTGGTGGCCAGATAGAAGCTCTGGGTGCCGGGTTGAGCGATGTTGGAGGGCCAGGCATAGGGGAGCGAGAACTGGGGAGCTCCGTTGGCGCCAATGGTGTTGGAGAAGAAGCCGACGTCGCTCGACTCGACGGCCCAGGCGTTGAGGACGGCCGAGCCGAGCAGGGTTTCGATAAACCGCCCGTAGCCGCCGCGGAGCACGGTCTTGTCGTCGCCGAACACGCGCCAGGCGAATCCGAGCCGGGGAGCGAAATCGGTTTTCTGCGAGTAGCGCAGCGAGGACGGAATTCCGGCCTGCGCCGCGGTCAGAATCGGGGTTGGCGCAATAGACTGCTGGAAGCCCGGATTGACGAGGCTGAAGGTGCTCTGTTGTGGAATCACCACCGCCCCGTGAACCGTCTGGCCGTTCTGCACGCTGTAATAGTCGGGGAGGAAATTGGCGAGGTTGTTGTAGTGATCCATGAACATCGGATGGTATTCATAGCGCAGGCCGATGTTGAGGGTAAGGGAGCGCGAGACCTTCCAGTCGTCCTGCATAAAGAAGCCATAGTGGCGGGCGTAGGAATTGGTGTTCGGATTGATGACGGTGGCAACTGTCGAGGCGTCCGGATAGCCGAGCAGGAAAGAGGCCAGCGGCGTTCCGGCGCCGTTGCCCAACAGCGCGCTCATCACCGAACCGTTGAACGAATAAGTTCCCAGGCGGTAGTTGGCGAACACGTTAGTGTAGAGTCCGTGCAACCATCGGAAATCCCCGCCGAATTTGAATGTATGTTTCTGCTTGGTCCAGGTCAGCGTGTCGAGTAACTGCTCGGTGCCTTCGTTGGTATTTTGCGACTGGCCGAAAATTCCGACATAGCCGGCGATGCTGATCTGCGGGACCGCGTCGCCGCCGGGCACCGGGCCCGGGAGGCCGGTGAGGCCGAGCTCATTGGCGGCCTGCTGCGCGGTCACTCCGAAGCCGTTGAAGGTGTGGTCGCCGCTGAAGCCGACGCGCAGCTCGTTCACCACCGAAGGGCTCAACACCCAGTTGTCGGCCACGGTGAGGGCGTCGTCGATCTCGGGCGCGGTCACCGATCCGAGCAAGGGCGAGCTGGGCGGCGAATCGCTGCCGAAATTCGACAGGGGCACCTGGAATACGCGGCGGTTCTTGTAAGTCATGCGCGCATAAATCTGATTGTTCGAAGTCAGGTTCTCATCGAGCCTCAGGTCTCCCTGGTTACTTTTGATTGGCGCCAGAAACGAGGCCAGGTAATTGTTGGCGTAGGGCTGGGCCGGGTCCTGGGGCGCCATGTTCGGCAGCGGGAAGAACGCGTTCAGCGCCTTCTGGGAATAGGGACTGAGCTGGCTCGCGGGAATGATGTTGCCGGGATAGCCGGTGAGCGGGTCGGAGTAGGCGGAGAGGTTGCCGGTTCGCATGGCCGCCGTGGGCACGCTCTCGATCGTGTTGATGGTGCGCGGAAGCTGGAGGGACTCGACGCTGGCTAAGAAGAACGTTTTATTCGTCCCGTTGTACAGGTGCGGGATGATCACCGGGCCGCCCACGTAACCGCCGAAATCGTTCATCTTCAGCGTCGGCGTGATGTGGCTGAACGTGTCGGCGGCGTTCATGTCGCTGTTCTGGAAGTTTTCAAACAAACCTCCGTGAAAATGATTTGTTCCGGATTTCGAGATGGTGGCGATGTCGGCCACGCCGCCGTACTCGGCCGGGTTGATGGTCTCGCTGATGCGGATCTCCTCGATCGCGTTGAAGGAAGGGAACAGCTCGGTGATGGCTCCGTTAGTTTCCGGGCCGACGGAGCTGATGCCGTCAATGGTCATCGATAACTGCGTCGGCAGAGTTCCGGCGACGGAAATGTTTCCGTTCGGGTCCGTCTGGACGCCGGGCTGGGCCGTCAAGGTGGACATGGGCGAGGTCGAACCGCCGGCCCGGGAGGTGATGGCGACGGGCAGGTCCGTCAACTCGCGGCTGCCTTTCGTCTCGGCAATGCCCGACGTGTCGGTCTGGATCACCGCACCGGCGGAGGCCTCGACGTTTACCGTCGTGGTCTGCGTGGCGACTTTGAGGTCGGCATCCAGACGCTTGGTTTCGCGCGATCCTAAAGCGATGGTCGTGAATTCCACTTTCTGGAAGCCCGGCTTCTCAATCGTCAGCCGGTAAGTGCCCACCTCGAGGTTGACGAACTGGAACGATCCGTTGTCGTTGGTCACGGTGCTTCGGGTGGCGCTCGTCCCTTCATCCACCAGCGTTACCACCGCTTCCGCCACCACGCTTCCCGCCGGGTCTTTCACCGTGCCCAGCATCGTGCCCGACGTCGATTGCCCGAACGCCGCCGCCGCGCCCATCAGCAGCAACACCGCTCCCGTTACGCTTGAAGCTTTTTTCAAATCCCGCCTCCCTAATGTTTTGCGATTCCTGCCGGGTTCGGATACGCAATCCCCTGCGTCTGGAAGGCCACGTGGCTTTTGGGCGTTGGTGCCGGCCCCGCGCGTGGGGGGCTGTCGCCGCGCGTCCCGTGGGTTCGCGGCGGACACCGCGTACATTAGGCGCCCTGATGGATCTCCGAGTTCCTGCCAGTATAGGCTGGCTTCGCTTTTTGTGCTAATTCAAAATTTGTATTGACATCGGATGTATTCTTTATGACTTCGCGGTTTCGAGTTCTATCTTGCCGATAAGTGAGTGCTAACTCACGGCGCGGCCGCGGTGGCATTGCGTTTACGGCGGACGGTTCGAGGCCGGCATCGACACGATTCGCAGGATTCGACTCGCAGGATCGCTACCCAAACCGCAAAAAATGTGATACGCTGCCTAGAAATCAGAACGGTCAGCAACTGCCGTCTTCGCCGACGCCTCCGCTCCGGGTGCCCGAGCGCTGATCTTGAATCACGAAAGTTGATTGCATGAGAAGAACCCGGTCACTCTCCGACTCTTTCCCCTTCCTTAGCCTGCTCGCGCTCGGCGCGCAACTGATGGTTCCGCTTCCGGGCCGCGGGGCCGTGTACCCGACTTCCGAGCCGGGCATTCCGGTCACCGACCCGGTGGTGAAAGCCAAGTGCGGCGGCTGCCACCAGGCCGACGCCGCGGGCAATCTCAGCCGGATCTCATGGATACGCAGCACGCCCGAGGGATGGGAGCAGGCGCTGAAGCGCATGGTGCGGCTGAACGGACTGAGTGTCAATCCGGAAGAGGCCCGGCATATCGTACAGTATCTGGCCACTTACCACGGCCTCGCTCCCGAGGAAGCCAAGCCGGTAAGTTACTTTGTCGAAAAGCGCCTGGTGGATGAAAACGTTCCGGCCGAGCTGCAGCCCACTTGTAACACCTGCCACGCCGTGGCCCAGCCGATGTCCTGGCGGCGCCCCAAGGAAGAGTGGACGCAGTTGATCAAGACCCATATCGGCTATTTCCCCGTGGCCGAAGCCACGGCCTTCTACCGCCCGCCGATGCCGCCGGAGGCTTCCAAGCCGAACGCCGACAAGCGCGAGCCCTGGGAAGTGGCGGTCGACTATCTTTCCGTTACTTACCCTCTTCACACTCCCGAATGGGAGGCGTTCCGCACTAGCATCCGCCAGCCGAAACTGGAAGGCCGGTGGCTGGTGAGCGCGTATAAGCCGGGCGCCGGTCCTTATTATGGCGAAATGACAATCTCTGCCATTCCGGGTTCTCCGGACATGGTCGCCACGCACACGTCGCTCACCGCGGTGTCGGGCGCGTCGCTTTCCTTCGACGGCAAGGCGATCCTGTACGCCGGCTACGCCTGGCGAGGCCGCTCGACCAGCGCCGGGTCGCCGAAGGAGGTGCGCGAAGTGATGATGGTTTCGCGCGACGGCCAGTCGGCGCAGGGACGGTGGCTATGGGGCGGGTACCAGGAGTTCGGCTTCGAGGTGAAAATGGTGCGCGCGCCGCTGGGCCCCGCACTGCAGGGCCTGAGCGCGGCCAGCGTTCGCGCGGGTTCGGAGACGGCGGTGGATCTTTACGGCTCGAACCTGCCGGCGGCAAAGCCGGCCGATCTCGATTTCGGCGCCGGCGTCACGGTGACGAAAATCGTCTCTTCCACGCCCACCCGCCTCACGGCGATGGTGAAGGTGGATGCATCCGCGCAAACGGGCGCCCGAGATCTGGCGGCCTTCGGCGCGGTGCTGCCGTCGGCACTGGCCGTCTACCAGCGCGTCGATTACATCAAGGTGAACCCGGGCTGGGGGCTGTCGCGGCTGGGAGGAACGATCGGTCCGAAGGGCTTTGTGCAGTTCGAAGCGGTGGCGTATGCCAACGGCCCGGACAATAAGCCGAACACGGCCGACGACGTAATGCTCGGTCCCGTGCCGGCGAAATGGTCGATGAAGGAGTTCTACGCGGTTTACGGCGACGACGACACGAAGTTTGTCGGTAACATCGATCCCGCAAGCGGCCTGTTCAGCCCGGCGGGCGAAGGGCCGGACCCCGAGCGCAAGGACATGCGCAATAACTATGGCGACGTATGGATCGTAGCCACCGTCGAAACGCCCGACGGCAGGGCGCTCACCGGGCAAAGCTACCTGGTGGTCACCGTTCCTCAGTATCTGCGCTTCGATCAGCCGGAGGTGACCCCGTGACATCGGCCGCCGTTCTCGAATCCACTTACTCGCTGCACGACCTGCACCGCTTCCGCGGGGGCGGCGCGGAGTTCGTCTACCTGCCTTCGAGCGGCGGCATCTTCGCGCTCAACGGCGTGACGCGAGCGGTACTGGATCTGCTCGCCGGGCGCTCCGATACCCCGTCGGGTATCGCTTCGGCGCTGGCAGCGAAAGGCTTTGAAGCCGCCGATGTGCTCGACGCCATCGAAGACCTCCACGCCGCGCGCGCCATCCGCGACGAGCGGGGCTTCGAGAGCCTGGTCCAGGAGCCCCCGGATCGATTTCCGCTGCAGACGCTGGTGATGAACGTCACCAACCAGTGCAACTTGTCGTGTGAATACTGTTACGAGTTCGGCGAAGACAAAGTCGCCACGCCGGAGGGTAAGCCGAAGTTCATGGACTTCGAGACCGCCCAGGCGAGCATCGATTACCTGATTCGCGAAAGCCAGGGCCGGCGCTCCATCCACATCACGTTTTTCGGCGGCGAAACGCTGATGAATTTCCCGCTGCTCAAGCGCGCCGTCGAGTACGCCCGGAGCCAGGCGGAAGCCGCCGGCGTGTCGATCGACTTCAGCCTCACCACCAACGCCACGCTGCTGTCGCCGGCGATCATCGATTTTCTGGCCGAAAACGCGATCGGCGTCACCGTGAGCATCGACGGGCCGAAGGAAATGCAGGACAAGTTTCGCGTGTTTTCCAACGGCCGCGGCAGCTACGATATCATCGCGCCCAAGATCCGCGACCTGCTGGCGCGGCACAAGACCCGCCCCATCGCCGCCCGCGTCACCATGACGACGCACGCCATGGACGTGATGCGCATTTACCGGCATCTCAAGGACGAGATGGGTTTCTACGAGGTGGGCTTCGCGCCGGTGACCAGCTCGCCCGACCGGCTGTACTCGATCGGCCAGGCGGGACTGGATTCGGTTCTGAGCCAGTTTACCGCGCTGGCGCGCGAGTATCTGGAGGCGGCCCTGCGCAACGAACACCACGGCTTCTCCAACGTCAGCGACACGCTGGCCGAACTGCACCAGGGCATCAGCAAGAGCCATCCCTGCGGCGCTGGCCTCGGCCTGGTGGGCGTCGGCCCGTCGGGCGACATCGCCCCCTGCCACCGCTTCGTCGACTCCGACGAGCACAAGCTGGGCACGGTCCGCACGGGCATCGATCACGACAAGCGGCAGGCGTTTCTGGACCGGGGCAACGTGGGAAACAAGTACGAGTGCCAGACCTGCTGGGCGCGGCCGCTGTGCGCCGGCGGCTGCCATCACGAAGCCTTCGTCCGCTACGGCGACACCGGGCATCCCAACCTTCATTACTGCGATTGGATCCGCGGCTGGACCGACACGTGCCTCGAGATCTACGGCACCATCGCCGCCAAAAATCCCGGTTACCTCAACCACTTTTCCCAACGAAAGGCCGAATCATGAAACACCTCTACGCCATCAACGGCAAGGCCCGGCGCATCGAACTGGCCTCCGCCCCGGTTCCGGCAGGCACCGCCTCCGGAGACGTGTACGCCCTGCAGGAAGACGGCGCGGCCGCCCCGCCGCCGCTCAAGCCGCACATCCCGACCGGGTGCTCGCTGGCGTTCTTCCCGGGCTGGGAAGTGGATTCCAGCGGCGGCACCGCGGGATTGTGCCAGCCGGTGGAGCGCGATATCTACGACTGCTATATCTCGTGCTTCTGGCCCGCGCAGGTTCCGGATCATCTCAACAACTACGCCGACTGGAACTCCAAGTGCGCCAGCGCCACCAAGGACTGGCGTAACATCGACCTTGTCTTTCCGTAGACTCCACTAAGGCTGCCCATTCCATGATTCGTTCGAACTTACTCAGAATCGCCGTCCCCCTGGCCTGCTTTGCCGCCGCGGCTTCGGCCGCCACATCGGGAAGGCCGACAGGCGGCCTGTACTACCTGGGCGTCTGGCCGCACACCATCCTGGTGATGGACGAGCACAAGGACGCGCCGGTGGACAAGATCCAGATCAAGACCGGCGCGCCGTTCAATCTCATTCTTTCGTCGGACAAGAAGAAACTTTACGTTACTACCATCGAGCGCAGCGGCATCGAGACCATCGACCTGGCCTCGCGCAAGCTGGTGGATTCCTTCGTGCTCGACAGCGGCGGGCGCCGCGAGCGCCTGGCGGCCGTGGCCGTCGATTCGGCCGGCAAGTATCTGTATTCGATCATCAGCCCGGCCGTCAAACAGATCGACAGCTTCGACATTGAGCCCGCCGAGTTCGCCGTTGTCGATCTCGCCCAGCACAAGATCGTCCGCCGGGTGCCGTTTCCGAAAGACATCAACACGTTCGGCGTAACCGGACTGTTCGGCGCTTACTCGGGCGGCCTGAAGTTATCGCCCGACGACAAAGTTCTTTACTTATTCCACGATAATATCTACGCCTTCGATACGACTGACTTCAAGTTAGTGGACACGCTCAATCTGGCCAAACCGACGGTTCCGGGCATGGCGACGCTGGCGCTGAACTTATTCGACGACGCCTACGGCGCGTCCTCCTCGGTCACAAGTCTTTTCGTGTCCTCCGACCCAATCGTCCACAAGCCTGCGTTCGGCCTCGCGACGGTCGATCTGGCGACGCGTAAGTTCGACTTCACGCCCATCGGCCCGTATACCAGCGGTTTGATGGAACTGTTCCTGAGCCCGGACCGCTCCACCGGCTACACGGTCTCGATTACCGGCCAGAACGGCAACCGCCACACGGAGTTCTGGGTGCTGGACATGAACTCGAAACAGATCGTGCAGCGCGCCGAATTCCCCGGCCGCCGCCGCTTCAATTTCGCGCTCTCGCCGAGCGGCGACACGCTGTTCATTTACGTGGCCGGCTTCGAAGTGGACTGCTACGACGCCAAGACGCTGAAACACACCCACACGATCGACCTGGGGGCGGACGTGACTACGCCGAACATGATCGTGATTCCGAACTAAGGAATAAGCGCGGAGCCCGGTAGCTCCCGCGCCGACTCTCACGCCTCGAAAATCTGCTTCGCCTCTTTGAGCGATTGAATCGGGTCCCGGCCCTTGGCTGGTGAATACTCGTGCGCCACCTGGCCGTCGAAACCGAGCTCGCGCAGCGACTCGGCCACAAAGCGGTAGTTCAGCTCCTGCGTCCCGTCGATCTCGTGCCGGCCCGGATTCCCGCCGGTGTGAAAATGCGCCAGCCACTTGATGTTCGCCCGGATCGTCCGCACGATGTCGCCCTCCATGATCTGCATGTGATAAATGTCGTACAGCAGCTTCACCCGCGGCGAGTTCACCCGCTCGGTCACCCCAACGCCCCACGCCGTGTGGTCGCACATGTAATCCTTGTGGTCCACTTTGCTGTTCAGCAGCTCGATGCACAGCGTCACTCCCTTGTCCTCCGCCTGAGCCTTCACGCGGTTGAGAAACGCCACGCAGTTGTCCGCGCCCACGTCGTCCTTCATGCCTCGCCGCGACCCCGTCAGCACGATCGCGTTCGGCACCCCGTTCGCCGCGCACAGGTCAATCGCCTCCCTCAGGGTCTTCTCGATGCGCGCGTGATTGGCGGGCTCGTTGATGCCGTCCGGAATCGTCCCTCCATACGGCGGCGGCATCATGGTCGGCATCAGGCCGTACTTTTTCAACACCGGCCAACGGTCCGGCCCGATCAGGTCGAACCCGTAAAAGCCCAACTCCGCCGCGTGCCGGCACATGTCGTCAAACGCCATCCCGCGCCCGAACACGCCCGTGGTGACGCACTGCTTGAGCGCCCCCTTTTTCGGCGCCGCCGCCTCCTGCGCCAGCCCTACCCACGGCGCCGCCGTCATCCCCGCTACAAAGTCTCTGCGTCTCATGGGGCTCATCTTATCAACCCCCGGCACGGGCCGCCGATCCGCGCCGAAAAATTCTCACAATTTCTGCACATCCCGGTATCGTATTGAAAAACATAGATTTATCCGCCGAAAAACTCCCCGCCGCCCGCTCCCGCCGGCCTGCGGTTCTCCGACGTTCACAAAATTCTCAATCTTTTTTCCGTCCCCCTAACCCCCTGCTGCGCAAGCCCTTCCCGTTCCCCGCAAATTGCTTAAACCCTCAGTACCCCCAGTACCTAGTACTCGGCCCGATACAATCGAATCGCGAGTGAGGCTTTATGCAACCGGGGCCGCCGGGCCAACCACCGGCCACGCCCCGCATCCTCACCGCAAAGGAGACACTCTCAATGACTGCTTCCCGAGCCTCGATCGATCCGATCTCTCTGTGGCGGAATGCCCCCTCGGAGCGTTCGGCCGCTTTCTCCGCCGTGTTCGGGGCCATCGCGCAAACCATGCAGCAGTTTCTCCGCTCCCGTCTCGCCGACCTCTACTTCAACCACTCCACCGAACCTTTCGCCAACCCCCGCCGCGCGCTGTCCCTGCTGGTCTACCACGCCAGCGCCCCCTCCAGCCGCACCCACGGACGCGAGTTCACCTACGACGTCATCAACCCCCGCATGATGGCCGGCTTCTGGTGGTCCGCCGCCAAGGAACTCCCCGCCCCCCTGGCCGCGCTCGAATCCGAATTCCTCGCTTCCCATCACCCCGACCTCGCCAAATTCTACGCCCCCCGCCACGCCCGC
>VFSW01012740.1_pt1 | contig 11719 bp, 12 predicted proteins | sample 5358111 | NCBI WGS metagenome assembly VFSW01 (sample SAMN11554181, study PRJNA540505) | mine drainage metagenome | isolation source: sediment from site ElyBrook_90M | place: USA: Ely Copper Mine, Vershire, VT | collected 2017 | reverse complement strand
CCCGGAGGAAACTCCGGGCCTTTTTGTTCAACGCAAACATGACATCTGGGTATTTTCCGAGGCTACCGCCGTCGGCCATCGAAAGTCTTAATGGCCGTCAATCGGCTCGTCAGAGAGCACCGCCCCCGCAGCAGGAGAGTTTGATGAATTGGACGGAAGTTGAAGGCAATTGGATGCAGTACAAAGGCAAGTTGACAGCGCATTGGGGCAAGCTGACCGACGATGATGTCAAGATCGTCCACGGCAGGCGCACCGAGCTGCTCGGCCTCTTGAAAAAGCGCTACGGCCATACCCAGGAGCAGGCCGAGCGCGAAATCGATCTGTGGACCAAGCAGCTTCAATGATCCGCCAGCGGCGTTGTCCGCATGGCGCGACGCCAAGCCATCCGATGTGAGGAGAAAATCATGATGAGATTCGATATGCCTGCGGAAACGCTCATCATTTGGCTGTTGGTCGGCGTGATCGCGGGCTGGCTGGCCGGCGTGATCGTCAAGGGTGGCGGGTTCGGCATCCTTGGGGACATCGTCGTCGGCATCGTCGGCGCCTTCTTCGGCGGCTGGCTGTTTCCGAGATTGGGAATAAATCTCGGCGTCGGCCTCGTCAGCATCATCGCCAGCGCGACGATCGGCGCCGTCGTGTTGCTGCTTGTCTTGAGGCTGATACGACGGGCCTGATCCGGCGCGGGTTTTCTCAATCCTGCGTCGCCGGGTTGCAGAACAGCTCCATCGTTCCCTGCGGAAAAGCCCGGAGAGTCCACGAGCAACAGCGAAGCTATTTCATCACCGGGTCCGGCTTTTTCTCCGCGTCCACCTTCGTATCCGCAGGCTTGTTCCCGTCGCCCAGGCTCCACACCACCTGCGCCGTCCAGGGGACGTCCGCGAGTTTGCCGTCCTTGATCGCCGGCAGGTAATGCCACTTCCTCACACAGCTCACCGCCGCATCGTCGAGCCGCTCCGAACCGCTGGACTTCGCCACCGTGACGCCGTCCACCACGCCGTCGGCCAGCACATGAAAAGCAAGGTCCGTGGTGCCTTCCTGGCCGAGCAGCCGTGACAGGAAGGGATAGTCGTCCCGACAGTCCTGCGGCTTCGAAAGCGACGGCGGCTGCGAAATCTTCTGCACCACGGGCACATGCACCACTTCCTTGACGATCCTGGGCGGTGGCGGCACGGCGGCATGCACCGTGAACATCGTCCCCAGATGGTAGACGAAGAGCAGCGAAGAGGCGGTGGCGACCGCGCCCGCGATCAGCAGCGCGTAGAGGTTGTCCCGAAAGCGCGTGCTGCAGAACAGTCCCGAGGAAATAACGAAAACCAGAAACTCTATGACGACCATACCCGCCCCGATGCTGACGCCGCGCGTCGCGGCAGCGCCATACTAGCGCGGCCGGTGGGGCAAAAAAACGGCGTCTCGCGGAAACACGGCGCCGGCGCGGCGGTTTTGACCGCGTGACGGGCGCACGCTTGGATGGCCGGTCCGGCGCCCGGTTAAATTATGGAAAGGCCCGGAATCACCTCCGGGCCTTTTTGCCATACCCGGGCCCCCGTCCGGAAAGCTTTCAGCGCGCGTTGTAGGCGACCTGCGTCAGCGACGCGCTGATGCCAGCGACCGCCCCGGAAACGGCGGACGCGCGGCACTGTTCGTATTCCCGCGTGAGGAACTCGCGGGCGATCTGGTAATTGGCGTCGAACTGCGGGTTGCCGCCACAGGCACGGTCCGCCGCGTGCTCGATGCGATCCAGCAAGGCGGCCGTACCGGCTTCGTTTTTGAGGTCCAGGTCGGCGTAGGTGACGACGACCTGCTTGACCACAACGCTGCTGGCCGAAGCCGGCTGGGCGGCGGCGCTCTGCGCGAAAGCAGCGACGGCGATGGCGGCGGCGGAAATCTTCAACAAACGGTACATCGTGCCTCTCCTTCTCGGGGTACATCCAAGAGATGCGGCACAGCGCCGGTTTGGATGCAGCACGGAGATGGGCATGCGCCGCTATTGCGTAAAGGTGCCTGGAAAAGCGCATCCCCGCTTCGCCGCACGAAGGGGAACAAACGAGTGACGATGTTGTGCCGATGCTGCTTATGCGGCTCGCAAGCGATAAAGTCCCGCGCCATGTGGCGGAATCGTGGCGGTGAAGCGGTCGGCGAAGCTGCCGAGATTCTGCCGCGCCCAGAGATCGCGCACCTGCACCTGACCCGCAATGGCGAGCGTTCGGAAATCGAAGCCGATGTCGTTCGGCTTGGGTCCGTCCGTCACGTTGAACAGCGCCAGATAATAATCGCCGGCCCGCGCCGCGCGCGCGGTCCAGATATGCGTGCCGTCGGCGAAGAAGAACGGCTGGTTGTCGTGGCTGGCCTGATTGACCGTGAGGACTTCGTCGTTGGTCAGCAGATCGAGCGTCGGCTGGTCGAGATAGCGCAGATCGCCGCCCATGATCAGCGGCGAGCGTGCGATCGACCATAGGCTCATCACAGTCTTCTGTTCGTCCGGCGTGAATTTCGTATTGCGCTGACCCATGGCCAACCTGCCGAGCGGCAACATATCGGCATCCGGCCAAGCGCCCGGTTCACGGAACTGGTTCCAGTTCTCCAGGCGGACGAACTGCGCGTTCAACAGCGCCCACTCGTCCCAGAAGTCGTCGCTGATGCGCCACATCTGGGCGAAGCGCCTCACGTGATTGCCGCGGGGCACCGGCGTCTCGCCCGGAGACAGACTCAAGATGATCGGGTGGCCGGTGCTGCCGATCGCCTTGTGCGCCGCCTCGATCTCCAGGATGTGCGCGTCATAGGGACGGCTCATGTCGTCCATCTTGATGAAGTCTACGCCCCAGGACGCGTAGAGCGCGAAGACGCTGTCGTAATAGGCCTGTGCACCGGCCTTGCGCATATCCACGCCGTACATGTCGGGATTCCACGGGCAGGTGCTTTGCAAATTGGCGATGTCGCGGGCAGTGTAGGACGTGCCGTGGACGGGCAGATTGCGCTCCACCGCGAGACGCGGAATGCCGCGCATCAGATGGATGCCGAACTTCAGACCCAGCGCATGGATGCGGTCGGCCAGCGGCCCGAAACCCTTGCCGCCAGCGCTGGAGGGAAAGCGGTTGGGGGCAGGCAGCAGGCGGCCATAGCCGTCCAGCGTCGGCGTGGGATGCGTGTTATAGTCATAGCCGCTGACGTTGGGTTCGTACCATTGGATGTCGATCGTGAAGACGGAGTAGCCGTGCGGCCGGAGTTTCTCCGCCATGATGTGCGCCGTCTCCAGCGCCTGCGCCTCGTTGATGGTGGTGGCGAAGCTGTTCCAGCTGTTCCAGCCCATTGGCGGCGTGGGCGCGAGCACGGCGTGACTGGCCGTGCGGCCGTCCGACGACATGGCCGCCGCGGGTTTCGCGCCCGCGGCCTGCGACAGGCCGAGCAACCCGCCGGCCCCGGCGATCAGATGGCGACGATTGATAGGCAGCTCGTGGGACATGTCCGCTCCCCTTACGCCGCCGGCGCTTCCTTGACGAAAGCTTCCACCGTGCCCTTCAGGCGGATGGTCATTGGGTTGCCGTGGCGGTCCACGCTCTTGCCCGCGACGACACGAATCCAGCCTTCGCTAATGCAATATTCCTCGACGTTCGTCTTCTCCAGGCCGTTGAGGCGGATGCCCACGCCGCGTTCCAGAAGCGCCTCGTCGTAAAAGGGGCTCCTGGGGTTGACGCAGAGGCGGTCCGGCAGCGTATCGCTCATGGGCGAAGACCTCGTGGGAACTGGGGCTTTCCGGCCAGCGTCATAGTCGATTACGACCTGCATTCCAATTCGCTTTTTCAAGGCTTGATCGCCGCCTCGTTTTAGGCGTCCATGCGCGCCGCCAAATCAGGGAGCCACCATGTCCTTCTCAATGTACGACGCCTCCATTCCGCCGATGATCCGCACACTCCAGAACCTGTCGAAAATTCTGGACAAGGCGGTGGCGCAGGCCGAAGCCGAAAAGATCGATCTCGCCACGCTGCTCGACGCCAGGTTGGCGCCGGACATGCTGCCGTTCCCGCGTCAGATCCAGATCGCCACCGACGGCGCCAAAGGCTGCGCCGCGCGACTGGCGGGCCTGGAGCCGCCCACCTTCCCCGATACCGAAACGACCTTCCCCGAACTGCAGCAGCGCATCGCCAAGACGATCGCCTACATGCAAAGCGTGAAGCCGGAGCAGATCGGCGGCTCCGAAACCCGTCAGATCACGCTCAAGTTCCCCAACCGCACGCTCGAATTCAACGGCTGCGAATATCTGACGGGCTTCGTGCTGCCGAATTTCTATTTCCATGTGACGACCGCGTACGGATTGCTCCGGAACAAGGGCATCGCCATCGGCAAGATGGATTTTCTCGGCGGCGCTTAAGAGCACAGCACTGACAGTAGGATAGGCCCGGGCGCAACCCGGGCCTATTTTTCCAATTCGCTTTCAACATGCCGACGGCGTCGAGCCAGTTGACGAAAAGCGTCGGCCAGATGGCGACGTGCGGCGGATTTGTCGGCCTTCTCGCCATCCACCAGGAAAACCGCCTTAAAGCGCGCGGCGCAGCGACAGGTTGAAGACCGGACCGGGCGATGGTTGTATCTCCGTCCGCGTCACCAGCGGGTTCGCCCGCGTGCCGTTGAAGAAGGAATCGGTCGCCGCCGGCGGCCCACCGCACAAACCGTTCACGTTGACGTCGACCTCGAACGGACCGGGCTTGTAGGCCAGGAAGGCGCCGACCGTTCCGCCGGCCGGAACCGTGCTGATCTCGCTCAACTGATAGGACGTCGTCGTGTCGTTCATCTGGCCGGTGAGACCGAGGCTGAGATGATGCGCCGGCAGATTGCGCACAAGACGAAGCGAGAATTTCCGCGGCGTCTCGCCGGAGGCGCGGCGAATCTCGTCCGTCACCGGATCGAGCACACTGGAGTTCTGCCACGCCGCGCCGGAGGTCACAGAGGTGTTCGGCAGACCGAGCGCACCAAGCGGCAACGACACGGTGAGCGCGACCTTGTCGCGTCCCAGGAGCGGCGTCGACGCCGGCGCCTGAACGCCGCCGCGCACCTCGGCGAATTCCGTCGCCGTGCCCCAGCGATCCGCCGTGTAGGCCGCCGTGACCGTCGCGGGTCCCACGACCTGATGCAGGCTGGTCTGGAACTGCCAAGCATGGTCTGGCTCGATGTTCACGTTGTCGGCCGATCGCGCGACGCTGGCATAGGCGGAATAGGCCGCCGTGTCGTAGGGCGACACCGCATGCTCGACACTCGCCCGCCACACCGTGCCGTCCCAGGGCGTCAGCGTCATCGCCAGATGCGGTTCCAGCGCATTGAACATGCTGGTGTGCGCCTGCTGGGCGCTCCACCGGATATCGGCATTGCTCTCTGCGGCGCCGGCATCGAGCGCCAGCGAACTCATCGGCGTCCAGTCGACCTGCGCGAAAACCTGCTGCGTCTCGCTCCGGATCGTGGTGCGCGCGCCGTGCGCGGCGCCCGCCGCAGAGGTGTCCTGCGTCAGGTCGCTGTTGTCCTTGGCGCCGACCTGCACCGTGGTCTGGCCAACGGGAGAAAAAGAGGCCGTAACCTGCGCCGACCGATTTTCGGTGCTGACCAAGTGCGTGGCCGTGCCCGGATCGCCAATGCTGGACGGTGCCCGGTAGATCAGTGCGAACTGGTCGGTGCCGGTCGCCGCGAAGTGTGTTCCGTGCAAGGCCGACAAATTCGCCTGGAACTGCGCGCCATGCTTGCGCCAGAGGTTGGTGTCGTTCTGGTCCGCGCCAACGCTGGCCGAGGCCTGAACCTTCATCGACCCAGTCGGCAGGTTGACATTCAGCGAGGCTCCGCTGGACAGGCTCTGGACGCCGGTGGCCGGGCCTGAGACGTCCAGCGCCACCGGGCCGCCGTGCAGATCGACGAGCGGATTCGCCGCCCTTGCGCCGGACACCGACGCAACAGCGATGCAAACCACGGCGATGGTGCGCCCCGGAGCCTTGATCATCACCTCAACCGATCGAAATCATTGGATGGCCGAACCTATCATCCCGTCGGCGCAAGCGCCACCCGGTTCCCCCGGGAACCCGCCATAACTTGACTTCCTGTCAGTGGCTGGAAGATTGTCCGGCCGCATTTCGTTCCTGGAGAAATCCCGTGTCCGCTTCCTCAGCCGCGCCGCAGATCGTCATCACCTTGCCGGACGGCAAGGCGATGACGTTTCCGCGCGGCGTGACCGGAGCCGAGATCGCGGCGGCCATCGGCCCGGGGCTGGCGAAAGCGGCGCTGATCCTGGAGGTCGACGGCCAGGAATACGACCTGTTCCGCCCCATCGAGCACGACGCCAGGATCCGCATCGTCACCAGGAAGGACGACAAGGCGCTGGAGCTGATCCGCCACGATGCCGCACACGTCCTCGCCATGGCAGTGCAGGCGCTCTATCCTGGCACCCAGGTGACCATCGGCCCGGCCATCGACGACGGCTTCTATTACGACTTCGCACGCGACGAACCGTTCACGCCCGAAGACCTGCCGAAAATCGAAGCCAAGATGCGTGAGATCGTGAAGGCCGATCTGCTGACGCACCGCGAGGTGTGGCCGCGCGACAAGGCGGTGGCGCATTTCAAGTCGATCGGCGAGAACTACAAGGCCGAGCTCATCGAGTCCATTCCAGCAGGCGAGGACGTCTCGATCTACTGGCATGGCGACTGGCACGACCTCTGCCGCGGCCCGCATTTCGCCACCACCGGCAAGATCGGCGATGCCTTCAAGCTGACCAAGATCGCCGGCGCCTATTGGCGCGGCGATTCCAAGAATGCACAGCTGCAGCGCATCTACGGCACCGCCTGGCGCGACCAGAAGGAACTCGACGCCTATCTGACCCGCCTCGAAGAAGCGGAAAAGCGCGACCACCGCCGCATCGGCAAGGAGATGGAGCTTTTCACCTTCTCGCCCGACGTCGGCGCCGGCCTGCCGCTGTGGATGCCGAACGGCATGGTGATCCGCCAGGAACTGGAATTCCTCGCGCTGCAGGAAGAACGCAAGGACGGCTATTTCCGGGTGGCGACGCCGCATATCACCAAGGAAGCGCTGTATCTGCGCTCGCGCCATCTGCCCTACTACAGCGACTCCATGTATTCGCCGATCGACATTGATGGCGAGAATTACTACCTGCGGCCAATGAACTGCCCGCACCATCACATGATCTATCTGGCGACGCGTCATTCCTATCGCGAGCTGCCGCTCAGGATCGCGGAATACGGGCAGGACTATCGCTACGAGGCTTCGGGCGGATTGTCGGGGCTGATGCGCGTGCGCGGCTTCTGCATGAACGACGCGCACATCTATTGCCGCTACGACCAAGCCAAGGACGAGTTCATCCGCGTGATGCGGCTACACGCCCGCTACTACGACCTGATGAACATTAAAGAGTATTACATGCGGCTGTCGATGCCCGATCTCGCCAAGCTCGACAAATATGTCGACGAGCCGGAGAAATGGCTGACGGCGCTCGACATCATCCGCGAGGCGATGAAAGAGTCCGGCTATCCGTTCGTGGAGGCCAAGGGCGAGGCGGCCTTCTACGGCCCCAAGATCGACTTCATGATCAAGAGCGTCATCGGGACCGAATATACGATCTCGACCAACCAGCTCGATTTCCTGGCGACCCAGACCTTCGGCCTCTCCTACATCGGCGAGGACGGCGCGGAACACCCGGTCTACGTCATCCACCGCGCCCCGCTGGGCACCCATGAGCGCTTCACCGCCTTTCTGATCGAGCATTATGCCGGCGCCTTCCCGACCTGGCTGGCGCCGGTCCAGGCCCGTATCATCCCGATCAGCGACAAGGCCAACGACTACGCCCACAAGATGCGCCAGGCGCTGTTCGACGTGCCAGTGGTCAACGGCACCGCCGGCCTGCGGGTCGACATCGACCTGACCGCTGAGCGCATGCAGAAGAAGATCCGGGACGCCCAGATCCAGAAAATCCCCTACATGCTGGTGGTGGGTGAACGGGAGGCCGCCGAGGGCAAAGTCGCGGTCCGCCTGCGTTCCGGCAAGGATTTGGGGCCAATGCCGCTTGAAACCTTCATCGCCCGGATCAAGGGCGAGGCGGAATCCCGCAAGGATGTGGCCGAATAACCCTTGCGAAATGTGCCGTTATTCCTATTCTTAGCGGGATCAGCGGTCCCGCGCGGCCCGCACCGGAGGATTTCACCCTGCGCCCATGAGCCGAAACAGGTTTCGCGAGGCAGGATGGTCCTCGCGAGGCATGGGTTCGCGCACGGTCCAAGCAAAAGGAGAGAGTCATAGTTCCAAGACGTTTCGCATCGCAGGCCCCCGCTCCCGCCAAGGACGGCCCCCGCGTCAATGAAGAGATCTTCGCCCGCACCATTCTTCTGATCGGCGACGACGGCCACAAATACGGAGAAATCGGCACCGAGGAAGCCCGCGCCATCGCGGAGGAGAAAGGCTTCGACCTGGTCGAAGTGTCGCCCGAAGCCAAGCCGCCTGTCGTCAAGCTGATGGACTACGGCAAGTTCAAATACGAACAGCAGAAAAAGGCCGCCGAGGCGCGCAAGAAGCAGAAGGTCATCGAGATCAAGGAGATCAAGATGCGCCCGACCATCGACGATCACGATTACGACGTGAAGATGCGCTCGATGCGCCGCTTTTTCGACGAAGGCGACAAGGTGAAGGTCACGCTGCGTTTTCGCGGCCGCGAAATGGCGCATCAGCATCTCGGCATGGAACTGCTCAACCGCATCACCAAGGACACCGAAACCTTCGCCAAGATGGAGCAATGGCCCAAGATGGAAGGCCGCCAGATGATGATGGTGCTGGCGCCACGGTAGAAACTTGCGTCTCACCCATCGACAATCTCAGGGTGAGGGTGCTGCATAAATTTCCCTCATGCTGAGCTTGTCGAAGCATGAGGGCGCCGACAAAACAAAACCCCCTAGGTTTTCGCCTGGGGGTTTTGCTTTTCAAATCCGAAGAAAATGTTCTTACAGAAACCGCGATGCGGTACGCGCCGCGGTGTTGCCGATGTCCTGCAGCGGCCCCAGGGGCTGTATGGCGTCGTGCATGTCTTCGATGTGCGGACGGCCCGACATCAGCTTGTAGGCGACGTGTCCGTCCTGCATCAGCAGCACGACTTCGGCCGACCAGCCAGTGCTGAGCGTCTGGCGTTCGAAACCGAGAAGATCGAGGAAGATATTGCCCATGCGGCGCGACTCGACGTGTTCGGGGTGGAACACCAGCGCCGAGCAGCGATCCTGCGCCTCGATGCACGCTTGCACCGGCTTCGCCAAACGGTCAAACGTCAGGGAGTTGCGCGGCATGAAGCGCTCGATGACTCCGAGATAGGAGAGGACCTCGACATTCGGCGTCGTCGCCGTATCGAAGCCGAGCTTCTGCAGATCGGAGAGGCGCGTGGAACCGGGAACGATGTCGACATAGGCCGCTTGGACCTGGTCGTAGGTCTGGAAACTCGAACTCGACACCCGACTTTCGTGCGGCAAGAGGCCCAGCCCGCCGCAACCGACCAGCGACAGCATGAACGCCGTACTGACAATGATCAACGCCGTGCGGCGTGAACCGCCGCTTGCCACACTTCGCATTCGCCCCAACCCAACCCAAACAAACGCGCTTATGTTTTCTTTTTCTTTAGCGTAACGAACTTTGCGCGAATTGGGAAGGACGGCCGCGGCGAAAGGCGAATTAGAACAATAATATGATTACCGGTTTTGCGCGCAGGCCTGCGCAACCGCGGAAAAATCGCAGTTGGCGCCGGTCAGGACCACCGCAACAGCCTTGCCGACGGCTGAAAACCGATCGCACATCAAGGCCGCCAACCCTGCCGTACCGCTAGGTTCGACGATCAATTTCAGCGTAAGGGCCGCGTAAGCAACGGCTAGCGCGAGATCGTCGTCCGCGATCGCCAATGTGTCGGAGAGATGACGCTGTGCAAGTGCGAACGGAATTTCGCCGGGTGTCGGCGCCATCAACGCGTCGGCAATCGAGGGTGTTCCGCCGGGCGCCGCGAGGCGCTTGCCAGCCGCGATCGAGCGCCGCATGCCGTCGTAATTCTCTGGCTCGACGCTGGCGACGCGCGTCGACGGACTTGTGGCGGAAAGCGCCAGGGCAATTCCGCCGATCAGGCCGCCGCCGCTGCACGGCGCCAGGACGGCGTCGAGCGTCACGCCGCGCACTGCGGCCTCGTGCGCGATTTCCAGACCGATCGTACCCTGCCCCGCCACGATGTCGGGGTCGTCGAAGGGGCGCACCAGCGTCGCGCCGCGTTCCTCGCAGAGTGCGCGCGCAATCGCTTCGCGGTCGTCGCGCAGGCGGTCGTAGAACACAACCTCGGCGCCGTAGGACCGCGTGCCTTCCAGCTTGGCGACCGGCACATCTTTCGGCATGACAATCAGCGCGGGAATGGAGAACAGGGCGGCGGCGGCGGCCACGCCCTGTGCATGATTGCCCGACGAGAAAGCGACGACGCCTTTGGCGCGATCCCCGGGTGTGATCTGGCTGATCTTGTTGAGCGCGCCGCGGAACTTGAAGGACCCGGTGCGTTGCAGAGTCTCCAGCTTGAGGAACACCCGCGCGCCCAGCTTGTCGTTAAGGGCCGCGTTTTCAATCAGCGGGGTCTTCACGGCGTATGGCGCGATCCGCGCCGCGGCGGCTTCAATGTCGGTGAACGCGGGCAGATGAACGGTCATGAGATAACCCTTGGATGCGCAGTCCAATCTAACCGAAACGACGGCGGCAGGGCCGAACGTTTTTTTGCGGCCCTGCTCTGCTGTCGCACCCCGGACAGATTGCCTCGGGCCGCGCAGGGAAAAAGCCGTTAGCCTGGGTCGAGACTTGCGGCTATGGTCGCCGTGGCCAGCATCGCAGGGCCGGCGCCAATCTGCGTTTCCCGGACGACGCTCATGCTCAAGACATATCTGCCGCACAACGGCGGCCTGAAAGCTGCGGCGGGCGCCGGGAACGAGGCCTTCGCGGCCGACACGTTGTGGATCGACCTCGTCGACCCGACGCCGGACGAACGCCAGACGGTGAACGCCGCTCTGGGCATGGAACTGCCGACGCGCGAGGACATGGAGGAGATCGAGGCGTCGAGCCGGCTCTATTCCGAGGACGGCGGCCTGTTCATGACCGCGCTCATTCTCTCGAACAGCGGGACCGAGAAGCCGGTCGCCGGGGTCGTGACCTTCGTGCTGGCGCGCGAGAAACTCATCACCATCCGCTACATCGATCCGCAGCCCTTCCGCACCTTCGAGACCCGCTGCGGCCGCAGCATGATCGGCGCCAACAAGGCGGAAAACGTCCTGACGGCGCTGCTCGACGTGATCGTCGACCGCGTCGCCGACATTCTCGAACGCGTCGGCGCGGAAATCGAAGGCGTTTCGCACCAGATATTCGATGCGAACGGCGACAAGCCGCCCATCACCTCGAAGGACTTCCAGAACGTGTTGCGCACGCTCGGTCGCAAGCACGATCTGAGCGGCAAGGCGCGCGAGAGCCTGCTCTCCATCGGCCGCATGCTGGCCTTCCTCGCGCAGGCGATGGACACGCAGCACAACAAGGACGTGCACGCCCATGTCAGGACGCTGACGCGCGACGTGCAGTCCCTGCAGGATCATTCGACCTATCTCGCAGGCAAGCTCAACTACCTGCAGGACGCCACGCTCGGCCTCATCAACATCGACCAGAACAACATCATCAAGATCATGTCGGT
>VFSW01012739.1_pt1 | contig 11720 bp, 10 predicted proteins | sample 5358111 | NCBI WGS metagenome assembly VFSW01 (sample SAMN11554181, study PRJNA540505) | mine drainage metagenome | isolation source: sediment from site ElyBrook_90M | place: USA: Ely Copper Mine, Vershire, VT | collected 2017 | reverse complement strand
TCTTGGTGCGCTCGCCGGCTTCGCGCGCAATGGCGCGAATCACCACCGTGCTGTCGTAAATCTCCGGCACTTCGCTCTGGAACAGGTTCGACACCAGCTCCGGCGCGGCGCGCGAGACGATGACCTGCGGCCCCTTGGCGGCGCGATCGACCTTGAGCAGAACCACACGCACGCGCTCGCCGATGGAGAACGACTCCAGCCGCGACTGCTCGCGCTTGGGGCAGCGGGCTTCCGCCTTGCCCAGGTCGAAGATGATGTCCTGGCCCTCGACACGCTTGACCGTGGCGTTCAGGACTTCTTTTTCACGGTGCGCATATTCCTGGAACACCGTGTCGCGCTCGGCTTCGCGTACCTTCTGAAAGATCACCTGCTTGGCCAGCTGCGCGGCAATACGGCCCAGCGGACTGGTGTCGCGATACAGCCGGATCTCGCTGCCAACTTCAACGCCCGGCGCTAGTTCGCTGGCCTCTGTCAGCGTGATCTGATTGACGGGATCCTCGACTTCGTCGTCTCCAGCCACCACTGTCTTATAGATATAGGCCGTGATCTCGCCGGTCTCCTTGTTAAGCTCTCCGCGCATATTTTCCTGCGTTTTGTAGAATTTGCGCGTAGCGAGGGCGATGGCCTCTTCAACGGCCCCGACGACGATGCCGGGCTCGATGCCCTTTTCCCGGCTCAATAGCTCGATGCTCTGATATAAAGCGCTAGCCATACTTGCTTGCTCTCTTAATCCTTTAGGCGGCTGGGCGGTCTCGGTCCCATCCGGTATGTGTGGTCCTGAAAGTCGCAGCGTTTCGGGCGCCGCACTGCCAATGTCGGAATCTGCGGGGCTCCCTCCCCTGAGGGAAGTCTTCGGAACCGCTCTTTTCCCTCGGACTCCGCTTTAAGTTGCAGGCCGCGGCTAATTACCGCGCCTGATCGATTCAAATCGCCCGGCTAAATCTCCGGTATCAGCTGCGCCTTCTCAACGTTACTCAATTCAATTTCCACCGTGCTTACGCCGGCTTTCCTGCTCTTGCTGTTTTGCTTGACCGCGGCCAGATCCAGCGTGATAGCCGACTCGCTCTCGTTCTGCCCGGCAATCAGCCTGCCTTGCCAATGGCGATTGTTACGCACCGGCTGGAAGGTCTGCACCTTGACCAGGTTGCCCGCAAATCGCTGAAAATCTTCAGCCTTGGTCAGCTTTCGATCTAGCCCAGGAGAGCTCGCTTCCAGCGTGTACTCGGCGCCTGGAACCAGGTCTTCCACGTCCAGCAAAACGCCAAAGTCCCGGCTGAATTCGGCGCAATCCTCATGTGTGATGCCGGAAAGCTGCTCAGGGCTTAGCGTCCCTTCAACCAGTCGCTCCGGCAGTCCCTCGACTCCGGCTGCAATCTCGGCTTTCAGTTTGGCGCGTCCCTCGGCATTCTTCTCCAAAAAGACCCGCAGGGTGCGCTCTTTAGCTGATCCGATGTATTCCAGGTCGACCACGTCCATGCCGTGCGAGGCCGCGACCCGCTGTGCCGCTAATCGAATTTCGTCCAGCCTGATCGCCATCGTTGCCAAATGTCACAAAACGCGATACTTATTTTGCCGCTTCTCGATCGAAGCCTGCGGCCCGAAAACGCCCGGATTGCGGCGAATTTTGCAGGGAGTTCGCACCAACTAAAAAGTGGGCTGTTAGCCCACTCATCTCTCCGCCAGCCGGCGTAACCACGGCAACTCAGGCGGACAAACTCGTCTGCTTTCTTAGAATACGGCGATTCCTCAGGAAATACAACGGGGAGACGGGAAGGAAGGCGAATTCCCTCAATTCCCTGAGTGCTAAACTCAGCCATGCCCGTCGGGTCGTCGCCTCAGTCCTCTCTCGAATCGGTTCTTTCGGCGCGCACAGCTCTTCTGAAGCGCACGGCCCGCGATGCTGCGGATTATCTCGAGGGCGTGAATTCGCGCCCGGTCGCGCCGAAATCAGAGGCGGTTGCTGCTCTCCGTGCCCTGCGCGGACCGCTGCCCTCTGGCCCTACCAACCCTGAAACCGTCCTCCACCTGCTCAATGATTTTGGGTCTCCCGCCACGGTCGCAAACGGAGGCGGGCGCTTCTTCGGCTTTGTGAACGGCGGATGTCTGCCTGCGGCCATGGCCGCCTCGTGGATGGTGAGCGCATGGGACCAGAACGCAGCCATGCGGGTGCAATCGCCGACTGCCATCGACCTGGAAGAGACGGCACTCGACTGGGTGCGTCAGCTTCTCGGGCTGCCCGAGGGGTGCGGCGGGGCCGTCGTTACAGGTGCCACCATGGCGAATTTTTGCGGCCTGGCCGCCGCCCGCCACTCACTGCTGGAACGCGCCGGATGGGACGTTGAAAATGACGGCCTATTCGGAGCCCCTGCCCTCACGGTCGTCATCGGCGAAGAAGCCCACAGTTCCCTGATCAAAGCTCTTGGCATGATCGGCTTCGGTCGCAACCGCGTGGTCCGCGTCCCGGTCGACGCCCAGGGACGCATGATCGCCGATGCGCTTCCAGAATTGAATGACCGGACGATCCTCTGCCTTCAGGCGGGCAACGTCAATACGGGTGCCTTCGATCCGGCCGAAGCCATCTGCCCCCCTGCCCGTGCTGCCGGCGCCTGGATTCATGTGGACGGGGCCTTCGGGCTTTGGGCCGCAGCTTCCCCGCGCTTCCGCCGTCTGACCCGCGGCTTCGAACTGGCCGACTCCTGGGCGACAGACGGCCACAAGTGGCCCAATATCGGATACGACTGCGGGATTGGCCTGGTGCGCGATCCCAAGCCGCTGCGGGCAGCGATGGCGGTTCAGGCCGCCTACCTGATGCAGAGCCATGGCGAGCAGCGGGAGCCTTCGCACTACAACCCCGAACTTTCCCGCCGCGCCCGAGGGGTCGAACTATGGGCCGGCCTCCGCTCGCTGGGTCAATCGGGCATCGCCGAAATTGTGGACCGCACCTGCGGACACGCGCGCCGGTTCGCATCGGGCCTAAGCGCCGCCGGCTACCGCATCCTCAACGACGTCACCATCAACCAGGTGCTCGTATCGTTTGGCGAAGCCGACCGCACCCTCAAAACTATCGCGCGCGTGCAGGCGGAGGGAACCTGCTGGTGCGGCTCTACCGTGTGGCAGGGCAAAACCGCCATGCGCATTAGCGTGTCGTCGTGGATGACGACCGAAGACGACGTGGATCTCAGCCTGGCCGCGATCCTCAAAGCAGCCGCCGAATAACTTCAAAGTATCCAATCAGCATGGAAGCCTCAGAGTCAGCTCGTTCTGTGTCGACCGTGTCCCCCGCCGACAGTGAGTCTCTGATCGCGTCCGTGGAAGGCCTCTTTCTCAAGGGACCGAACCGGGATCGCCGTGAAGGCATCTTCGGGCCGGACTCGATGAGCTGGAAGATCAACCGCGAGTCGGCCCTGTTTCTGGGTGCAGGTCGCGCAGCACTTTTGCAGCTCGCGCATCCCTGGGTGGCCACGGCGCTCGAGCAGCATTCCAGCCTCATGTCGAAGCCGATCGCCCGCTTTCACAACACGTTCAGGATCGTGTTCGCCATGATCTTCGGCTCGCTTGACCAGGCATTGGCAGCGGCACGCCATCTCTACAGGCTGCACACCCGCATCCAGGGCCAGCTCTCCGAGGACGTCGCCGCGTACAAGAATGGATCGCACTACAAAGCCAACGAGATCGCGGCCCTGCGCTGGGTGTTCGCCACATTAGTTGAGAGCGCCGTGCTGGCGTATGAATTTGTCCTTCCGCTGTCCCCCGCTCAACTGGAGGCCTATTACTCCGAGAGCAAGGTCCTCGCTGCCCTCTTCGGCCTGCCTGCTGCCGCACTGCCCGAAGACTGGCCGGCCTTCCTCGCCTACTGCCGCCAGATGGAGGCGTCTCAGTCTCTCGGGGTCACAACCAATGCCCGCGCCATGGCGCACAATCTCCTCGCGGGTGCGGGCTCCTGGATCAAGCCCCCGCGTTGGTACGGCGCAGTCACAACTTGGTGGCTTTCTGATCGGTTTCGCGCTGAGTTCGGCCTGTCCTTCTCTCCCGAAGATCAACGCTCCGTCGACCGGGCCAGGCGGCTACTTCCTCGTCTTTATGGCGCTCTGCCCTCTGCTTTGCGTTTTGTCGGTCCCTGGCACGAAGCGCAGGCGCGTCTGCGTGGCCGATCCGCGGGAGTTGTTGCGTGCACCAGCAACCGTTTCTGGATCGGGCAGTCTCATCTGCCGTTCGCCGACTTGAGGTAGCAAACGGGCACTTTCGTGAAGGCTTCACGTTGCGCTAAGCGTGGCACGACCCCGACAATAGTCAAATGAATCGGCTTAGCTCGCTTGTCTTCGGTCCGCTGTTTGCCTGCCTGCTTTCTTCACTTGCGCATGGTCTCGAGAAACAGCCGGCCTCCGCCTACCATGGTCGCCGGGTAGCCCTCGCCGCCGAGTTGCACGGCGGAGTCGCGGTGCTCTTCGCCGCCGAAGAAGCGCAGCTTGACCTATATCCCTATCGTCAGGACGAAGACTTCTATTACCTCACTGGCTGGAACGAGCCGGGTGCGGCGCTGCTTATTGTCGCTGAGTCGCCCGAGGCACCCGCTGCACCAGCGCCGTCCTTGGAAAAATACCCGGCTCGAAAATACGCGGAGTTTCTCTTCCTTCCCACACGCAATCTGCGCTCTGAAAAATACACTGGCGTCAAGCTCGATGCGGCCACGCCGGGCGCTGCGCAATCGGCGGGCGTCGACAGCGTGCAGCCCATGACCGAACTTCCCAGAATCCTTAGCGGTCTCATCGCTGCAGACCGCCGACTGGGTTACCGCATCTATTCGCAGGCGGACAGCACACAGGCCAGGGCTCTGACCCAGTTCACAGCAACCGCGCTGGGCGAGGGCAACGCACCGCCGCTTCACGAAGTGGCTCCGCTGACGCAACAACTCCGCATTGTAAAAGACAAAGGAGAGATCGCCCTTCTAAAAAAGGCGAGCGACGCATCGATTGCCGGGCAACGGGAAATGATGAGGTCCGTCAAGCCTGGGGTGACGGAACGCGCTATAGCCGGCAAGATGACCGCCGCATGGATGGAAAACGGCTGCGAGCGCGGATCGTATGCGCCCATCGTCGGCACCGGCATCAATTCAACGACGCTGCATTACTCTGACAACTCCGCCACCATGCACAATGGCGAAGTGGTCACTGTCGATGCCGCATGCGAATACTCGATGTATGCCTCCGATATAACGCGCACCGTGCCGGTCAACGGCCGCTACAGCGCGCGTCAGCGCGAAATCTTCGACATCGTGCTGGGTGCGCAGAAGGCAGCCATCGACGCATTCGTCGCCGGCAAGTCCAAGATCAACGACCGCGATCGCCGCGACCCCGACTCTCTCGATACGGCCGCCTATAACTACATCAACACTCATGGAAAAGATCTGCACGGCGAGCCCCTTGGCCAGTACTGGCTGCATGGCCTGGGGCACATGGTGGGTATTGATGTGCACGATCCGGCAGACTATCCGGCCGTACTCAAACCGGGCATGGTGTTTACCATTGAGCCCGGCGTCTACATTCCTGAAGAGAAGTTGGGCGTTCGCATGGAGTGCGTCTTCCTCGTCGGGGACGATGGCAAACTCATCGACCTTACCGCGGCCCTTCCCCACACCGCCGATGAGATCGAAGCCGCTATGCGAACAAAGTGAAAGAGAGACCGATGGACTCTGAAGATCAGATCGAACCGGGCCAGCTACAGATGCTTTCTACGGTCTTTCGCAATCAACTCATTGCCTGCCTCGAAGAGTGCGCGCACGGTCGCAAGGGACTGTTTTCGGAATACGAACACCTGGGCCCGGGGGATGAGCGCGGATGGCCGGAAGCGAGCCGTCTGCGCGAACTCGCCGCCGCCATGCAAGCAATCTTCGCGCAGGCCGACGAGCACAACCCGCTCTGCGACGAGTTTCTCGATCTGTGCACCATGCATGGCGAGAGCCACCCCGGCGAGCCGCGCCTGGCCCGCGCTTTTATGGCGCGCATCGGCAACGGCGAAGTCGGCACTCCTACCGAGCCTGAATCCAAGCCATGGTGATTGCCCGCGCCTTCGTCGCGCTGCTGGCGGGGTTTGCCACCATAGCCACGCTCGTCATAGTGGTGACGGCGCTGCTTGCTCGTTCAGCACCTGACTGGGTCAAAACGGAGGGTACACCACCGCCCGGATATGTCTTCGTTAACCTGGGATATTCATTTTTGGCGGCTGCCGCGGGAGGGTATGTGTCGGCGTGGATTGCAGCCAGGGGACCACTGGCCAATGTGCTGGCGCTGGCTGTGGTCGTTCTTGTTCTCGGCGGTCTCAGCGCGCTTCAGGCGAAGGGACGTCAACCGCTCTGGTACCAGGCAGCCCTCATTGCTATCACGCCAATGGGCGTTGTGGTTGGCGGCCTTATCCGGCTGAGAGTGCTGGGTATTCTTTAACCCCCGGAGGCCCACCCAACTCCAGCGTCACATCGCGGAGAATGGGTGAGCCCGATGGGTTCGGCTAGAACCGCACGCCCAGCGTCACCGGCACAACCTTCGTGCCCGACCGGACGTACGTTGTGCCCAGACCATTGGGAGACGAGTTGGACTGCGGCGTCATGACGTCGAGATAACGCACTTCGGCAAAGAGCTGTACCCGGCTGTCGCCATACATGCCGCCAAACCGATGGGTATAACCACCGCCGATGCTCCATCCGCCCTGGTTGCTCGAGAAGTGGCCCACCGTCACGTTCTGGTAGCCGGTCCCGCAATAATAATATGTGCAATACTGCGTTGGCTGAGGGTTGGTGAAGTTAGTCACCTTGCGATAGAAGCCGCCGCCGCCTGTCACGTAAACGCTGTTGGAGCGCTTCGGCATCAGATCAAGCACCGGGTCGAGGGTGAACGACCAGATGTGCGCGTTGCCGCCGGTCGCACCGGTCTCGGCAATCAGCTTTCCCGGCAACTTGTCATCGATGAACTGATATTCCGCAAGGACCGTCAGCCTCTTGTTCAGGTGCATGCCGCCCCCAAGCGTGAAGTTTGCACCCCATGTCAGGTAGTTGGAAGTCGAACCCGCGGGGCCATTGAACCCGCCGCCTGCTTCAAAGGCGAGCTTACTCCGAAGTCCGTGGGAGCCCCCGTTGCCGCCGCCGTTGTTGTCATACTGTCCGGCCGCCGGCGTCCCGCCTGCCGGCGAAGGGTCCGCGGCCGCGTCCGGGGTTGAGTTCTCCGTCACGGCAAGGTAGTCAGTCGAACTGGAATCCGTCGCCGCAACGGCGTCGGAACGAGACGAACTTGACGAGGAGGAGAACTGGGCGTTCGCGGAACCAACCGCGAACAAAACCGCGGTTCCAAGGAAAGCGACGCGCCGCAAAGACGTCAAACAATCGAACGATGACATGTCAGAACCTCAGAGATAGTGATTTGTCGTACTTCAGACATAAGCGTAATTTCACGGGAACTGTCGTTCAATGCCTGCCTGGAATTCGGGCGTTGAAGCCGTACACAACCGAATGAGCGAAAAACCCCCGATACCCTCTTAGACACATTTCGCGCCCGGAGGTTGCGTGATACTGAAGAGAGAAAGGCCAGAGCTGAACGCCAAGGCCCTTCTTTTTCATACTGGTTCAAATCGCCTGGTTGTCTCTCAGCCTTGAATGTCGAACTGCTCCGGGTGCAAAGCCGCATCGCTCTTTACCAGGATATTCTTTCCGATCAACTCCTCAAACTCCGTCAGCCATCGGGCATTGTTGGCCTTCAGCACCTTCACCGTTTCGGGATTGACGCGCAATAATACGTCGGCGTTTTCAAAGTGCTTCCGCATCTTGCGCAACTCAATGTAAATCTCGTTGCACACGGTGGTCGAGCTCTTGACCATGCCGGTGGCCTGGCAGGTAGGGCACGGAACACTGAGGGTGCGCTCAAGGGACTGCTTGACGCGCTTGCGGGTGATGGCCACCAGTCCGAAATCATTGAACTGGAGAACCTTTGTCGGGGCGCGATCGTTCTTGAGGGCTTCTTCAAGAGCCGCCATCACCTTGAAGCGATTCTTGCGCTCATCCATATCGATGAAGTCGATGATGATGATGCCGCCGAGGTCGCGCAGCCTGATCTGGCGCACGATCTCAGGAATCGCATCGAGGTTGGTCTTGACGATGGTGTCTTCGAGGCGCGCCGTCTTGCCCACAAATTTGCCGGTATTGATGTCGATGGCCACCAGCGCTTCGGTCTGATTGATGACAATCGAACCGCCACTCTTGAGCCATACCTTGGAGCGCAGCGCCTTAGAAATCTCGTCCTGAATGCCGAAATGTTCGAAGAGCGGTGTCTCCTTGGTATAGAGCTTCACGCGCCGCACCAGGGTAGGCGAGAAGCGATTTAGAAAGCGCACGATCCGCTCGTAGTCATCCTGCGAATCGACCCAGATCGACGAGAAGTTGGCGCTGACCTGGTCTCTCAGGATGCGTTCGATGAGCGACAGATCGTGATAGATCAGGGCCGGAGACTTCGAACTCTCCGAGCGCTGTTTGATTTCGTCCCACAAGTGAATAAGGAAGCGAAGATCGGAGCGAAGCTCTTCTTCCGAAGCGCCCTCCGCGGCGGTACGTACAATGAAGCCGCCCGCCGCATCGCCGCGCTCGCTGGTGAGAATCCGTTTCAGCCGCTGCCGTTCCTCGTCGGACGAAATCTTGCGGCTGACACCCACGTGTGTCACGGTCGGCATGAATACCAGAAACCGCCCCGGCAGGGCGATGTGACTCGTGATGCGCGCGCCCTTCTTGGCGATAGGCTCCTTGGCGATCTGAACCAGGATCTCCTGGCCCGGCTTCAGCAGGTCGCTGATGATCGGCAGGTCCGAAGTCTGTGCGGAGCGGCGCGACGGTCCTCCACGGCGATTCTGCTGGCCGCCGCTTTGTCCACCGCGGCCGCCACGCCGTCCGCGTCCGCCGCGGTCACGACGTTGCTGACCCGTGTCCGGAGCGCCGTTCGGGGCTGGCTGACCTTCCGCAGTTTCTTCTTCGTCCTCGTCTTCTTCTATGTCGAAGACTTCGTCGCCGTCGACTTCACCGCCGGTCTTGTCGTCGAAGTTCAGCTGGATGCGGTGATCGAGGTGAGCTTCCTGCAGCATCTCGCCCACTTCGCCGGAGCGGATCTGGGTGTGCAGCTTCTCCTCTTCCTCGTATTCTTCAAGATCGTGCTCGTCCGACTTGCCGTGGACGTGGCGGGGAGCTTCAAACTCCTCTCCCTCGATGACCTCTTCTTCGACCAGGCCATTGCCGGGAGCGAACGCCGAAACCGACTTCACCGTGGACGGCAAGGGCACCGGCTGTGGATACTCCGGGGCCGCTGCTGCGGGTTCGTCCTTCTTCTTTTTGCCACCCAGGCCGAAAAGGCGAAACTCGCTCGGGGGCAGTGGATCGACATGGTGCGAAGCGCTGCGATCTTCCGCGCTTTCTTCCTCCGGCGCCGCCGGCAGGTCAGTCTCGGTCGCCAGAACATGGGTCGGCTCGCTACTATCGCTGCCCTCGGCTGGCTGCCCGGAGTTTACTTCCTGGACATAGCCTTAGCTCTTCGCCAGTTCAACCGTTTCGGTGAAGAACGGATCAGCCTCAAACGGATCGCTTTCCTTGACCGCCGCCGTTTCCGCATCAACGGACCCAGCCGGTTGTGTAGTTCCAGGCTCTGCCGAAGCACCCGGCAACTGCTCCACGGGCTCTTCCTCTTCCACCAGTTCCTCGGTAATCAGATCGCCGGCATGCGACTGCTTCGCTTCATAAACTCCGTGGGAAGACTGTGGCGCATACTCTGCCGTCTCCTCCACCATCTCGGCCTCGCCGGCATCGGAGAAAACTCCCTGCGGCTCTCCGTTCATGCCCGTTTCAGGTCCGGCGTTGCGACTGCGGTGCCGCGACAGCGATTCCCCGGGAAGCAATCCGCTGCCATCCCACTGAAGAGGGGCCTCAACCAGAGTTGCCGGCTTGAAGCTGCTGGCGGGGCGAACGGGGGCCGCGGACGGCGCGGACGGCTTGTCCGCAGCGGCCTCGCCGCCATATTTTGAGAGCGACTCGCCGGGCAGAACAAAGGGCACCGGCGCCCGCTCACCGCGTTCGCTCCGCTCCGCACGCTCGCCGCGAGCCATGCGATGGGCGAAACCGGCGCTTTGCACTTCCTGGGACCCCGACGCCTGAATCTCTGGCGCGACTTCCATTTCCGTGACCGGTTCGACAAAAACTTCGGCCGACGACTCGGTTTCCACCGGATCGGCGACATGTCCAGGCCCACCACGGCCGCCGCGGCGCCGGCGCCGTCCGCGCCAACGCTTGGCGCCCTGATCGCCGGACTCTGCGGCTTCGCCTTCCGCCTCATCGGCGTGGCCCATCACATTTTTGGGTTCTGAGGGAGCCAATTCCGCTAGGGGTGTCTCCGTGCCCGCCTCGACTGTGGAGCGGCGTTCTCTTCCGGCATCGCGAGAGCCCTCTCGCCGCGGCCGTTCCTGATCGCCGCGCGCTTGTTCACCGCGACCGGGACCACTGCGCCCCGGCTCTCCCCTTCCCTGCCGCTCATCCGGACGGCTTTCCGGGCGGGGTTCGATCTTGGCCGCAGCTTCGGAGCCGGGTCCATTGGTATGTCGAATTTCGCGGGGAAGCTGGTTGCCGCCGCTGGCCGCTGCCTTTTCCAGTTCATCGGACTCTTCCTGGTCTTCGAGTTCCAGAAAGTCCGTGACGTAAAGGAATGCGTCACGTTCCAGGCCCAAGTCCACAAATGCGGACTGCATGCCCGGAAGGACGCGGGTTACGCGACCGTTATAGATCGATCCGGCGAGAGTGTACTCGTTTTCGCGCTCGTAGTAGATTTCCGCGAGTTGCTCGTCCTCAAGGATTGCCAGCCGCGTCTCATGCGGCGTGCTGGAGATACAGATTTCTTTTGCCATCGTACCTTTCCGCCCGGCGGTGGTTACCGTCCGGGGCCTGCGGCAAGGGATGATGGAAACGCGCGAGGCCGGAAGGGAAGGGAATGTGCGGAAGGGATGACCGGGGAGACGCTAGTGTGCCCAGCTCAGCGCGGCGGGCGACCCGAGGGGGCGGCGAACCACGGCGAAGAGCCGATAATTTTGGCGGAACAAGCCGTCTAATTAGGCGATCCGTTTGCAGAAATTTTGTGGCCAACCAGGTCCACGCCGATAAAAAAATCGACATGAACGGGGCCGTTCCACCGGCGACGAGGGCAATGAGGTGCTGCGCGACAGGAGGAGGGCTGGGAATGTCCCCAACTCGTGCGCGCTGCATGCTTCTCGCTTGCTGCCACCGGTACCGGTCACTGCGGCGAACGATCTTCGTCGCTGGAGTGGCGCGGCTTTCCCGTTTCTGCGTGCTCATGAACCCAACCTGCCGGGCCCGGGATTCCATGGAAAACCTGGCCGGCGATATGATTGAAAATCTCTCTCGACGGTCCGGACATATCCGGGGTCCACAAGAGTTAAACCCTTTATTGCTATTCAGTTTACAAACCTGCGCATACGGACATTCATCGACACGCCTAGCGCCAGGAAGGTAAACAAAACCGAAGATCCGCCGTAACTCATCAACGGCAATGGGATTCCGGTGACCGGCATAAAGCCTATGACCATGCCCACGTTGACCGCGATCTGGAAGGTCAACACAGCCACGATTCCCATAATAATGAGGGAGCCGGGCAGGTCGGCGGCTGTTTGAGCGTTTTGAATCAAACGCATCAATA
>VFSW01012738.1_pt1 | contig 11721 bp, 10 predicted proteins | sample 5358111 | NCBI WGS metagenome assembly VFSW01 (sample SAMN11554181, study PRJNA540505) | mine drainage metagenome | isolation source: sediment from site ElyBrook_90M | place: USA: Ely Copper Mine, Vershire, VT | collected 2017 | reverse complement strand
GGGCATATCAAAGGCAGGCCTCTCTACTGGCGCGAAGAAATCCGAGAAGGGTTGATTAATCTCTCGTTCTGCAATGTGCCGACTGCGAGACTGCCATTGTTTGAGAAAGCCTTGGCGACATTTCAAACTTGGGAACGTTAAATGCGCCAACAGCAGATATCAACGAGAAAAGAGACGCTCGTCATTTGTATACATCGTTCTCGACTCATCGCACTCAATAATATGAGAATGTATGAGATGCTAAACTACCTGACAGGTGTTTTGACCATGACCGTGTTATCCGTCGCTCTGGTCGGCTGTGCCGGATCGGAAGGGAGTCCTCCTCAGGCGAGTGTCCTTGATTTTCATTCAATCGGATTTACCGCCACTGATATCTCAGCTGTGAAGGATGGATATGGTGTGCCAGGATACGATTTGTATAACTACGATCAATTATGCGATAGAGTGGGTTTTGTGGAACCGAAACTGCTTAAGCTTGCAAACCCATATTATCCCAAGAGAGTAGAACAAAAAGGTATTATGGGGCGGGTCATCGTCAGGGAAATGCTTTCAAACGCGGGTCAGGTTCTCTACGTTGCGATCCTGAAGACCGACAACCATATTTTCGACAGAGAAGCTTTGTTTGCTGCCGCCCAACAGGAGTACTTACCCGCAACATGCCACGGCAAACCGATACAGATGTGGATTGTATTTCCGTTTGACTTCAAGTTACACCAGGTTGTAAGACGTGACAGCAATTGGGTCGCATCTGAAGTAGTGTTACATGAGTATCCTATCCGGTTAGTTACTGCATAGGCCTTGGATCAGGTCGCGCCGACAATATTTGCTTCGGGAATATTACAGAGTGTACTTTTTGTCGAATTGCGGTTTCATTCCTGATTGCCTAACCTTATGCCAATCGGGACGCGGCACGACTTTCTTCCGGCGACCGTTAACGAAATTTACGAGCTTCACAATTCCGAGCATCTGTGGACATACCAATGAATGAGAAAATCCTTTTTTCATGGAGCGGCGGCAAAGATAGCGCCATGTCTCTTTATGAATTACAGAAGAACAGCAGCCATGAAATATCCTCCTTGCTAACAACTGTAACAGAGGGTTACGATAGAATCAGCATGCATGGCGTTCGACGCGCTCTTCTTGAACAACAGGCGCGGTCTTTAGGTCTTTCTCTTGAAAAGATTTACATCACGAAGGATGCATCCAATGATGAGTACGAGGCAAAAATGAGAGCGAAGCTGATGGAACATCAAAGCAGAGGTGTTTCGTCGGTTGCTTTTGGGGACATTTTCCTGGAAGACTTGAGAAAGTATAGAGAAGAAAACCTGTCAAAGATAGGAATGGAGGGAATTTTCCCTATATGGAAAAGGGATACTACGGAACTTGCCAATACGTTCATGGATTTAGGATTCAAGGCAGTTATAACTTGCATTGATTCTAAAGTCCTTGATAAAGCATTTGTCGGCAGGCCTTATGATAAGCAATTCCTGGCCGATCTCCCTTCTAACGTTGACCCATGCGGAGAAAACGGAGAGTTTCATTCGTTTGTATATGACGGGCCGATGTTTCGAGAAGAGATTGCATTTACAATTGGAGAGGTCGTTTTGCGAGATAGCCGCTTTTACTTTTGTGATTTGGTACCTTCTAATGGAGTCAGTGTCAATCCCGAAAACGGAACCCGCATAGAGAGCGGACAGTAGCGAAAAAGTGGAAACTTCCTCGTCGCTAATGCCTGATCCGGTCACTAACTTTGCGTTGGCACACAATACCGGGTAGGTTACAGCCACCCGCTGTTGACAATCAGTGTTCACCAAGAACAAAAAGGAGATGAAAACCATGCTAGTTGTTGTGCACGAAGACTACGGTGCCTTAAGCAAGAAGGGGGCTGAAATTATTGCCTCAAGAATCAGGCAAAAACCGAACCTTGTTCTCGGGCTTGCAACCGGGAGCACGCCGCTTGGTCTTTATAAGGAACTCATCAAGCTCCACAAGAACGAAGGGCTCGATTTTTCAAAAGTTGTGACTTTCAATTTAGATGAATATGTCGGGATTCCTCCTGAACACGATCAGAGCTACCACTATTTCATGCGGGAGAATTTGTTCAAGAGCATCAATATCAATCCGTCCAACATCCATGTGCCACAGGGTATGTTTGGCGAGCTTAAAATCTCTTCATTTGAAACCGATCCAAAGATTGTGCAATTCTGTGATTGGTACGAAGGCGAGATACATAGGTATGGCGGCGTAGACGTGCAAGTGCTTGGAATCGGTGGGAACGGTCACATCGCCTTCAACGAACCGGGTTCCTCTTTGGGTTCTAGAACCAGAATTAAGACCTTGACAGAAGAGACGGTGAAGGATAATTCGAGATTGTTTAAGAGTACTGCAGACGTCCCGCGCTATGCCATAACGATGGGAGTCGGAACAATAATGGAAGCGCATGAGCTGCTTCTCCTTGCGAGCGGCGAAGGAAAGGCCGAAGCAGTGAGATCAGCTGTCGAAGGCCCGATTACTGCTATGTGCCCAGCCTCGGCGTTGCAGCTGCACAGAAGAGCGATTGTCCTGACAGATAAGAAGGCTGCCGCCAGACTTTCGGCGGAATTCGTGACTTACGGTTGATTACACCCGTTAAATTCGCGAGTATGTTGGGTATAGACTGCTGATCGGCCTCCTTTGAACTAAGGAGCGAATTCATATTTGTCTCTAAGAATGGACCTTACGTCAATAGCATTACTTGCTTCCGATTCATGCGTCAAATGGGGGCATGCACATTCATTGACCCGCCCTCCAATAAGTTATCCAGTGTTATATTAGTAGTTGGAGCAACACCGGGTCACATTACGCGGAACATGTCAGTCGAACATAAGGTTAAATAAATTGGATGAAAAGAATTAGATTCTAAAAAAAAGGAGGGAACCATGAAGTATATAAAACAGCTCAGTCCTTTTCTGATCTTGTCTCTTTTCCTGATTCTGCCTTCTGCCGCTTCCGCCCAGCAAAACAAGGTCCGCCTGAGCCTAAAAGCCAGCGTTATGCAAAGACTGGGAGTAAATACAGATATTACCATTGTTTACAGCAGGCCCGGAGTAAAAGGGAGAAAGATATGGGGTGGACTCGTGCCCTATGGCATGGCTCCCGGAAATAAGGAATCAAAGGGGAAGCCTTTTCCCTGGCGGGCCGGCGCAAACGAAAATACGACCATAGAATTTAACAAGGATGTCCTCATTGAATGGCACAGACTGCCGGCGGGTAAATATGCCATCTTTATGATCCCGTCGGAAAAAGACTGGACCATCATTTTCAGCAAGAACGACTCAGCCTGGGGAAGCTTCTCCTATAACCAGGCGGAAGATGCTCTCCGGATAACTGTGAAGCCGGTCGAAGCTCCGCACATGGAGTGGCTGATGTACGGATTTGATGATCTCGCAGGAACTTCCGCGACCGCTTACCTCTGGTGGGATAACCTGAAAGTGCCGTTTAAGATCGCACTTCCCAAGGATTAAGCTGCCGGAATATTTACGCTTGCCAGGATTTCCGCAAGTATTCCAGGCGCGGCTATCCTGGCAAGGCCGGTTACTATTGCTTAACTGACGGCCGTGCACTAAGCCGGTCTATGCAGACGACTGGCCTCACTGCTAAAGCGATGGAAATAACATTTAACTCGTCATCCGTATTCGATGAGCGTCCTGTACTCAAACTCCCGTTCAATTGGGTCCTTCCGAACACGCAGCCGCTTAGTATAATTGAGGGTTTGGTGGCCGTCGCACAGTTCGGTTAACAATTTATCAATGTCCTCCGTGCCGAGGTTGAAGTAACTTATTATCTTGTTGCTATCCAGAGTAATTACATCCACGCCTCTCGCGATATTTTGGCAGATTATGGGAAGTTTGAGGTGCAAAAAGTTAGTAGCATTGGACGGCCCGAGGAGCCAGTCAACATGAAAACTCAAAGCTGCCTTTTCTGGGTCTTCATCCCAATCCCAGTCTTGAAGAGAAATTCGATTCCCCATAAAAGCAAATTGTAGAATTCCCTTTATTTCTTTCTTCTTCACCCTGCACTTGATCCACAGAATCAACACCATGATATGAGCACGTTTTTTCTTATTATCCAAGCCAGGATAGACTTGTGCAATTCTACTGTACTGCCTCCTCATTTTGACCTTTGATTGTTAGACTTCAGAGCCTGGCGGAGAGGAGCGGGAGTAAGCACAGGGGACTGAACTGCGTAGCTTTACGGAAAAGTAGAATGACCATGGGCAGAAAATAGTTGCTTTTGGCGAAGTACTCGAGGCAGGAACGAAATGTTAAGACCCTGCCATGAGGATTCGTGGCGGGAATTACTTCTGCTCGAACTCGGTCTGTCGACACACCTCAGTCTGATTCCCTGCTGGTTCGCGAATTCGAGTCTGTCCGCTTCAGCTTACCTTGGTGAACTTCAGCAAACTACATCGGGAAGATGTCGGTTGACGACGAAGTTCTCTACGGTAGCGGCGTGGTGTACCATGTAATCTGAAGTCTGCCTCCCGGTGAACTTGAGCGCTGCTGGATCCGCATCGACTCAGAATGTGAATTATAACCGTCAACTGCTGTGAAAACTCCCGATTTCCGGGAAAGTCATTTCCCGCAAATCCGCACAAATTTTCTTCAAACTCGGTTGCGTCAAATACTAGCCCCGGTTTGCCAGCACGAATTGACATGCCCCCCAAAAAGTGATCCACTTTGAACTTCGTGAAAAGTATATTGTGGATCAAAGGAGGACATAATGGGAAAGAAGCGGCTCACTGTAGAATCGATCGTAGCGATGCTGCGAGAGGCAGAAGTTCTGATGGCAAAGGGTCAGCCACTGGCTGAAGTCGTACGGCAACTTGGAATCAGCGATGTGACGTACTACAAGTGGCGGAAGGAATACGGTCGACGACTCGACTCGTTGAGCGGCTTGCAGGTGGACCAGGCAAAGCGGTACAAGGAGCTCGAACAGGAGAACCAGCGGCTACGGAAGGTGATAGCCGATCTGACGATAGATAACTCGATATTGAAGGAAGCCGCAAGGGGAAACTACTGAGCCCGGTGAAGAAGCACCGGGCGGTGGAAAGAATCCGGGAGCAGCTTCAGGTATCAGAACGACGAACATGCATAGTACTAGAACAGCCGAGATCAACACAGAGACGCGCGCAGAGGCTGGATGCAGCGACGGAACGACTCATATATCGAATGGTCGATCTTGCGAGCCAGTATGGACGATCCGGCTACACGAGAATAACTGAGATGCTTAGGCGAGAAGGCTGGCATGTAAACCACAAGCGAGTGGAGCGGCTTTGGAGGCAGGAAGGGCTAAAAGTGCCACAGAAACAGCCAAAACGCAAACGATTGTGGTTCAACGACGGCTCGTGCATCAGGCTCCGTCCGGAACACAGGAACCATGTCTGGAGCTATGACTTTGTCTCGGAAAGGACCAGCGATGGAAGGCCACTGCGTGTACTGAACATCATCGACGAGTACACGAAAGAAAGCCTTGCCGGTCGAGTGGAGAGAGCCATAAAAGCCAGTGATGTCATCGACACTTTGGCAGACCTGTTCATCACCCATGGAACGCCACAGTTCATCCGTTCAGACAACGGCCCGGAGTTCGTTGCGGAGATCCTCAGGACCTGGCTTCACAACCTGGGAGTCATAACAGCCTTCATCGAGCCTGGCAGTCCGTGGGAAAACGGTTACGTCGAGTCATTCAACGGAAAGATGAGAGACGAGTTACTCAATCGAGAAATATTTGATACACTTCTGGAAGCGAGGGTAGTTATCGGACAATGGAGAAAAGAATACAACACCGTGAGACCTCACAGTTCACTCGGTTACAGACCCCCAGCACCAGAAGCATTCTATCCGGTTAAGTTTGCCAATGCCTGACCGGATTACTAATTTACCATTGGTACATCAATCGGGGGCAGGTCACGAGGAGTTTCCGCCATTCGATTGAGCTTTGGACGTGGAGACCGAGAACGCAAAGCATTATGGTCGAGTTCTTGGATTGCATGGCAAAGTCACGGTTCAGGATATAAAACGAAACTACAAAGCCCTAATTGCCAAAAATCATCCTGACAAGGTCCAACATATGGCCGAGGACTTTCAACTTCTGGCGGAATCCAAAACGAAGGAGATAAATGAAGCCTATGAATACTTCAAGAAGAAATACTCGATTGATTGACCGAGCGCTTAGTCTAACAAGCAGGAGCGTGCCATCGTGAGGAAAGTAAAGTCGTTTTTCACGTTCTCAGTTCTTGCTCGAATAATTGCAAGTATATTTCTATTCTGGGCTATCTTACCTCATCCTTATGGTTTCTACACTCTCCTGCGATGGATCGTCTGTGCCTCGGCGGCTTACACTGCTTATATCTGTACCACTATGAAACGAATTCCTTGGACGTGGGTCCTGGGAGTAATAGCATTGATGTTCAACCCGTTCATCCCACCAAGAATTGAACGTGGAACCTGGATTTACATTGATGTTGTGGTTGGGATTATTCTCCTGTCTTCAATATTTGTCGTTAGGGAGTCAACTCAATAAGTAGCCTTCTCTGCACGTTCCTTCATCTGTCACGATTATCATGGTGACCCGCGTCGCTTTTGTACCCTTCTGACAATGTGCGACCCATATTTCCGGTTGTGCATGCACACTCGACAGAATTCGTTTAGGATCCCCCTCTTCTCTTTATTGTCCGACACTCTGTAGCGCTTCAGGATTGCCCGTAGGTACTCCTGTTTCCCGCGCTTTCCCATAATTTAGTAAGCTCCTATTAGGGTTACCCAAATTATGTCGCAACGACCTTCTCCCGATTCCGCCAAAGTTACCTTTTTTATGAGTCAATGCGGAGGTCCGTTGCAACATTTGCAGATTTGTCAAGTCCCAACTAAATTTTCTAGAATTTGGCTTATGCGATTCAGAGCGCCGGGTGTAAGGCGTTGAGCTTTCCCACAAATACACCAGCATAAGCCGACTAAAAGAGCAGCTCACCAAATCCAGCGGTTCAACCTTGAAGGTGCTTATGGGAAAAGAACGATCTCGCCCCGCGGAAGATACTTCCTCCCTTTCTCTATTAGCAGGAAAAATCGTAACGCTGTTCGGGGCCTGTGTCACTCTTTTGTGGCTGACAGGCATTGGCACGGTTGTAAACCATTTCGTCCAGGTAGGGATCACTGGACCAATGTCAGGGCTTTGTTTTCTACTCAGCGGTTTCACGCTTCTTATTTACAGTGAGTACGGTACATCTTCGCCGCATAATGAAGCGACGGACTCTCGGGTGTCATCTCTGATCACTGCCGCGAAAATCACCAGCATTCTCGTAATCATTCTGAGTCTTATCACCATGTTTGAATACCTGTTCGGATTTAACCTTCGCCTGGATGACGCCCTCGTCGGACCTGTTTGGAGAAACCACGAGACTCCTATCTACGGAAAGATGCCTCTTCTCGCTGCAGTTGCCTTTTTGTCCACAGGACTAGTGTTTACCACGTTCGACCTCAGGCTAGGGAAATGGGTTTATCCGGGCGAGATTCTCGCGCTGGGTGTTCTTGCTATCTCGGTTGATGCCTTCATATCGTTCCTGTACATCGGACCGACCGGCTCACCTTCCCTCCAGGCGATTCCTATAATCACGACTCTTGCATTTATGTTTCTTTCAGTTGGGCTGCTCGCCGCGAAGAAGGATCGCGGATTGATGGGCATATGGAACGCGAATTACGGCGGTAGCAGAGTACTAAGCAATTGGCTTCCGCTCGTAATTGGAGCCTTTATAGTGGCCGGCGGAATAATCGATTATATGAGCAGCAAGGGATACTTGACGAGGGCCAATGGATACGCCGTCTTTGCTATTTCGATGATCATGTTCACTACCGTGGCGGTATTTGTTGCGGCGATCCAACTCAACAGGGCCGAACAAAAGCTTATCCGCTCAAACAGACTTTACGACACGCTGAGCCAAACGAATCTGGCGCTGGTCAAAACCGGAGACGTAATTCTCCTTTTGAATACGGTTTGCAATATCTTCATAGAGCGCGGGAAATTCAAAATGGCATGGTCGGCCCTACGCGAAGACGGTGGAAAGGGACTTCATCTCGTCGCCTTCAGCGGTGAAGGATCGGATGAGTTGATGGCAGAATTTGCATCCCTTGGTGACTTGTCGAAGATCGCCGGAGTCAATGATGTTTTGGCCGGGAAGGATTTTGCGAAGTACGACAACATTGAGAACGAGGTACCGTCTTCGGCCAACAGGGACAGACTCCTTGCACGCGGGTACAACTCTATGGTCGTGCTGCCGGTGAAAAAATCCGGGAATGCAGTGGGCGCAATCGCTGTGTACTCCGACGAAGCGGGCTTTTTTCAGGAGGCTGAGCTGAAGTTGCTCGAGGAAGTCTCCCTCGATTTGTCCTTCGCGCTGGACGAAATGGAAAGGAAAAAGGAAAAAGAAGCCGCCGAGAAGGCCGCGAGGGAGGCCGATGAACTCTACAAGAGATTTTTCGATGAGGATATCACGGCGGACTTTATAGAGGATTCCGCCGGCCAGCTTAAATCGTTCAATCCGGCATATCTCAGGGTCTTTGGATTCACGGATCGAGCGGAAGCGCTTGAGACTAACGTAGCGGAGCTTTACCCGACTCCGGAAATGCGCAAGGAATTCATTGGAGCCCTGGCCGCGAATAGAAAGTTGGAATACTATGAACATTTTCTAAGAAAGAAGGACGGGACGCCAATATATGTGGTCGAGCACGCTTTCGGGACCTTCAATGAGGCGGGCCTAGCCGAAATAAAACATTACATGTTCGACGACACAAAAAGGAAGACGCTTGAACAGGAACTGATCCAGGGAAAAAAGATGGAGAGCCTCGGTACGCTTGCAGGCGGTATCGCTCACGACTTCAATAACCTTCTCGCAATAATACTTGGCTACGTAGGTTTACTAAAAACGGGGAAAGGGGTTAAGACGAATCTCGCCCGCAGTGCCGGGGCAATAACCGATGCCGCGAACCGCGGAGTGGGCTTAGTCAGGCAACTCCTGACATTCGCCAGAAAAGGGGACAAAGTCGTCGAACGCCTGAGTCTGAACGACATGATCTCGGACCTTTCGAAGCTTCTCGAGGGGACTTTCCCGAAAACGATAGAGATCAACTTATCGCTCAAGGAGAGCCTTCCCCATGTCCTGGGCGACCACACGCAGTTACACCAGAGCCTCATCAACCTATGCGTCAACGCGCGGGATGCGATGATCGACAGGAAGGACGGGAAGCCCGCGGGCGGAATACTGAGGATAGTTACAACTGTCACGACTGGAGACACGCTCGTGTCGCAGATTTCGAACATCACTTCCGGTGAGTATGTGCAGGTCTCAATTTCGGACACGGGCATCGGAATCGATGAAGCAACTCTCAGCCACATGTTCGAACCGTTTTTTACCACCAAGGAACCGGGCAAAGGGACAGGACTTGGGCTTGCTACTGTTTACGGGATAATACAAGGCCATGGGGGTTTCATAAACGCATCGAGTATCCCAGGAGTCGGAACGACTTTCAGCATTTTCCTCCCGGTCGCGCCGCCGACCGCGGAAGACCTTATGAAAGTCAAAATCGCAAGCGGTGACATGAAAGGAGGTCATGAGACTCTTCTCGTTGTTGAAGACGAGAGGATGTTGAGGGAGCTTCTGTACGACACGTTGAATTCTATCGGCTACAACGTTCTGACCGCCTCTGATGGTGACAAGGCACTTAAGGAATTCCAGAAAGGAATGGGGTCAATCAAACTTGTTGTTTCGGACATCGGACTTCCCAAATTAAGCGGAATGGATATGCTTAAAGAGCTGAAGAAATTGAACCCGGAGGTAAAAGTCTTGTTTGCCAGCGGCTTCATTGAGGCTGAGGTCAAATCAGAGCTGTTGAAAGCGGGGGCGATAGCCTTCATTCAGAAACCGTATGTTGTTAGAGACCTAGCTGCTAAAATAAGAGCATGCCTCGATTTTATTTCCGCCAGCGGTGGAAAGGGGCTGACACAGTCACTCGCCCAACGCAACTAAGTTAAACACACTTCGCCGGATACTTCGAGGCTGTTTTCCCCGTCTTACTCCAACAGTGGTAGACTTGACAGCCTGCCGGACAAGAAAGGGATTAAAAATGAGAGATGGAATTGAATGGATTAATTTGAAAAAGAAGCCATCATCATATAGACTCCTTCGTCTCCCCGCAGGCGACCTGTCCATCATCGTAACAGCTCTCCCTCTCCCCAATCTTTCGGCAAAAGAGCAGATTTTTGTGAGTAGGCAGTCCGAGTCATCGTTCCGATCGGGTCACGGCTGCCGCAGGCAGGACTTTTGTTGTCTGATTGTCCGGTCTTCATTCGAATTCAAATTCTACGGATAATTAACTCGGTTTTGACACGTCGATCAGGAGCATTTCGATACCGATGCAAAATCGAAGAGGCGGTAGAGAGCTGAGTAAATGTGCATTGGCAACTCTATGACTTCAGTCTTCTTAGTACCTGCGTCACCCTCGCTTTTGACGCGCCTAGATATCGAGCTAGCTCCGCTCTAGTTTTGAACCTTCCTGACGCCATCAGATCAGTATACTTGTTTGCGAGGACCAAGCCATCGTACTTCTGAAGGGGTGCAGACTTATTAAGATCCAGGTGCGAGTACCGAACTGTTAACCGCCAGATGTCTTCCTAATTCAGTGCAAAGAATTTTCCTACTTCCGAGAATTCGACAGCCACATCAATCTCGCCAATTGCCCGATTTTGCGGAAGAATTTGAAAATTCACCTTCAGCGACTTCGAGTTTTCATGTCTTACCATGAGCAATTCAGCGCGGAATATTGGGCTATTTCTTCAACTCGCGCAGTTAACAGCTGAAAACGGTTCCGTTGCGTTTCCCGACTTCAAAAAAAACTCCCTTACATCGTAATCCTGTCAAATTCTTCTTTCACCATTGCTCCCTCTATCTTTTCAGAAGGTCCTGACGTCCCGAGGGCTATCTGAGAATTCATTAATTTAGAGCGGGGGACTTGCATTGTGACAAGTAATGTTTTAAGATTTACCAACGTCTCTACGCAATGACGAAAATCATTGAGCCGACCATAATGAAATTCTGTTGGCGGATGACGGAGGGGGCCGGCGAAAAGGACGTTAGAAGCAGCAATACGAAGGACTAAGAGCACTTATTTTAGTCCTTGAAGAGGAAGCATCTCTATGCCTCAAGGTACTGAACTCTGCAAAGACAGTCGATGGAGAAATGGAGAGAGGGCTAAATCGCGCGCCTCTAAAGGCGTGCTGGTTCTTGCCTCTGTCGCCGTTCCGGCGAGAGCACGTCCTCAACCATGCTGAGTGCGTCCCCGAGTGTGTAGCCAGAACCAGGGCCGCACGTCGAGATGCAATGTATGAGTTTGTTAGTAAAGCTTCCGGGCGCAAAGCGTTGTCGGTGCGGAACACGGAGAGCGTCCGTGCGCCTGCATCACCGCTTTCCGACCGGCCTTTTGTGCGGTTCAGAGAGAACCAAACGTTAAACAAAGGAGAGCGCCATGATGTTTAACAACAATAACAAGAAGGTCAGAGCTCCAGCCACGCCGTCGGCGAAGCCGCAGTTGGAAATCCACAAGAAGGAGATTTCGGATAGCCTTAAGATTGTGGAAAAGCTTATCAAGATTGGAAACCTGGACGAGGCCAGGGCCAAACTCGAGACTGTTAGAA
>VFSW01012737.1_pt1 | contig 11721 bp, 8 predicted proteins | sample 5358111 | NCBI WGS metagenome assembly VFSW01 (sample SAMN11554181, study PRJNA540505) | mine drainage metagenome | isolation source: sediment from site ElyBrook_90M | place: USA: Ely Copper Mine, Vershire, VT | collected 2017 | reverse complement strand
CCGGACTGGCGGACACGGCACACAGAACCGATTGTCGAGTTGAGCCCCTGTTCAATGAATGTAGGTTCAACCAGCGTTGATCACCCACCTGCTTTGCAGGCCGGTTTCTATTGCGGATAGTATGAGGACTCGCGCGGAATTGCAAGTCTTGTGCGGGGCTGGCTCGCTGTGGTAGGGGATGCGATGGATCGTTCTCAGCCTGTCGGGGCACCTGGTCAACCGGCGAATCCGGCGGTTAGGCGGTGAGGCTCACTCACCTGCGTCGAGAGCGCGGGAAGGCAAGCGTCGATCGCGCGCAAAGGAATTCTGATCGTGGCGGCCATCACGGCACAGCAGGCATGAGCAGCCTTTGAGCACGCTGAAATCGACGGTGCTCTTGGCGAAATGCGGTGTCGGCGCGTAGGGTAGGGTGCAACCACAGTCTCACGGAGACAAGTCCCCATTATGACCAATCCGGCAATTGCGCCCACCCCGATTCAGCGTCTGACATCGCTGGATGTCGTGCGTGGAATCACGATCGCATTCATGATCATGGTGAACAACAATGGCGGCCCCGGCTCGTGGCGATTCATGAACCACGCGGAGTGGAATGGCCTGACGCCCACCGATCTTGTTTTCCCGACGTTTGTTTTCGTTGTAGGAGTATCAACGGTCTTTGCCTTTGGTGCCCGGCTGGCGCGGGGAGCGACGCGCGCGCAGTTGGCGGTGCATACGATACAGCGTGCCGCGATCCTGATCGTGCTGGGCATTGTGGTCAACAGCTTTCCGTTCTTTCAACTCCCGCACATGCGCTTTTACGGCGTTTTGCAGCGCATCGGAGTCTGCTATCTCGTGGTCGGACTCTTTTACTTGTGGGACAGCCGCGCATGGACCAAAGCCGTAGCGCTGGTGACGGCGCTGGTGGGCTATTGGGTGCTGGTGCGGTTCGTGCCGGTTCCCGGCGCGGGTGTGCCGGGCCGCGATATTCCGTTCATGGACATGACGCAGAATCTTGTCTCGTGGCTTGATCGATCACTCTTTCCGCATCATCTCTATCTTTATCCGCCCGATCACAATGTGCGCGATCCTGAAGGACTGCTCAGCGATCTGCCCGCCGTGGGCACAGCCTTGATGGGAATGCTGGCGGGGTTGTGGCTTCGTACTGAGCGGGCCATTCCGACAAAGACAATGGGCCTGGCTGCGGCGAGCATTACGAGCCTGGTGCTTGGGTATTCGTGGTCGATGGAGTTCCCGCTGAACAAGAACATGTGGACGAGTTCGTTTGTGCTGGTGGCCGGCGGCTACTCGCTGGCGCTGCTCACATTCTCGTTCTGGGCAGTAGAGCAGATGGGCTGGCGCAAGGGATGGACATTTCCCTGGCTGGTGTTCGGCTCGAATGCCATTGCTGCCTACATGTTCAGCGAATTGATGCCGGGAATCTTGTACAACATTCCGGCGCCTTCTTCGATGCCCGGAGCACACGCGAACATCGTGGGATGGCTGGTTATGCACACCTTTGCTCATATTCCCGATCCGGGATGGGCGGCGTTTGCCTTTTCATTCTCGTTTACCGCGTTCTGCTTTATTCCAGTATGGATTCTGTATCGCAAGAAGATATTCCTGAAGGTCTAGTCATGCGGAAGAGCGCGTCGTTTTTGTTGTTGGCAGTGATGATTGTGTGCGGCAACTGGCTGTGCGCGCAGCGAGGAACAGCGCGCGTGATCCCGGTGCCTCCACCGCCTATGGGCGGGTCGTCGTGGAACAGTTTCTCCAATACGATTGACTCTGAGATCGTGATGGAGCAGGCGAAGGCGATGGCCGCCAACGGCATGCAGAGGGTTGGCTATCAGTACGTCAATATCGATGAAGGCTGGTGGTTGGGCAAGCGCGACGCCGAAGGAAACATCGTGGTCGAAGAGAAGGCCTGGCCGGCGTTGAAGGACGGCGAGAAGCCCGGAGACATGGCCAACATTGTGCGCTTCATTCACGGGCTGGGGTTGAAAGCAGGGATTTATACCGACGCGGGGATTAATGGATGTTTTATGTATACGTACGTCTTTAAGGTATATATTAATGTCGGCAGCGAAGGCCACTACGAGCAAGACTTTTTGCAGTTTGCAAAGTGGGGCTTCGACTATGTGAAGGTGGACTGGTGCGGAGGGGATAAGGAGAATCTTGACCCGGCGGTGCAGTACGGAGAGATTGCGCGAGCGATTGAACGTGCCAATAAAATTACCGGGCACTCGCTCTATTTCTCTATCTGTAACTGGGGTAAGAACAGCCCGTGGACCTGGGCTCCGCACGTGGGCGGGATAAGTGCAGATATCTGGAGGGTCAGCGGCGACATTGTCGATCCCATTGTCGCCGGCGGCAGGAACAGTGCACGCAAGGCAAGTTTTGAGAAGATGCTGGCGAACTTCGACCAGGGCATACACCCGGAAGCGCAGCACACCGGCTTCTACAACGATCCGGACATGATGGTGCTGGGGATGCCGGGCTTCACCGAGGCGCAGAACCGGGCGCACCTGGCGTTGTGGGCCATCTCGGGAGCGCCGCTGCTGGTGGGCGCGGACCTGACAAAGCTGAGTGCGGAGACGTTGAGCCGCCTAAACAATGCGGACGTTCTGGCCGTAGATCAGGATGCGCTGGGATTGCAGGCAGTAAAAGTGGCAGAGCCCGCCAGCGGAGTGCAGGTGTGGGCGAAGCCGCTCGCAGCTTCTGGATCACGCGCAGTTCTTCTGCTTAACAGGACGGGCGCAGCGGTCGATGTCGCGGTTGCTCTGAAGGACCTTGGATTGAAGGAGACAGCAACGGCAAAGGATCTCTTCGCGCAAAAAGAGGTGGGGGAAGTTAGAGGCTCATACTCAACGAATGTTGCGGCTTCGGATGCGATTCTGCTGATCATCAAGGGCAGCGAATTAGCGGCAATGACAGATCTGCCTGAATGAGAGGGTTAGCTCGGCGGCCAGGATGGGGGCGCCGGCAATGACTGCGAGCTGTCAGTTGTACACGTTGCGGGAAAGTCGGAGTGGGCGCGGATCAGCATCGTCTATGCCAACCCCGGTAAGACGGCGCGCTATGCCGAGTTGCACGTGAACGAGCAGGTGGGCACTTGGATTGCATTTCCACCGACGGGGCTGCAGCCCGGAACGATCAGCATCATGTCGCATCTCGATCGGACAGGGGCAAACAATATTCTGCGATTCTCGGCTGGTGTGGAAGGTGCGCCCGTGATCGAATCGATCGGTGTGCAATAGGGCTGTGCTCATTTAGGCAGCGCGGGGACATGTTGCTTCGGCCGGAAAAGCCACAGGTTGAGCAACGTGAACAACACGCCGCCGACTGCGAACTTGATCCATACAGGCGCATGCGATGGCGACAGAAATCCTTCGAGGCAGCCGGCGATCACCAGTAGCGGGATAATGCCTGAGACGAGACGAGTTGCCTCGATGCCGCCTTTAGCGACCGAATCTCTCCATCGGTAGCCCCCCGGAAAGAGCATGGAGTGGCCGAGGCGGAGGCCTGCTGCCCCGGCGATGATGATGGACGGTAGTTCGAGCGATCCGTGCGCGGCGATGAAGCTCCACAGCGCAAGCGACATTCCATATTGATGGCAGGCGGTTCCGACCACGCCGAGCATCATGCCATTCACGTAAAGCGAGAAGAGCGTCAACACTCCAAACGAAATGCCGCCGGCGAACATCATGAAGCTGACCGAGAGGTTGTTGGTCATGATGTGGCTGGTCTCCATAGGGGCGACGCTGACGATGGATTCGGTCCACATCTGGTGGCGTTCCATGGTGGCGATCATGGCCGGTCCAACGAAGTGGCGCATGAACTCGGGCCGGGTGGTGGTGAGGATGACGCCCAGCATGCCGCAGGCGACGGAGATAAGCAGCGATGCAAGCACATAGCGGATCTGGCGCTGGAACTCGACCGGGTACTGATCGCGCAGAAAGCGGAACATCGTGAGCAGGTTGGTCTTGCGCCCGGAATAGATGATATGGTGGGCGCGAGCGAGCAGTTGATTGACGTGGGCGGCATGAGTGCGCGCGGTCGCGTCCTGGCGCAGGACGGAGAGGTCGGCAGCGACCTGCCGGTAGAGCAGGGCCACTTCCTGCAGTTCGGTGCGGGAGAGCTGTGCCAGACCGCTCTGGTCAGATTGCGCGAGGAGCGCCGCCAGACGGTCCCAGTGGGGACGTCGTTTGCGTATCCAGAGATTGGAGAGAATCTGCGTCATGGACCCAAGTTCTGATCAGCTTAGCATCGACACGCCGGAACTGGTTTCGATCGAGATGCCGCTGGCGGGCATTGGCAGCCGGTTCATTGCGGTGCTGATCGACATGCTCATCTGGGTGGCGGGGCTGCTCGTATTGCTGGTGGTGTTGTGGATTCTGGAACCGGCGCTGCAGGCTTTTTCCCGGCTCTCGTACCAGTGGGTCACCGCGATCGGTACTTTTATTGTGTTCCTGCTGAACTGGGGATATTTCACCCTTTTTGAGGCGTTCTGGAACGGGCGCACACCGGGTAAGCGGGTGGCGCGAATCAGGGTGATTCAGCGCTCGGGGCGGCCGATCGGGGTGTTCGAATCGATGGCGCGGAATCTGGTCCGCTACGTCGACCAGATTCCCTTCTTTTACGCGGTCGGCGTCATTGCGATGTTCGCCACCAAGCAGCACCAGAGGCTGGGCGACCTGGCCGCGGGCACCCTGGTAGTGCGGGACCGTGAAGACGAGTCCGGGGGGTGGCGGCAGTCGGGGAACCGCACATTCACCGCCCAGGTTTTTACTCCTGGCACGCCCGCGCCGGAGCCACATACTTATCTATTTCTCCCGTCCGACGGGGTGGCCAGGCTGTCTTCAACCGATCTCGAGGTTCTGGAAGGATTCTTCTCGCGCCGGCTGGATATGCCGCTGACAACGCGCGAGGCGCTGGCGGGGCGGATTGCGGCGGCGATTCAAGCCAAATCAGGCCTGGAGATCCCGGCGGGCAGCAGCGTGGAGACGTTTTTAGAGGCAATAGCACGCGACCTTCGCGATCTGGGCCGGTTGAGGTAGCTTCAGCCAGCGTTTTTTGCGGGAGCGCCGAATTAGCGAGTCGCTTGTGGATTGCCGGGGTACGTTTACAGCGCGGATTTATTCGTAATGAAATGTAAACGTTTCACGTTTTAGTGCCCCCGTTTCTAAATCCCGTGGATGGAACACGACTGATCATTGTGTGCTGAGTACTCTTGACAACTCTTGACGTAAAGGGATTTAATAGGCCCCGGTTCAAGATAAAGACCCATGCGCTCGAACAGCTCAAACGTTTGAGCGAAGCTATTCCAAAAGTTGTATTTCTTGGAATTGGCGCTTCCATACTTGGGAGAAATTGGGGCTTTGTCTGCTGCAGAGTCTGGCGTCCTGGCGACATCCGGCTCGGTGGCAGAACCGGCTAGGAAACCGGAGTTCTGAGGAGCGCTCCGGCGCGAGAGATAAGAGATTGTTACCCGCTTTCCGGAACCGCAGAGTTCCGGCAGGCCGGTTCGAAAAGAGCTTCGAATCGTACTGAACAGACGGGTTGAGACGACTGGTGATGTGGCTCGGAGGGTGTGAAGTAAATTGATTTTCTTCTTGACAATCTTCGAATCGCACGCATTAAATGGGCCGGTCGCTATTCAGGACAATTGGAAAAGTTCAATGCATTTGAACGCTTTTGGTTCAAATCGCACAGTGCAGTTGCGGCCCTTTGCCGGAAGGCAGGATACCGGAGCGGTTTTGTGTGATTTCCGCGTGCCAATGGAAGCTGAAAATGGATACGCGGAGCGACCAGGATTTCCTTTTGGACTGGGTTACCGAGCCCCAAAAGTGCAGATCAGACGGCCTCATACCTGCCAGACGGGGAAGCGATTGTACGTCGCAACATCCACAGGAACAAATTTGAAAAGGAAGGTCACATGAGAACAGCGAGATACAGGTTTTTTCTGTTGCCGTTGATCTTTGTTCTGGCGTGCGCGGGAGCATTTGCGCAGGCCAATTCAGAGCTCACGGGAATAGTCACAGACCAGACGGGAGCGGTCGTCGCGGGAGCGAAGATCGTCCTCACCGATCCGGCAACTGGATTTAACAAGACAACGGAGAGCGGGGCCACCGGTCTGTACGACATCGCCGGCTTGAATCCTGCCAACTACAACCTCAAGGTCACGGCCAAGGGCTTTCAGTCCTATGCCCAGAACGGCATCGTAGTCAACGTTTCGTCCACTGCCCGCGCCGACATCAAGTTGACGGTGGGAGCCGAATCGCAGACGGTCACGGTCGAGGCCGACGCTCTGGCAGTCCAGACCGACTCGAACGTGGTCAGCACACTGATCAGCTCTGAGCAGATCAGCGAAATCGCTACTGAAAACCGCAACTTCGCCGCACTGGCCGCTTTGGGCCTGGGCGTCAGTTCAGCACTTCCAGACAGCAATACGCCAACCTCGGTAGCAGCCAACTTCACCATCAGCGTCAACGGACTTCGCCAGAGCCACAACATCTGGCTGATTGACGGTGGCGAAGCCGATGACCGCGGCGGCGCCGGCGGCATGGACATCATGCCCTCTCAGGATGCTATCGCCGAGTTCAACGTGATGTCGTCCAATTATCCTCCGGACTACGGCATCTCTTCGGGCGCCACGATGAGCCTTTCGCTCAAGAGCGGCACGTCGAAGTTTCACGGCACGCTTTTCGAGTTCAACCGCAACACCGATTACGACGCCAACAACTTCTTTAACAAGTACAACACCACGACGCCGACACCCCGCCAGGTGTTGAACTACAACATCTTTGGCTACAACCTCGGTGGCCCGCTGTTCGTTCCCAAGGTTTACAACAAGAACCGGGACAAGACGTTCTTCTTCTGGAATGAAGAATGGCGCAAGATCAACCAGGGCAACAGCCCCAACATCGTATCCACGCTGCCTACGCAGGATATCCCGACCGCCGGTCAGGACCTGACGTATGTTGCGCCCGGATTCGCATCCAACAGCACTGTGAACGGCAAGACGCAGACTCCCGGCATCGTCGTACCGCTCTCTGGAGCAGCGGCGGCCGCAGCGGGCGTTCAAAACACCTACTTTGAGCCCTGCCTTGACCCGAGCGTCACCAACAAGGACACTTGCCAGCAAAGCCTCCTGGCGCAGTATGGTCTGACGCCCGGACAACCGTTCCCAGGGAACGTCATTCCTCATCAGTTGTTCGACCCGAATGCCATCCTGTATCTCAATTCCGGCATTCTGCCCAAGCCGAACAAATCCAACGGGCAGGCCGTATCTGAAGCCCAGACGCCGATCAACGTCCGCGACGATGTGGTCCGTGTAGCTCACAAGGTCAACGACAAGTGGCAGATCATGGGCCACTACATGCACGACTCGGTGACGCAGACTTCGGGACAACCGGAACTGGGCTGGGACTGGGCCAGTTACAACACTGTGACCAGCGTACTGTCGAACCCCTCCAACAGCGCGGCCCTCAAGCTGAGCGGTACGCTCAATCCGAACCTGCTGATCGAAGCCAGCATCAACTACGACGGCAACATCATCAACATCACCAACAGCGCCAACGGCAACCGGCCGGCGGGCTGGAGCGTAAACCCGTTCTTCGGTCTGGATACCATTCGGGAAGGAAAATCCGTCGGACAGAAGAGCCTGCCCAGCATGAACGGCTTCGGCAACCCTTACGGGACTGCGGAACAGATGGGCAATGCTCCCTGGCACAACGCTGCTGAAGACTACGAGCCGAAGGTCGATCTCTCCTACTCCACCGGCAAGCACGCCATGAAGTTCGGCTTTAGCTACAACCGCTATACCAAGAACCAGCAGGTGAACGGCGATACGCAAGGCCAATTCGCGTGGGGTGGCCGCCCTGACGGTCAATTCACCGGTAGCGTCGCTTATTGTAACGGCACCACGGCGACGGATACCGCGGCCACTTCCTGCGTACAGGGTGACGGTCTTATGGACATGCTGCTCGGTATGTCATCGAGCTATGACCAGCAGGCATCCGCGCCAATCAACCACTATGTCAACCAGACACCTTCGGTTTACGCCCTCGATAACTGGCACGTGACACCGCGGTTGACCCTGCAACTGGGTCTTCGCTACGACGCGCTGCCGCATGCCTGGGAACGCAATAACCTGGTGGCCAACTTCGACCCCAACTACTTCCTGGCCAGCGGAACGCCGTTCTGGAACGCAGATGGCTCGATGAGCCCCACGGGACCCGGATTTGCGAATTACACCATCGCCGGCATCACCAGCCCGTACTACACCAACGGTTTGAGAATCGCCGGACAGGGCGGCTTCCCGAAAGGGCTGGTCACCAACGATTACAAAACGCTGCAGCCACGCGTAGGCTTCTCTGAAGATCTCTTCGGCAACGGCAAGACCGTTCTCCGTGGCGGCTTCGGAACCTTCTACGAGCGCCTGCAGGGCAATGACATCTACAACGCCGCGACCAATGCTCCTTTCGTCAACGATCCGAGCGCCCCGTACGTCAACATGACCAACCCCCACGTCAGCATTCAGAGCGGGGTCCCTGCCTCTACCCCCACGGGCCCGAGCGGTTTGACCACTCTGCAGTTGAAGTATCCCGCTCCGGCCGTTGCGCAATACAGCCTCGGCGTGCAGCATGAACTCAGCCCATCGCTGATCTGGGTTGTGCAGTATGTCGGCAACCTGGCCTGGCACCAGAACGATCAGCGTCACATCGACAACTTCTCCCTGGACACCCCGATGGGTGTTCGCGCCAAGGGCGGCAACGTAGCAACGGCGGATGGAACATCTACCGGTGCCCCACTGCCGCAATCGGGCCAGGGCATCGTGGCCAACAACGTCAACTCCTGGCGTGTCTATCCTGGTTTCAGCGGCATTACGCAACAGGAAAACGCTACAAACGGAACCTATAATGGTTTCCAGACCGGTGTCCGCGTTCAGAACCGCTGGGGCTTGAGCGGTGAACTGGATTACACCTGGTCACACGAGATCGACATTCAAACCTATGACAACACGTGCTGCGTCAGCAATCCGTGGTACCTGAAGTATGACAAGGGATCCGGTTTCCTTGATCGCCGCAATATGCTCAGCGCCAACTACATGTACAAGCTTCCGTTCCTGAATAAGAGCAATGGCTTGTTGCATTCCATCGCTGGTGGATGGGAACTGGCCGGGACCATCATCGACGAGAGCGGCGTACCTACCGCCTCGCAGTACGGTGGCGCCGACACCATCGGTTTGGGTGGCGGCTACACCAACCGCATGAATGCCAGCGGCAAGATGAAATACCCTCGCAAAGTCGGCCAGTGGTTCGACACGAGCATTCTTTCGTCTCCAACGGCAGCCTGGCTCGGTGGTCAGAACCAGGGCTTCGGCAGTTCGGGCAAGGATGCGGTTGTTGGTCCGGGCCGCGTAGACTTCACAACTTCACTCTACAAGTCGTTTGCGATGACCGAGCGGGCACACTTTGAGCTTCGTTTCGAATCATTCAACACGTTCAACCACACGCAGTTCAACAGTATTGACGTCAAGAACACCGACGGCAATTTTGGCCAGGTCACGAACACCTGGGATCCGCGTACGCTCGAACTGGGCGGGAAGTTCATCTTCTAAACAACCATCAACCGATCAACCGGGGCGCGGCGGGGACTTCCCTACCGCGCCCCATTTCTTTGGCCGCAGGTTTGCCCGAGGTCCTCGGCGAGAGGGACAATGAGGTGCGGAGACATTGACATTGGCTGATCTCTTTTGTGGCGTACGACACGCGAAACCCAGCATAACGACGCGTGCAAAACTCATTGTTCTATTCGTCCTGGGCGCTGGGTCTGGTATCTCCGCCGCTGCCGCACAAGACGTTTCTTCGAAAGCTGCCAACCCGCAGCGCCAGGCGGCTCTCGCTCTCGAGCAGGAGGGAAAAACCTTAGAGGCCGAATCGGCGTGGCGAGCGTATCTTAAGAGCCATCCGGCCAACCCTGAACCGTACGCCCATATAGCGCTTCTGGAGGCCCGCCAGGCACATTACAAGGAGGCGATTCCGTTCTATCGCAAAGCCCTGGCGATGAATCCCACCGTACCTGGACTGCGGTTAAACCTTGGACTTGCGCTCTTCAAAGATGGACAACTGAGGGAGGCGGTTCCCGAATTCGTTCGGGCCCTCAAAGCTGTTCCGAGGGATTCTGCCGAAGGGCAGCGTTTGATGATTCTTATCGGGATGGCTCACTACGGTCTTGCTGAATATGCGGAGGCGGTTCCGTATCTAAAACCAGCGGCCGCGCACGATGCGCAAAATCTGCCGCTGCGCCTGGCGCTCGCCCATAGCTGTCTGTGGTCCCGGCAGTTTCAGTGTGTGATGGATGTGTACCACGAGATTCTCGAACTGAACTCAGAATCCGCTGAAGCGGACATGATCGCCGGCGAAGCCCTGGATGAGATGAAGGACAATGAGGGTTCGACGAAAATGTTCCGCGCTGCGATCAAGGCCAACCCCAGGGAACCGAATGTGCATTTTGGCCTTGGTTACCTGTTGTGGACGCAGAAGCTCTATCCCGAGGCCGCTTCGGAGTTCAAAAGCGAACTCGCGAATGATCCCGATCATCTGCAGGCCATGCTCTATCTGGCCGATGCCGAATTGAAGATGGATCAGCCGGGGGACGCAAAACCGCTTTTTGAAAAGGTTGTGAAGCTCGATCCGTCCCAGGCCCTGGCGCATCTTGACCTTGGGGTTATCTATAGCGACGGCGGACAAAGCGAAGACGCGTTGCGGGAGCTAACACTGGCTGAGAAACTGAATCCTAATGACGTCAATGTGCACTGGCGCCTGGGGCGTCTCTACAGGACACTAGGAAAGAAGGATGAGGCTAAAGCCGAGTTTGACAAGGCGAGCTCTCTCAACAAGGCTGCGGACGAAGATCTATACAAGAAGATTGCCAACGGAAGGGCAAAACGGCCGGAGGAAGCGGCCCCTCCGGCAACAACTCCAAATCCGTGACCCGAGGTTTTCAGGCGCGATGTGCTTGAGATTGGGATTCTGTGCGGCGTCCCAGGAGATCGGCGAGCGCCCGCTCGGGACAGATGTGACGCATTTCCACGAGTTCCAGATCGAATTCATTTTCCACTGCCGACGCCACAGTCATGAAGCAATAGAGACAGCGGGGATTGTAGGTTCCGTTTTCGTTTTGAGTACGGTTGTACATGTGCCCTCGGAGAGAAATGAGATTTTCAGATGCTATTCCGGCCCCAAGGACTTTGGCGTGATGGGAGTCACTAACCTGCGTGAGAAATGACCAAACAGGAGTGGGTCAAAGCCTGATCGCGCGGCCAGGATCACACGTTCTTGATCTGATTTTTGTGGCTGCGGAGATACCAACAGGGGCTGTGACCGCCTTGGGGGAAGAGCGATATGGAGCAAGTCACATCTTCTGAGCCAAGGAAGTCGATCTCCTGCTTGCCGTTGTTGAGGGGGGCGGAGATGAAGTGGCTCACCGTCACCTGAGACACCTGCGATCCGCGAAGATTGAACAGGAGCCAATCCACCGCGTACGTACAGACGCAGGCGATCCCGAGTCCGACAAGGGTCCAGCGCACCCAGCGCATCACGATATTTCTCCAGCCTCGACATCGCCTTGTGCAAGCTGGCGACCAGCCTGGTTGAGAGCGACGCCCGTAAGACGAATCCGGCGCGCGGCGGACAGGCAGCTTGCAAGTTGTTGGGCGGATTGCTGATAAGACAGGCC
>VFSW01012736.1_pt1 | contig 11721 bp, 11 predicted proteins | sample 5358111 | NCBI WGS metagenome assembly VFSW01 (sample SAMN11554181, study PRJNA540505) | mine drainage metagenome | isolation source: sediment from site ElyBrook_90M | place: USA: Ely Copper Mine, Vershire, VT | collected 2017 | reverse complement strand
ACGCTTCACGCCGCCAATTTAGTCACAGCCTCCGAGCGGAGCGAGGAATCCCTCTTTCTTTTCCGCTCGCTGTAGAGGACAGGGAGGGATTCCTCGCTGCGCTCGGAATGACGCAGGCGCAGGGGAACTTTTTCCTGGGACGAATGACGCTTGAATCAAATGACCTGGCGAAGAGCGATCCTTCCGCAAAATACGCCAGAGGTTGCCATGCGAATGCCGCCGCAGTACTTTGGTGTCCGCGTGATCGCATGAACATATTGCTCTTTGGCGCAAGTGGAACGGCGGGCGGTGCGGTGTTGCAGGCGTGCCTGGACGCAACGTCCGTGAACGATGTGCGCGTGATCGTGCGGAGTCCGCTCGGGTGGACGGACGCGAAGCTGTGGGAGATTCCGCACACGAATTTCCTGGATTACTCCGAAATTGCGGACGCATTCCGGAGTGTGGATGCCTGCCTGTTCTGCCTCGGAATATCGGTCACGCAAGTAAGCCAGGAGGAGTACATCCGGATTTCGCACGATTTTCCGGTCGCTGCCGCCAGGATGCTCAAGGCCGCCAGTCCCGGCACGGCGTTTCATTACATCAGCGGAAAGGGAACGCGGGCCGGGAGCGGCACGTTCTGGTCTAAAGTGAAAGGGCAGACCGAAAGTGAATTAATGGATTTGATCGAAGCGAACTGCTGGAGGCCGGCCTTTATCAATGCCAAGCCCTCGGCCAGTTTGCCGCAGCTTTACAAGACGTTTTGGCCGGCCTTCCGGCTCTTGAAACCGTTCCGCTCGCTGTACGTGGATGGAGAAGACCTGGGGCGCGCCATGCTGCAGGCCACAAAAGAAAATTTGCGCCGGCGAGTGATCGAGAATCCGGAGATTCGAGAATTGGCCGCGCGGTATCGCGAATAAGATTCGGCGAATGCAAAAGACGGCGACCTTGCTAGATGTGTTGGATTTGACCCGCCTGTGTCAATGAATGGACTGCTCTACCTCAACTTCGTAAAGATCTTCGTCCCCAGCCGCGCCGCGGAGCGCGTAAATTCCTTGAATCTTTTGATCCGCGCCGGACCTGTTCTTCCGTCTGCCCTGAAGGAACATTTGGCATTTCAAATGCACTTTGTTGATGCGTTTGATCCACACGGCGAGGCTCAGTTACTTCTTACCGGGCGATCGACAAGGAAGATTCAAATGAGCGATTCCAATTCCACGAATTTTCGCGGCGTCACTGTACTAGGAGTCTTACTCGCTTTCGGTCTCATCACAGGAGGCTGGGCGTTGGGATCGGAGATCAAGTCCATTCGACTGGGCGATCGCTACGTGTCGGTGCGGGGCCTCGCCGAGCGCACCGTTAAGTCCGACCTGGCGATCTGGCCCATTTCCTACAAAGAGGCGGGTGATGACCTGCCGTCACTTTATGCGAAGACTGAGGCAGACCGGAAAGTTATTTTGCAGTTCTTAAGCCAGCAGGGTATTCCCAACTCCGAAATCGAACTCGGGGTTGTGCGCGTGGTGGATAACCAGGCCAACGAATTCGGAGGAAACAACCACCCCCTTCACCGCTACATCGTGGAGCAGCAGATCACCGTGACGACTGGCAGAATTGATCAAATCGCGGCCGCCGCGCAGAAGACAACGAATCTGCTGCAATCCGGAATTGTCCTGGATACGGACCGCGGGCAGGGATTGGCCTTCCGGTTTACGGGGCTGAACTCCGTGAAGCCCGACATGATTACCGAAGCCACTAAGAACGCCAGAGCCGTGGCTGACCGCTTCGCGCTAGATTCGTCGAGTAAGGTAGGTTCTATTCGCCAGGCGTATCAAGGAGTTTTCTCGATTCTTCCCGCAAATGTGGGCGGCGACACGGGCGTATCCGACGGCGCCTCCGGCTATTCTTACAATGCCGACGCGTCACTGATGAAGACCGTGCGCGTCGTTACTTCCGTGGAGTATTACTTGGAAAAATGAGATTTTCGCAAGCCCTTGAAGAATCCCTTATCTCACTCCATCCCCGCACACTCTACAATTTCGTCTATAATCTCCCGGTTGCCCTTTGCGGCTCCTAGATGCGATTTCTGATCCTGAGCGACATTCATGCGAACTCCACGGCTCTCGAAGCCGCTCTGGCCGCCGCCGACGGGCGCTGGGAGAGCGCGCTGTGTCTTGGCGACGTGGTGGATTACGGGCCGGACCCCAACGAAGTCACCGAGCGCGTGAAGCCGCTCGTGTCCACGATCATTCGGGGCAATCATGACAAGGCCGTCGCGGGACTTTCCGACATGGAGGATTTCAATCCCCTGGCCCAGCTTGCCGCGTATTGGACACGCAAACAGATGCGCCCCGACACGATGGACTACATAGCAAAATTGCCGCAGGGACCGGCCTCCGCGGCGAGCCTCACCCTGGTTCACGGCTCCTATCATGACGAGGACGAATACGTTTTTGTGCCGAGCCAGGCGATGGGCGGCCTGCTCGATTCGCCGACCGACGTCACGCTTTTCGGGCACACACACCATCAGGGCGGATTTTCCTACCGCGCGGGACACATCGGGGTGATCCAGATGCGGCCCGAGCCCGGAGCGAATTTCTCGGCGTTTCGCCTGGAGCGCGGAACGCGCTACCTGATGAATCCCGGCTCGATCGGCCAGCCGCGCGACGGTGATCCCCGCGCCGCATTCGCCATTGCCGACCTGGATCACCAGGTCATAGAATTCTGGCGCGTGCCCTATGATATTCCGGCCGTGCAGGCGCGCATGCGCAAGGCCGATCTGCCCGAAGGCCTCGTGGATCGCATCGCGGTCGGCAGGTAAGCGCCGAGCGTCCGGCCGCGCAGAAAAAAAATCAGGAGGAAGCACCGCTTGATCCCTCAAGAAGAACCCAGCCGCCTGCCCGTCGCTTTTTTCGTCGGCATCGTCATCGTGGCGATCCTCGTCACAGGCGCCGTCATTTACAGCCGCTACGCGGTGCCGGCCTCATCTCTGCCCGAGAAGCCTCTTCCGATGGGGGCCGCGGAACTGGCCTACACCGGCCAAATCCATTTTCTCGAGCCTAAGATGAGCCGCGCGGCCAACTTTCTCAATCAGGAAGTAACCTATATGTTCGGGACAGTCGAGAACGGCGGAGACCGCAAGGTCAAACAGATTGAAATCGTGCTGGAGTTTCACGACGTCTTCAATCAGGTGGTGCTGCGCGATACGCAGCGCCTGTTCCTGCCGACTGCCCCGCCGATGCAGCCGGGGCAGCAGCGCGATTTTCAGGTCCCCTACGAACACATCCCGGTGCAGTGGAATCAGGCCTACCCTTCGATCCGCGTGAGCGGACTTTCCTTCAACTAGTTCTTAGACCGCGTGAAAGAGTTGGTTGTGTAGCCAAACTTTTTGCGCGCGGCTTTTCGGTCAAACTTCCAGTTGATGGTGACGCCAGCGTGGTTGATCCGACGATTCCACGCGCGACTCTCGCTGCGCAGCGTCGGCAAATCCGGAATTCTTCGCTGGCCGAGGCATTGCCGGGAAAACAGGCCGATCTCGATTTCCGCTTGGTTCAGCCAGCTTCCGTGTTTGGGAGTGTAGTGCACGGTGAAGCGATCCCAGAGGGCGTTGCCCGGTTGCTCACCGTAAAAGTCGCATGATGAACATGACCGACGATGCCACCAGCGAAGTGGAGTTGCGATTGGGCGAGGAGGAGACGATCTGGCGGCGGCCAACACGTTGGAGGCGTGGATTGAAAAATATGGAGTGCCACAGGCGCTGTACGTGGATTGGAAGATCGTGTATAAACGCGCGCCCACGCAGCGGGAACAGTTGCGAGGGGAAGAGCCGGTGACACAGTTTGGACGGATGTGCAAGAAGTTGGGGATTGAGATCATCGCGGCGGGATCGCCGCAGGCGAAAGGGCGGGTGGAGCGCAACCACGGCACGCATCAGGACCGGTTGATCAAGAAGATGAGGCGGAAGAAGATTGGGACGCACGAGGAGGCCAACGCGTATTTGCAGCGGGAATATCTGCCGGAGCACAACGCGCGGTTCGGGCGGGCGGCCGCGGAGGAGGAGGACTATCACCGGCGGGCGCCGAGCGCGGCGGAGTTGCGGGAAGTGTTCCGGCTGGAGACCGAGCGGGTGATCGGCAACGATTGGGTGGTGCGCTACGACAATCGGTTGTTTCAGGTGCAGGCGCAAAGCCGGAAGTACGCACCGGCGCAAGGCAAGGTGGTGGTATGTGAGTGGCAGGACGGAAGCATCGAGATCGAATATCGCGGGCGCAAGCTTCCCTGGAAAGAGATTTTCAGCGCACCGCCGCGAGAGACGGCAGAGCTGAAGCCACCGCCGCTGTTTCGGGTGGCGGCCTGCGATACACCCTAAGCGCGCCGCATAAGGCGCGGCGCAGGATTCCGCTCCGTCCCCAATCCAAAACAGAACAAAGCAAGAAGAAGCAAATGCAAAAGCCAAAAAGAGGACACTTCTAACGAGGTAAGGAAGGGGACATTTTAAAAGAGGTTTGACACAACTACCGCCTTTCATTGACACCACATGGCGCGGTTGTTAGATTGAGAGTTTCTGCCATGAGGAGCGAACGACACTGAGAATGCGGGTTCGATTGGGAAGCGCGCTGCTGTTCCTGGCGGCGATCGCTCTGTCCGGGTGCGTGACCATCAGCCGGAAGACGAAATTTAAGCCGGAAGAGGTTCGCCCGCAGTTGGACTCCTCGGAAGAGAAGCTGCTCGCCGACTACAACGATCAGGTGCGCAGCGTGACGAGCCTGCAGGCGACCGTGGATCTGCTGCCCAGCACGGGCACGGCCTATAGCGGCGTCATTGAGGAGTATCATGACGTCGAGGGATTTGTCCTGGCGGCGCGGCCGGCGGCGATTCGCGTGATCGGGCAGGCGCCCGTGGTGGCGAAAAACGTTTTCGACATGGTGAGCGACGGCAAGCAGTTCCGGATCTATATCCCGTCCAAGAACTCGTTTCTGGTGGGCTCGACCACGCTCGCGCGCGCCTCGAAGAATCCCATCGAAAATTTGCGTCCGCAGCACATCCTCGAGGCGCTGTTCTGGCCGGAATTTGCGCCGGACGCAAAGGTGCTGTTTGAAGAGTTTTCGATGGGTATGGACCGGTTTTATATCTTGACTTTGCTGCGCGCGACGGACACCGGAAAACTGGTGATCGCGCGCAAGGTCTGGTATGACCGGACGAACTTGAAAGTTTCGCGCGTGCAGCTCTTCGCCGCAAATGGAAAGCTCGAATCCGACATTCAGTACTCGAACTGGCTGCCAGTTGCGGCAGGCCCGGCGCCGGAAGGCCAGCCGGCTTCCGAGACGAGTTACGCGCGCGACATTCACATCTGGCGCCCTCAGGACGATTACAAACTCGAAATCCAGATTCTGAAGCTCACGCTGAACGAGACCATTGCCCCGGACCGCTTTGAGCTGGCGCAGCCCGCGGGCACGGACCTGGTGCACGTGGGCGACGACACCCCGGAAGCAGCAAAACCATGATCTGGCGGCTGATTATCAACAACGTGCTGCACCGGCCGATCCGCACGATTGTCAGCGTGGTTGCGGTGGCCGTGGAAGTCTCCTTGATCATCCTGATCGTCGGCCTCACGAGCGGCCTGGTGCAGGAGACGGCCAAGCGCATCGAGGGCATTGGCGCGGACATCATGCTGCAGCCGCCCTCTTCGTCCGTGTTTCTGGCGTTCAGCGGCGCGCCCATGCCCATCAAGATTGCCGACAAGCTGCGGGGTATGAAATACGTTCAGGCGGTGGCGCCGGTGCTCTTGCAATTCAGCTCGACCGGCAGCGTGGACATCATTTACGGCATTGATCCGCAAAGTTTCCGCGACGTCTCCGGCGGATTTGTGTTTCTGCAGGGGCATGATATGCAGGGGCCGGACGACATGCTGATAGACGACTGGGCCGCCAAGGCGAAAAACGTCACCGCCGGATCCACGTTTCGTCTGCTGGAACACGATTTCCACGTCGCCGGGGTCGTAGAGCACGGCAAAGGATCGCGCATGTTTGTGCCGCTCGCCACGCTGCAGGACCTTTCCGGGTCGCACGACAAAGCCTCGATCTTTTTCATCAAGTGCACGCGCTCGGATCATACGCAGGCCGTCATGGACGCCCTCAAGGCTGTATTCCCGGGATACGAAATCCGTCCGCTGAAGGATTTTCTGACGCTGATGAGTTCGGCGAATCTTCCCGGCCTCGACGCGTTCATCGAGAGCATGATCGCGCTGGCGGTTTCGATCGGCTTTCTGGTGATTCTGCTTTCGATGTATACGACGGTGATCGAGCGCACGCGCGACATCGGCGTTTTGAAATCCATCGGCGCGTCCAAGAGCTATATCATCCGTGCGCTTCTCGGCGAATCGGCGATCATCTGCATTCTGGGGATCGCGCTGGGCGTGGGGTTCAGCTATGCGGGGCGTGTGGTTTTCTTAGATACGTTTCCGACGCTCTCGATCCTGATCACGGCAAACTGGATTGTGCGGTCGTCCGTGATCGGCCTGGCCGGTGGGCTGCTCGGCGCCAGTTACCCCGCCTGGCTGGCAAGCCGCAAGGATGCCATTGAGGCGCTCTCCTACGATTAGAAGCCCTCACATAATTGACCAGGCCCCGAAATCGCTAAGCCGCCAGGGGCTAAAGCCCTGGCTCTTCATCTCCCTGAATGTCGCTGCTGAACAGGCCGAGGAAAAAGTATCCCAAGGCTCCCGTCATTCCGAACGAAGCGAGGAATCCCTCTTTGTTTGCTTGCGATTCAATGCCGGAGGGATTCCTCGCTTCGCTCGGAGTGTGTGACTAAATTGCGATTTGGCGACTTTTGCGCTTATATGAGCATTGTTTTCAGCGTCGCTCTGCGCGAAATATCAAAAAAGTCACAGACTCTCGGAATGACGAAATGGCCTGTATTTCCGCGACCTCTGAAGCCGCGACCCACAAAGATTCTTTAGGAGATGGTTTCAAGACGGCCTTCTCGCCAGGCAGGTCCGGAATGCTGGCCGCATTGGGTCCAGGGAAACGCGGGTCTAGGCAGAAGGTTCAATCCCGACTACAATATCGCGTCCTTCCAATCATCCGTTTTCCGCAAGGAATTTGACCGTGGAGCCGATTGTAGTAGCAGAAAATCTGTGGAAGTTGTACCACGCGGGGAAAGTGGAAGTAGCGGCCTTGCGCGGAGTCAACTTCAAGGTGATGCCCGGCGAGTACGTCTCGGTCATGGGCCCGTCGGGCTGCGGGAAGTCGTCTCTCCTGTATGTGCTGGGCGGGCTGGCCGTTGCCTCCCGCGGGCGCGTGCTTGTGGACGGGAACGACCTGATGACCATGAGCGACGCTGAACGCACGAAACTCCGCCGGCACAAGATCGGCTTTGTGTTTCAGAGATTCAATCTTCTGCCGACGCTGGACGCGCGCGGGAACATCGCCATCGCCCAGCATATCTACGGCGAAAGTTTTGATCCGCACCGGTTTGCAGTCGTCTCGAAGATGCTTGGCCTCACTGACCGCCTGAAGCACCGCCCCAGTGAATTGTCGGGCGGCGAGCAGCAGCGCGTGGCCATCGCCCGCGCGATCATCAATGAGCCGAAAATTATCCTGGCGGATGAGCCCACCGGAAACCTGGACACACAAAACTCGGAAATTGTGTTATCCATGTTGCGCCAGTTGAACAAGGAACTGGGGCAGACGATCATCATGATCACGCACAATCCGGAAGCGGCTGCGTATACCGACCGAGTGGTGCACATGCGGGACGGAGTGATCGTGGATGGAGTGCCGGCCGACTGACATGCGAACGCTGTGGCGAGCCGTCGTGCGAACCATCTTCTGGTCCTACGAGCGCGGCACCTGGCAATATGACATTGCCGTGGCCGCGATCGTGATCTTTGTCCTGTTTTCTCCGCTGGTGATCCGCTTCAATGATCAGCCGCCCGTGGGTCCGCCTGCTTCGCAGGCCATGATCGAACTGCGCGGCGTTGCGGCCGGGCAAATCTCGACCTACCGCGTGGATGCCCGCATGCTGGCCTCGCCGATCCGCACGCCGGAACTCGAACACGATCTGCACGTCGCCGTGCAGAACAACGTTCAGGACCTGCACCACGGCCGGTTCGAGATCCTGCGGATTGAGCCGATCCGCGGTGACAACGGCACCGTCGCTTACTATGACGTGGAAGTGAAGCCGTAACCCGCTATGCGGAGAGCCTCTTTCGAATCTCTTTTTCGTACTCCGGAAAATACCGCCTGATCACGGTGACGTTGAATTGCGAGAGGATGGATTCCCTCGGCTCGCGCTCCAGAAGAAATTCGAAGGACGCCCGGACGAGCGCTTCCGCAGAGACTTTTTCTCCGGCGAGCCTTGCAACATCACCGGGTTGGACCGTTACGGTGTGGACGCTTTCGCCCTCTCCGTCGCTCACGCGCACGCGGAAATGAGTCTCATCAAGGGCTTCCAATCGGATGATTTCCGCCAAGCGAGTTCCTCGGGGGAAGGCTTCAGCGATAAACAGTCTCGAGACAGGGTAAATTAAAGATCCAGATCGCGCAGCGGCTTCTCGACCGGCTGGTCCTTCGCTTTTTTCAGAGCCTCTTCAAACTTGCGGTTGAGAACATCGTCCTTCTTGCTTTCAGCTTCCCAGGAGTTCCGGAATTTGTCCTCGCGCTTCCGGGCCTGGTCGGCAAGTATGCGCGCGGCATCGTGGATATCCACATCGGGCGCGGCCTTCGGCGGAGACACATGCGAAAGCACGACGGCCAGATGAACATCCACCGTAAGCGCCGCGTCGCAGCAGGGGCACTTTACGGTAATTGTCGGCGGCGATTTTTTCGGCATGAGCGTATTCTACGCCACAATATCTAATGCCACAAAGGGAAGGCTGCGCAACATCGGGAAGGACGACTGACGGTCTTTCCAGAAACGCGAGAAGCAAAACGATAAAGCCATGCGGCCTATTTAGCGGTTACGAAGATTGGATTGGTGAACGCCCACAGTGTCCAGCGCCGCCAGCCGCTCCAGCCCGGCTGCCGCAAAAACACTTCCGCGCGATAGCGGCCCGGCCCGGGCGCGGGGGTGTCCATGTTCCAGGTTTCTTCTTCTGAAATTTCACGGCCGGCGCGGTAAATCTTGACCAGAGGCAGCGTCGTGCCTGAAGGGACCGAGACTTGAATGCGCGCGCCGGCGGCCCAAGGGAGAGAATCTCCGGGTCCACCCGCCGCGGCGCCGCTTGATACGCGGAACGTGAAGCCGCTGGAAGGGTAAAGTCCGTCCAGCGCGCAAAACGATTGGCCCTGCCGAAGGGCATTCAGAATTTCATCAGCGCTCGCGCGGCTGGGATCGCCCTGTCCCGCGTCCGCCGGAAGCAGAACATGCTCACGCGCCACATTCAGCGAGGGCACGTACCCCGGAAACTGCCAGATCTTGCCAAATCCCACGGGAACGCGCGCGTGCGTATCGGCGGCGCAGATTCCCGGGACGCGCCGGTCGGCCTGCAACTCATCCCACTTCTTGAAATTTTCATCGGGCGTGCTCGCCAGGCGCACCATCGCCAGTTGACTGTTCACGCTGTACAAGAGCAGCGCATCCAAAAGGTCCGGAAAACTTCGCTGGCGCCACGCCGCGTCCTCATTCCAGATCTCCATGCCGTCAAAGCTGGAAGTTTTCCAATCTTTCCAGGGCGTATGCGGGTGATATGGGTGCGCGATCACCGTGAAGGCGCCGGCGGCGTGCGCCGCGTCAAAAAGTATTTGTGCGTCTCTCGTCTTGGGGTGCGTCCATCCTGCCGGCAGTCCCAAAGCAAGAAAGTGTCCGGAATTCGTGCTGAACTCCTCGCCGGAAATAATCGGCAGGTCCGGGGGGTCCTCGGCGAGATCTTCTCCGGTTAGAGCGACGTTGTGATCGGTGATGGCAATGAAGGACAGATTGGCCTGTTCGGCGGCCGACATCACTTCCGCCACGGTTCCGCTCCCATCCGAGGCGCGCGTGTGGACGTGAATGACTCCGATGCGCTCGGTCGCACGGGCAGACTTCACGCTCTCAGGCAGCTTGACGAGCTTGCCCTCCAGTAAAATGCCTCCGGTCAGGATGAGAAAAAAAATCAGCGCAGGAAGTAGAAGTGCGCGAAGGCGGCTGCGAAAGCTTGATAAAGAGATTTTCCCCTCCCGTATTGGAAGTATCTACTGCCGAGGCTGAGCGGCGGTAATCACAATGGCAACATCCTAAAGTGTGACGGTCCGGAGAGTGTCTGTCAAGAAACAACGCAGCTTGCCTCGGGAATGCGCCATCGTGTTTCGGTGCTGTCTGTAATCAGACTCGGCTCGCAGTCGTGGCTGCCCCGCGGCCTGCGATCCGGCCGAACACAATAGCTCTAGCCAGACCGTGCTGGTTGAAACCACCGGCTGTCTCGCCGCAGGAAAACAGTCCGGCGATAGCGTTGCCCCACAAGTCCATGACCTGGGCGTTGCCATTGATACGAAGTCCGGATACGCAATCGTGAATGCAGGGCGTGGACCAGGCCGCGTAAAAGGGCGCTTTTTGAATCTTGAATTTGGGCGCGGGCTTGCTGAAATCTTCGTCCTTGCCGCTGTCCACGAACCCGTTGTAGCGAGCCACTGTCTCTTCGAGAGCGGCGCCCGACATCGGTTCCTTCTGATATTTGCTGACGATCTTTCCCGCCAACTCCTTCAAGGAGGACGCGGAGAAGAACCAGCCATCCGGATCAACAAATGGAGGAGCGCAGGTCCAGCGCTCGCGTTCGACAGCCGCAGCGTCAAAAATGGCCCAGATCGGTCCGCCGCCCTCGCCTTTTCCGCCATTGGCTTCGAGGCACGGATTCCACCAGTCAAATCCCGTGGCGAGTTCATTGACGAATCGGCGGCCCACTTGGTTGACTTGAATTATGTCTTGCCAGTCGGCGACCTGAAGGCCGATGGCTCGTGCGAGGCCCGGAATCGGGCTGTCTTTCAGATTTTCCGCCCGCTTTCCTCCGCCCTGCGGATATCCGAATTGATTTCCAATTACGTAGGGTTTCTCGAAAATGTGCGAGCGCGCCTGCGTCTCGACGGTCTGGCACGCGGCGCCCCACAGCGTCGCACCGACTTGCATCGCCGCGATTTCACCGTCGCCGGACTGGCGGGAATACGGTTCGCCGACGACCTGGTACTCCTCGGTCAGGCGCGGGTCAAAGACCCTGCGCAAAAGAATGTTGCTCGTGTGGCCGCCCGTGGCGACGACCACGCCGCGCCGCGCTTCGATGTTCAGCGTCTTGCCTTCGTGCGTGCAGGTGATCCCCAGCACTTTGCCGGAAAACGCCTGTTCGCGGATGAGACTCGTCAGATTGTGCTGCAGAAGAAATTGCACGCCGAGCTTTTTCGCGCTGGCTTCGAGCGGCCGCATCAGCGACGTGCCGTTTCCGCCGTTGGGAGCGTAGGCGCTGACTTCGCCGGTCCAGGCCACCGTCTGCGAGCGCGCCACATTTAGTGGACCGCCGTCGGCGCCGCCGGGCGATTTGTCGGGAAACTGGACGCCGTGCGCCAGCAAGAAATCAAACGAGGCCACGCTCTCGTCGCAAAACGCGCGCACGATGGCGCGGTCGCTGAACCGATAGTCGTGCCAGTGAATCAGGTCTTCATACATTTTGTCCGGAGTGTCTTCGATGCCGTACTTCTTTTGCAGGCTCGTGCCGCCGCCGAGCGCGACATTCCCTCCGCGTTCGATTCCGTGGCCGCAGATGTCGTGTGTCTGAGAATT
>VFSW01012735.1_pt1 | contig 11722 bp, 5 predicted proteins | sample 5358111 | NCBI WGS metagenome assembly VFSW01 (sample SAMN11554181, study PRJNA540505) | mine drainage metagenome | isolation source: sediment from site ElyBrook_90M | place: USA: Ely Copper Mine, Vershire, VT | collected 2017 | reverse complement strand
GTATCCGGCTTTCGAAGAAATGGGTCAGTTACGCCGCTTCTGTGTATCGGACGAAGAAAGGAGGGTACCGTAATGGGTAACAGCCTGGATGTAGACAGAGTAGGAGTCAGGCGACTTCAATATGCAGTTTATTTGGCTCTTATTCTTTTATCTTCCCCGGTTTCTGCGAGCGTTCGGCATAAGGGGAATAAATCTCATTCAACTGCGGGAACAACTCCGAATTCGTTGACCACCACATTGATCGACGCGAACAATCTCACGAGCTGGATTACTGACGACTATTTGGCATGGCCTCCGATGATAAACGGTTCATTCAACGGTAGTTTTCCAAAGGGCGTCGATGCAGGGATTGTTTTCCAGGACGGGATTGTCTTTGGGGGCTTGGTCCACGATAGTTCATCACCTTCGCTCAGAATCGGAGGTTCAGCCTATGCGAGCGGGATGGAACCTGGAAGCATTCTGGTAGACTCCACCGGCAAAGTCATCGGGGCCGACAATGTAGATAGAGTGTGGAGGGTGCGGCCTGATTATAGAACTGCAAATTTGACCGACGATGCAGCAGCATTCTTTCAAGAGCCCTATTCAGAAGTCACGAGTGAGCAGATTGATAGCCTCAGATCGTGGTACGCCAGGGACTGGGATGGATGGCCCGCCTCGAAGGGAGCCCCTTACGTGGATGTCAACGGAGATGGGCGTTATGAACCGAACGTCGATATACCGGGAGTAGAAAACGCCGCACAGACTGTTTGGGCCGTAGCCAATGATCTTGGTTTCAATTCAACTGCTGTTCTTGGTTCTCCGTCCATCGGCATCGAGGAACAGGTGACTGAATGGGTATGGAAGCAGGATGGGTATCCCGAACTTGACAATATGATATATAAACAGGTAAAACTAATTTACAAAGGGACGCCTGCGACCCCGCCCGATGCTTACATAGACAGCATGTACATAGCGCAGTGGTCTGACGTCAATGACGGGTACTACGGCGACGACTACGCGGGATGCGATACCGTCGAGAGCCTTGGATACGTTTACAACGGGGAGCCTAATGACCCTGTTTACTCTCCGCTGGGACTTGTTCCACCCGCCGGTGGATACGAGATGGTCGGTGGAACGGCATATTACACTGGAGACATGTCTGATTCGGCAATAATAGACCTGCATTGGCGGAGGGGATACAAATACCGGTACGCTGTCCCGATGACCCACTTCGTTGCCTTTTGGGATGGCAGCACGATCGTCGATCCCGATTGGGGAGCACCTGACGGAGCGGGGGAGATGTTCAACCTGTTCAGATTTGCGATGCCATATCCTGGTTACCCGAGCGACTATCCGATTCAGAACGCACTTCCGCCCCCCTATAACCAGACTGCAAATTATCTGCTTCCGGGGGATCCGACGACTCACTCGGGTTGGGTAGATGGCTACCTGGATTCCCCCGGCGCACGGCGGATACTTTGCATACACGGCCCTTTCGAGTTTGCACTCGGTGACACTGCAGAACTGGTAGTTGCGACAATCGCAGCCGACAGTTCAAATTACATCGGCAATGTCAGCGACCTAAAGTGGTACGGGCAGTGGGCGAAGTACGCTTTCGATAATCTCGCCGAGCCGTCGGGCATAACAGGTGTGAAGAGTAACGCTGCGTTACCCAAAACCTGGGCACTATACCAGAACTACCCGACCCCTTTCAACCCCTCGACAATCATCAGTTACCAATTACCATTAAAGAGTTTGAATGTATATGATGTTTTGGGAAGGGAAGTGATGACTTTGGTCAGTGAAAGGCAGAACGCGGGAAGTCATTCAGTCACTTTCAATGCAGCCAATCTCTCAAGCGGCGTGTATTTCTACAGGCTTCAGGCAGGAAACTACACGGCAACAAAGAAGCTCGTACTTATTAGGTAATTGGTTCCTCCGCTGAGTAGTGTTACATAAGTCCACCAGGCAAGGGCACTACAAATAGTCTTCGCCAGGTCGCACCCGGATTTTGCGATGAACCATATGAAGAGAAGGCGCAACGGTGAATCTCACAAACACCCGCACGATTTTCTGATCATCAGCTCGGTCTGTACGATTATTTTTCTTCCCGGATCTTCTTTGCCCTCAATCACCGCTATGAGGGCCTCTGCCGCGGCTTTCCCAATTTCATAGGCCGGCTGCTTTATTGTCGTCAGCGGGCTAACCACGAGTTCGGCTCTTACGTCATCCGACATTCCGACTATAGCTATGTCCTGCGGTATCCGCAGCCGATGTTCCTGGATCGCCTTCATTGCACCGAACGCGGCGGGGTCATTTACAGCAACGACAGCATCGGGCCTTTCATGCGCCGGGAGTTGAAGAAGCTTTTCCATCGCCAGATAGCCGCCTTTTTCATGAAATCCGGACTGGACTATCAGATCGCGCCTCACGGCCAGCCCGTGTCTGGAGAGCGCCCTCTGGTACCCTTTCATTCTTGCTTTTCCGATCGAAACCGTCCGAGGACCGCGGCGGTGCGAAATGGCTTTATAACCGTGTCCGAGGAGATGCTCGGTCACTATAGCGCAGCACTCCTCGTCATCGATGCTGACGCAAGTTGCACCTATGTTCTGAACGACCCGGTCGAAGAAGACAATCGGGACTCCCTGTGCGATGGTTTCCTTATAACCTGAATGATCGGTAACGGTCTGGGCGGTTGATATCAGAAGCCCATCGACTCGTTTCGACTGGAGGGTCATGATGGCATCTTTTTCACGGCTATCGTCCTCCGCCGAGTGCGTCAATATCAAGTGGTAACCTGCAGAATACGCCGCGTCTTCTATCCCGCGTATAACTTCGGGGAAGAAAGAGTGGCTGATCTCGGGGACAACCACACCGATTGTCTCTGTTCTCCTTAGGGCCAGACTGCGGGCGATATGATTCGGTGTGTAACCGTATTTTTTTGCTGCCGCCAAAACCCGGTCGCGCGTTTTCTTTAGAACGTTCGGCCGACCATTAAGTGCCCTCGAGACAGTCATCGCCGAAATCCCGAGCTTCGCGGCAATGACTTCGGCAGTGATTCGCCTTGAAGCTTTAGCTGAATTCCTGCTCTTGCTCATATCGTCCAGCTGCGGGGTTGTTGTCTGCGCCCTTCATCTTCTTGAAGTTAGCACCACGGTCGAGACAAATGCAATGAATGGTGAGAGTGTCATGGTTTTAGGATTATCTAACGGTTACTTCGCTCCCTGCCAGCGAAAGGAAATCGCTTTCCTGGAAGCTAATCCGAAGTCGCGAGCGCGCAGATAAAACAGAGCAGCGCCGGCTTCAAGACAGGGAAATGCGTTCAATGTGAAAAGAATTTTCGCAGCGAACAAATGGAAAAGAGATTCGAAGAGGGAAGGGGCGAAGGGCAGATTCCAGATGCCGAGTTGCAATCAAAAGTAGGTCCATGAGGTACAGGACACGGAGCTGCGACACTCGATCTTGCAGGATGGGCCCTGGATTTCTTGCACTTGCGGGGAACTTCCTGTTGCCTCTTGACATTCATATTTGATGTCGGTATATTTTTGCTGCGTTGTGTTAGCGCTAACATAACGCGAGCCTTAACCTAGGGAGAAGTAATTTGAAGCGTTGGTCCCAGCATTACCTCATAAGTCCGCTCCAGCTCGGCCGCGTTAGGAGCCGTCCCCTCTCGTCATCCCCCACTCTGTATTTGTGCATATTTTGCCGTAGAAAGCGACCGGCCTTCGCAGGAATTGCAACCTCGCCTGCTATATCCAAAATTATGTCGAATTCACTCTCCTGCCGATGTCTTCTAGAAATAGATCCCTCCGTGATAAGAATGAAGCGTTTTCACATTTCTCCTCAAATGTCGACGAAATATCAGAACAAGCAACTGAGAGCTGCTCTCTGTTTCATTAAGTGGAAACAAGGTCCGAAACAAATTCTTTGTGAATTCATAAATGACCTCTCGCGTGTTTAGTCGGTTACCGTTCCGTTACCGGTCGAGCTCAAGGGAAACCGTTTTTGATTACCGGCAATCGATAGCTCGCAAGAAGTTGACCTCGTGCAGGTCTGCACGTGCTGAGACAAATCACACAATCCCCGATGAAAGGATGGAGGTTGAAAACAAAATGTTAAGAAAGATCAACGCAACTGTCTTCGTCTCATTAGTGGTGATGTTCACATCTCAGCTGGCATGGAGTGCAGCCGGAAGTATTGAAGGAAAAGTAACGGATGCCAACAGCGGGGAAGCCCTTCCTGGGGTTACACTCCAACTTGTGGGGACTTCGATCGGCACAGCAACGGATTTAAGCGGCCATTACGTAATATCCAATGTCCCGGCGGGTTCATACAATTTGAAAGCTTCGTACGTCGGCTATAAAGGGACGACGGTTGAAATCCGGGTAAATGAAGGCGAACATCTTGCTATGAACATTAAGTTGGAGGCAGTCGGTGTTACCACGAAAGAAGTGATGGTAACGGCTCAGGCCAGCGGGCAAAATGCGGCCATCAATCAACAGCTGACCTCCAACAATGTTGTGAACGTAGTTTCATCGGCACGCATCCAGGCGCTTCCTGATGCAAATGCCGCTGAATCAGTGGGGCGGTTGCCGGGCATTTCGCTGATCAGGTCCGGAGGTGAAGCGACACAAGTCGTAATCCGCGGGCTTCAGCCTCAGTACAGCATGATAACCATAGATGGCGTCCCTATACCTCCCACGGACGCGAATGACAGGGGCACAAATTTAAGTATGATTTCGTCCAACATGCTCGAAGGCATAGAAGTCTTCAAGACGGTTACGCCTGATATGGATGCCGCGGTACTGGGGGGTACGGTGAACTTTGAGATCAGAGAAGCTAGGGCGACTCCTACAGGCGCGCCCTCGATATCGCTCCTCGCGCAGGGCGGGTACAACGGCCTCATGAGTACTTACAACGATTACAAATTTGTCGGAAGTATAGAAAAGAGATTTTTCGGCGATCGCTTTGGAGTCTTCGCGCAGGGAATTGCGCAAAAGCAGAACCTCACTTCGGATCAATTCGGTGCGACCTACTACATCCCGAATATCGCGAAGCCTGACCAGATAGCTCTCAGCAGCATGAATCTTTACTTTTACCCGCGAGAGGAACAACGATACGATGGAACACTTACAATCGATTACAAACTGCCGAACGGAAGGATAACCCTCGTCAATCTGCTCAGCCACGGAAACACGAATACTATATATCACAACGAGACTTACGATATTGGGGGAAACGGCAGCGGGATTACCGGTAACGATATATTGTACGGTACCCAGTATTCACCTAGCACGCTCAATGTCATTACGGATATTCTCAGCTTTCGGGATCGGATATTCTCACTCAAGGTGGATGCGAAACTCTCTCACTCATACTCCGAGAATATTTCGCCGAACAATTGGTGGATGCAATTTCAGCAAACGTCAGCGGGAACGGGCACCCTGCCTGCCACCGAGAACCCAATTCTTATTGCGATGGCAGCCCAAGCCCTGGTTGACACATCCAACCTCGTCTGGCAGAATATCAGCACCTGGGACAGTTTTAATAAGCAGAGAGACATCATAGGTTCAATTGACCTTGAGAGGGATTTCAATCTTTCAGATATGGTATCCGTCACATTAAAGGCCGGGGGGATGGACGGTTATACGAGCCGATATTACAATTATGATGACGGCACAGGTAATTTGAATGGGGGTTTTGCCGGGACATTCCGATCGGAAATCATTAAGCAATTTTCGTGGATGGCTCAACCGCCATACAACCTCAATCCAAACGGGTCGCAAAACATCCCTTACACCATGTTTTTCGTGCCGAACATGAATTTCGGAAAATATCTTGACGGCGATTATGCGATGAATTCAGCCACGAACGTCGGGTTGATATCTTCGATAATGGATCAAATAAAAATCCTCGGACGAAATATACAGCCCGGACAAACTGGCGGAGTAAATGCCTACTTGCCTGATGTATATGGAAGTCAATCGGCCGACTATTCCGGGAACGAGTACAGAAGCGCGGGGTACGCTATGGCAACTGTGCATATAGGTCCCCAGCTGACTGTGATTCCTGGGGTCCGTTATCAGGGCCTCAAGACCTCCTATACTGCTGCACAATTTCTGAACGCGGGCGCTCCCAATCCTTATCCGCTCCCGCTTGCTCACACCGACTCGACTAAGGTAGAATATCACGGCTATTGGCTGCCTGATGTGAGCGTGAAATACGATCCGTTTCTATGGCTCAGCATTCGGGCCGCTTACACCAATACTCTTGCGTACCCGGATTTCAACACGATCATACCGATAATGGATGTGAACTACGGCGGAAAGTCCGTCGTCTGGAACGACTATGCGTTAAAGCCGGCACAATCTCACAATTATGATTTGCAGGTGTCTTTCTATGACAACACCATCGGATTGCTGGCAGTCAGTCCATTTCTGAAGCGGATCGATAATTTGATTTTCAGCCAGTCGACTCATATCACCAATCCTTCACTGTACCCGGGGATCCCCGGCAATACGCAGGCCTTTGCGCTTACCACTTTCATCAATAACCCTTACTCAGTCGATCTCTGGGGGATTGAGACCGAGTGGCAAACCCATTTCTGGTACTTGCCCAACCCATTCAAAGGATTGGTGCTTAATGTGAATTACACTCACATATTCAGTAGCGCAACTTATCCATACACACTTACTCTTAGTGGGGGCTACCCGCCAACAACCACGTATATAGATACAACCTATGCCGATCGGCTCTTACAGCAGCCGAATGACATTGTTAATCTTTCAGTCGGATACGATTATGCGCGGTTCTCCGTGTTGGTTTCAATGATATATCAATCGAATGTCTACAGTAACAGTTCGAATTTCCACAATTCGCTCCGCTCTGACAAAGCAAAGTATGTGCGGTGGGATCTCGCGGTTAACCAGGGATTGCCGTGGACCGGCCTCGAGGCATTTCTTAACATCAACAATCTCAACAGCGCGAATGATATCTACTTAGTTAGGGGTTCTGGATTTCCCAATTCAGAATCTGATTACGGGATGACGGCTAATTTAGGCCTCAGATGGAGATTCCAATAATTATTCTAAACAAATCAGAAGGGAGAGACACATGAAAACAGCAGGTACACTTCTAGTGCTCTTGCTTACTGCGACGGCGCTCTCGATGGTGCCGTCTGCGGCGTTTGCGCAAGCAATGGCAGATAGCGTGTTCCTATACGCCAATCCTCCGGCTCCTGGCGGTCCTGTGCAGACGATTGACCAGCAGATCATGGCCGATACGCTCACGGGTGGAATACTCCCGCCCAACACGGTGTTCGTGTTACAACAGACGGGAACGGTTGACACTGTCTTTTTTATTGCAGCCCCTATACACATATCGGGAAATCTGACGATCGTCGGAAAGACGGATCCGGCAACAGGGCACCCGCCTGTCCTGGCACCATACACTGCCTCTGACAACACATCGCCGTGGACGTTCTTCTACCCGAACGGCCATGACACAGTGAGGATCGAGAACCTGTATTGTCTGGGTACTCGAACGGACGGATCCTCTGTCTCCGGGCAGGTTTTTTATTCTAACGGTGACAGCACCACATTCATCGCAAATCATTGCGTGTTTGAGAATTTTTCGTCCGGTGGTACACCTAACATTGCAGGTTTCTGGAATACTCAGCACGGTAACGTCGATATCACGAATTGCGAGTTCAGAAACAACCAGGACGATCAACCCCAAAATCCGGGCTTCACCTGGGTGGATCCCGGGACGTATCCATGTGATACTGCAAGATTCGTCAATAACACTTTCTTCATAATGGGAGGATCCGTCATAGGTTCTGCGGGATATGTTAAGTATTTGGACTTTGAGCACAACACGGTGTTCTTCACGACAAAGGGAGGAATCTTTGCCGTACCGCAGCTGACCAACGCGGTCATCAAGAACAATATATTCTACAGCGCGGTCTCAGCCGGTATGGATACCGCCCACGCGAATGCCGCCGACTGGGGAACAGATATCCTTCAGCTGGACACATTAAGCACTCTTAAGTCGTCCCCATTTAACATGACGGAGGCGGGAAGAAGTATCGTGGTTACGAACAATGCGTATTTCTGGCCGCAGGCCATCATAGACAACTGGACAAAACTTAACACTGCGGCTGACACAATGTACGGCAAAATTCTGCCTCCAACGTTTGTGACCCCGCATCCTGCGAGCATGCTTACCGACAACACTACCTGGCCGGGGATAAATATATCAAGCAATGATAGCACCGACCCTGGATTTAACGCGTCGCTGGTGCAGCAGGTGGCAGATAGCATGGCCAGATTTGTGGACACTTGTTGGAATGCCGGCGGCGGCTTAGGTACCCGGCCTTATGTATATGCATTTAGTGATCCACCGACTTGGGCCGGAGTGGCAAGCAACTGGGCAGCAATTCAAGGCTACCCGGTTCCGGAGAACCTGAGGTATTCTGCGTCACTAACGGGTGATGACGGAAAACCGTTGGGTGACCTCAATTGGTTCCCCGAATACCTTTCGGTGCGTCAGACTTCGAATGTGATACCCACAACGTTCAGCCTGAGCCAAAATTATCCGAATCCTTTCAATCCGTCCACTGACATCAAAGTCAGCCTGTCACACGGCGGTGAGATGAGCCTGACGATTTACAATGTGCTCGGGCAGGTTGTCCAGGTAGTTGATCAGGGTAGTAGACCTGCAGGCGAATACATGTATAATATCAACATGGATAAATTCGCAAGTGGTGTTTACTTCTACACCCTTCGTCAAGGGACGAATTCAATCACCAAGAAGATGCTTCTCCTTAAGTAATATGGATTCCGCCTGCAGGCTTTTAGAGGCTGCAGGCGGTTCCCTTCTGTCGCTCATGATTTCGAATTGCGGACAACAATTTACCGGAAGGTATTTCCCATCTCCGACGTTGTATCATGTTAGTCATGAAAAACAGCGGTGAGAAGATGATAATTGAGACGATTGAGTTCATATACTGACAAGGTGAAAATCGAATTAGAGCTTTCACAAAACTGGAGGCCGGATAAGGATGTGACTTCGGCATGATAGCAAAGTCGTTCTTATTGGCCTTGACACTGGTTCAATTGCTAGCTTCAAACGTATTTTCTGCCGGCCGGACAGTCCGTCAACATCTATTAATGGATTACAACTGGAGATTCATGGAATCCGATGCGAAGGGTGCAGAGAAGCCGACATTTGACGACAGCAAATGGGAAATGGTAAATATTCCGCATGATTGGAGCATCGAAGGCAAGTTTGACAGAGAGGCCGCTACCGGAGGAGCCGGTGGTTATCTTCCCACGGGAGTAGGGTGGTATCGCAATCATTTCATCCTGCCGGCTTTTCGGAAAGGAGACGACTGCTGGATCGAGTTCGAAGGCATATATATGAACAGCGATGTCTGGATCAACGGACATCATCTGGGCAATCATCCTTACGGTTACACGAGCTTCTATTACGATCTTACACCCTTTATCAAGCAAGGTGAAAATGTGATTGCCGTGAGGGTCGATAACTCACTCCAACCTAACAGCCGCTGGTACTCCGGGTCCGGAATTTATCGCAACGTATGGCTGAACATAGCGGGCCCGATTCACATCGCCCAGTGGGGCACGGAGGTTACGACTCCCGCCGTCGACTCGGCTTCCGCGACAGTCGTAGTTCGTACCGCAATTGACAACAGACTCGCCCGCGCCGGGAATGTCGTTCTGCGTTCATCGGTTGTAGATGGCTCCGGCGAGGTGGTGGCAACCGTCGAGACTCCTGTTTCAGTCGCGCCGTCGGGTAAAACGGAGACGATGCAGAAGTTAAAGGTGGCCTCCCCGTCGCTTTGGTCGATAGAGACGCCGTTTATGTACACGTTGAAATCGATATTGCTTGAAGGAACGCAGGTCATCGACAGTCTTCTTTCGCCATTTGGAATTCGTAAGATCGAATTCGATAAAGACAAAGGTTTTATTCTAGACGGCAGGCATGTGAAGATGCACGGAGTGTGTCTTCATCCGGATGCAGGCTGTCTTGGAGTTGCGGTCCCCGTGCAGGCATGGGTGAGGCGTTTGAAGCTCCTCAAAGCGATGGGCTGCAATGCGATCAGAACGGCCCACAACCCTCCGACACCGGAATTCCTCAGACTCTGCGATGAAATGGGCTTCCTCGTGATGGACGAAGCTTTCGATGAATGGGAAATTGCTAAGGGCCAGGTCAAATACGGATATCATGTCTATTTCAAGGATAACTGGAAATCCGACTTGCTCTCCATGATACGCCGCGACCGCAATCATCCGTCTGTAGTTATCTGGAGTGCCGGCAACGAAGTCCCGGAACAGGGTACGGATTCCGGGATAGTCGTACTGAAGGATTTGATAGATACATTCCATAAGAAAGATCCCACAAGGCTGGTGACTGTCGCAAACGATCATATTGCCGATCCCACTTACCCCGCCAAGCTGGCGTTTCTTGATGCGGAAGATATAGTGGGGTACAATTACGTCGATCGGTGGGGAAGGCGAAGGGAGCTATATTACAGCGTCGACAGGCAGGACCACCCCGATTGGAAAATGATCGGCACTGAGAGCGTATCTATCCCGAGCATTAGAGGGAATTATGCCATGCCGTGGGATACCAGCTCTAATCCCTATGCCAACTTCTTCAACTACGGGACAAATATGGTAGAGGCCGAGCAGCTGTGGGAGTTTGAATCTCTCCACGATTATGTGATGGGTGACTTCATGTGTACAGGCATCGATTATCTCGGCGAAGCCAGGTGGCCGGCGAAGAGCTCGAGCTCCGGCGTAATAGACCTCTGTGGTTTTCCAAAAGACAGCTATTATTTCTACCAAAGCCAATGGACCGACAAGCCGGTGTTGCACCTCCTTCCGCACTGGAACTGGGCAGGACATGAAGGTCAGGTAATTCCGGTCATTGCATATACAAACTGCGATAGTGTTGAACTCTTTCTGAACGGAAAGTCCTTCGGAGTTAAGTCTTACGTGTTTCCTCAGCAAGGTCATGCGGGAGCATGGTACAAATATGCGCGTCCGTTCGTTTTTCCAACAACCTCGGACCTCCACCTTTCGTGGGATGTTCCATATGAACCAGGTACCCTGAAAGCAGTCGGCCGGTGGCACGGTAATATCGTTACTCAGGAAATACACACCACATCCGGGCCTTATGCCATCAGGCTGTCGGCGGATCGAACTAAGATTAACGCCGATGGCGAAGACATAGCCGATATTGAAGTCGAGGTAGTCGACAGACATGGCTGGTTAGTTCCGACAGCCGACAATATTATCGACTTTCACGTTGAAGGTGAAGGCGAGCTGGCAGGCACCGATAATGGCAACCCCATGGACACAACAAATATGAAAAGTCCGGACCGAAAGACCTTCAACGGGCTCGCGCTTGCCGAAATCCGATCGACGCGTAAGGCCGGAACAATTCGTCTGGCTGCAGATTCAAAAGGACTGAAGGGTGCTGTCATCGAAATTTTCTCTGGCAAACCGATGAATGCTCCTATGACAGTCGAAAGCTCGAAGCGTTAACAATCCAGTTTTAGTGAAGATGAAGGCGAGAATATGAATAATAATCTGATAAGTAAGCGAACAGTTTCGGAGGAAGTCAGGACCCGGGTTCGAGAGCTTCTGTTACCTTGGATGAATTTGTATTGGTTATTACTGCCGCTCTGTTTTATAGTCTTTCGACCTCCGAATAT
>VFSW01012733.1_pt1 | contig 11723 bp, 9 predicted proteins | sample 5358111 | NCBI WGS metagenome assembly VFSW01 (sample SAMN11554181, study PRJNA540505) | mine drainage metagenome | isolation source: sediment from site ElyBrook_90M | place: USA: Ely Copper Mine, Vershire, VT | collected 2017 | reverse complement strand
CAACAAATTGCGCGCACGGTTTTCCGGCCGTGTGTGTGTCGATGGGGTTGGAGCACCGGCCAAAGGGAATCGCTGCTGACGCTGATGGCGAGTTGATCGCCGGTGTGATCTACGATCCGCTGCGCGACGAAATGTTTCTCGCGGAAAAGGGTCTCGGCGCTTTCCTCAATGACAAGCAGATGCGTGTCTCCAAGACGCCGGTACTGCAGGAAGCGCTGGTCGCTACCGGCTTTCCCAGCCAGAAGCGCCATCGCAATCCCAACGCGCATTTTTATCATCAGATCACGCTGCGCTCGCATGGATTGCGGCGCGCAGGCTCGGCAGCACTCGACCTTGCCTACGTTGCGTGCGGACGCCTCGATGCATTCTGGGAGTTCAACCTGAACCCGTGGGACACAGCTGCGGGCGTGCTGCTGGTGCGTGAGGCGGGCGGTACGCAGACCTGCATTGATGGCAGTACATTCTGTCTGGATAGCCACGAGGTGTTGGCCACTAACGCAAAGATTCAGCAGGAATTGATGACCATCTTTGCGGACATGTTTGCCGGTCGCAACCTTGACCCCATTCCCACGCCGATGGAGTTTGCCGCCCTGCGAGCCGCGCGTCACAAGGCCTAAGAAACTGGAAGAATGTTCCGGTGTCCTGCTACAATCAATGCATTCCGCTACTTGAGCGCAAGGGAGAAACAGACCGTCTTATGGCATACGTAATCGCAGAACCCTGCATTGGCACCAAGGACGCAGCTTGCGTCGCTGCGTGCCCGGTGGATTGTATCCACCCAAAGAAAGATGAAGACGGCTTTGCTGCCGCCGAGCAGTTGTTTATTGATCCGGTCGAGTGTATCGACTGCGGCGCCTGCGTTCCGGTCTGCCCGGTTTCGGCCATCTTTGCCGCTGACGATCTGCCAGAGAAGTGGCAGCACTTTACGCAGAAGAATGCCGATCACTTCGGACGCTAGGTTATTCCGTACTTTTAGAATTCAACGCGCAGCTTCCGGGCTGCGCGTTTTCATTTCAGTGATCCAGTCCCAGCATGATCCTGCATCAATCAGACGCGATTGTTCTGCGCACTTGGCCTTTTCAGGAGGCCGACCTGTTGGTGTCTTTGTTTACGCGCGACCTGGGCCGGGTGCGCGGCGTGGCAAAATCTGCGCTGCGCTCGCGCCGCCGCTTTGGCGGAACGCTGGAGCCGATGACAACTGTGCGCGCCACCTACGCAGAAAAGCCACGGCAGGAGCTGGTCCGCATCGATCAGTTTGAGCTAGTCAGCTCGCCGCTGGCGCAGCCCGTGGATTATTTGCGCGCTACCACGCTGGCCTTTTATGCGGAGGTGCTGGACAACGTGCTGCCCGATCACGATCCACAGGACGCAATTTTTCGTCTGACCCTAGTTGTTGTTGACCAAACACGCACCGAAGCCTGCTGGCTGCCGCTGACGTATTTCACGCTCTGGATGACAAGGCTGCTTGGCTGGCTGCCGAATCTTGAGCGCTGCACGGTATGTGAAACGCCGCTCAACGGCACCGCTTATTTCCATGTGATGAGTGACGGTCTATGCTGTGCCGATCATCGCCCGCCCAATAGCAGCCTGCTGGCGCGTGAATCTCTGGCGCTGGCGCAGAGTATGGAGCGCGCGCCGCTGGCCGCGTTTAACGATGCCCCGTGGCCCCGGCAACGCACGCAGGATTTGCGCCGCTTCACCATGCGCACACTGGAACGCCATCTGGAGCGCCGACTGCACACGGCAGCGGCTCTTGCACAACTGGGCGGCTAGCTTGCAGGCAGAAAATATTTTTTGCCCTTCAATCCCATCGCGTTCAACCGCTACAATCACAAGGATGGTCGGATGTGCTTCCATCGGCCAACGGTAAGGGGAAACACTGCGGTGACGACAGCGACACGAGACGCGGCGACAAAGCCTGCGTTGACCTTTCAGGAACTACTTTTTGAACTGCAACGCTTCTGGGCCGCTCGCGGCTGCATTCTGCAGCAACCGTATGACGTGGAAGTGGGCGCGGGCACCATGTCGCCGGAGACATTTCTGCGCGTGCTGGGGCCAAAGCCATACAGCGTGGCTTACGCGCAGCCCTCGCGGCGTCCTGCGGACGGACGTTATGGCGAAAATCCAAATCGTCTCTTCAAACACACGCAGTTGCAGGTGATTCTGAAGCCGCCACCGGTGAATGTGCAGGAACTGTACCTGGAATCGCTGGCCGCGATTGGCATTGACTTGAAGCGGCACGACATTAAGTTTGAAGAGGACAACTGGGAATCGCCCACACTGGGCGCGTGGGGCATTGGCTGGCAGGTGATGCTGGACGGGCTGGAGATTACGCAGTTCACCTACTTCCAGCAGTGCGGCGGCATTGATCTTGACCCCATCACCGCAGAGATTACGTACGGACTTGAACGCATCGCTGCGTTTCTGCAGGACGTGGATTCGATCTACGACATTGTCTGGATGCGCGACGCGCAGACGGGACGAGTTGTGACGTATGGCGAGGTTCGACTTGCGGAAGAACTGCAATTCTCCGTCTATAACTTTGAGCATGCGGATGTCGAAAAGCTTTGGAAGCATCTGGATCTGTACGAGAGCGAGTGTCAGCAACTGCTGGACAACGCGCGCGCCTTGCCGGAAGAGAGCGATCTGACGACGCGCAATCGTGTTCCTGTGCTGGCTGCGTTTGATCTGTGCCTGAAGTGTTCGCATCTCTTTAATCTTCTCGATGCGCGCGGAGCGATCTCGGTGACAGAACGTGTCGGTGTCATCGCGCGGATTCGCACGCTGGCCGTGGGCGTTGCCAAGGCCTACACCGCGCAACAATCGGCGATTGCCGCTGCTGCGAGCCCGCGGTAGATTCACCCAACCTAAAATTTTCATTCTGGAAGCGACGGAATTTATGCCTGTATTTTTGTTGGAGATTGGTCTGGAAGAGATTCCCGCGCGCATGATTGCCGCGGCACAAAAAGAGCTGGCCGAGCGCGTGGAAAAAATGCTGACTCGCGAAAATCTGCTTTCATCGCCGTCCGTGCGCAGCTATTCCACGCCGCGCCGCCTGGCCGTGCTGGTGGAGGGAGTGCTGGCGCAGCAGCCTGACACACAGGAGGAACTCGTCGGCCCGTCGTTGAAGGTCGCCTATAAAGATGGCGCGCCGACTGGGGCAGCCGTGGCCTTTGCGAAAAAGGCTGGCGTGGAAGTCAGCGCACTCCAGACCATTACCAATGCCAAGGGCGAATACATTGGCGCAACGGTGGAACGCAAAGGCCGACCCGCTGCAGAGGTACTGGCGGAAATGTTGCCGCGCGAAATGACGGCGCTGTACTGGGGCAAGAGCATGTACTGGCGCGCAGGTAAGCCAGAGCGGTTCGTGCGTCCTCTGCGCTGGCTGCTGGCTTTGCTGGATGGGGAAGTGGTTCCGCTAGAGTTTGCTGGCATCAAGGCTGGAGGCGTGAGCTATGGTCACCGCGTGCTGCATGGAGAGTCTGCTGTCCAAATCCGCGCGCCGTCGGACTATGTAGCCAAGCTGGAAGCGGCCAAGGTTGTGGTGGATGTGGAAGTGCGCCGACAGAAAATTCGCAAGGCGCTTGACGCTGCAACGCGGGCTGTTCCCGGTGCGCGGTGGCGCGAAAATGAAGAACTGGTCGATGCGGTGACGCATCTGACAGAGTGGCCGACGGTACTCCTGGGCAACTTTGAGAAAGAGCATCTGGCATTGCCCGAAGAGATTCTTGAAACAGTCATGCACGACCACCAGAAACAATTTGTCGTGGAAGACGCGGATCACAAATTGCTGCCGTATTTTCTCGCCGTGCTGAATACTGAGGTTGATGCAGCAGGTGCTGCCATCATCCGCCACGGCAATGAGCGCGTTTTACGTGCGCGCTTCAATGATGCTCGCTTCTTCTGGGACGTAGATCAGAAGATTCCGCTGGTGAATCGTGTTGAGATGCTCAAGAACGTCACCTTTCATAAGGATTTAGGAAGCTACTGGGACAAGACGGAGCGGATTCGCAGCGTGGCCAGAAATTTAATTACGAGTGCGACACTGCCACTGTTTGCCGAACAAATTAAGCTGGATACGTTTCGTGATGGCGTCGATCAAGCTGCGCTTTTATCAAAGACAGACCTGACGACCGATATGGTCAAGGAGTTTACAGAACTGCAAGGTGTCGTTGGTGGGCTGTATGCCCGGGCACAAAAGTTGCCGGATGGTGTAGCTCGTGCCATTGCGGATCAATACAAGCCTGCATCCTCCGAAGATTCCATTCCGCGCACGCCTGCAGGTTGCATCCTTGCCCTTGCCGACAAAATCAGCACCATTGTCGATATGTTTGCGAAGGGCCTGCAACCCACGGGATCAAAGGATCCGTTTGCATTGCGGCGAGCAGGCAATGGCGTTGTGAAAATTCTGGCAGAGAGCGGCCTTCCGTTCAAAGTGAAGGATGTTCTGCTTGCCACAAATCTTTCTTCCGGCGCAAACGAAACAGCCGTCACGCAATTTGTTGCGGAGCGCATCGCATTTTACCTGCAAGAAGTTCGCGGATTCTCACAGCAAGGCGTGGTCGCCGTCATGGCATCAGGGTGTGACATGCTTCCCGATGCCATCGCGCGCGCCGAGGCAGTGGATGAGGTGCGTTCACTGCCAGATTTTGTTGCAATCAGCGCTGCGTTTAAGCGGATGAAAAACATATTGAAGCAGAACAGCGAAGAGATTCCGCGCAAGGATGTGAACGAAAGTCTGTTGATCGACCCGGCAGAGGTGCAGCTTTGGAAAAAGGCGCGCGCGCTTGCGGCGGAAGTGGAGGAGATGCGCAAGACACATCGTTATCAGGAAGCGCTGGAGGCTATTGCAACGCTGCGCCCGGATGTCGATGCATTCTTCAATCAGGTGATGGTCATGGCCCCCGAGCCGGAGCTGCGCGAAAATCGGTTGAAGCTGGTTGCAGCCGTGCTGATGAATTTCACTCAGATTGCTGACTTCTCTGAACTCGCTTCAGCGTAAAAAACAGAGTCATTCTGAGCGGAGTCCGTTGTGCGGACGAAGCGAAGAATCCAGAGAATACTGGCTGGTTCTGCCATGCGCGTACCTGTCTGGATTCTTCGTCGCTTCGCTCCTCAGAATGACACATTTCTGTGGCGATGGAATGCGACGAAGATGCGATCCGCGCAGAATGATGCATAGGAGCGGCCATACTTCGGTATGGCTCGCTTCAGTTTAATTTCTGTAAGCGGCTGATCAGTTTGTTGGCGACGTTCTCTTCGCTCTCCGTCCACAGCAGGCGAGTTTCCGCGCCGCAGTTGGTCTCGACAGCCTTGGTAAATGCGACGAGTTGCGCCACATTCTGCTGCAGAAATTTCTGTCCGTCGTCGTCGAGCTGAATGTCTTCGCACAGAAATGGAGTGTCAAGGCCCAGGTCTATGCGGATGTGCCCGTTCTGCTGGTAGCTGCTTGCATCAAACTCCGGCCCAAAGCCTACGATCCGAATGGGCTGCGTCTCCTCTTTCCAGATTGGATCGAGAATCCCATCTGTCTCCGGCATCCACAGTTTCCAGTGCAGTTCAAATTCATAGGCATAGTCTTCGTGGAAGATTTCTGTCGCCTCAGCAATGGCCTCTTCCGGAGTGGTCGCGCCCGTCTCCTCATTGCCGTAAACGCGCTGAAAGGTTGGTGCCTCCTGCCAATCCAATGGATAGACGGTGGCTGCATGAACCTGCGACGCTGGCAGTTGGGCCATGACCTGCGCCAGCTTTTCAGGAAGCTGAGTGAAACGGAAGTTGGGAAACCAGAGACTGAAATATAACGGATCGGCCATATTGAAATTGTAAGGGAGCGACGGGAAAAGAGCGCTTGCGTATTCCTGCCGACGCTGTGCCGCGAAGGATGAGAAAATCAGTACATCTATGCGCTGGACAATTGAGCGGCTCCGCATTTCGCTGGTGGTTTTAGCCATAGGTTTGGTGCTGGTGCTTGTCGCAGCCTTTTTTTATTCGCGATGGAAGATTCACCGCATCGCGCGCGACATACCTGCGCGACTGGGCATTCAGATCGAACAATCGACGGAAGGGTTCACCTACTCCAAAACCGAGCAGGGGAGAACCGTCTTCACACTGCACGCGGCACGGGCGATTCAATACCGCGCCGGAGGACACGCGATCCTGCACGATGTTCGCATTCAGGTCTTCAATCAAAAGGACGGGCTGGCCGACACGATCACCGGCAGCCAGTTTGAATATGATCCGCACGCCGGGCTGGTTCGCTCTGTCGACGAGGCGCGGATTGATCTTCATATGCCGACAGATGCTTCCAGCCTGGCCTCATCGCTAAAGAAACCGTGGACGCTGCATGAGCAATCGAACAGGATGGTTCACGTCATCACGCATGGATTGCTGTTTTCTCAAAAAACAGCGACGGCTACCACCGATGGATTGCTGGAGTTTGATCTGCCGCAGGGAAGCGGTCAGGCCGTCGGCGCGATCTACGACGCCCATCAGGGTCAATTACTGCTGAAAAGTGATGTGGTGATTCACGCACACACGCAAAATGGCGCCGCGACGGTTCGCGCACAACAAGCACTGTATACGCAACTGGGCAGCAGTCTACGGATGGAGAATGCGGTCTACTCCACGGCAGCTAAAAGTGCGTCTGCCGACATTGTTACGATTCTTCTTCGCCCCGATGGCAGCGCGGAGAATTTGAACGCGCAAGGACACGTTCTGTATCGCACGACAACAGGCCAATTCGTCTCCGCACATGCGATGGTCGCGGCTCTTGACAATAAAAGCCGACCCCAGGCTGCGCATTTTTATGGCAAAGTACGATTCCAGGCGCAGCAGGCACAATTGCATACCGATGCGTCAGCCGGAGAGGGTCAATTTTTCTTTACGAACCAGGGACGACTGAAACAAGCTGTGCTCAACCAGAACGTAAAGTGTGTTCAAAGGACTCCTGCGGCAATGGAGCGGGATATCTCTGCAAAGCATCTGGTTCTGGATTTTCTTCCCGGCAGAGAGGGAAGATCGGAGCTGCAGCAGGCTGAGGCGACTGGAGATGCCGTCGTCCATCAAAAATTATTGGTGATGCCAGCCCCAGCCAACGGAGCGAAGCGTACGGACGGGAATGCTCCCGAGGACTCCACCATGAACGCGCAACAACTGATTGCAAAGTTTTCTCGTGGCAATCAACTGACGGAGTTGCAGGGAGCGGGCAGCACCCAGGTGCGCAGCGTTAGCGCCAATGGCGATGTGGATACGACCACGGGTGACACGCTGCTGGTTCTGTTTGGCCCAGCAGATCGCAAGGCAAAAAACAAGCCTCAAGTGCAGAAGAGTTTCTCCAGCGGTGGAGAGACGATTCGCTCTGCGGTTCAGCAAGGCCATGTCATACTTCGGCAGATCGCGAAAGGTACGGCAGGCCAGAACAAATTGCAGAAGGACAACTCTGCTGCATTCCACGGCAGCTCCTTGGCGACGGCAGCGATGGCTGCATATGACGGCGCAACGCAGGTGCTGACGTTGACCGGCAATCCATATTTTCAAAACGCACAACTGCAGATATCTGCGACGCAGATGCAGGTCAATCGCGCTACAGGAGCCGTGGTGTTGACGGGGGCTGTTCGCAGCACACTTGTACAAGTATCATCCGGGAAATCGACCGGGCGTGAAAGTTCAGCAACGCATATGATTGCAGACCAGGCGATATTGGATCGCTTAGATCAAACCGCAAACTTCACCGGCCATGCGCGGCTATGGCAAGGGGGAAGCGTGATTGAAGCGCCAGCCATCAAAATTCTGCAGCGTCAGCAGAGCTTGCAGGCAGCTGGATACGAAGAAAGCCCAGTTCGCTGCAGCTTTGTTTCTCCACAGCCGAACGACAGCGCGAGCAAGCCACCGGTCCCCGTCGAAGTGGTCAGCCAGCATCTGCAATATTCTGACGCAGAGCATAGAGCACATTTTTTTGCTGCGGTGCGGGTGCGCATGGAAAACAGCCAGTTGCAGGCAGGAAGCGCGGATATCTACTTCCAGTCCTCTGCGCCCGCCGCTTCAAGCGATGAACCATCGAAGGGACAAGGGAGCATAAAGATTCCCTCTGGCATGGATCGGATGGCGGTAGCTCGAATGGTGATTGAGGATCACGTGAAATTGATTCAGCCAGGACGCACCGGCACGGGCGCAAAGATCGTCTACACTGCGAGTGACGGAAGATTTGTGATGACGGGCGCCGAAGATGCTCCACCCAGACTTGTGGATGCGGTGAAAGGTTCGTTGACAGGACACTCGTTGATTTTTTATTCGCAGCAGAATGAAATTCAAATCAACGGCGGGGCCGGAGTAACGACGACGGAAACGCGGGTTGAGAAGTAAATGCAGACCTTATCGACGGATCAGTTAGCGAAAACGTATCGCGGGCGGCAAGTGGTTCGCGGAGTCAGCCTGGAGATTCATCAGGGTGAGGTGGTTGGCCTGCTCGGCCCCAACGGCGCAGGAAAGACCACTACGTTTTATATGATTGTGGGTTTAGTTCGGCCAGATGCTGGCCGTGTGATGATCGATGATGCGGATATCAGCCGCCTGCCGATGTATCTACGTGCGCGCAATTTTGGTATTAGCTACCTGCCGCAGGAGCCGTCTGTTTTTCGCAAGCTGACAGTGGAAGAAAATATTCTAGCTGTGCTTGAAGCCCAGCCCGGCGGGTGGGAGCAGCGGCGCACCCGGATGGAAAAGCTGGTTGAGCAGTTGAATCTGGGACACGTCCGTAAGACCCACGGCTATGCGCTTTCCGGTGGTGAGCGTCGCCGCGTGGAGATTGCCCGCTGTCTGTGCATCGATCCGCGCTTCATTCTGCTGGACGAACCGTTCTCCGGCATTGATCCCATTGCCGTCCATGACCTGCAGCAAATTATTTTTGATCTAAAAGCCAGCGGCTATGGTGTTTTAATTACTGACCATAATGTTCGAGAGACGCTTTCAGTTACGGACAGAGCCTACATCATCAATCAAGGTAAAATCTTCCGCACGGGTTCGCCGGAAGAACTGGGCAGCGATCCCGAGGTAAAGCGCGTTTACCTTGGCGAAAGTTTCACCTTGGGCTAGGATGTTGGCCTGGATTCCATGTACCGCAAAACGTGGAGTGACCCACAACAGTTGCATGTAAACTAGACAAACTCTAACCTCGATACGCAGGATCAATCGGTATGGCTCTCCTTCAACCCCGGCTCAACCTTCGAGTGTCCCAGCGTCAGGTGCTTACGCCTGGCCTTGTCCAGATGGTGAGTGTGCTGGCGTTGAATAAGCTGGAACTGAAGGAGATGATCAACGCGGAGATGATCGAGAATCCTGTACTTGAGGAACTCGACGAGAGCCCTCCAATTGCCGATGAGGTTCGCGGTACGGAGGATGGCGATATCGCCGTCAGTGAAGTTCCCAAGGCGGAACGCGATCCGTTTGAAGAGATTGATTTTGGTTCTTACTTTCAGGATTACCTTGACCCGGGCTACCGCACACCCGATAGCAGCGAGATTAACGAGCGGCCATCGTTTGAAAATTTTCTTTCCAAGCCGAGCACGCTAACAGATCACCTCTCCTGGCAATTGGGCTCGTTAAGCCTCGCCCCGGAGATTTACGATGCAGCCGAACTGATCATCGGCAATTTGAATGAAGACGGATATTTAACCGCCAGCGAAGAGGAGTTACTGGCGGCGCTTTCTGCAAAGGATGATCCGCGCGCGTTCCGGCCTGCTTCTGCAGCCACCCAGACTCCGCCGCTCTGGGTAGCGGCTCTTTTGGATGAGACGGATGCCGATACTGCAGACGATACATTGAATGACAGCACCGTGGCTGCGAATGAAATGACGGAAGCGATTCCTGCTATCGCCGCCGCTGCCGCCTCTGTTGAATATCCAGCAGCGATGCGCGCATCTTTACAGGAAGCCTTGCGCATTGTTCGTGGCTTTGCCCCGGCAGGACTAGCGGCGCGCGATCTGCGTGAGTGTTTGCTGATTCAGTTGGACGCTCGCAGTCACGAGGCGGCGTTGCTCAACGCTGCGCACGAGAAAAATACTGACGATGCGGCTGTCGCAACAAAAAAAGCAGCGGAGGCTGTGGCACTTCCTGATGCTGCCGAAGTGGATGCGCTCGCGCGGCAGATTATCTCCGACTTTTTGCCGCATCTGCAAAAGCGCGACTTGCGGGAGCTAGCAAAGCTGACAGGAAGTCCAGCGCCAAGAGTTCAGCTTGCCATTGATTTGATTCGCAGCCTGGAGCCCCGACCCGGACGTCGTTACAATCGCGAAGATGTTCGCCTCATCGAACCAGATGTAGCGTTTGTGAAACGCGACGATGAATATGTTGTCTTGATGAACGAAGAGGACATGCCGACGTTGCGCCTCAACCACGGCTATCGGCGCATGTTGACCAAGGAGAATCCAGACCGCGATGTGCGTGATTATGTAAAGGAGCGCTATCGCTCGGCCATCCAGTTGATGCGCAATATCGAACAGCGCAAGCATACGATTCTGCGCACCTGCGAAATTATTGTTCGACGCCAGCAGGATTTTATGGAGCACGGCGTCGAAGCCTTGAAGCCGATGATGATTAAGGAACTGGCCGAGGAGATTGGCGTGCATCCTTCCACGGTGAGCCGCGCGGTCTCCAATAAATATGTGCACACGCCCCAGGGAGTCTTTGAGTTGCGATTTTTCTTTACCGAAGGGGTCAACGGGCCGGAGGGAGCTGGAACTCCGCTCTTGCTACTCAAGCGAAAAGTGAAGAAGATGATTGATGAGGAGGATGCCAAAAAGCCGTTGACAGATGACGCGATTACAGCGGTGTTGCGTTCGCAGGGCATCAATGTAACTCGCAGGACGGTAGCAAAGTATCGCGAAGATCTGGGCATTCCCAGCACGCATCAGCGTCGTACCCGCACATAGCTGCACGATGTGCGCTTCGAAGGTATCATCTACGGTGCCATCAGGTGGACCAAGCTAGCAACCGACAGAGAGGAACCAAAGATGCAGGCAGAGTTTACCGGACGGAAGCAGAAGATCACCAAAGCGTTGCGCGAATTAGCCGAAGAAGGGCTGGATCGCATTGAGAAGATCGTTGGTCGCACAGCCAGCGCACATGTAACATTCTCGACGGAAAAATATCGGCACACGGTGGAAGTGGCGATTGCCACTCGTCAGCAGAAATTTATCGGAATTGCTGAATCCACGGAAGAAGCCACAGCACTGCGCGAGGCGCTGGAAAAGGCAGAGAAGCAGGCGATTCGATTAAAGAAGAAAAAAATTCAGGCGCATCGTCAAAGCAAGGAAATGACAAATTCCAAAGCCGCCACAGCTACCCGCAAGGGTAAAAATCAACTGAGTCTTGCAGCAGCAGAAACAGAAGACGCGGTTGAACTGCACATTGTTCCGTCAACGGACTCCATCGCAAAACGTCCAATGGCGCTGCACGAAGCCGTCAAGGAAGCGGAGTATCGTGACCGCGATGTCTTTGTTTTTCGCGATCATGATGGGGATGTGAAGGTACTGCATCGGACGCGCGAAGGCGTGATTCGGCTCATTGAAATCCCATAGTAGGATTCCATCTGCAGCCCGTACAAAAGCCTGCAAAGCATCGGGAAAACGACGGCATGGCATCAACCCCAAACCACGGCAGCCAAAGTGGCCCCAAACAAGGGAGCAAATCCAAAGCGACAGCCCGCGCCAAGCCGTCGTCGCTACAGG
>VFSW01012732.1_pt1 | contig 11724 bp, 7 predicted proteins | sample 5358111 | NCBI WGS metagenome assembly VFSW01 (sample SAMN11554181, study PRJNA540505) | mine drainage metagenome | isolation source: sediment from site ElyBrook_90M | place: USA: Ely Copper Mine, Vershire, VT | collected 2017 | reverse complement strand
CCGCCTGCACCATCTGCTCCACAATCCTGGGAGAGAACTCGCCGCTCTGTCCGGGCATTCCCTCGGTGTGGGCGAGGGCGTGCATCAGTCCATCGCTTTCGGTCTCCACTTCGTCGCGCCGCTCGCGGAAGGCTTGCGAAATCGCAAGGAGGATGCGCTGAAAGCTGGGCCGTCCGTACGCATCCTGGGGTGGAAAGTAGGTTCCGCCGAAGAACGGTTTGCCGTCCGGCGTGAGGAACACCGTGAGCGGCCAGCCACCTTGTCCGCTGATGGCCGCGACCGCCACCTGGTAACGCGCGTCCACATCGGGACGCTCGTCGCGATCCACCTTTACGGGGATGAAGTGAGCGTTCAGAAGAGCTGCGATTTCGGCGGATTCGTAGGACTCGCGGTCCATGACGTGGCACCAATGGCACCATACGGCGCCGATGTCGAGCAGGATTGGCTTGTCCTCCGCCTTGGCGCGCGCGAATGCCTGCGGACCCCACTCGTGCCACTGCGTGGGCTGGTTCATGGCGGACCGGAGGTAAGCGGAGGAGGCGTGGACGAGAGCGTTGGGCTGGTTCGTGCTCATGCCGACAAGTGTAACGCGAAGCAGAAAAGGTTTCGCGCACTCAGCGGCAAAAGAAAACGCCCGGATTCTCTCCGGGCATGTGAAGTTTTTGATGCGAGGGGCGCAAAACGGGGCAGTCAGCGCAGCAGAAACGTTCCGATCTGCACGTAGAGTTCGATTGCCCGCATCAGCTCTGCCTTGGAGATGAATTCGCGATCGGTGTGCGCCACCAGGATTGAGCCCGGCCCCAGCAGCACGGGCTGCCCCCAGGACGAGAGCTGTGGAATGTCCGTGGTGAACGACGCGGTCATGGTAGGGATGCCGGGAACGGTGAGGAAACGCATGTAGGGAAGGTCAAGAACAAACTGCACCTCTGCGAGTGAACCCACGGCGCAGACGATGGCTTCGCGGAGTTCCTGAGATGGGCCGACCAGACGATAGAGCAACTGTGCCTTGGCGAAGTCCGGGATGATGTTGGTGGCGCATCCGCCTTCGATGATGCCGATGTTGACCGTGCTGGGGCCGATCTCGGGATTATGCGGCAGCGGCATCGCGCGCAAGGCCTGGAGCGCGTCGAGTAGTTTGTCGATCGCGGACTCGCCCAGCTCCGGATAGGCCGAGTGCGCCATGCGCCCGCGCGCGACCACCTCGACGCGCAGCGCGCCTTTGGAGGCCAGCGCAATGCGGTTGTCGGTGGGCTCTCCATTGACCAGGAATCGCGCGCCGCGCGGATTCTTATTGGCGATGGCGGCGCCTAGCGAGTCGCGCTCTTCACCGACGACGAAGAGCAGGCCGACGGATTTGCCGCTGTAGCGGAGGCGCTCGCAGGCAGCAATCTGGGCCGCAATGATGCCCTTGGCGTCGCAGGCCCCGCGGCCATAGATGTTATCTGCGTCCTCGCTGGAGGGCAGGAACGGAGGAACCGTATCGATGTGCGTGGAGAAGACCAGCGCCGGATGAGAGGCATTGGCGGGTTTGGCAAAAAGATTGAAGCGCTGGCCCTCCACCGGCATGCGTTCGACATCGTAACCGAGCTCTTCCAGATAGCCGGCGAGAAAAGCGGCTGCGGCGGCTTCCTTGCCGGTGATTGATTCGATGTCTATGAGCCGACGGGTCAGCGCGACGGGATCCATGGCAACAGCATAGCAGGAGGAGTCGCGTGGAAAACAGAAACGCCACCCCGAAGGGTGGCGCTCTGCGTTTTTGGTTAAAATGCGTACGTTCTGCTGGTTATTTGCCTGCTGTAGCTCCCGCTGCTTCGGCTGCGTCGAACGTCTTGACGATGCGCATTTTGTAGAAGCTGCGCCATACGAAGGTGACCGACACGAGGAAGAAGCAAAGTGCCAGCCCGTGGGTGAGCAGTGGACTCCTCAGAGTCAGCGTCACACCCAACGGCACTGCGAGCAAACCGAAGAGGGTGGTGAACTTGATGACCGGATTCATGGCCACCGACGAGGTGTCCTTGAACGGGTCGCCCACCGTGTCGCCTACAACGCAGGCGTCGTGCAGCGGGGTACCCTTGGCTTTCAGTTCGGTTTCCACGATCTTCTTGGCGTTGTCCCACGCGCCGCCGGCATCGGCCATGAAGATGGCCTGGTACAAGCCGAAGATCGCGATGGAGAACAGGTAGCCGATGAAGAAGAACGGCTCGATGAAGGCGAAGGCAAGAGTGGCGAAGAAGACGGCGAGGAAGATGTTGAACATGCCCTTCTGCGCGTACTGGGTGCAGATTTCAACGACCTTCTTGGAGTCTTCCACGCTGGCTTTTTCTACGCCTTCCAGCTTGATGTTGTCCTTGATGAACTCCACTGCGCGGTAGGCGCCGGTGGAGACCGCCTGGGTTGCCGCACCGGTAAACCAGTAGATCATGGCGCCACCGGTGATCAGGCCGAGCACAAAGGGTGCGTACAGCAGGGACAATTTGTCAACGTCATGGGTGAGTCCGCCGGTGAGGCCCATGATGATCGAGAAGATCATCGTGGTAGCGCCCACGACAGCAGTGCCGATCAGCACCGGCTTGGCAGTCGCTTTGAAGGTGTTACCCGCGCCGTCGTTTTCTTCCAGAAGGTCCTTGGCGCGATCAAAGTTCACATCGATGCCGAAGTCCTTCTTGATCTCCGCCTTGACGTTGGGAACCTGCTCGATCAGCGAAAGCTCATAAACCGACTGTGCATTGTCGGTGACCGGACCGTAGGAATCGACCGCGATGGTCACCGGGCCCATGCCGAGGAAGCAGAAGGCCACCAGGCCGAAGGCAAAGACGGCCGGAACCAGCATCAGAGCGCCGAGTCCATGAAGGCTCACGAAGTATGCAACCGACATCAGAGCGACCATCGCCAGGCCCAGCCAGTAGGCGGAGAAATTGCCTGCCACGAAGCCGGCGAGAATGTTCAGAGAAGCGCCGCCCTCACGCGATGCGGTGACAACTTCCTGCACGTGGTCGCTGGAGGTGGAGGTGAAGACCTTGACCAGTTCCGGAATTACGGCTCCGGCCAGCGTGCCGCAACTGATGATCGAAGCCAGCTTCCACCACAGAGTGCTATCGCCGCCGAGGACGGGGATCATCAGGTAGCTGACGATGTAAGTCAACCCGATGGAAACCACAGAGGTCAGCCAGACCAGCGAGGTCAGCGGCGCCTCGAAGTCCATGTGGTCGCTGTTGCCATACTTGGCCTTGGCGAATGCATGGTTGAGGAAGTAGGAACCGGCGCTGGCGACCAGCATCATGACGCGCATGACGAAGATCCAGACCAGCAACTGCACCTGTACGACCGGGTCGTGTACGCCAAGCAGGATGAACGTGATCAGCGCGACGCCGGTGACGCCGTAGGTCTCAAATCCGTCAGCCGAAGGGCCAACCGAGTCGCCCGCGTTGTCGCCCGTGCAGTCGGCAATTACGCCGGGATTGCGCGCGTCGTCTTCCTTGATCTTGAATACGATCTTCATCAAGTCGGAGCCAATGTCGGCGATCTTGGTGAAGATGCCTCCGGCGATACGGAGCGCGGCCGCGCCCAGCGATTCACCAATGGCGAAGCCGATAAAGCACGGACCGGCGTAATCGCCAGGAATGAAGAGCAGAATGCAGAGCATGATCAGCAACTCGACGCTGATCAGCATCATGCCGATGCTCATGCCCGCCTTGAGCGGAATGTCATAGACCGGGAATGGCTTGCCGCGCAGGCCGGCAAAGGCGGTGCGGGAGTTGGCGAAGGTGTTGACGCGGATGCCGAACCAAGCCACGCCGTAGCTGCCGGCGATGCCCACCAGGCTGAAGCCGAGGATGATGGGAAGGGTGACGGAAACCGGTTTGCCCGGGACCGGAGCCAACCAGCCGAAGTAGGCCGCAATGATGACGGCAATGAATGACCACAGGATCAGGATGAACTTGCCCTGGGTTACCAGGTAGGTCTTGCAGGTCTCGTAAATCAGCTCCGAGATTTCGAGCATGGCACGATGAACCGGAAGATTCTTCAGGTGAGTGTAGATCGCCAGACCAAACAGCAACCCGAAGACGCAGAACAGAATGCCGATCAGCAGCAGTTTGTGGCCATCGATGGCGCCATTGAAAAAGCTGACGCTGCTCAGGTCGGGAAGCTTGAGTGCAGCTTCGCCGCCTGCGGGCTCGGCCAGTGCTGCGAGAGAGGTGAAAAGGGTAAGGGCCATCAGCGAAACACCACGACGGAGCAACGAGAGCTTGCTCATCCGGCCCAGATAATTAAGGCCCTGCAAAAGCCACACATTCATACGATTCTCCAAGACTAAACTCGTTACGGGTTACTACTACCCATTCAAAATAGCTGCGCACGAAAAACGACGCTGCGGCAGGGCCGCACACGTACGCTTCCGGGCGACAACTGAACCCGAAACGCGCTTCCACTTCAATGAATGTTGAGGCTTGGCCGCGTTGGGTGCTACAGGAGCCGCTTGCGAAGGCGCTCCATTCCCCGGCAGACAATAAATCCAGTCCTCTTCCAGGGGGCAAAACCTTATACCATGTTGGGAGATTTCAGATCAATGACGTTGCGCACGCAACCATGGTAAAAGTTGGGCGATTGGGTCTAAAGTACCGCCCTTAGTTAGGTCTAAAGTTCCGAGCCATTAGTCTAAAGTACCGTAGACCTTAACTGCAGAGATCATGCAGAATCCATTCGGAAACCGGTCGTAACTCATTGACGGAATTACCCAATGGAGCAGTTTTTACATTTGTGATTTTCCGCATAGATCGGGTTTGTCCTGTTGGAACTACGATGCCCAACTTGTAAGTTGTTGGATATCCGCATCAGCTCGGCTTTCACCCAAGACCGATGCAGAACAAAGGATGGCAGTCGGTGTGCCATTCGTTACTGGTGTGCATCCTGGAGGAATGGAACCATGAGGTCTAAAAGTTACGCAGCTATTGCCACACTAGTAATCATCGCGCTTGCATGCTGGCTTGCAAGTTGCGGAAGCAGTGGCTCGCAATCTTCGCAAATGGCGAAAGTAAACGTGTCATTGAGCGATCCACCGACTTGCGCCGTGCCCAGCGGCCCTTATGGTCATGTGTATGTCTCCATTTCGGATGTGCAGATCCACCAGAGCGCCACGGCACAGGCAACTGACAGTGGCTGGGTTGATTTGACGCCATCGCTCAAGTCTGCGCCGATGCAAGTTGATCTGCTGGCGCTGGGGGGGAATGGCTGTATTCTGGCGCAGCTTGGCTCAAATACGCAGATTCAGGCGGGAACCTACGAGCAGATCCGCCTATATCTTGCCCCGGACTCGGTGTCCATCTCCGGCAATCAATGCGGAAGTACGAACAACTGCGTGGTGTACAACGGTCAGACTACGGCGCTGGATCTGTCGAGTGAAACGCAAACCGGCATCAAAATTCCCTCCGGCCAGATCGCCGGTGGCAATTTCACGGTTGGAGCCGGCGAGGTGAAGGGACTCGTAATCGACTTCGACGCCTGCGCTTCTGTGGTCGTTCAAGGCAACAACAAATTCCGCCTCAAACCTGTGCTGCACGCAGGAGAAGTCGGCATAAGTTCAAATTCAGTTACCGGACAACTGGTCGACTCCAGCACCATGAGCCCCATCATCGGAGCAACGGGCATCGTCGCCCTGGAAACAAAGGACGCTAATGGTGTCGATCGCATGGTAATGCAGACGACACTGGACGCCAGCGGCAACTTCATATTCTGTCCGGTTCCAACCGGCACCTATGATGTCGTAGCGGTGCTTCAAGCGACTTCCGGGGCCACGACCGTCGCCTACGCTGCCACGGTGACCAGTGGCGTACAGCCCGGCAATGCGCTCGGAGAGATTACGATGCATGCGCAGGCTTCCCCGAATACGCAGCAAGGCTCAATCAACGGGTTAGTCTCAACCGCGGGAACTTCGGGCGCTATTTCTGAAGACATGGCCTTGTCGGCCCTGCAGCAGATGATGATCGGCGGGTCGAGCGTGCAGGTAACAATTCCACTGGCACAACAGCGATCCACGTTGTTGTCGGAGACCACGGTGAGCAACGCCTCTTGTCCGGCCAATACCGATTGCGTAACCTACGGGTTCACACTGCCGGCGGCTCTGCCATACCTGGGCGCTTTCTCTCCCACTGGAGCTAGCTATGCTCAAATCCCCGGCTCCAGCGTGAACTACACGGTGGATGCGTTGGCATTCCAGCCAGGCTCTGGTTCCACCGCGACCTGCTCGCCGAGCGAACAGATGACTTCGGTGCAGCAGGACGGAACTACACCGCTCGCATTGACGTCCGGTTCGACGATAACAGCGAAAACTATTCAATTCGCAGGCTGCCAGTAGCCACTTCGAACTTGGCACGGGGGGGAGTGTCGCCCACTCTCCCCTGCAACACCACGTATGTGCGGGGCCGCATTCGCTGAACCCACCCGGCGCCAGGCAAAGAGCGCAAGACAATAAAATTAAGAGGAATCTGCAGCCGGATTAAAGGATGGCTCTTCAGAATGGCTCTTTTCTAGCCGCTGACTTATAATCCGCCATCGTGAATCCTATACAGTTTTCGCACACTTGGCACGATCTGTTCCGGCTGAACAACTGGTACGAGGACATTTACGTTCTCGTGCATGACAAGCTTCCCAAGATCATTGCCACGGTTGTTATCGCCATCGTGCTGATCCGCATTCTGAATCTTGTCAGCGAGCGTTTGGCCCGCGTCAACCAGGCGAACCTGACCACGTCCAGCGTTCGAGTACAGCAGCTTCATACCATCTCGTCGATTATCCGCAGCTTTGGACTGACCGTGATCGTGTTTTTTTCGGTCGTCACCATCCTTTACGACCTCGGTATTCACGTGGAACCGCTGCTGGCCAGTGCCGGTATCGCTGGCCTTGCCGTGGGCTTTGGCGCGCAAACCCTGGTGCATGATGTTTTGAACGGATTCTTCATCCTGGTGGAGAACTGGTTCGACATCGGTGATGTGATTAAAATCGGTGCCTTTCAGGGCTCGGTGGAGATGCTGACCCTTCGCCGAACGGTCTTGCGGGACGCCGACGGCTCGGTACATACCATCCCGAACTCCACGATCACGGCGGTTACAAACACGACCCGGGACTGGACGATGGTGGCAATGCGCGTGGCCGTGGATTACAAGGAGAATAGCGACCGGATCATCGAGTTACTGCAGCAACTCGGCTCCGAAATGTACCACGACGAACGCTTTCGCGAGGTGATCGTCGCCGATCCGGTGGTTCCCGGCATCGACCATGTTGCGGGGAACGAGGTGGACTATCTGATGCTTGTAAAGACCCGCCCCGGTGAGCAATATGCGGTCAGTCGCGAGCTCCGTCGCCGCATCAAGGACTGCTTTGAACAGAACAAGATCCAGCCCGGAGGGCAGAACCGGTTCTTTGTCCTGGATTCGAGCACTCCGCCGCAGAAATAAGCCGGGCTATTACAGATACAGAAATAGCATCTTTCCGCACTGTCTGCTGCATCACAAGTGTTGAATGGCGTTCGCATGCTTTCCGCACTGATCAGCAGTATTCTCGCGATCGTGATCGTCACCGTCTGGTATTGGTGGTTTCTGCGCTTCAATCGGCGGCGCGCGTTGCGCGTCCTGCGCTGGCTGGAGGGAACGCTTGCCGCACATGGCCAGATCAGTGGCGTCGAATGGATCAGTCCGTCGCGGGTGCGCGCGCGGCTGCATTTGTCGGGGGGCGCCTTTCGTCAGCCCTCTCTCGATGTGCAACTGGCGCCGCGCCAGATGCCTCTGAAGTGGGCACTATGGGGCTGGCACCGACGGAAGGAAACGCTGACCTTTGAAGCCAATCTAACCAGCCCGCCGCGGTTCAGCGTGGAGATCGGCCGCACCCGCTGCACCGGGATTACCCGGCGAGGTATGCGCAATACCGGCGAGTGGCGCACCCATACCGTCGCCACCCTGTTCATCTCCAACCAACCTGAATGGGAGCCGGAGATTTCCGGACGCCTAGCCGACGTGGTATCGACCCGCGAGTTTGAGTTTATGGGAGTGGCCTTCCGGCCCCGCGCACCTCAATTTTCGGTGATGTTTTCGCTGCAGGAGGCGCTGAAGCATCCGAGCGGCGAACTGGCGATTTTCGATGGACTTCGCGAACTCGCCGAAGGCTCTTCTCCCTCAAGAATGTGATTGGCGTATTTCGCGCGCAAGAATGAGAATGGCCGCTGGCCCCCCGGGGGAAGGGCCTTGTCGCTATTGCAGCTGGGGCTACTTCAAGAAATCGGCGATAGCCTTTGCCTGCTCGGGAGTTGCGTTGAAGGGCTTCGCGTGAATGCCTTTCTTGCCGCCGCTGGCAAGTACATCAACCACGTCGGTCTTGCCCTTGATGACCGGGCCCGTCTTGCCTTCGCCCGCTGCGCCGTGGCAGCCAGCGCACTTCGCCTTATATAGAGCCGCACCATCTTCCGCCGCAAAGGCAGCCGTACCCATCATCATTGCGAGAGAAGCCAGAACAACCGTGAACAGTTTCATGGACATATCTCCTAGGTAACATATTAGTTGCGTCGGACATTGTGCCACCCCGTCGGCGAATTGCCAACTGAATGTCGTATCCGCGCTGTTTTAGATTCCCGAGATGACAAAGCCGATGCCCGAAGGCATCGGCTGGTCTTGCACGAACCTCAAAGCTATTTCAGGGTGGCAACGAAACCCGCGACAGCTTTCGCCTGATCCGCGGTCACGTTGAATGGCTTTGCGTGGGGACCCTTCTTGCCGCCATTGGCAAGCACATCAGAAACCTGGGCTTCGGTCTTGCCCTTGAGGGAGGGGCCCATCTTGCCTTCGCCTTCCTTACCGTGGCATCCTGCGCACTTCGCACCAAATAGAGCCGCGCCATCTTCCGCAAACGCAGCAGTGGACATCATCATCGCCAGAGCAGCCAGAACAATCGCAAAACGCTTCATGGAACAGGATCTCCTGTGAAATGAAATATGAGTTATAGGTGACTAAGTGTAACCGGAGCTATTCTATCCTTGAGAAGCGTCTCGTCCACAAAAAACGTCTCCACACTGACACTTTTTGTGTCGCGAAGCTACCGCGATTGCCTTTTAGCTTCAATATCTTGAGCGACGTTGCCAGATTCGCGGGCGCAGAGTACTCGCGTCTCCCGTTCCAGAGATGGTATTTCGATGCGGTTCCTGGATGCTGGCAGATTCCTGCAGGAATGACCTCCCGAACCGGTCTTTGCGTCTATCATGTGGTCTGTTTGTCACAGGCAAGAGGGGGGACTTCGACCCTGTCGCAGGAACCCTCCGGCATGTATGCTGGAGGGGAGAGATTCTATGTTTTACAGTTGCTTTCTGGAGTCCGTGGAGCGCTGGCCGACGGCGCCCGCAGTGGCGATTCAACGGCAGTCCGGAGCGTCTGCGCCGCAGTCGGCACTGTCCAGCCTCACTACCGCCGCCGATGGCCACACCGTCGAGAGTTTTACCTACCAGCAGCTTCGCCGCGTCTCCGACGGGGTGGGACAGTGGCTGGTTCGCTCGGGAATTGGCGCCGCTGGAGGCGCGCGCTGTGCCGTCCTCGCTTTCAACAGTCCGATTTGGGTTGCAACCTATCTTGGCATCATCGCCAGCGGCAATATCGCAGTCCCGCTGGACACGGCTTTCACCGCATTCCAGGTGGGAAAACTACTCGACGACAGTGGCGCGGCTCTGCTCTTTGTGGACGAACGCAGCCTTGCCGTCGCCAAGGAAGCCGTCGCGGGCCGTCGGGTTCAACTGGCGATGCTGGACACACCGCAGGAGGGCCTGCTGTTCGTGCCAGACATGGTGCTGGCGGCGCAGCCCGGCTTTGTTCCGGTTGCGTTGAAGCCAGACGATGTTTCGGCCATTATTTACACCTCCGGAACCACCAGCGACCCCAAGGGCGTGATGCTCACCGATGGCAATCTGACCGCCGAACTGGAGTGCATCCGCAAATTTATTCCCATCGGGCCGGGAGACGGTTTCCTTGGCGTGCTGCCGCTCTTCCATGTGCTGGCGCAGATGGTCAATATCTTCCTGCCGCTGGGCAATGGCGGCAAGGTCGTCTTTCTGGATTCGCTGAACACGCAGGAGTTGATGATTGCGTTGCGTGAGCGCGGTATCACCATCTTCTGCTGCGTTCCGCAGTTCTTCTACCTCATTCATGAGCGCATCTTCGGCGAGGTTGCCAAAAAAGGGCGGCTGGCGCAAAAGATCTTTGGGGTCATGCGCGACCTGAGCACGGCATCGCAGAAGCTGGGCTTCAATCTGGGCAAGGTGTTCTTCAAGAAGGTTCACGCACAACTCGGGCCGGAGATCCGCTATTTTGTCACTGGCGGCTCGCGCTTTGACGCCCAGATCGGGCGCGACATACACTCGCTCGGCTTTCCGATGCTGCAAGCCTATGGCCTGACCGAGACCACGAGCGGCTGCTTCTGCACGCCTCCGGATGACAACGTAATCGGCTCGATCGGCCGTCCGCTGCCGGGGTTGCAGGCCAAGCTGGTGAATACCAAGGTGGACGAAAACGGACAGCTGGTGGGTGAGATCGCCTTTGCCGGTCCCACCGTCATGAAGGGCTACTACAACCGCCCGGAGGCTACCGCTGAAGTTCTGAAGGACGGCTGGCTGTACACCGGCGATCTCGCCTATGTGGATGCCGCGGGCAACTACTTCATCACGGGACGCGCCAAGGATGTGATCGTTCTCAGCTCCGGCAAGAATATCTATCCCGAAGAGATCGAAGCCTACTACCTGCGCTCGCCCTGGATCAAGGAGCTATGCGTGCTGGGCCTGGAGAGCCGCAAGCCTGGCGAGCCGCTCAGCGAGCGCCTGCACGGCGTGATTGTGCCGAACTTTGAGGTGCTGCGCGAGCACCGGATCGTCAACATTCGCGAGGTCATTCGCTTCGACGTGGAGAGCATCTCCGCAACCCTGCCGGCCACCAAGCGAATGCTCTCCTATGACATCTGGCAGGACGACCTTCCGCGCACCACTACGCGCAAGCTGCGCCGTCAGCAGATCGAGAAGAAGCTGCGTGCGCTCCATGCCAGCGGCAAGGCTGAAGCGATTACTCCCACGGAGCGCAAATTCTCCGATGAGGACCGCATCTGGCTCGCCTCCCCCGAGGTGCAGAGCGCTCTGGCCGTGATCGCCGAAGCAGGCAAGGAGGATCAAAAAGAGATTCATCCGGACGACAACCTGGAACTCGATCTTGGACTGGACTCCATGGAGCGGGTCGAGTTGCTCACCGATCTGGCCCATCGTCTGGGAGCAGAGGTCGAGGACTCCGCCGCCAGCGAGGTTTATACCGTTCGCGAACTGGTGGATCTCGTTCGCCAGAACATGGGCACATCGGTGCGACAGGCACCCGGCTGGAAGACGGTTTTTGAAGCGGAGACCACCGATCCGCAGGTGCTCGCCATTACCCATGAGCGCCCGGTGGTGAGCTTCCTCTGGTGGCTTTTTGGCAAGTTCGTGCAGTGGGCTTCGCATATTCTGTTCAAGTTGCGCGTGGAAGGGATGGAGAATCTGCCCGACGCGCCCTATGTTCTATGTCCCAATCACTCCAGTTATCTGGATGCGCCGATTCTGACGGCTGCGCTGCCCTGGCGGGCATTTCACAAGGTCTTCTACGTGGGAACCAGCGAGATTTTCGGGGAAGGTTTGATGCGCAGATGCGCGCAGTTTCTTCGCCTCATTCCGGTCGATCC
>VFSW01012731.1_pt1 | contig 11724 bp, 12 predicted proteins | sample 5358111 | NCBI WGS metagenome assembly VFSW01 (sample SAMN11554181, study PRJNA540505) | mine drainage metagenome | isolation source: sediment from site ElyBrook_90M | place: USA: Ely Copper Mine, Vershire, VT | collected 2017 | reverse complement strand
GGGCGGGGGCTCCGGCCGCGCGGCGGGCGCCGCGGCGGGCCCGGACGGCGCCGCCGGCGCCATCGCGGGTGCCGGGGGGGGGAGCCGCGACAGGGGGGCGGTGGGAGAAGCCCCGCAGCCGAGGCTCGCGAAGAACAAGAGCACCAGCACGAGCGCTGTGGCGGGCCGCACGGGTCCGAGCATAGCGACGACTCCGTTGCGCGCTCGGCAGGCAAGGCCCTTTGCTGCCTACCCCCCGATCGCGCGCATCGATACCGCCGCGGCCGTCTCCTACGTGCACCCCTTCCATGTGCGCCCGTCGGGCTTGAGCGCCCACGCGTCGTCGATCGCCTGGACGAGCCCCGGCACGTCTCCCCGCTCGGCGAGGTCCATCGCCGCGACGCCCTCGTTCGTGGCAAGGCAAGGGCGGAGCGTGCCGTCGGAGGCAACGCGGAGGCGGTCGCAGCTGTCGCAGTACGTGTCGGTGGTTCCCGTGATGAAGCCGACGCGCTTGCTCTCGTCGGCCCGCGCCGTCACGTAGCGGGCCGGCCCGCGGTCCGCCTCGGGCGCGGCCGTTTCGTCCGACAAGAGATGGCGCAGGCGCGCCCGCATGACGTCGTATCCGACGAGCTTTTCGGGCGGCAGGTGGGCGCCCGCTCCGACGCGCATGACCTCGATGAACCTCGGGACGATCCCCCGCGCCCACGCCCAGAGCACGATGTCCTCGAGCTCGCCGTCGTTGTCGCCCCGGAGGACGACGGTGTTCGTCTTGAGCTCTTCGAAGCCCACCTCGCGCGCCGCCTCGAGCCCCGCGAGGACGCGCTCGAGCCGCCCGCCGCGCGTGATGCGCCAGAAACGCTCCGGGACCAGGGAATCGAGCGACACCGTGAGCCGCCGGAGGCCCGCCGCACGGAGCGCCTCGGCCTTGCCTTCGAGGAGAGTCGCGTTCGTCGTCAGCGCGAGGTCCTCCACGCCGAGCGATGCCACGAACTCGACGAGCTCGACGACGTGTTTTTTAATATTTTGGTCGCCCACCGTGATCTTCACGCGCCGCACGCCTGCCTGCACGAGCGCCCGGACCATCGACTTCCAGCTCTCGTCGTCGAGGCGCTTCTCGAGGTAGCCGTCGGTACGCGAAGGCCGGCAATAGACGCAGGCCATGTCGCAACGATCGGTCAACGAGAGGCGCACCGTGCGCGGCTGCGGCTGCGCGCGCGGCGCCGGCGGGGCAAGGATGGGCAGGGACCGGTGCGGCGCCGCGAGCATCGGTTTATCCTAGCAAGTACGCGGGGAACCGAAGCCGGTTTCGCCGCGTGACATCCCTGGCACTTCGCTCATGAAAGAACCCGTCCCGCCGTCGATGGAGCGCCTCGTCCTCTACTCGTTCGAAGAGACCGACGAGACGCTCGCGACCATGCCGCTCGCGGCGCGCCGCGTCCTCGACACCCTGGGGCGAAAGCTTTCGCTCGAGGGCTGGCTCTCGCTGGGCGTGGGGGATCGCTGGCGCATCGCGCGTGCCGGCGCCGCCGAGCAAGTGGACGAGGGCGTGCTGTCCCTCCTGGAAGCGGCCACGCCCGCTCCGGGCGTCCTTGCTTCCGCGGGCGAAGCCGACGCCGCCTCCCCGCCGGAGGGCCTTTCGGCCGCGCTCGGTCCGGCTCGACCCGTCACGGACGAGGCGTGGCGGAAGCTCCGCGCGCTCGACCGGTATGCCCTTCTCAAGTGGGCCTCGCGCCCCGACAAGCTCGCGCGGGCGTACGACGCGATCCTCGGCAAGGCCCCTCTCTCTCATCTCACGCCCGACGGCGAGGCCCACATGGTCGACGTGGGGAGCAAGCGCGAGACGTCGCGGCGAGCCGTGGCGATCGCGCGCGTTCGGACGACGGGCGCCGTCATCGACGCGGTGACCGCCGGGGAGGTGCCGAAGGGGGACGTGCTCTCCGTGGCTCGGATCGCAGGGATCCTGGCCGCGAAGAAGGCAGCGGAGCTTATCCCGCTTTGCCATCCGGTGCGGATCACGCGCGTGCAGGTCGAGCTCGAGCCCGACCGGGGTCGCCAGGAGCTGCGGGTGAAGGCGACGGTGGAGGCGTTCGACCGAACGGGCGTCGAGATGGAAGCAATGGTGGCGGCGAGCGTCGCGTCGCTGACCGTCTACGACATGATCAAGAGCGCCGACCGGTGGGCGACCATCGAGACGGTCGAGCTCGAGGCCAAGAGCGGCGGAAAGAGCGGGGACGTGACGCGACCCGCGGGGAGGGCCTCGCGTGAGTAGTCCGCTCGTCGCGCTTCGAGACGCGGCCCTGTCGGTCGAGGAGGTCGTCGACCACGTGCGTAACCGGGGGGCCGGAGCGGTGTGCGTGTTCGTCGGGGCGGTGAGAGACGAGAACGAGGGGCGGACGGTCACCCGGCTCGAGTACGAAGCGTACGCGCCGATGGCCGTCGCGGAGATGCGGCGCATCGCCGGCGAGCTGCTCGCCGCCCACCCGGGAGTGCGCCTGGCGATCGTCCACCGGGTCGGCTCGCTGAACGTGGGAGAGAACGCCGTCGTCTGCGCCGCGAGCGCTCCCCACCGCGGCGAGGCGTTCGCCGCGTGCCACGCGCTCATCGACCGCGTGAAAGCGCGCGTCCCCATCTGGAAGCGCGAGCACGGCCCCGAAGGCGCGTACTGGGTCGGCTGGCAGGACGCGCGGTGCGCGGACCCGGAGGGCCACGGCCATCACTGAGAGCCGGCCGGAAATCGAGCCATGTCGCTCGGCTCGTCCCAGTCGCGAAGGTCGCTCGGGTCATAAGTGTCTTCGGGCAAGACCCATGCGGCGGCGGCGTCGAGGAGGGCCTGCAACGACGTCGTGCCGGACGCCGCGTGCTTCTTCGCGAGCGGAAGGACTCGGGAGGCGTCGTAGCGGGCGCAGAGCGGCTCCCATCGCCCCCCCCTCCGAGGCGCCACGACGGGCGCTTCCCCGGGTGCGCGCAGCAGCGCTTCCACGAGCGCGCGCGAGATCCACGGCATGTCGCACGCGAAGACCAGGGCGGTCCCGCCCTCGGCGCGCCGAAGAAGCGCGGTCAGCCCGCCGAGCGGCCCGATGCCTCTCGGATCGTCCGCGATCGCCTCGAGGTTCCGCTCCGCGTACGCCGCCGCTTCCCCGACGAGGACGACTTCGGCGAGAGGCCCGATCTCCGCCGTCAGCCGCTCCACGAGCGTGCGCCCGTCGGGGCCACGCAAGAGCCCCTTCGCCCGGCCGCCCATCCGCGCGCCGCGACCGCCCACGAAGATGCCCGCGATCGGCTTATCCATGCGCTCGCCTCGCCGATTCTTCAGAAATCGTCCCACGGCACGAAGTCGACGGGAGCCCCTGCGTCGAGGATGCCCTGGCCCGGCTCGAGGAACGCGATGCCGTCCGACGCCGCCAAGCTCGTGGCCGCGCCGGAGGCCTGGTTGTCGTGTGCCGTCACGACCATTCGATCTCCGTCGCGGTCGAGGCTCGCCCGGACGAGCTCGAGACGGTCCGCGCGCTTGCGAGGCCGTGCGAGCACTCCTCGCAGGAGCCTCGGCAGCGGGCGAGCGTCCCCCTGCAGCGTGCGAAGGAGCGGCATGCCGAAGAGCGCGAACGTCACGAGAGCGCTCGCCGGATTGCCGGGCAAGCCGAGCACGTACGCAGGACCACGGCGCCCGACCGCGAGCGGCTTGCCGGGCTTGATCGCGACGCGCCAGAAGTCCAGAGCCACGCCCGCTCGCGCGAGCCCCGGCCGCACGACGTCGTGATCGCCGACGCTGACGCCGCCGACGGTGATGAGCACGTCCGATCCCTCGAGCCCCTGCGCGATGGCCGCGAACGTCTCTCCAGGATCGTCCCCCACGAGAGGCGCGAGGCGCGCGTCCGCTCCCGCATGTCTGGCCATCGCCTGGAGCGCGACCCCGTTCGACTCCGGGAGGGTCGGCCCGCCCCGCGACGCGCCCGCCGGCCGGAGCTCGTCGCCCGTGCATAGGACGGTCACCCGTGGCCGCCGTGCGACTACGATCTCGGCGCGATCGACCATCGCGGCGAGGGCCAGCGCGCCCGGGGAGAGGCGAGCGCCTTTCCCGAGGGCCACCGTGCCCGCGGCGAGGTCCTCCCCCGCACGGCGAATGTGCTGCCCGACGTCGGGCCTCGTCGCGAGGACGATCTCGTCGCCCTCCCGCGCCGCGTGCTCTTGCATGACGACCGCGTCCGCGCCTTCCGGCACGGCGGCGCCGGTGAAGATCCGGCAAGCGGCTCCCGCTTCGAGCGGCTCCGCGGGCTTGCCCGCACGGCTCTCGCCCTCGACGCGCAGACGCCATGGCCCGCTCGCGGCGAGGGCCTTCGCCTTCACGGCATAGCCATCCATCGCGCTGTGGTCGAAGCGCGGAAGCGGCCCCTCGGCCCGAACGTCCTCCGCAAGCACTCGGCCTGCCGCCCCGGCGACCGCCACCCGCTCGGGCGCGAGGGCAACTGCGCCGTCGAGCAGGCGCCGCCGCGCCTCGTGGAACGCCAAGGCCTCAGTGCCCATGCTTCTTCCCTGCGGCAAGGCTCACCGCGTGCTCGAGGATCGGCGCGAGGATGCGATCGACCGCGAGGGCGACGGCTTTGGGGCTCCCCGGCAGGCACACGACGATTCGCCCCCGGTGAGCGCCCGCGATGGCCCGCGAGAGGACCGCGTGGGCTCCCACGTCGTCCCACGACAGGCGACGGAACGCTTCGCCGAACCCATCGAGCGTCTTCTCGAGCAGCCCCTGCACGGCCTCGTACGTACGGTCGCGCGGGGCGATCCCCGTCCCGCCCGTCGTGACGACCGCGTTGGCGAGGTCCTCGTCGCACACGCGGGCGATCGTCGCCGCGATCTCCGCCGGCTCGTCGCGCACGATCGTCCGAAGGGCGACGTGGAAACCGGCGGCCTCGAGGCGTTCGCAGAGGAGATCTCCGCCCGCGTCGTCGGCCTCCGTCCGCGTGTCGCTCACAGTGATCGCAGCCACTCGCACCGACATGGCCACCCGGTCACAGAACCGTTGTTGCCGACACGCATGTTCCGTTCGTACAGACGAGGGGCGAGCAGCAATCCGCGCTCGTCCTGCACGAACTGCACTGCCCGCCGATGCCTCTGAAATACAGCGAACGACGCATCTTCGCTTCCCCAGCCAATCGCTTACGCTACGCCTCTATCGTCGCCGGTCAACTCGGCGTCTTCAGTAGCTGCAAACGATGCTGCCGGGAGGCCGCGTCTTGATTCGGAGGAGCGTCGTCACGATGACCTCTTCTACCTGCTCCTGGCCAATCGAGCGCAGGAACTCGCGATACTCCGCGAGTCGCGTTTCCAGCTCGCCGCGCACGACGAGCCCCCTTCCCTCCACGACCTCCGCCTGCTTCGCGTCCTCGTCGCTCAGGTCGAAGTTGATGGTGCCCCGGCACCGCGGAGCGCCGCAGCGGCACGGGTCGCGCTGCGGCAGGTTGTGGCTCACCCAGCCGTAGAAGATGGTCACCTCTTCGCCGGGGGCGACTGCGCGCGTGCACTGGATGCGGCCTTCGCCGCTCGCGTAGAGGGCCGCGTTGGGGTTGCAGCTATGGTTGCACAGCCATCCGCCGGGAACCGACGTGTCCGGGATGATCACCTGGTCGCCCGAGAGGAGCGTGAGCTTCGTCTCCGCGGCGAGCGCGGCTTCCGGGTCCCTCATGGGGACTTTGCGCTGGCGGGGAGCGTACGGAACGACGACGTCTCCCGGGCGGAAAGCCCTCCGCGCGAAGACGCCGCGCCCCGCGATGGAGCTGTCGCGGAAGACGACGGGCGACAAGCGGAACATCGGCTTGATCCCGCGCGCTTTGCTCATGGTCTCCTCCGGAACGCACAACCTTCGCGTGGGCGCGTCCGACGGGAGAGTATGGCACGCGTCCTGGTCATCGCCGACGACCTGGAGGCCCGCGAGATTCTCCAGGAACAGCTGCGGCGCGCGGGCCATGGCGCCCGCACGGCGGCGACGGGGAACGAGGGAGTCCGCCTCGCGCGCGGCCGCCGGCCCGACGTGATCCTCGTCGACGCCGCCCTCCACGACATGACGCCCGCCGCCCTCTGCCGATCGCTGGCGTCGGAGCCCGGCACGCGCGGCGTTCCCGTCGTCGCAATGGTCGGCCTCGAGCGCGAAGAGTTCGTCGGCGGGGGCGGGGTCGCGCACGCGATCGATAAGCCCTTCACCATCCCGGACATGTTGCGGCAGATCGACGCAGTCCTCGAGCGCGCCCGCCCCGAGGTGGACACGACCAAGCCCATCGAGTTCGGCGTCTTGCGCGTGGACCGCGAGAACGAGCGCGTCTGGGTGGCGGGGCAGGAAGTCGCGCTCACGCCGCTCGAGCTCAAGCTGCTGGTCACGCTGCACGACCGGCGATCGGAGGTGCAGTCCCGCGACGCCTTGCTCAGCGACGTGTGGGGCATCTCCGCCGACGTGACGACGCGCACCGTGGACACCCACGTGAAGCGCCTGCGCGGCAAGCTCGGCGACGTGGCGGACTACGTGAAGACGGTGCGCGGCAGCGGGTACCGCTTCGCGGCGTCCCCGGAGGACCACTGACGTCAATGTCTAGCCGGAGATGCCGTCGTAAGCGCCGCGTTGACGTAGGCGCCCACGACGAGCGACAGGCTCGTGAGATAGAGCCACACGAGCGTCACGGCCACGGCGGCCAAGCTGCCGTAGTAGAGGGCGTAGTTGCCAAGCTGCGCCACGTAGGCGCCGAAGGCCCAAGACACGACGAGCCAGCTCCCCACCGCGAACCATGTCCCCGGCCAGATCGGCCTGCGCACGCGTCTCCGTACGCGATCGCGCGGCCCGCGCTCCACCGCAACGCCGTAGAAGCCCGCCAGGAGGGCCACTCCGAGAGCGAGGACGACGCCCGCCGCGGCGCCTTTGTCGGAAGCCGTTCGGAGCGCGTAGCGCGCGCGGCGCCGCGAGGGGGCCTGGCCGTGCCCCCCCTTGCCGGCGTGCGGACCGTGCTCCTGAGCGCGCTCCCCTCCGGAGGGCACGTACGCCTGCCTCGGCGCCGCGCTTCCGATCTGCACGAGCACCCAGGCCGCCAGACACACGGCCGCGAGGGCGAGCGCCACGCATCCGAGCGACAGTGCTCGCTGCTTCCACCACGCGCGCGGCGACGCCTCGGCCGCTTGCTCGACCACGTCCATCAGGCTGTGCAGCCCCGACGACGCCGTCCACATGAAGCCCACCACGCCGAGCGGAGCGATCGAGGATGCGCTGCCGCCGGCGAGGCGCTCGAGCTCCTTGCGAACTAGATCGACCGCCGTCTCCGGGGCGAAGTCGGCGAGCGGGAAGACGAGCGCGTCCACTCCCTTCGCCCTCGCGACTTGCCCGACGAAGAAACCTATAAGCACGAGCAGGGGCACGAGGCTCAGGAAGAACCAGAACGCAACGGCGGCTGCGGTCTGGAGGGCGTCGCCGCGCACCAGACCGTCCCAGCAGCGGCTTGCCGTGGTGCGGGCGCATCCTGCGCGGGCTGCGTTCATCGCTCGGGCCAACAGTAACCCAAGCGGCAGCGAATGCCGTCCGCGTCGTCGACGCGTCCTTACAAGAAAGACGCTCGCGGGTTATACCCGACCGCGTGAGCCGAGCCGTGCTCCCATCCGGCAATCGCGTGCCCGCCGAGTGGGCACCGCACGAGGCCACGTGGGTCGCATGGCCGAGCCACGAAGACCTGTGGCAAGACAACCTCGGCCCCGCGCGCGCCGCGTTCGCGCGCCTCGTCGGCGCGATCGCCGAGGGGGAGCGCGTGGAGGTCCTCGTGCCGAACGAGCAAGAGGAAGGGCTGGCGCGCGCCGCGCTTCCGGCCGATCACGTGCGCTTCCACCGCGTACCCTTCGGCGACATCTGGCTTCGCGACACGGCGCCCATCTTCACGCTGCCGCCGGCGGCCCTCAGGTTTCGCTTCAACGGCTGGGGCGGCAAGTACGTCCTCGCCCACGACGACGCCGTGGCCGCGCGGGTCGCCCGGATCGCCGGCGTCGCGGAGCGAGCCATGAATTTCGTCTTGGAGGGCGGCGCCGTGGACGTCGATGGGGAGGGGAGCGTCCTGACGACGCGGCAGTGTCTCCTTCATCCCAACCGCAACGGCGCGGTCGATCCCTCGACGGTGGAGGGATGGCTACGCGACGCGCTCGGGGTGGAGCGCGTCCTGTGGCTCGGCGACGGGCTGCTCAACGACCACACCGACGGGCACGTCGACACGGTGGCGAGGTTCGTGCGGCCCGGGGTGGTCGTGGCGATGGAACCTCGCAGCGAGGACGACCCGAATCGCGAAGCCCTGCGCGCCGTGCTCCGCGAGGCTGGCGCTCTGGTCGACGCGCGCGGAAGAGCCCTCGATGTCGTTCGGGTTCCGTCGCCGGGGCGCGTGCTCGACGCGGACGATCGGGTGATGCCCGCGAGCTATGTCAACTTCTACATTGCCAATGCGAGCGTCGTCGTTCCGACGTACGGCTCCCCCTACGACGCCGAGGCCGTCGAACGCATCGGCGCCCTCTTCCCCGGCCGCCCCACGGTGGGGGTCGACGCGCGCGCCATCCTCACCGGCGGCGGCGCGTTCCACTGCATCACCCAGCAGCAGCCGGGGACGAGTCATGTTCGAGAGTCGATGGTCGGCATAGCAAGCGATGCCGCGGGCGGCCGCTCCCCAACGAGCGGTGAGGGCAAGCCATGAGCGCTCGAACGATCGTCGTCGCCGCCGTCCAGTGTCCGCTCGGCGGCCCCCGGAGGGACAACATTGCTCGGGTCGAACGCCACGTGCGCGGCGCGGCAGCCCAGGGCGCTCAGGTCATCCTTCCGCCCGAGCTCTTCGAGGTGCCTTACTTCTGCCGTGAGGAGAGCGCCGACTGGTTCGCCGAGGCGCGCGCCCTTCACGAAGACGAAGCCGTCGCGCGGATGTGCGATCTCGCGCGCGAGCTGGGCGTGGTGGTGCCGGTGTCGTTCTTCGAGAAGGCAGGCCAGGTGCACTACAACAGCGTCGCCGTCGTCGACGCGGACGGGGCGATCCTCGGCGTCTATCGCAAGAGCCATATCCCCGACGGCCCCGGGTACGAGGAGAAGTTCTACTTCCGGCCCGGCGACACTGGTTTCCGCGTCTGGACGACGCGCCACGGAGCGATTGGCGTAGGCATTTGTTGGGATCAGTGGTTCCCCGAGTCGGCCCGCGCGATGATGCTCCTCGGAGCGGAGGTGCTGCTGTACCCGACCGCCATCGGCAGCGAGCCGCACGAGCCCGACCTCGACACGCGCGACCCGTGGCAAAGGGCCATGGTGGGTCACGCGGTCTCCAACGTGGTGCCGGTCGTGGCGGCGAACCGGATCGGAGTGGAGGGAGGCCAGCGCTTTTACGGTTCGTCGTTCATCGCGGACGCACGCGGCGAGAAGCTCGCCGAGCTCGGGCGGGTCGACGAGGGAGTGATCGTCGCGACGTTAGATCGCGACGCGCTCGCGAGGACGCGGGCGTCGTGGGGATTATTTAGCGACCGGCGGCCCGCGCGGTACGGGGTGATCGGCACGGCGGATGGGCACGTCTCGCCGCTCGAAAAAAAACCGGGACAAGGGTGATCGAAGGTCGAGCACCTTCCTCCGCCGCCATCACGGTCCTCACGAGGCTCGCTTACGGGCGCTCGCCTCCTGCGCGTGGCCCTCCTGCATGGGAAGCTCCTCTCCCACCCGGCTCACTTCGCCAGCGCCGGGATCGGCTCGATCGGAGGCTCCACGACTCGCGTCGCGCGCCAGACGATGGGCGCGATGAGGAGCGCAAGAAGGAGGACGACTCCGACGCCGAGGAGGATCGACCCTACGCGCATCGCCCTTGGGTCGTAGACGTCGCGCGCCATCTCGTAGACTTTCACGTCCCGCGCCGCCGACTGCGCCGCCCGTTCGAGCGTGGCGATCGCCTCTCTCGAGGCGTCGTGCTCCGGCCCGAAGACCGCCCGATCGACCAGCGCCTGCCTCGCCAGGGCGATCTCCTTCTCGCGGACACCCTTGCGGGCCTCCTCGACTGCCGCCGTCCGCGTCCCCACTTGCCTCTTGAACCACTGCTCGAGCTGCCTGCGCTCCAGGCGCCCCGTCTCCACGTTCGTCTCCGCCTCCGCGACGCGGCGCTTTGCCGCTCCTTGGCGCTGCTGGAGCTCGGCGATCGTAGCCTTGAGCTTCGTGGCCTCGGCCGCACGCATCTCGCGCTCCTTGGCCCAAGCCGTCACGCGCGAGGCACCGCTTCCGCCGTCGAGGATCGTCTGGGCGCCCGCTGATGGCCCATGGCTCATGAGCGTGCCCGTGGCCTTCGGACGCATCCCGGAAGACATGACGCTGTCCGAGTGCCCGACGAGGTTCGACGCCGCGCGGACGGCCTGCTGCATCGCCGTTGCCGTCGGCCAGCGCTTCTCGCGGTCGAACGCGAGGGCGCGGTCGACGACCTCGGCGACTTCGGGAGGAACGTCCACGACGGTCGCGATCGAGACGGCCGCGACCGTCGCGCTGAGGATCAGCTGCTCGTTCCCGCTCTCGGCGACGTGCACGTGTCGCCCGGAAAGCAGGGTGAACATCGTTGCCCCCACGGCCCACAGGTCCGTCCTCCCATCGACCTCGTCCCAGCGAGCGCGCGCCTGCTCGGGAGCCATGAAGGCGGGCGTCCCCATGACGGTCCCCATGCGCGTCGACGTGGCCGCGGCGCGTGCCTCGAACACCCTCGCGATGCCGAAATCGAGCACCTTGAGCGTCCCGTTCTTCGTGAGAAAGAGGTTCTCCGGCTTGATGTCGCGGTGGACGACGGTCTTCGCGTGCGCGGCAGCCAGGACGTCGAGGAGTTGGTCGGCCGCGGCGAGCACGTCGCGCGCCGGGAGTGGGCCGCTCCGCTCCAGCCACCGGTCCAACGTCTCCCCCTCGAGGAGCTCCATCACGATGAACGGCGAACCGTCCGGAGCGACGTCGTCGTCGAGCACGCTGACGGCGCCCTCGTGCTGGATGGTGTTGGCGGCGTACCCTTCCTGGAGGAACCGGCGCTCGATGTCTTCCTGGTGCCCGAGGTCCGTGTGCAGCATCTTCACGGCGACGCGCTTTCCGTTGCGATGCGTGGCGGCGTACACGGCGGCCATTCCGCCGACTCCGAGGAGCGAGTCGAGCGTCCACTTTTCCTGAAGCACCATCCCGAGCCTCGCCCGGGCGCGCGCGAGCTGCGGGTCGTCGTCGACGGCCTCGGTCTGCGTCATTCAGCCCGCGCCTCCGTCGACCACGGTCTTTTGCGCGGTACGCAGCTCGCTCTCCGCCCTCTTCAGCTTGGCCTCCTGGCGCGCAAGCGCTCCCTGCGTGGCCGACAGCTCCGCCGCGACCGCCCTCTCCTCCTCGCGCGCCTTCGCGAGCTCCTCGTCGAGCCTCGCCAGACGCGAAGACACCTGCGCCAGTCGCGCGCTGTGGGCGTCCTGCTCGGAGGCGAGCACCTTGTCGCGCGAGCGCAGGATCTGCTCGGCGCGACGGAGCTCCTTCAGCAAAGGTACGTAGGCCTCCCTCTGTTCCGCGGCCGGGCGTGCTTGCTCCGCGAACACGACGAGAGCATCCTCCGCTTCGTGCGCCGCACGCGCGCTCTCCTCGCGTCGCTTCTGGAGCGCCGCCCCCAGCTCCCGCCTGCGCTTCATCACGCGCCACGCATACAGCGCCGCCGTGAGCCAGTGCCGGGGAGCTTCCCCGTAGTCGGCGAGGAGCCGTGCGTCCGAGGCGACGTC
>VFSW01012730.1_pt1 | contig 11724 bp, 14 predicted proteins | sample 5358111 | NCBI WGS metagenome assembly VFSW01 (sample SAMN11554181, study PRJNA540505) | mine drainage metagenome | isolation source: sediment from site ElyBrook_90M | place: USA: Ely Copper Mine, Vershire, VT | collected 2017 | reverse complement strand
CTAGCCGAATCACGTCATTTCATTTTGGGAGGTTTACTTTTGGTTATATCCAATGACGCGGGCTATCGGGTATACATAAATTCTTAATAATTCAAGCGAGGAGGAGTCATGAGGAATGTCGTAATTTTTGCCCTGTCAATTATGTTTGCATCTGTGGGTTGTTTTGCAGCTGATGCGAATATGCCTGGTGTGCCTCCAATTCCACTGAAACCAGGTTTATCTTTTAACGGTTTCTTTAAAGCGCATCAACCCGTTAAGATTTTATTCGCAGTGGGGCAACCCGGACCCCAGCTCAAAGAATCGCTGATAAATGGCGCTCTCGTTATTAAATATTTAAAAGCTCATAATTATAAATATAAAATTCACTACGTCTTATACAGTCGTGCGGTTGGCGTTGCTGATGAATTTAATCAAAAATATAGCAACTGGGGTCCGCTTTTGCGCAAATTACACGACGAGGGAGTCACCTTTTCGGTTTGTCATAACGCGATGGTGCTGTTTCACGTCAAAAGTGTAGATGTGTACTCGTTCATGAAAGTTATACCGGCCGGCATTCTGTCAATCACGGAATATGAGGTGCGTGGGTATTCCCCGATATTCAACCCGAATACAGAGACTGAGTAAAACAGAAAATATTGGTATACATTCTGCCTGTTGGTAAGGGCACGACCCATTAAACTAAAACTCAAGGAGAAGGCCCATGCGTAATCGCGTATTTTTGCTGGCAGTACTGGTTCTCGGCACGATGCTGTACGCGTGCCCCCCGGCGCAGGCAGCCGAGACAAAAGTGGTGCTGCAGATCAGTGATGCGACGCCCGCCAAGGAGACTCTGGTTCTCAATGTGGCCAACAACCTCATCAGTGCCTATGGTCTGGACCACGTAAAGATCGAGGTGGTCGCATTCGGACCAGGCCTGAAGCTGCTATTCGCCAAGAACCCCAACGTTGTCCGCATACAGAGTCTCGCCGCTTCCGGTGTCCGCTTTGATGCCTGCGAAAATACCCTGGCGGCCATGACCAAGCAGCTCGGCTACAAGCCGAAGCTCGATCGGTATGCGACTCCGGTTCCTGCCGGCATCGTGCAGATCGTGAAACTGGTGCACCGTGGTTATACGCTGGTGCGTCCGTAGTCGAGCTGGCAGGCAGTGGCTGGTGATTCCAACCGAAGGGCCCCGGATGTCTTGATCTGGGGCCCTTGAGGATTGGGCATGTGCCATCACTTGCTACGGATCGGCGCTTTGGCTTAGGGTAGAGGCATGCAGCTTACGGCCCTACCGCAACCTACCCTGGTGTTGGAATCGCACCGACCGCTGTACGAGCGTGTACCGACGCGCGACGAACATGGACAGCGGTTGAGCGATTTCATGATGCTGTTTCCCGGTCTGCGCGACCGTCCAGCACATCAGCTTGCCGATATCCTCAGCCGTATGCAGGCGGTACTGAGTCAGCATACCGAAGTTGCTTTTGTGGACCTCAACATGCGCCTGAACCTGCTATGGGTATCGGTGCGGCCCAAACCGGGAGTGATTCTGAAGATTTCTGCAGCCCTTAAAACTTTGATGCCTGAGGCGCTGCTCGTGGGTGAATGTCTTGGGGCTGAAGCCGGACGGAGCCCTTTCGGACCGTAGTCGGCGTCGTCAGCGTGCGCGGAACGTGATACGCCCTTTGGACAGGTCGTACGGCGTAAGTTGGACGGTGACTTTGTCGCCGGTAAGAATGCGGATGTAATTCTTGCGCATCTTGCCTGAAATGTGGGCGGTGACTACGTGACCGTTCTCCAGCTGGACCCGGAACAGGGTGTTCGGCAGGGTCTCGATGATAGTCCCTTCCATTTCAATATTTTCTTCTCTCGCCACGCATGACCTCACGGATGGATTCGAAACGGGGATCGGCCACCCCGTCTGCTGGCGCCGTATGATGCCCCACTCGCCGGTGGGCGTAAAGCCGGATTTCGAAGTCGATGCGCTGCGGGAAGTCGTGGCAGGCCGCCGCGGGCAAGCGCTAACGCCCGATTCTGCCGGCAATGCACTGACGGGTTGCCGGGATCAGCCAGGCGACATGCCGGTGGATGGCTTCTTCACTCAGGATAATATCGACGGCAAGAAAATGGGCAAGGTCGGTGTCATTTGGCAGCCCTGCGACGCTTTCGCGCAAGTTTCGGTAATGAAAATTATTTATATACAATGTGTTAGGGATGAACCCGTGACCGGCGTGGAAGTCGCGGATCAGGCGGAATAGAAAGCTGAGCATGGTCGTGTCCCCGGGTTGGAACAATCAGCGTAACGCCGCTAACTTGCGTCGCTCCAGCTTGCCTCCGGTGTGTGGCTACCGCGGCGCGGTCCAGCGGAAACCCGCCTGTACCGAAGTGCACCAAAATAGCGCCGAACCATGACAGATCGATGACAGTGCAGCAGTTTTCGGAAATCGTGCACCTAAACCGGTGATTCCGGCGGCGCCCCAGGGTGGCGTACCCGCCCTTTGTGGGGTTCAGGGACGCTCACTGTCAGCGTTTCCCACCGTCCGTCACGCAATGCTTCTAACGGCCGGAAGTTCGTCTTGTAGGCCATTTTAGGGGTTTGTGCGATCCAGTAGCCGAGATATACCCAAGGCAAACGGCGGCGCTGCGCCTCGGCGATCTGCCAGAGAATCGCATAGACGCCCAGACCACGCGTATCTTCGTCGGGATCGTAGAACGTGTAGACTGCGGACAGGGCATCGGGCAGTACGTCCATGACCGCAACGCCCAGCAGCATACCGTCGCTACGCCGATGCCCAGCAGACACACCCGTGGTTGGGCCTGCTGCGCGTAGTTCGCAGAATACGGTTTCGATGTGTGGGCTCCGCAGAAAGCCGATGTATTTCTCTGGGTCCGGGTCATCCATCGTTGAGCCGGGATGGCGGCCTATCTGGTAACGGCGGAACAGCGAAAAGTGCTCGGGACTGAAGCCGGCGGGTTTGAGCGTCACGCGGATGTCGGTATTCTTTTTCCAGACCCGCCTTTGTCCGCGTGAAGCCCGGAAACGCTGCACTGGAATGCGTACCGGGACACAGGCTGCGCAACCCTGGCAGTAGGGTCTATAGACCAGATCGCCGCTGCGACGGAATCCCTGCCGAACGAAGTCCGCGTAGCGGCTGGCGTCGAGCGCCTGGTGCGGGTCTACGAAAGCAATCGTGCTGATCCGATCCGCCAGATAGCTGCAGGGATGCGGCATTGAAAGGTACAGACCCGGCTTTCTTTGGGTGGCCGTCATGGGGTGTCTGCCGTGGGCTGCGTTTCAAATCTCCAGGTACCGGGTCGTCCCGGGATCTTGAGGGCGGCTCCGAGCAGGTCAAGAAAATCGGACCTCGGTATCTCTTCGGCGCCGAGACTGAACAGATGAGCGGATGCCACCTGACAGTCTATCAGGCTGAAGTTCCACGCTTCGAGCTGTCGCACCAAGTGCGCCAGGGCGACCTTGGATGCGTCGGTAGTCCTGCTGAACATGGATTCTCCGAAGAACACACCGCCCAGTGATATCCCGTATAGCCCTCCGACGAGGTCACTGCCCTGCCAGGTTTCCACCGAGTGAGCATAGCCTTCTGAATGCAGGCGACAATAGGCATCACGCATCTCATTGGTGATCCATGTCCCGGTGCCGGGAAGATTGCGGCGCGGTGCGGAGCAGGCATCAACCACCGCGCGAAACGCTGTGTCCAGGGTGACGCGGAATTTTCCGCGCCTCAGTGTCTTTCGCAAACTGCGGGAAATCTTCAGCTGCGGTGGGAACAGCACCATGCGCGGGTCCGGCGACCACCACAGTACCGGCTGCCCGGCGCTGTACCAGGGGAATATGCCGAGGCGATAGGCCTCGAGCAGTCGTTCGCTTCCTAGATCGCCGCCAACCGCGATCAGCCCTTCCGCAGAGGCTGTCTCGGCAGGCGGAAAGCGGACTTTGGAGCCATAGTGCATTGTTATCGGCATGGTGGGCACCGTTGCATGGTCCGACCTATTAGGATACCCAAAGTATCTGACTCCATCCTTATTTTTTGAACGGGGAATGCCCGTTAAGTTCATTCATATGGGCCTCCAGTCCGCTGCGTTCGCGCGCCAGGAAATCTGCGACGGCGCGCTCGAATTCCGGATGCCGCAGCCAGTGAGCGGAAAAAGTCATGTTTGGAAGAAAGCCGCGCGCGAGCTTGTGCTCGCCCTGGGCGCCCGCCTCGAAGCGCTGGAGACCGGCGCTGATGCAGTATTCAATTGCCCGGTAGTAGCAGGTCTCGAAGTGCAGGCCGGGAATGTCCTGCACGCTGCCCCAGTAGCGGCCGTAGAGCGTGTCCGTGCTGCGCAGGTTGAGTGCCGCGGCCACATCTTCCCGTCCACGGTGGGCGACGACCATAACGACACGTTCGCGCAGCGTTTCGCCCAGGGTTTGGAAAAACTCCGGCGTCAGGTACGGAATGGCCCCGTGTTTGCGGATGGTGGTGAGGTAGAACTCATGGAATCGGTCCCAGTGCGCGGCAGTGAGGTCATTGCCCGTCAGCAGGGTTGTCTCGACGCCCGCTTCGAGCACCTGCTGCCGCTCGCGCCTGATCTTCTTGCGCTTTTGGGCTGAGAAGCCGGTGAGGAAATCGTCGAAACCGCCGTAGCCACGGTTGTTCCAGTGGAATTGGTAGCCGGTTCTGCGCATCATGCCGTGCGCCTCTAGCGCTGCCGTATCGTCCGGCGTGGTAAACAGCCAGTGGAGCGAGGATGCACCTAGCTCGTCGGCAAGGTCACGCACCGCGCATATAAGCTGTTGCCGGATCGCGTGCTGGTCCTCACCCGCGGCCACGAGCACGCGTGCGCCAGTTACGGGCGTGAAGGGAACCGCAGCCACCAGCTTCGGATAGTAGTGCAGGCCGGCGCGGTGATAGGCGTCCGCCCAGGCCCAGTCGAAAATGTATTCTCCATAGGAGTGGCTCTTGAGGTACAACGGCACTGCTGCAATCAGTCGGCCGTCGGCGGCGTGCAGCAGCAGATGCCGGGCGGACCAGCCGCTGGCATCACAGGCGCATCCGCTGTGTTCGAGCCCATAGAGGAACGCGTGGCTAAGAAAGGGGTTTTCGCCGGCCACACGATCCCAGTCCTCCGGCGAGACTTGTTCGAGGCTTTCCGCAACCGACAGCCGCATCTCGCCAGTTTAATACCGCACGCGGTCGTGGGCCATGGCGTTTTGAAATATCGGGCGGTTTGCCCCAGAATAGCCTGCGGCCGTTGCGATCCCGCAACCGCCCTAGGGTTGTTGCAGGCTGGCACAGCGCTCAATGGATACGACGACATCACGCGAGGCACCCGCTGCCATACCCGGCAGGAGAGCCTGAATGGCGGTGCGGCTGCGACTCGCGATAGCGCAGATCAATCTACTCGTTGGCGACGTGTCCGGCAACGTGGAGCGCGTGATCCGGACGGCGGCCGAGGCGCGTCGGACCCATGCCGCCAATGTGGTGGTCTTTCCCGAGCTGACGCTCACTGGTTACCCACCGGAAGACCTGTTGCTGCGCCTGCACCTCTATGACCAGGTGCAGGCAGGGCTTGACCGGCTGTGCCGCGAGGTGCGCGGCATCGACCTGATCGTCGGTTATCCGAGACGCCTCGATGGCAAGTTCTTCAACGCCATCTCCCTGGTCCGTGACGGGACTGTGGTAGCGACCTACCACAAGCACTTGCTGCCGAACTACAGTGTGTTTGACGAAAAGCGCTATTTTGATCCCGGCAGCGCACCCTGTGTTGCCGACATAGTTGGTGTGCCCGTGGGGTTGACGATCTGCGAGGACGTCTGGCAGCCGCAGCCGGTACGGCTGACGGCCCAGGCTGGGGCGCGGCTCATCATTACCGTCAACGCTTCGCCCTATCACATGGAAAAGGGCCGTGAGCGTGAGCAGATCATGGCCGCGCGCGCGCAGGAGAACCGGCTACCGGCGGTCTACGTCAACCTGGTTGGCGGGCAGGACGAACTCGTGTTCGACGGTGACTCGTTTGTGGTCGATGCGGACGGAGCGGTCACGCAGCGTTGTCCGGCGTTCGATGCCGGCCTGTTTGCCGTCGACTTCGACGTGGACGACGGCAGTGTGGTTCCGGTTGCGCAGGAATTGCCTTCCGTTCTGTCTCTCGAGCAGGAAGTGTATCATGCGCTCGTGCTCGGAGTGCGCGACTACGTCGAGAAGAACCGCTTTCCGGGGGTTGCCATCGGTCTTTCCGGTGGCATCGATTCGGCGTTGACGCTATGCATTGCGGTCGACGCCCTGGGTGCGGATCGGGTGGAAACACTGATGATGCCGTCGCGCTTCACGGCGGCGATGAGCCTGGAGGATGCTGCCGCCATGGCAAAAGGGCTGGGGGTGCGTCACTCCGTGATCTCCATCGAACCTATGGTAGAGGCGTTCAACACCGCGCTGCGCGAGGAATTCCGTGGGCGCATGCGCGACGTCACCGAAGAGAACATCCAGGCGCGAATACGTGGCAGTCTGCTGATGGCCGTCTCCAACAAGACCGGGTGTCTGGTACTCACTACCGGCAACAAGAGCGAGATGGCGGTGGGGTACGCAACGCTCTACGGCGACATGGCCGGTGGTTATGCTGCGATCAAGGATGTCTTTAAGACGCTGGTGTACCGGCTGGCCGAGCACCGCAACCGCATTGCCCCTGTTGTTCCCCTGCGGGTCATAGAACGCCCGCCGACCGCCGAGTTGGCCGTAGGCCAGAGGGACTCAGATAGTCTGCCGCCGTATGAAGTGCTTGATCCGATTCTGGAGCGCTATGTGGAGCACGATCAGGCTCCGCAAGACATTGTTGCTGCTGGTTTCGACGCCGCGACTGTGGCGCGGGTAGTCGCGATGGTGGATCGCAATGAGTACAAACGCCGACAGGCGGCCCCGGGAGTGCGCATAACGCGTCGCGCGTTTGGTCGCGACCGCCGTTATCCCATCACCTCCGGCTATCGCGAGATGTAAGCGGCGGTGATGTGGCGCCGTGCCTGCGGCACTTGCAAAGCCTGCCGGTCACGGATATGTTGGTAAACTGATTGAGACGGCTCCATCGACCAGGTTCTACATGAAGAAGATCGAAGCGGTAATCAAGCCTTTCAAGCTCGACGATGTGCGTGATTCTTTGTCCGAGGCCGGCATCACCGGGTTGACGGTAACCGAGGTCAAGGGCTTCGGACGCCAGAAGGGCCACACCGAGCTTTATCGGGGGGCGGAATATGTGGTCGATTTTCTGCCGAAGGTAAAGATCGAAGTGGTGGTCAATGACGAGCAGCTGGAGCGCTGCATTGAAACGATCATGACTGCCGCCCGCACCGGAAAGATCGGTGACGGGAAGATCTTCGTGACCGCGGTGGAGGAGGTCGTACGCATCCGCACGGGTGAGACCGGGTCGGCGGCCATCTGAACGGGCGCCGCGCGCACGCGCGCCGGGTTATCCGGCAGGCAGTGCCTGGAACTGACTGATGTAGCGGCTGTCGGGAAAGTTCAGTTGCAGCACCCGCAGCGTGTCGCTGGCTAGCTGCTTCATCCCCATCCTTTTGTATGCCATGGCCTGTATGCCGAGCGCTTCTTCGACCACTGGTGTGCGCTGGTAGTGATCAATGATGTACTTCGCGCGGTTTGCTGCGGCCACGTAGGCCCCGTGTTTGAAGTAGAACTGTGCAATGTTGATTTCGCTCTTCGCCATCAGGCCGAGCAGATAGTCCATGCGCTTGCGGCTGTCAGCCGCATAGCGGCTGTTCGGGAAGCGGCTGACGACCACGCGAAAGGCGTCATACGAGCTCGCCAGCCGTTTGGTGTCCCGGTCGGTGAGGTTGTTGCTGGTAAACAGGCTTGCCAAAGTGCTGCGCTTGTTGTGAAAATTCGCCAGGCCCTTGAGGTAGTATGCGTAATCGACATACCGGTAGGCCGGATGCAGGCGGATGAAACGGTCCGCGGCATCGATCGCCTCGTTCATGTGATTGTTCTTAAAATACGCGTACGCAATATCGATCTGGGCCTGCTCGGCATAGGCCCCGTAGGGGAAGCGCGCGTCGAGCGTCTGGAAGTTCTTGATGGCCCGGGCGTAAGCTCCGTGGTTGAGCGCGGACAGGCCTTCATTGTAGAAGTGCTCTGCCGACTCGGAGCCGCTCGCCTGCTTTTTCAAGGTGGAGCAGCCGGCGAGGAGCACGAGTGCAACGAGGGCCGCGACGCGGCGCAAGGTTATGATTGGCATGGTTTCAGGTCAGACTGTTGATGATGCGAAGGATACTCCGAATCGCCGATCACGAGAAGTCGGGCAGGCAATCGTGACTGCCTCGAGCGAGACCGTGTTGTCGGCGCACGTGCCGCCCGAGTATGCGGGCCGGCGTCTGGATCAGACGCTGGCCGGTCTTTTTCCAGTCTTCTCGCGCTCCCAGATCCAGAAATGGATACGTTCCGGCCAGGTCCAGGTCGACGCGGCAATGGCGCGGGCGCGCGACCGGATTCGGGGTGGAGAGCAGGTGCGCATCGCGGTCCCGCAGACATCCGGGGCCAGCTGGGAGGCACAGGCTATTCCGCTCGATGTGGTGTATGAGGACGATCAGCTGCTCATCATCAACAAACCGGCAGGAATGGTGGTGCATCCCGCGGCTGGCAACTGGGAGGGCACAATGCTGAATGCGCTCCTCAACTATGATCCCCGACTCCGCCATCTCCCTCGTGCCGGCATCGTGCACCGCCTGGACAAGGATACTTCCGGATTGCTGGTCGTGGCGCTCGAGGAGCGCGCGCGCCGCGATCTGACCGAGCAGCTTCGCCACCGCAGCCTGCAGCGGGAGTATCTGGCGATCGTATGTGGCATCGCAGTGGCAGGAGGGACGATTGACGCACCCATCGGACGCCATCGGGTGCATCGCACACGCATGACGGTGAGCGAGGGCGGCAGGGAGGCGGTTAGCCATTTCCGGGTCGAGGCGCGTTATCGCGCGCACAGCTTGTTGCGGGTCAGGCTCGAGTCTGGACGCACCCACCAGATCCGGGTGCATATGGCCCATCAGCGGTTTCCTATATTCGGGGACCCGGTATATGGCGGCCGGTTGCAGATCCCGCCGCTCAGCAGCGAACAGTTTGCCACGGCCCTGCGCGCATTCCGGCGTCAGGCACTGCATGCTGCCCGCCTTGCCGTGGTTCACCCGGCAAGCGGCGAAACCATGCAATGGACCAGTCCTTTGCCGTCCGACATGGCTGCGTTGCTGAAAGAGCTAAAAGCGGATATGCACGCCCACGGGTCGCTACGCGGACCCCGTGACTAGTTTCGGAGACAGTATTGCCGCCACCTGGCCCGCTGCACCCTGGGTCAGGGCGCTCACCACCGTGCGCAGCGGCGGGTCGAGTCGCCCGCCTTATGACAGTTTCAACCTTGCTGACCACGTGGGGGATGAACCGGAGGTTGTGGCGCGCAACCGTGAGCGCCTGCGCGCGGCCTTGAATCTGCCAGCCGAACCGGCGTGGCTCAGGCAGGTGCATGGGACACAGGTGATCCACGCCGCGCAGGGCGCCGAATGCGCCGAGGCTGACGGCAGCTATGCGGATGGTCCGGGATCCGTCTGTGTGGTCCTGACCGCTGACTGTCTGCCGGTCTTCTTGTGCGATTTGTCGGGAACCCGGGTTGCGGTTCTGCACGCCGGTTGGCGCGGACTCGCCGCCGGCATTGTCGAGCGCGGCGTGGAGGCGATGGCGCTTGCACCGGCGAGCCTCATGGCCTGGCTCGGGCCGGCGATCGGACCGGCGACGTTCGAAGTCGGGCCAGAGGTGCGGGAGGCATTTTCTGCCCATGACAGCGCGGCGCGGTCCATGTTTGCCGAGGGACGGGAAGGCCGGTTGCTTGCTGATCTCTACGGGCTGGCGCGCTTGCGCCTTCGCGGCGCCGGCGTCGAGCGCATTTACGGCGGCGGGTTCTGTACCGTAACCGAGCAGGTCAGGTTTTACTCCTACCGCCGCGATGGCGCGTGCGGGCGCATGGCGTCGCTCATCTGGCTCGAGCGCTGATCCCGGCGCGGCGCAGCGCAGTGTGATTTCCCCGTCAGACAAACCGATGCGCTACCTGAGTGGAATTGCACAAAGGATATATGGTCATTCCGGAGTCAGGTAGAGCGGAAGGAAGCGGCACATCGGACGCAATCCTGGTCAGCCATTCACCGATTCGCGGTCATTGCGCAAGCGCGGACCGAGCGGCCAGGCTGTAATCTGTTGGTGGAATGCCTGGATGCGCGTTGTGCCGAATAATGTTCGCTGAACACAGTAGACACGTCGAAGGACACACTGTTTCAATCTTTGCTGCGCTTGCTTATGGGTTATATGGACGGCAGGTAGCTGTTGGGGTTAATGCCGTACGCGCCGGCCGGCAGAACCCGGCATATCTCGAAAGCTGTGCCGGAAATACCGGACTGGGTGTGGAACAGGTCGAGAACCGTGACGATCGGGCAGGGAGTCTTGCTGTCATCGAGTACTAGTGCGACCTTCGGCCGCAGGCGACGTTCGCGGTTCACCGTGATCACCACGCCCACGCTGCCGGTATTCAATTCCACGATGCTGCCGATGGGGTAGATGCCCATGCACTGGATAAACTGTTCCACGAGACCGGAGTGGAAATCCTTGCCGCGACCTTCGTAGAGTTTCTTCAGTGCGTCGTACGCCGAAACCCCGTCGTGGTATGCGCGGTCGCTGGTGATCGCATCGTAGGTATCCACGATGGCACCGATCATGCCAAACAGGCCGATCTGGTCTCCGGTGATGCCGTTGACATAGCCTGAGCCGCTGTAGCGTTCGTGGTGGCAGCGCGCTACTGCGATGGCTGCCGCCGGTATGCCGCGGGTATTGTCCAGTATTTTGACCCCCAGCGGGACATGACTTTTCATTATGTCGTACTCGTGGTCGGTGAGCCGTGCCGGCTTGTTCAGGATTTCGTTGGGAACCCTGAGCTTGCCGATATCGTGTAGCAGCGCTCCGGTGCCAAGCACGTTGAGCTCCTCTTCCGCCAGATCGAGATGGCGGCCAAACGTCAGCGCCAAAATGCATACCCGCAGGCTGTGCAAAGCGGTGTATTCATCCTTGTGCTTGAGCTGGGTCAGCCACACCAGCGCGTCCGGGTTGCGCACCACGCTCTCTACCATTCCGGCGACCGTCCGCTTTGCCGGTGCCGAATCGAGACTGCGCCCGAGCCGGACATCGTCCATGATTGAATAAATCAGCTCGCGTGTGCCCGATTCGAGCACGCGCGCCGTGCCCAGTTCCTCCTCCAAGCTGGTTTGGTCGCGATAGCGTGGTGGTGCGCGGTGCGGTTTCAGGGTCGCGTCGAGGACAGTGACGTGGTCCGCGGCGGGGCTGGCGATGACATGCGACGCGCGGGTGGAAGTGACCATCCTGGGTTGCGGACTTGCAATCCGCTCCGGATCGTCAGAGATGTACACGTGCTGGCACAGGCTGCGCAGTTGCACGAGTTCCTCGTCCGAGCGGATCTCAAAGCCCTGGAACAGGAATGGAGTTCCTACCCAGGGACGATCAAGCTCGGAAACATACATTCCCTTGCGCAATTCGTGAACGTCAATCTTGCGATTCATCGGTCATTGCGTCCGGTGCAATGTAATTGTGCCGAACTGCGCCATGCGGACGGCAGTTGCCACTTCAAGGACGGTCCGGGCCACGAATCGGGCCGATATGCCCTTTAAATACATATATTCGTTAGTTTAGAGTAGCCAAC
>VFSW01012729.1_pt1 | contig 11724 bp, 6 predicted proteins | sample 5358111 | NCBI WGS metagenome assembly VFSW01 (sample SAMN11554181, study PRJNA540505) | mine drainage metagenome | isolation source: sediment from site ElyBrook_90M | place: USA: Ely Copper Mine, Vershire, VT | collected 2017 | reverse complement strand
TTTAACCCGGATGTTTCCGGCGACAGTGACAATGGTCAAGCATCGTATTCACCAGCGGAAATTTTCGCCATGCAATATTGGCTGAGCTATGCAGCTACGATTGGCGATACGAGCTACTTTAAAATTGCCGAGCGTACCCTGCCACCACTACCCCGATTGAAGCGCCCGCCATTTACGGCTCCGCGTGCAGAGTGACGCGTTACCGGTTTGCCGAGACTGCACCTGGAGCCTTTGGAATTACCTGGGTTCACAGTTGTGGACCTGTTCAGAGCATTCCTGGATCCGGTAACCTGTAGAGTGCCAGCCAGCTATTCACCGGATGGGACAGGAACATCGTGAATACAAGGTTTGACAGGCCATGGACCAGAACGAGCAGCACCACATCACGGGTGCGCTGGTACAGCCATCCGTAGAACAGGGAAGGGATGAACACCAGTACTGCGGCTATCCACCCCCAGGTCAGACAGTGCATGAAAGCGAAAAGGAGCGAAGCGAGGATATTCGCGCGCCAGCCGCTGCCTATCCGGGTCATGAAATAGGCGCGGAAAAACCATTCTTCCGGCAGGGCCGCGGTCAGGACCATAGCGGCGGTATAGCTTGCATAGGCAGGTTGCCATGCCAGCAGCGCCGCGGCTGGCAGTGCAATGGCCCCCCAGACCAGCGCGTGGCACCGTGGCTGTAGCAGCGCCGGAGGCTTCCAAAATGGGTCCATGAGCGGAAAGAACAGCATGATGCCACCAAGGACGTAAACACGCGTGGCATAGTCGGCGATGGCGCTCGCCGCCAAGGCTGCAGCGCCGAGCCAGGGGAGAAGATTCCGGCGTGAAACGTTCAAGCGGAAAAATCGTTCCCCCGGCGCTAGCCGGGAGAACGATGCTCAAGGAGGAGGGTGAGGACCCCGGCCAGCAATACTACCGGCCGGGGTATGCACGACGCGGAGACGAGCGTGCGGGACAGCGTTTCCGGACAGGATCTAATCAACCCTGACGCTTGCGCCGCCACCAACCCATCCATCCGACGAAGCCCAGCAGGATCAACCAGTCGCTGCGCTTGAAAAGATTGACTGGCGCGGGACTGATCGTGCAGCCGGAGACCGGCGTATCATTGGCTTGGATCGGTGCCGAGGCAGCTACCGTGCAGGTGTCGCTGGCGTCCAGATTGAAATTGGCACTGAAGCCGATGAACGGACCGTTCACCATGGGGGTTCCGTTGATCCCATTGTTGGTGTCGGGGGTGGAGGCAAAGGTCCAGGTGGTCGCAGGGTTGACCATATAGCCAGCCGGTCCGCCCCATGCTGGGCCGGTCCACAGGCCGTTCTCCGCTCCGGGGCCCGATACCCATTGGGCGTGCTGGTTCCACACATCCGCCACGTAGATGTTGTTATTGCCGTTCCAGTCGAACAGCATGAGGGCGCCTACCTGTCCGGTACCCACGTTCATGGTGAGGGGCGTCCCGCGTACTGCGCAGGCGCTGGGCGCAACGCCGTTGTGCAGTTCGGTGATGGTACATCCGGTATTGAAGGTGTATGAGCCAGTCTGGAATACGCGGATATCGTGGGCGGACCAGACAAAGCCGAAAAATGGTTCCGGCGTAGCCGAGGCCAGGGTCATGTTGAAATTATTACCGTTGGCCGCGGAATTGTAGGTTCCATTCCAGCTATAAACCACGTCGTTCGTACCGCCGAACGGTGTTCCGGTCGGAGTCAACATGGTGAAGTTGCCGGCAGTGCCTGGCGTAGGCGCCGGGCCGCCCCCGGTACAGCTAGTGCCTGCCACCGGCGCCGCTTTGGTCGTGAAGCTCCAGGTATAGGCTGGCGTTAGCGCCTGGCCACCAGCATTCAATGCGGCGGTCGACACGTTGGCGGTGTAACCGGTGCTGTAGGCCAGGGTGCTCGTAGGTGTAAACGTAAAAACAGTAGCCGTCTGTCCCGATGCGCTCGGGCTCACCGTTCCGGGCACAGCAGTTCCGCCCGTCAAACTCAGGGTAAAGGCCGTCGCGACCGTATTATCCTCCATCGGCTCGCTGAAAGTGACCTTGACCGGAGTCGAAAGCGGATCGGCTGTGGTCGAGCCGTTTGTTGGCGATATCGCCGTCACAGACGGTGGTGCCGAAACACCATTTTTACTCGTTACCGTCATTGATTTGAAATCAAAGTTCGCGTTGAAACCGCCGAAAGGTCCGGCGATCATCGGATTGCCGCCGACGCCGGTTTGAGTCGGATTATAGCCGGTCGGTACAACCGAATCCGTCACCAGCGGTAGTCCGCCGCTGGGGTTTCGGCCCAAGCAGCTCGCACCTTGGGTGCCGGTGCAAGCTGCCCCGACCAGGGTCGTATTCTGCGTCAGGGTTGCCACCGGCACGGGACCGATCGGCATACCTCCATTTTTCATATAGTTGCTTGCCGGGAGCGCGCCGACGCCCGTTACGACAGATCCCGGTGTGAGGGAGGCCCCCATGGCGCCAAAAAGACCGCTCGCATCCATCACAATCGACACCGGAATGCCGTTGTTGCCGCTCCAGTTGAACAGCATGTTGCCGAGCAACAGGTTTCCGGGCTGGCAGCTTGAAGGGCTACTAGTCGTGCAAGTTCCGTTTCCGATTGCCTGGAACGTGATCGCCTGGGCCACAGCGGGGCTTGTTCCGCTAAAGAAGCTGAAAGGCGCGATGGTGCCACTGCCCGTTCCGGCCACGGTGTCGTAAGTCATCGTGCCGGTAATGTCGGTACGATAGCCACTCCACGAATTGGTCGTATAGCTGGTGTTGTCCAACGGAGTGCCGGCCGACGTCAGCATCGTGAACTCGCCAGAGAAGCTGAACGTATAGGTATCCGCATAGGCTTGGTCCATTACGGAACCGGCTCCGAGCGACAGGGCCAGCGCGGCTGCCAGCGCGCTCTTTTTCAGTTTGGTGTGTTTTAAGGTACGCATGGTTCTGTCTCTCCTCTCCTCATCCGTCTCCGGCGGATGGAAATCCGCCGGGCGTCTGTAGTGGTGATTCGGGTCTATTTCTAGAATTTGATTCCGTAGCTCAGGCCGAGCGCGTCCTGTTTCATGGCAATGGACGCATTGGTGCCGTTAACTATCCCGCCAGAGGGTCCGAATGCCGTGGGGCCTTTGAGCGTATTGTTGAAGGCATGCTGGTAGTCCATGCTGATTTCGCCCTCCTTGCCACCGAGGTATTTGGTGATGGGATCGTGGATGACACGCGTGAACCCGAGGGTGACGTGGTATTCCGTCACTGCCGGCGCCAGCATGTTGAACAGCACCTGGTTTGCCGGGATGGGGTCCTTGCCGTAGTTCACGCCCCAGCGCAACGTAAGCCGATGGCTCCATTTGTAATCCATGCCGAGCTTATAGACTGTCTGATTGTTCCACCCGAACCCCAAGCCGAGGGGGCCGCCGAGTTCGCATGGGGTCTTGTCGGCCCCTGGGCAGAGCGAGAAAAAGCTGGAAGGGTTCGCGGCGTCCGGTCCCGGATTGCCGACCGATGCGATATCGTGGAAAAGGATTTCCTCCACGTCCATAGCGACGTGGAACTTTGGCGTCACTTTGTAGGCAAAGCCTGCAGCGTAGTTGGGCGGAATGTCGAAGCTGCCTTGTTGCGCGAACAGATCCGAATATTTTTTGAATCGCGTCATCCACACCCGGGATGAATAATTGAGGCCCAAGCTCAACCGATCATCATAGAATTTCCCCAGCCAGCCCAGGCGGAAACCGAGGCCGTAGGCCCAGTCCGGGCCCTTGTTTGTGAGGTCATACGCGTCGGGGTTGGACGTGAAGCCCAGGCCGGTTGGCGCTGGCCCGAAGGACTGCAAACCGAAAGCACGGAATACCTGGGCGCCGAGCGCGAGGGAGGCGCCAATGCTGTTATGGTCGTTCCACTTGTAAGCAATACTCGGAAGGACCTGCATCTGCGTCAGGGACACACCAGCCCATTCAGACGCCCGGCCCTGGAAGTTGAAAAAGTAGTTGGGTTGAGCCTGGTAGTATTTCGTACCGAGGCCGGCGCCGACGACGGCGAAGCCGTAGGAGAGTTTTGGGCTGTCCTGATAGACGCCGCCCATGTTGGGAATGAGGAAGATCTGCCCCTTGCTGTTCTCGTTGACAGGCAGAGTTGCGCTATTGTGATAGATGCCGCGGACCGGGCGGAACAGTTCGGCACCAATATCGAAGCGGGTGCCGACCCAGGACATGCCCGCCGGATTGAAGGCGGCAGCCAGTCCGTCCTGCGGATAGGCGACACCGACACCGCCCATGCCGATGGATTTCTGGCCATAGCCAATCAGAAAATAACCGTTGGTCGCGAAGACCGTGGTGGGCACGGCGAGCCCGAACGCGACTGCCGCAAGCAGCAGCCTCTTGCATCCCAGTTTCATTTTTCTCTCCTCTCTAGCGATGAGCCAGTATCTTAGTTATTTGCGTTATTTGTGTTCTAAACCTTGTCGCTCCATGTGCCTGTGCATGCGCCGGGGTGGACCCCGACAGGATAGGTGTGCTGCGTCAACGTGGGAGGTGTAAACACCCCCGATCGCCACTTACAGATTGATTGCGACAGAAAATCCATCGCTATCTACCAGCGTGGTTACCGATGACATTCGAAGAATACCTGACAAGTTGGCTCAGGCCAGTGGCTGCCTGCGGAAATTTTTACGCGTTGTGCTGTCGGTTTTTGTCCTGATTGCCGAGACCCTCGGCCGAAAACTCCAAGATCCGCACAGTTTTATTTATTATTTTTTTCGCGTTCCCTCTGCAAACTCGTTTTGTCTGCGTCCTCCGAATCCCTATTTTGTTATCGAAATGTAATACTGTGTAAGCAATATAATTCTATGTAAGCATGGTGAAGAGCAGCATACTGATTGTCAAGAGTCATTGAGCCCGATTTCTGGTTAGTTTTGCACTCGATTTGTTGAGTGGTACCTGGGAAGCAAAGAAGCAGGTCTGGCTGGCACCCATTGCCGGGGGACATTTTGCAAATTGGCAATGACTCGCGGTTGTGTGTGTCCGCTATGGATAGTGGTCGGGCTTGATCAAAGGTCCCGCCACTCGTTATGGTGGCGTGCATCGGTGAGCCATCTAGAACGAATACGGCGTTTGTAGGCTGGTGACACAAGGCACGGACTCGACTGACATGTCTGTAAACAGATCGACTTATGCGCAGCGATGAAGCGGCAGGGGGAAACTTGATAAAAAACTTGACTGGCGTCCCGTCCAGGATGCGAGGTAAGCACTTCCTCACAAACTTCATACACAGGACGACCGGGAATCCGGGCCGGGACCTCAACGACGCTATCTGATTCCCTGACTCCGCGCATGTCCAACGCCGATCCAATGGTTCTGGCCAGGAAGCAGCAGGCCCTTGCCCTGTTTCAGGTCGGACGGCTTTCCGAGGCCAGGGGCATTCTGACCGAGCTCTGCGAGGCGGGTCGCGCCGATGCCCAAACCTGGTACACCCTCGGAATTGCGAACGGTCAACTCGGGCGTGTGGACCAGGTGGAGCATTGCCTGCGCCAGGCGCTCAGCCTCGATCCGGGATTCCACGAGGCAGCCTTTCGTTTGGGCGAGACCCTTGTGTACCTCGGCAGGTTCGGCGATGCGATCGAAGTCTTAGGCCGACTGTGCGCGGTGTTGCCGCAGGTTGTCGATATCTGGCTCAAGCTTGGCCAGGCGCAAGAGGCGGCAGGTAACCACAACGAAGCACTGGAGTCCTACCAGCGCGCCGCGGAGCTCAATCCCGCAAGTGTGCAGGCTTACGCCAGTCTCGGCAATCTGAAATATTTCCTCGGTTATCACGACGAGGCGGTCGCCGATTATGGACGGGCGGTGGACGCCGACCCGCTGAACCTGAAAGCGGCGCTGGGCTTCCATCTGTCGCTGCCGCTGATCTACCGGGATGCGGAGCATCTGCGGCAGTCCCGTCAACGCTACCGCGAGGGGCTCGATGAGATCATTGCGCGCAGCGCGGGGTTCAGAGCACGTCCGACCCTGATCGACGAGCTGCAGTGGAGCAATGGCTTTTATCTCGCCTATCAGGGCCTGGACGATAAGGCACTGCAGGAGCGATTCGGGGGCTTCTTTACCGATATGGCTCGGAGTGCCTTGCCGCAATTTTTTCAGGTAATCCCGCGACGAGCGGTGGCCGGACGACGCCTGCGTGTCGGCTATGTGTCGCACTTTTTTCACAATCATACAGTTTCGTATTATTTCAGCGGGTGGATAAAACACGCCGATCGGGACCGGTTTGAGACCTTTGTCTACCATATCAATCCGATCATCGACGAGGAAAGCCGGCGGCTGGCGGCAAGCTGCGATCAATACCGGCCGGTGGCCGGCTCGATCGCCGCCATCGCCAACATCATCCAGGGCGATCAACTGGATGTTTTGGTCTATCCGGCGATCGGGATGTATCCGAAAGAGATGTGGCTGGCCGCCTTACGCCTGGCCCCCGTTCAATGCGCGGCCTGGGGGCACCCTGTGACAACCGGTCTGCCGAACATCGATTATTTTCTGTCCGCAGGCGCCATGGAGCCCGTGGACGGTGAGGCGCACTACAGCGAAAAGTTGGTCCGTCTCGATGGTATCGGTGTGTATTGCGTGCAACCGGAATCCGCGCGCGACGCAACGCGCACACAGCTGGACCTGCCGGATGATCGCAGGCTGTATCTGTGCCCGCAGTCGTTGTTCAAGATCCACGTCGATACCGACGATCTTTTTGCCGGGATCGCCACGCGCGACGCGCACGCCCTGATCTTGTTGTTCGAGGATTACAAGGCGCCGGTCAATGAAGCCTTCAAGCAGCGCATGCGGCGCGTTTTCAGCGCCCGCGGGCTGGATGCGGACGCGAGCCTGCGCTTCCTGCCGCGTATGGGACATGCCGATTACCTACGCGTGAACCGCCTGGCCGACGTGATGTTGGATACACCGCATTGGTCAGGAGGGCGGACCTCGATGGACGCGTTCGCCGCCGGTTTGCCGGTGGTGACGCTTTCGGGCAACTTTAGCCGCGGGCGTCAGACTTATGGAATGCTGCACCAAATGGACATGGACGAACTGATCGTGCGCGACAACGAGGAATACGTATTGCGTGCGGTGTCGATCGCCAGCGACCACACGCTGCGGGATGCGCTGTCGGCGCGGATAATGGAGCGGGCACCCGGCAGGATTTTCGATCAGCGGGGCACCATCCGGTCGCTAGAAGAGTTCCTGCAGTCTGCCAACGGAAACTGAATTTATGCCGTGTCTGTCAGTGTGACGCACGTTGACTGCTGAAAGACGAAGATTTGGCCTACGACCGGCTTACCTTCCTCCTGCCGGATAATCGCCTGCTCGATGCTGATTTCGGTCAATCCCACATCGTGGGCTTGGGTGCGGACATAGTCCGTGGGATGGGCATAGCGCCCTGAGTTACGCAGCACGTAGGAAGGTGTATCCGCTTCGTGTTCCGTCGAGAATGCGAAAAGCCCCCCCGGCCGCAAGGCGATCTTGCACGCTGCGAATATCGCGGACAGGTCGCCGACGTAGATGAAGACATCCGCGGCGACGATCAGGTCGTAGCGAGCGTCGCGCCCCTGCATCGGCGTCAACAAATCCCCGAGGATCAGTTCATCGTAAATGCTGCGCTCACGGGCTTTGCGAATCATCTTGGGTGAGAGATCCACCCCGGTCAGCCGTTTCACGATATCTCGGAATGGCATTCCGCATAGACCGGTTCCGCAGCCAAGATCAAGCATCTCAATCTCCTTTCTGCCCTCACCAAGGGTGCGCCGCACGGCGCGATGAAGAAGTTCCGGTGCCTGGTACCTGAGATCCTTCACCAGGGTTGCGTCAAATCTTTCGGCGTAATCGTCGAAGGTTTTCTTGACGTATTCAGTGCGCCACTCGGCAGGCACGGCTTCATTGCCGATGCTCGCAAGAAAATAATGGGCATTTGCCATCCTGGGGTCGAGTGCCAGGGCACGTTCATACGATGTTCGCGCCTTGTCCCGCAGGTCCATGGATTGAAAGACGCGGCCCAGTCGAAAATGTCCTTCCGCGTAATCGGGTTGCAAGCTGATCGCTCGCTCGAAACTGGCAATCGCCCTATCGGGTTGCCGGGACATGTCATGGAGGCTACCGAGAGCAACCCAGGTTCTGACATCCTGCGGGTACACCTTGATCAGTCGCTCAAAGATTTTCTCTGCTGCAGGGAGATCGCCTCGTTCGAACAGGATATGACCCAGGCTGTACAACGCATCCCTGTGGTTAGGATCAAGTTCGAGCGCGCGCTGGTAGCTCTTCAAGGCATCGTTCGATCGCCCCTGATCCCACTGCACGATGCCCAGGTTGTTATGGGCATCAGTGTAGTTCGGCGCGAAGGTGACGGCTTGGTGATAGCAGGTTTCGGCCTCCTGTATCCTCTCTTCTTGCTTGAGGAGATTGCCCAGGTTGTTGTGGGCCTCGGCATAGGCAGGCATCAGCGCAATCGCTTTTCGATAACACCGTTCCGCTTCGTCCAGTTTGCCCTGGAACCTGAGTGCATTTCCGAGATTGCTGTAGGCACCCACGGCGTCTGGCAGCATACTGATGACTCGGCGACAACATGTTTCGGCGTGTTCGAATTCGCCCAGCATTCCATGGACCGCGCTCAGCAGGCTCCAGGAGTCGGCATCGCGCGGATCGATCTGACAAAGCTGCCTGTACAGAACCTTGGCCTCGGCCAGGTGGTTGCTCCGCAGATGAGCCAGAGCTTGTTTTTTCAGGAACTGAGTCCGCTCATTCATGGTTATGCGGGTGCTGTTCCGACCGAGGCCGGTGGGGAGGATTCGTGTTTCGTATCTGTCGTGCGGACGTGCTGGCAGCCCGTCCGGATGTTCGTTGCGTGCTAGGATAGTCGAATCGGTTGCAACATCGCAATCATTGTGGATTTTCCAGCGCATTATCAGACAGTCTAGGCGTACTGAGTTCGCAGCCGTTCCGGCTTTCCCTAAAGATGGCGAGCAAACCGGGGCTGGAAATATGATTCATGGATAGCAGGCATTTCTGAGCATGGCCAACAAACAGCAAGTACTTGCCCTTTTGCAGGGCAACCGGTTGAATGAGGCTAGGGAGCTGGGTACGGCGCTCTGTGAGAGCAACCGAAACGACCCCGAAGCCTGGTTTCTGCTCGCGGGGGTTCATGCCCAACTCGGTGTCATGGACGAGGTGATTCGCTGCTGCGGGCAGGTGGTCGCACTGGAACCCGGCAATGCCGCGGCGCGCTACAACCTCGGCGTGGCGCTGCAGATGCGGGGGCGGTATCAGGAAGCCGTTGAGACCTACGGCAAGTTGCTCGAGGTCCAACCCGATGCGGCGCCGGTGCTTGCCAACCTGGCACTGGCATTGCGCGAGTTGGGCAGGTCCGAGGAAGCGATACCGCATTGCCAGCGTGCCCTGACCCTGCAACCCGATCTGGCCGAGGCGCACAATACGCTCGGCCTGCTGATTATGGACCAGGGCAAGCATGTCCAGGCGTCGGAGAGTTTCCGTCAGGCAACGGCGCTGCGTCCACAGTACGCAGAAGCCCATTTCAACCTCGGCCTGTGCCACCAGGCGCTCGGTAATCTTGCCGAGGCGCAGGCCTGCTTCCAGCAGGCCATACGCTGGCGGCCTGATTATCCTGAGGCCCATAGTCGCCTCGGTGCTGTCCTGATTTCGGTCGGGAAACGGGAGGAGGCTGTGCGCTGCTACATGCGTCTGGTGCAGCTCAGGCCCGACGCGGCGCAGGCCCATAGAGACCTCGGTGTTCTTCTTGTGTCGCTGCGCCGTTGGGACGAGGCGATATCCCATTATCGGCGTGCCATCGAACTCAAGCCCGACTATGCGGACGCGTACAATGACCTCGGTAATGCCTTGCTGGACTCGGACCCTAGCCCCAAGAGTGCCGAACAGGGGGCGGAATGTTTCCGGGAGGCCCTGCGCTATAAACCGGAAGCCCCGGGGTTTCATCTGAGTCTGGCAATGGCATTGACTGATATCGGCCGCTATGACGAAGCGGATGCAAGCTACCGCAGTGCATTGCACCTCAAGCCAGATTTTCCGCTCGCTGCGGCCGGCTTGGCGATGCTGCTGGAACGCAAAGGGGATTTCGAAGCCAGTCATGCGTTGCTCAAGCCACTGGTGGATGCCGGGACGGACAATATCTATGTGGCGTTGAGTTACGCCGCTCTGGCGGGACGTTTCGATTGTCGTGCGCAGGCGGCGGCGCTGTTGGAAGGCATGTTGCGGCAGCCGAGGGATGAGCGACAGCAGGTCGACGGGCATTTCGCGCTGGGAAAACTGTACGACGAGTTACAGGATTATCCCAAGGCCTTTGAGCACTTCCAGTACGCAAATTCGCTCGACCCGAGGCAGTTCGACGAGAAACAGTACCTGCGGGACTTCGACATGTTGATTGGGCTGTTCAGTCCGGAGCGTGTCCGCCGCAGGCCGCGCGCGTCCAACCGCTCGAAGCTGCCCGTGTTCATCGTCGGCATGCCACGCTCGGGAACGAGCCTGACGGAGCAGATTCTCGCCAGTCATCCGCAGGTGTATGGTGCGGGGGAGTTGCCTGATCTCACTGATATCGTAAGCCGGCTCCAGGCCGATCTGGGCGCCTCCAACCCTTATCCGCAGTGCCTCGATGCACTTACGGGCCGGAATATAGATCCGATTGCACAGCGCCACCTTGATCGTCTCGCCCGCTTCTCAAGCGATGCTGTGCGCGTCACGGACAAGATGCCGCATAATTTCCTGTACCTGGGGCTGATAGACCTGCTGTTCCCTGGAGCGCGCATCATCCACTGCCTGCGTGATCCGGTCGATACCTGCCTGTCGATTTACGTTCAACCTTTCAATGGCCACTTCAATGCACTGCACCCCTACGCCCGTGACCTGCGGAATCTCGGACGGTACTATCGGCTTTACCAGCGGTTAATGGCGCACTGGAAGACTGTGCTGCGTATTCCCCTGATAGAGTTTCAGTACGAGGAACTTGTGGACAACCAGGAAGCGATGAGCCGGCGGCTGGTGGAATTCTGCGAGCTCGGTTGGGATGATCGCTGTTTGCGTTTCCACGAGACTGCCCGTGTGGTAAAGACGGCGAGCCACGATCAGGTGCGTCGTCCCATGTATCGGAAATCCGTGGCGCGCTGGAAAAACTACGAGCAGTTCATTGAACCGCTGCTGTCAGCTTTGAGGGGCTGATAAAAATCAAGAGCAAGAAAAGTTGCCAGGTTCATCCTGTGACGCGGACTGGGTCAGGTTATTTCGACCGAGCGCCGAACATGGGTCCTTGTCTAAACTTTGAGTCCGCGTTGACCTTTGGCTACACACGGCAGGAAAGAGGCTGTGGCTTCATCGGCATATTCCCGGTCGATGCGTTCACACCGGCCTTCGCCTGATCCAGATGGCACGCTGAACCAAACTCTGGCATGTCGCTTGATCTTGTAGCTTGATCGAATCTTAACCTCTGATCCTCAGTCAACGCATGCGCTTGCCGGCACAGCCGTCCAAACCGGGATTCCGGCTGAAGCGCACTCTGACGATCCGTTGCGATATCCTTGTGTCCTGCATGCGGCGGTCTACTGCTGCCTTATGTCCTGATTTTCCAATGCATCGATGAGTGGCCCGAGAAACTGTTCGTAGTTCTTCCAGCGCGCCACGGATTTCCGATACATGGGACGACGCACCTGATCGTAACTTGGTGTCGTCACAAAGCGGACTGACTCATGAA
>VFSW01012728.1_pt1 | contig 11725 bp, 8 predicted proteins | sample 5358111 | NCBI WGS metagenome assembly VFSW01 (sample SAMN11554181, study PRJNA540505) | mine drainage metagenome | isolation source: sediment from site ElyBrook_90M | place: USA: Ely Copper Mine, Vershire, VT | collected 2017 | reverse complement strand
CCTCCCCCGACTCCGCGAGCACGTGAAATTCCTGCGATACGCTGCCGCCGATGCTTCCGCCGTCCGCTTGCACGGCGCGGAACTTCAGGCCCATGCGCGAGAAGATGCGCGTGTAGGCGTCGAACATGATCCGGTAGCCCTGCGCCAGGCCCGCCTGATCCAGGTGGAAGGAGTACGCATCCTTCATCAGGAATTCGCGGGCGCGCATCACGCCGAAGCGGGGCCGTATCTCGTCGCGGAACTTGGACTGAATCTGATAGAAATTTACCGGCAGCTGCTTGTAGCTGCGCAGCTCCCGGCGCGCGATGTCCGTGATCACCTCTTCGTGCGTGGGTCCGTAGGCGAATTCCCGATCGTGACGATCCTTGAAACGCAGCAGCTCCGGACCGTACTTGCTCCAGCGGCCCGATTCCTTCCAGAGTTCCGCGGGCTGCACCGTCGGCATGCACAGCTCCAGGGCGCCCGCGCGGTCCATTTCCTCGCGTATGATCCGCTCGGCCTTCTTCAGGGTCTTGAGGCCGATGGGCAGCCAGGAATACAGGCCGGCGGCCAGGCGGCGGATCATTCCGGCCCGCAGCATGAGCTGATGGCTGATGACCTCGGCATCGGCCGGGACGTCGCGGAGGGTTGCGATCGGATACTGGGATAAGCGCATGGGCGCGTATCTTACATCAGCCTCTGCGGCGGAATAGTCGGCGGGGCTGCTGTATCATGGAAGCCCATGAGTGATGTTGAGGATCGAGAATCCCGGCCCCGCGGGGTGTACTGGCTGCCGAACTTGCTCACCACGGGAGCGCTGTTCGCCGGCTTTTACGCCATCGTCGCCGCCATCGATTGGAGGTTCGACCACGCGGGAGTCGCCGTGTTCGTGGCCATGGTGTTCGACGGATTGGACGGCCGCGTGGCCCGGTGGACGCATACCGAGAGCGCCTTCGGCAAGGAATACGACAGCCTCTCCGACATGGTGTCGTTCGGCCTGGCTCCCGCCATCGTGACCTACCAGTGGGGCGTGGCGCGCATCGCGGAATACGGCCCGCTGTGGCGCCGGCTCGGCTGGTTGGTGTGCTTTTTCTATGCCGCGGCGGCGGGGCTTCGGCTGGCGCGCTTCAATTCCCGGGCGGCCACTCAGGACAAGCATTATTTCGAGGGGCTGCCGAGTCCATCCGCCGCCGCCATCGTGGCCGCGTTGATCTGGCTGTCGAGCGATCGGGTGAGCATCGGGTTGCCGGGGCTCATCGTGGCCTTCGTGGTCACGGCCTGCGCCGGTGCGCTGATGATCAGCCGCTTCGCGTTCCATAGCTTCAAGCAGGTCGATGCCGGTGCGCGGGTGCGATTCACCCAGATCGTGCTGGTGCCGCTCGCCTTCGCGTTCATTTTTCTCTATCCGGCCATCACGCTGCTGCTGCTCTTCGGCAGCTACGCCCTGTCCGCGCCGACGGTATGGTTGTACCGAAAACTCCGCCGGCGAGCGCGCGGCGCTCCCACGGCGGTATGAATCCCGCGCTGCGCAAGCAATACCTCGAGGCCCTGGGCATTGCGCCCTGGGCGCTGCGGCCGGCCCGCGCGCCCGCGGCGGCCACGGCGCCGCCGCCGATCGTGTCGCGCGGGCCGGCGCCTGCGGCGCCCGCGGATGCGCTCGCGCAGCACCAGGCCATCCCGGTGATGCGCGAAGAGCCGCTCGATTGGGATGCGCTGCGTGCCCGCGTCGCCGCCTGCACCCGCTGCGCACTCAGCCGCACGCGCACGCAAACCGTATTCGGCGTCGGCAACGCGGCCGCGGACTGGCTCATCGTCGGTGAGGCACCTGGCGCCGAGGAGGATCGGCGCGGCGAGCCGTTCGTCGGACGTGCGGGATTGCTGCTCAACTCCATGCTGCGCGCCATCGGGCTGGCGCGCGAACAGGTGTACATCGCCAACGTGCTGAAGTGCAGGCCCCCCGGCAACCGCGATCCCGCGCCCGGGGAGAGCGCCGAATGCCTGCCGTATCTCGAGCGGCAGATCGCGCTGTTGCGACCGAAAATCATGCTCGCGGTGGGGCGGATCTCCGCGCAGAACCTGCTCAAGACCGATGCGCCGTTGGCGCGGCTGCGCCAGCAGGTGCATTCCTTCGGCAGCACCGGGGTACCCCTGGTGGTCACGTATCATCCCGCGTATCTGCTGCGCACGCCGACCGACAAGCGCAAGGCCTGGGACGATCTGAAGTTCGCGCGCGAGGTGTGTGCCCGTGTCCAGCGTTAAGCGCGAACGTGAATTCGCGGCCGCGGACATCCGGCCGATGAACGAGCTGGATATCGCCGTGGTGGGAGTGATCGAGCGCGCCGGCTATCAGTTTCCCTGGAGTGAAGGCATCTTCCGGGACTGCCTGCGGGTGGGCTATGTCTGCCGGGTCGCGGAGGTGGACGGCGATCTGGCCGGATACGGCATCATGTCGGTCGGCGCCGGTGAGGCGCACATTCTCAATGTGTGCATCCGCGAGGAATACCGCTGCCGGGGGCTCGCCCGCAAGATGCTGCTGTATCTGCTCGACCGCGCGCGGAGCGCCGGAGTGTACGAGGCGTTCCTGGAGGTTCGCCCGACCAATACCGTGGCGGCGCGGCTGTATCATTCCCTGGGCTTCGAACAGGTCGGCGTCCGCAAGGGCTACTACCAAGCCGTGGCCGGCCGCGAGGATGCGCAGGTGCTGCGCCGGGTGCTCCGTCCCGAACGCGGGCTGACGGAGCCTCCTCGCGGCGGGTGACGCCGGTGAGCCGGGAGCGCGCCAGGCACAGGCGCCGGGCGCGCAGCGAATAGGCTATAATCGACAGCCACTCGGCGCCTCTGCCGGTGCTTTAGACCCCTGATTTTACAGAGATTTGTCGGGCTGCTTGCCGCAGGGGCGAGCCGCCGATCACCCAGGATGCGGATTGCAGCGGGCGCCTTTGCAGGCGCGTACCTTGTGCGGTTCGTTGAGGAATGACGCCGATGTCGAGCGATGCGATTGCCGAGAACATAAGCAAACGAAGAACCTTTGCCATCATCTCGCACCCGGACGCCGGCAAAACCACCCTCACGGAGAAGCTCCTGCTGTTCGGCGGCGCGATTCAGATGGCCGGCACGGTGAAGGGCCGCAAGGCGACGCGCCACGCCACCTCGGATTGGATGCGGCTGGAGCAGCAGCGCGGCATCTCGGTGACATCCTCGGTCATGCAGTTCCCGTTCGAGGATTGCATCGTGAATCTTCTCGACACGCCCGGCCATGAGGACTTTTCGGAGGATACCTACCGCACGCTGACCGCGGTCGATTCCGCGCTCATGGTGATCGACTGCGCCAAGGGCGTGGAGGAGCGCACCATCAAGCTCATGGAGGTGTGCCGCCTGCGCGACACGCCGATCATGACCTTCGTGAACAAGCTGGACCGCGACGGGCGCTCGCCCATCGAACTGCTCGATGAGATCGAGCGGGTATTGAAGATCCAATGCACGCCGGTCACCTGGCCGATCGGCATGGGGCGCGAGTTGCTCGGGGTGTATCACCTGCTCGAGGACACCATCTATGTCTACGTGCCGGTGGAGAAGGGGAGGGTCGGCAGCCATGAGACCATTGCGGGCCTGAAGAGCGCCGAGGCCAAGGCGCTTCTGGGCGACCGCCACGCCGAATTCCTGGAGGAAGTCGAGCTGGTGCGCGGCGCGAGTCCCGCCTTCGATCTTGAGCGCTACCGGGCGGCAAAGCAGACCCCGGTGTTCTTCGGGTCCGCGGTGAACAACTTCGGCGTGCGCGAGCTGTTGAGCGCCTTCGTCAAGCACTCGCCGGGTCCGTTGCCGCGCACGGCGCTCGAGCGGGTGGTCGAACCGCAGGAGCCGAAGCTCACCGGCTTCGTCTTCAAGATCCAGGCGAACATGGACCCGGGACACCGTGACCGGATTGCGTTCATGCGCCTCTGTTCGGGCCGCTATGCGCGCGGCATGCGTCTGCGGCACGTGCGCCTGGAGAAGGAAATTCGCGTCGCCGATGCGCTCACGTTCCTGGCCGCCGACCGCAGCCAGGCGGAGGAGGCCTATGCCGGCGACATCGTCGGTTTGCACAATCACGGCACCATCAACATCGGCGACACCTTCACGGAGGGCGAGCGCCTGACGTACACCGGCGTACCGAACTTCGCTCCGGAGATATTCCGCCGCGCCGTGCTCAAGGACCCGCTGCGCATGAAGGCTTTGCAGAAGGGTCTCTCGCAGCTCTGCGAGGAGGGAGCGACCCAGCTGTTCAAGCCCTTGCGCAACAACGATCTCATCCTCGGTGCGATCGGACAGCTGCAGTTCGAGGTGGTGGCCTTCCGGCTGCAGGATGAATACAGCGTGCAATGCGTGTTAGAACCGATCAGCGTCGCGACGGCGCGCTGGGTGAGGCTCGCGGACGAGAAGCGGCTCAGCGAGTTCCGCGACAAGGCGCACGACAACCTCGCGCTCGATCACGCGGGTGAGCTCGTGTACCTCGCGCCGACGCGCGTGAATCTGCAGCTGACCGAGGAGCGGTGGCCGCAGATCGTCTTTAACAAGACGCGCGAGACTCTCGCGGCTTGAAGCCCGGGCGGCGCGGCCCGGCGCCACCGCACGGTAGCCGCCGCTCCCGAACCGCCGGCCCGTGGCGCCCGCGAGGAACGCAGCCAGAGCCCGCGCCAGACCCGCAGTTCTCCTTGGCGATGGAATGTGCGGGCAGCGCCTCGAGCGGCCCGCTAGCGCTGCAGGAGCGAGGTGGCGACCGAGCTCATGGCGATGACGCCGGTGCGCAACGTGGGCTCGGGGAGCGGCTCGAATTTGCTGGTGTGCAGACCCGGCAGCACTCTGCCCGCCGCCTGGGCGGCGGCGAATTGCTGCGGATCCATCGCGCCCAGCCAGAACATCACGGTCGGTATCCGGTGTCCCTCCAGGCCGAACAGGCCGAAGTCCTCGCTCGCCATGATCGGCGCGTCGTCGATCACGTCCTTCGCGCCGAGTGCTTTGACCAGCGCCGCCCTGACGCGTGCCGTGAGCGCCGGATCGTTGTACGTGGCGGGGGCCGACTCGTTCTCCAGAATGGTGACGATCGGCTGTCGATCCGGCGGCACGCCGGCGGACAGAGCCACCCCTTGCGCCGTGCGCCGCACGCCCTCGATGATGATTTTCATGGCGTCGTCGCTGAAAGCCCGCGTGGTCAGTTCCATCTTGACCTCGTTCGGAATCACATTGCGCTTGTTGCCGCCATGGATGTCGCCGACGGTCACGACCGCCGGATTGCGCGGGTCCTCCTGGCGGCTCACGATGGTTTGCAGCTGAACGATGAATTCCCCCGCCATGACCACGGGGTCCTTGCCCAACTGCGGCGCCGAGCCGTGACCGCCCTGGCCGCGCAGCGTCACATCGATCGAGGTGACGCCCGCGAGGATGGGTCCGCTGACGATACCGACCGTACCGGCCGCGTGCCTATTGGTGTCATGCAGCGCGATTGCGAAGGTGGGCGTTCCGAAGCGCTCATAGAGCCCGTCGGCCAGCATGGCCTTCGCGCCCTCGACGGTTTCTTCGGCAGGTTGGCCGATCAGCATCACCGTGCCATGCCATTGCGCGCGGGTGGCCGCGAGTGCCCGCGCCGTGCCGATCATGGTGGTGACGTGCACGTCGTGGCCGCAGGCGTGCATCACGCCGACCTCCTGCCCCGCGGCGTTGGCGCTCTTGACGCGGCTCGCGTAGCTCAAGCCGGTTTCCTCGAGCACCGGCAGGGCGTCCAGATCGGTGCGGATCAACAATCGCGGTCCGGCCCCGTTCTCCAGGATGGCCACCACGCCATCCGCCGGGGATCCGTCGGAGTACTTGCCGACGTGCTCGGTGACCTTGAATCCCGCCTTGCGCAGCTCCTCCGCCAGGCGCGCCGCGGTGTTGTCCTCGTGGCGCGAGAGCTCGGGGTGGGCGTGGATATCCTGGTAAGTGCCGACCAGCCCCGGCAGCTCGCCATCGACGATGCGGTCGAGAGTCTGCGCGCAGGCGGGGAAGACGGCGGCCAAGGAGGCAGTGGTGCAGACAGCGGTCCAGATGCCAGCCACGTTCGTCATCCGCGTCCCCTTCGAGTTCGAGTTGGAGGTGAGGCCCAGACGGGCGCCCGGCGAACCGCAGCGCCCGACGCCTGCGGTTCCCCTCGGTGCAGTGTACCGATCTTCAGGCAGGTGTCGTACCCCCACCGCCCGCCGACGCCGCTCCACATCGTGTCGGCGGCGCCTCACCTTGCCCTCGCTCCCGGGTGTGTCGCGGAGTTCATCGCGGAGCGTTGCGCGAGCGGTCCCGACCTGGCCGGGGTCCGGGCTGCAATGCGGTTCGGCGCGCTTTGAACCCCCGCACGCCCAGGACGAACCAGCGCTCGGCCGCAGCGCGCCGGCCCGCTCCGTAGCGCAGGCGCGAATAGCACCTGCACAGATCGCCCACGCGGGCGCCGAGGTCGGGCCGCTCCCGCGCGACGCGCGCGGCGAAGCTCTCGGCGCCTTCGGACGCACGCCGCGCAAGCCCGGCCGCCGCGAGCTTGCGGCACAGCCGGTGGTAGGCTCGGAGTACCGGATCCTTGGGGTTCGGACGTTGCTCGCGGCGGATCTGCCAGGTGAGCCAGAGGAACGCCAGCGCCAGCCCGGCGGCCATTACCAGGGCGATCTTCTGGCCGTCCGGCTGCGGGATGCCGAGCGCCGCGAGCAGCCGATCCTGCGACTGCTGATCGAAGTTCAGGATTCGTTGGCGCCACAGCTGGCGCAGCGCATCGAGCTGCAGGCGGGCGTCGGAGAGCCAGCCGAGCGGCCTGCTCCACGGCCCGGCGAGTCGCGAGCTCGCCATCAGGGAGCCCGCCAATCCGGACTCCACCCGCGCGGGCGCAACCGCGGAGGTGGGGTCGACCCGCATCCAGCCGCGCCCCTCGATCCACACCTCATCCCAGGCGTGCGCGTCGCTCTGGCGTACGATCCAATAGTCCGCGAAGCGATTGTAGGTGCCGCCGTAGTAGCCGGTGACCACGCGAGCCGGGATCCCCGCGGCGCGCATCAGGGTCGCGAACGCGGACGCATAGTGCCCGCAGAAGCCGCGTCTGGTGTCGAACAGGAATTCATCGACCGAATTCACCCCGAGCGGCGGCGGCTCCAGGGTGTAGAAGAATTGCTGTCGGCGGAACAGGTCGAGCACCGCAGCGACGTAGTCCAGGTCCAGCGGGTGGCGGCCGCGCAGATCGAGTGCGAACTGCAGCGTTCGCGGGTTGCGCTGCGCCGGCAGCCGGGTGTCGCGGCGGCGCATGGCCTCGCTCAACGGCTCCTGCGCCCGCACCTGCGTGTGCGAGGTGACCTCCAGGTCGAGGGCGCGCGCCACGGGCGCCGGCCGCACCAGCATGTAGTCGCCGGTCAGGTAGGCGTCGCCGAGATTCCAGCGGTCGGGCCAGTCGAGGGCGAAGATCCAGTTGTGGTGGTGAGGCTCCAGGCTGAGCAGGTACCGATAGGCGACGCCCTGCGGTGCGAGCTCGGGCACGTGACCGCGCAAACCGACCGTGCGCCGCCAGGTGTGTCCGTCGAAGTCGTGCAGCACCGGGCCCCGCCAGTAACGCTCGCCGGCCGGCGGCGGCGCCCCGCTGAAATGCACCCGGAAGGCGACCTCGTCCGACAGCGCCAGATCGGTGATGTCTCCCGGACTCATGCTGTCGCTCAAGCCCGTCTCGGCGCCGCGCCCGTCCGAAGGCAGGCGCCACAGCGGTCCGTCGAATCGGGGAAAGAACAGCCACAGCACCAGGGCGAGCGGCAGTGCCTGGGCGCAGATGCGGCCTGCGTAGCGCGCGCTCGGGCGCCAGTCGGCCGGCTGCGCGGCGTGCGTGAGGCGAAGGAGCGTCGCGGTGGTGAGCCAGGCCACGCCGAGCAGATAGGCCAGCAGCCAGAATGACTCGCTTCTGAGCAGCGCCGCCAGGTCGAGGAAGTAGATGATCAGCGCGATGACGTACAGGTCGCGCCGCGACTGGGTCTCCAGCAGCTTCAATCCCGCGACCAGACTGAGCAGCGCGGATCCGGCGGCCAGACCGTTGAAGGTGCGCAGCTGCAAGAACAGGATGAGGATGGCCGCTGCCGCGATTGCCCCCCGGAGCGGGCGTGGCGGCGCCGCATAGCCGCGCGCGGCGAGCGCGAGCCGCACGGCGGCGGCGGCCGCGACGGTGGCGAGCAGCCAGAGGGGGAGCGAGGCGGCGTGCACCGCGAGCGAGAGCGCCAGACAGACGCACATCCAGCTCAACTGGCTGTAGGTGATCTGGGTGGCGGACGGTGCGGCGAGCCTCACGTCTCGGGCATTCCGTGGCAGGCGAGCGCGCGCAGGCAGCGCGAGCGATGCGCGGGGCCGCGACCGGGAGGGATCTCGGCGCCCGGCAGCCGCAGGCCGTAGGGGCGGGAATGGCCGGCCTCGCAGTCCGAGATCCAGCGGCAGAGCTGCGCCAACCGCGTCTCGGTGTCGAGCCCGTCGAGCGACGCCCACTCGAGCCACTCCGGCCCGCTTCCCCGCTCGCTGTAGATCCGCACGGCGGCCTGGCCGCCGCGCGCGAGCGTCTTCCACGCCATGTGCTTCAGGGGAATGCCCGGAGCGTAGGCGCGCAGTCCGGCAAAATCCTCATCGCCGCGCGCCTCGGAGAGCGCCGAATCGCCGGTCTGCGCAGGCGCCGCCGGCAACCGCCGATGGCCGCGCGGGGCCGGAGCGACGAAGGCCGTCAGCGGCGCATGCACGTAGGTCCAGGCGCGGAACCAGCCGAATGGATAGGTGGTGCGCAGCTCGAACTGCCGGAAGCGGCGGACGCCGCGAAGAGCGACGGGAACCGCCAGCATGAGCTCCTCGTGACCGCCGGCGGCGATGCTGCGCGTCGCCTCCGCGGGCGGCGGCGGCGAGTCGACCGGCGCGCCAAGACGCACCTCGACGTCGCAGCGATCGACCGCCGATTCGTTGCGCAGCATGAAGTAAAAAGCCGCGTCCGCGCCCGCGAACGCATCGACCTCGGACTTCACGTCCACGGTGATACCCAGCAGGTTGCGGTGGCAATGATGCATGCCGACCAATACCATGCTCACCAGGAAGAAGGCGAAGGCCAGCCCGAGATTGCTGTTGTAGTTGAGCCCGGCGATCAGCATCGCGGCGAGCAGCGCCGCCAGCATCAGGCCGAAGCGCGTCGGCAGAATGTAGATGCGCCGCCGCTCGATCTTCACCGGCAAGCCATCGACACCGTGCCGGCGGGCGGACCAGGCGCGTATTCGGGCGCGGGCGGTGTCCGCAAGACTCCGCACGCTACACGCCGTTCAAGGAACCGGCACGGCCTCGAGCAGGCGGCTCGCGCCGGCGGGGCCGCTGTCGCGCTGTTCGAGGCGATGCTCGACGACCGCGGCGAATACGGCCTGCACATGCTCCGGGATGACGCTGTTGCGCCCGCAGATCAGCGCCCAGGCCCGCGCCGCGCGCAGCAGGCCGATGGCCGCCCGCGGCGACAATCCGGCGGCGAGGCCCGAGGCGCTGCGCGTGTGCGCCACCAGCGCCTGCACGTAGTCGAGGAGGGCGGGTGAAACGTGGATGCCTTGAACGGCCTGCTGCAGCCCCTGCAGGGCCTGCACGCTCAGCACGCTGCCGAGCGAGTTCACCAGTTCGCGCCGATCCGTGCCGCTCAGCAATTCCCGTTCGGCGGCGGCGGCCGGGTACCCCAGGTGCACGCGCATCAAGAAACGGTCGAGCTGGGATTCCGGCAACGGGAAGGTGCCGACCTGGTCCTGCGGATTCTGCGTCGCGATGACGAAGAACGGCTCGGGCAGGGGCATCGATTGCCCGTCGATGGTCACCTGTCGCTCTTCCATGGCCTCGAGCAGCGCGCTCTGCGCCTTCGGCGAGGCCCGATTGATCTCATCGGCCAGCACCAGCTGCGCGAAGATCGGTCCGCGCTGGAAGCGGAACGTGCCGCTCTCGCGCTCGTAGATCGACACGCCGAGGACGTCGGCGGGCAGCAGATCGCTCGTGAACTGCACCCGCTGGAAGGTGAGCCCAAGCGTCTTGGCGAGCGCGTGCGCGAGAGTGGTCTTGCCCACGCCGGGGATGTCCTCGATCAACAGATGCCCGCGCGCCAGCAGACAGGCCAGGCACAGACGGATCGGTTCGTCCTTGCCGAGAATGATGCGATTGATCTGGGTGAGAACCGCTGCGATTCCCGCACCGGCGGCGCCGGCCTGCGCGGCGTTCGCGCCCGGCGGACTCATTGGGCCAGGAGCGCGTTGACGCGCGCGACCTGCCTTGCGAGCTGGTCGATTTCGGTGCGCAGTTCCGCGAGGCGGCCATGATCCTTGGCGACGACCTCCGCCGGGGCGTTCTTCGCGAAGTCGCCATTGGCGAGCTTGACCTCGAGCTTGCCGAGCTCCGTCTCGGCGCGCCGCCGGCGCTTCGTCAGGCGGTCGAGCTCGGCCTGCGGATCGATGAGACCGGCCATCGGCACCAATATCTCGAGCGTTCCCACCAGGGCGGCCGCCGAGATCGGCGCCGCTTCGGACGGCGCGAGCACCCGCATCTCGCCGACGCCGGCGAGACGCGCGAGGTAATGGCGATTGCGCTCCAGGTGGTCGCGGTCCGCCGGGCCGGCATTCTGCAGGAGCACATCGAGGCGGCGGCTCGGCGCGATATCCATCTCGCCGCGGATCTGGCGCACTCCGAGAATGAAATTCATCACCCAGCGCATTTGCGGCTCCGCGGCGCTGTCGGCGTCGAAGTCGGCGGCGGCGGGAAATCGGGCCAGCATGATCGACTCGCCGCTCACGCCGGCGCTCACGCGCACCCTCTGCCAGATCTCCTCGGTGATGAACGGGGCGAGCGGATGCAGCGCGCGCAGCAGCGCTTCGAGCGTGGCGATCAGCGTCCTGCGGGTGGCGTATTTTTGGGCCGCGGTTGCCGTATCGGATTGCAGCACCGCCTTGGATAGCTCGAGATACCAGTCGCAGAACTCGTTCCAGGTGAACTCGTAAAGCGCGTTCGCGACGATGTCGAGACGGTAGCCGGCGAAACCGGCATCGACCCGCTCCAGCATGGATGCCAGGCGCGCACGAATCCAGCGGTCGGCCAGGCTGAGCTCGCCCACGCCGCGCTGCGCGCCGGCCCCTTGCGCACCGGTGCCGGTCTGTGTGCCGCCGCCGGTCTGCGCGGGAGCAAATCCATCCTGTCCCTCGACGTTCATCAAGACAAAGCGCGCGGCATTCCACAGCTTGTTGCAGAAATTGCGGTTGCCCTCGACCTTGGCCATGTCGAACTTCAGATCGCGGCTCTGCGTCGCGAGCGCCGCAAACGTGAGGCGCAGTGCATCGGTGCCGAAGGCCGGTATGCCTTGGGGAAATTGCTTGCGGGTCGCCTTCTCGATCGCCGGGCGCATCTGCGGCTGCATCAGGCCGCCGGTCCGCTTGGCGAGCAGATCCCCGAGCGAGATGCCGTCGACGATGTCGAGCGGATCAATCACGTTGCCCTTCGACTTGGACATCTTCTGGCCGTCGTGGGCGCGAATGAGCCCGTGCACGTAGACTTCGCGAAACGGCACGTCGCCGGTGAATTTGAGGCCCATCATGATCATGCGCGCGACCCAGAAGAAAATGATGTCGAAGCCGGTGACCAGGACCGAGGTCGGGTAGTAAGTCTTCAGTGCGCGCGTCTCGCTCGGCCACCCTTGGGTGGAGAAGGGCCAGAGGCCCGAGGAAAACCAGGTGTCCAG
>VFSW01012727.1_pt1 | contig 11726 bp, 10 predicted proteins | sample 5358111 | NCBI WGS metagenome assembly VFSW01 (sample SAMN11554181, study PRJNA540505) | mine drainage metagenome | isolation source: sediment from site ElyBrook_90M | place: USA: Ely Copper Mine, Vershire, VT | collected 2017 | reverse complement strand
ATCGAGATTATCGACGTGTATTTATCGTCGTAAAATTGGGTCAAAAAGGTTTATATTTCTTTAAAGAGAGGCATATTCACTACTCCATTAACTGATATCCATGAATCCGTCAACCGATAGCTACGATGCCTCAAAAATAGTGGTCCTTGAAGGCGCCCAAGGAATAAGAAAAAGGCCAGGTATGTACATAGGGTCAACCGGAGCCGCAGGCATGCTTCACCTACTATACGAAGTGCTGGACAACTCTGTTGACGAGGCAGGAGCAGGTTATGGAAATACTATTCACATACATCTTACGCAGGATGAGGAAGGAGACATCGCAGAAGTAAGCGATAATGGAAGAGGAATACCTGTAGATGTAATGGACAAGTACGGCAAGAGTGCTCTTGAAGTAATCATGACAACGATCCACAAAGGCGCAAAGTTCAACAACGATGTTTACAAAGTTTCTGGAGGTCTTCACGGCGTTGGACTTACTGTAGTAAATGCGCTGTCAGTTTACACCAACGTTATTGTAAAGAAGAACGGGAAAATGTACAAACAGACATTTGCAAAGGGACTTCCAACATCACAAGTAGATGTTGTTGGTGATTCAACCGCTACAGGAACAACAATAACCTTCAAGCCAGATAAGGAAATATTCAGCATCCAAACATTCGATTCTGCATTACTAAAAGAGAGGCTCAGGTACACTGCATTTCTTAATCCAGGACTAAAGATGATTCTTGTTGATGACCGTTTCGGTGCTCATGAAGAGGAAACATTCTTCTCTGAAAATGGGCTTAAGGACTTCATATCTTTCATGAACAAGGACACAACAGCAGTAACAAGTATAATTCACTCAAAGAAGCAGGAGGGTACAACTGTTGTGGAATTTTCAATCCAGTACATCTAGTCATACGATGAAAAGATCGAAACATTTGTAAATAATATTCGCACCGGAGAAGGAGGTACGCACCTGACAGGATTCCACGCAGGAATGACAAGAGCAATACTAAATTACATCGACAAAAACAAGCTAAACAAAGGACAATCTAGAATACTTGGAGAGGATGCAAAAGAAGGACTAACTGCAGTACTGAGCGTTCTTATGCAGAACCCTGAGTTTGAGGGCCAGACAAAGGAAAAGCTTGGCAATATTTACATAAGAAGCATAGTTGAAGGACAGGTCTACCAGTTCCTTTCAAGATACCTTGAAGAACATCCTTCTGAAGCAAAGACTCTTGTAAACAAAATAATAAGCGCATCCAATGCAAGAGAGAGCGCAAGGAAGGCAAGGGAAATGGCGCGAAAGAAGTCCATCTTTGACAGTGCTGTGCTTCCAGGAAAACTTGCAGACTGCATACTTGACGATCCTGAAAAGACAGAGCTGTTCATAGTTGAGGGGCAGAGCGCAGGAGGCTCTAGCAAGCAGGGAAGAGACAAGAACATACAAGCAATACTACCTCTTAGAGGAAAGATCCTTAACGTAGAGAAGGAATGGGATGAAAAGATATTTGACAACGCAGAAATAAATGCGATGATAACTGCGTTTGGAACTGGAATAAACGAGACATTCAATGCCGACAATATACGATACAAGAAGATAATCATAATGACAGACGCAGACGTTGACGGCAGCCACATAAGGACGCTGCTTCTCACGTTCTTCTACAGATTCATGAAGAGGATAATAGAACAGGGATATGTTTATGCAGCTGTGCCTCCTCTTTACAAGGTAACAAAAGGAAAGACTTCATATTACTGCTACAGCGACGACGAGCTTGCAGCAAAGCGCAAGGAGCTTGGTGAACTTGATGGGCTTCAGAGATACAAAGGCCTTGGAGAAATGAATGAGGACCAGCTATGGGAGACAACAATGAACCCTGAAAACAGGAAGCTCAAGAAGATAACAATCGGAGATGCTCAAAGAGCTGAGGAGCTATTCAAGATACTCATGGGAGTTGAAGTCCTGCCTAGAAGAAAGTTTCTCCATGAACATGCAGAACAAGTCAAATCATTAGATGTGTAGTAATGCAAGAAATTATACCAACATCACTAGAGGATGAGCTACAGTCAAGCTACATCGACTACGCCATGAGTGTTATAATCGGAAGAGCAATACCAGAGGCAAGAGACGGACTAAAACCAGTGCAGAGGAGAATACTTTATGCAATGTACATACTCAAGAACTTCCACGATCAACCAACAAAGAAGAGCGCAAGAATAGTCGGAGAGGTTATGGGTAAGTTCCACCCTCACGGTGATATGGCAATATATGATGCAGTAGCAAGGCTAGCTCAAAGTTTTTCTACAAATCATCTACTAGTGGAAGGTCAAGGAAATTTCGGATCTGTAGACGGAGATCCTCCAGCAGCACAAAGATACACCGAAGTAAGACTGACAAAACTATCAGAAGAGATACTTGAAGACATAGACAAGGAAACTGTTGAGTTCGTACCAAACTTCGATGACACCGAAGAGGAACCACTAATTATGCCATCAAAAGTGCCAAACCTACTTGTAAATGGGGCAACCGGAATCGCAGTAGGTGTTGCAACAAGTATACCTCCACACAATCTTGGAGAGATCTGCGATGCCGTAATACATCGAATAGACAAGAAAGATTCTACAGCAGATGAAATCCTCAATATAATCAAAGGACCAGACTTTCCTACTGGAGGAATTGCAGTAATGTCACAAAATGCCTACAATGGATACAGATATGGCAGGGGACAGCTCAGCGTAAGGGCGAAGGCAGATATCGACGATAAGAATAGAAAGATAATCATAAACGAGATACCTTACAATGTCAACAAATCAAACTTAATGCAGACAATGGCAGTCCTTGCAAGAGAAAAGAGGATCACTGGACTAAAGGACATCCGGGATGAGAGCGACAAGAAGGGAATTAGGATTGTAATAGACTTCAAGGAGGAGGCAAACGGCGCACAGATACTCAACATGCTTTACAAATACACGCAGTTGCAGACAACCTTCCCAATAATTAATCTTGCAGTAATCGGAAAGAGCCTCAAGAGCCTGAATATAATTCAGCTTATAGATACTTTCATAGGCCATAGGCGGGAAGTCATTCTAAAAAGAAGCAACTTCGAGCTCAATGTCGCAAAGAATAGGCTCCACATAGTTGAAGGACTACTCATAGCTATCTCAAGCATAGATGCGATAATCAAGACGATAAAGGCCAGCGCAGAGGTAAGCGAAGCAAGGACGAAGCTCATGAGCGGATTCAAGCTAAGTGACAAGCAGGCAAACGCCATACTTGACATGAAACTAAGCAGGCTTACGCACCTGGAGAACGACTCCCTTAACAAGGAAAAGACGGAACTCGAAGGAAAGGTAACATACTATGAAGGAGTTATAGCAAATCCAGAGATAGTTAACAAAATAATAAAGGACGAGACTGCGGACATAAAGAAGAGATTCTCAAGGCCGAGAAGAACAGAGATACAATACTCTGATGAAGAAGCTGAAATAACAAATGAGGATACGATAAGCAACGAGAAAGTAACTGTAATACTTACAAACAACGGATACGTGAAGAAGCTGGCACTAAGCAACTACAAAGAGCATGGAAGAGGAGGAAAGGGAATTATCTCTATAAACCTCAAAGAAGGTGACTATGCAAAGCAGATTCTTACCTGCAACAACAAAGACTTCATAATTTGTATAACTAATACTGGAAGGGCTTACTGGATAAAGGCATACAATGTTCCAGAGGGCGGAAGGTACTCGGAAGGAAAGGCAATAGTCAATCTAGTTGAGACAAAGGATGAGAAGATAATAGACATACTCAACATAAACGAGTTCACGAACTCAAGCATCGCCTTCCTCACACAAAAAGGTATAATAAAGAAGGTAAAGGCTGCGCTATTCTCAAGGCCAAGGGCAAACGGCGTAAGAGCCATAACGCTAAACGAGGCAGACCATATTGCCGACGTCGTTATGTATTCAAACGAGAAGAACTTGATAATAGCAACAAAGCAGGGCAAGTCCATAAAGTTCGACGAATCAGACCTTAGATATATCGGCAGGACGGCAATGGGTGTAAGGGGAATAAGACTAAGCAAGGATGATATTGCAAAGAACATGATACCTGCAAATGAGATAGGAAGCATACTTACAGTAACTGAAAATGGATATGGAAAGGTAACGGACATTACAGAATATAGGCTTCAGGGCAGGGGAGGAAGCGGAGTGATCAACCTAAAGGTCAATGAAAAGACCGGACCAGTACAGAAATGTCTATTCCTTAAAGGAGAGGACAAAGTGGTTATAATAAACTCTCTTGGTGTAAGCATAACCTTCCCAATAAGCGAAATAAGGGTAACTGGAAGAGCAGCAAGTGGAGTCAGGCTTATGCATTTGTCGCCTGGAGAAAAGGTAGTTGACGCAATGCTTCTCAGCAAAGAAACAGTTCCAACTCCATAACAAACAAAAACCATCTTCAGTCTAGTTTCCAGAACTTTCTGTTCTTTATGAAGTTCTTCTGAGCATCTATTACATCAACGAAGAACATCTTGTAGTCCCCTCTTACATACTTAAGCAGTCGCGCAGCAGTATCAACACCTATTCCATAAGTTGACAGCGCAACCAAAGCTCTGTCTCCATATGCATCGACAAGACTGGCCTCCTTCATCATATTCTTGTACAATGTGTTTTCTGTAGATGTAAAATGCTTGCCTGAAAGCCTCTTTCTTACAATTGCATTGTACTCATCACTGTAGGTTACGGTCAGAGGGCTCTTGCAGCTGGTGCAGAAGATCTTTCTTTCTTTTCCCAAGGTTATTTTTTCATTAAAAACATGCCCACAATAAGTGCAAAGTACCTTTATGCTTCTTCCATCGAACTTTTCCATCAATTTTTCTATTACACTTGTGCGCTCTGGAGTTGAAAGCAGCTCTGCGTACTTGTAAATATTGTTTAATATCTCCTTTGAAAGTGGCGAACCGCTCTTTGCGCTCACAATGGGTTTAATTTTTCCGCTTTTTAGCGATTCAACGAAGTTTCTTGCAGTTTCTATGTCAAAATAATTCTTGTAAAGATCCCTTACTACTTCGTCGTAAATTGGCGAACTTTCATAGAAACTTATTATCCTATTTGCCATATTCTTAGTTATCTTTGCATCTTTTTCAACAACTCCAAATAATTTTGCAATCTGAACGAACTTATACCTGAAAAGTTCAGATGAGCTTATGAATTTGAGGTTGTTAAAGTCAATTCCCTTAAGCGATTCAAATATTTTGAATGTTTCAGGTCTTCTTATCACATAACTATAGTCAAATATCAGCACATATGGCGTTGCTTTGACATTTATTCTGCTTCCAGCCATTGAAGATGCAAGTACCGTGCACGTTCTTGCTATGTACTCATTTGCAAGTTTTCCGAGGGGAAGGTAAGCAATTGCGCAGTTGTCCATCTCCTCAATTAGTATCGAGTCAACTTTTGGTGTAAAGAATTGTTTTTGCAAAGCGATAAAATCTAAAAAGCCTAATTTTGTCTTTTGATCTACATATTTTTCAGTGCCAAGACCCGAATCAAACATTTTTATTACATCTGAAGCAATGCCTCTTGATACTGGTATGTCCTCTCCATCCCAATCTGGTATTGCAGCATTCAGATCGCTATCCTGCTCAACATAAATTACATCTTCCTCAATGCTCAGAACCTTCCATGGCAGTCCTTTTGTTATGAAAATTGCGCCTTCCTCAACATAATTGTACACAAATTCTTCATCAAGTGTCGATATAATTCTGTTTTCCGCTGCGGCCTTCACTACAAATCTAGTACTGTCAGGAATTACACTTATTGCCTTGATGAAATATTTCCTCCCCTTGCCCTGTCTTACTATAGTTTCCTTATCCAGGGCTACAATTCTCAGATCTGTAAGCAGCGAAAGTACTCTTTCAAATTCAGATTCCTTAAGGTCCTTGTATGGATATGCCCTCTTTACGATCTCCAGTATCTTTTTCTTTTCTATTTTTCCATATTCAAGTGAAATTGCTGATATCTGATTTGCAAGAACATCAAGGGCGCCGTATTCTATTGTCTGCTTCTCTAGTTTTGCATCAACCGCATTCTGCACGATGGCAAGAGACTCTAGTCCGTCAAGTACATTATGTACTATTATCGTACCTTTTGACTTCTCAGACTCTCTGTGTCCTCCTCTTCCAACTCTCTGCACAAGTCTTATCGCCTGTCTCGGAGAGCCATACTGGACAACAAGGTCAATTCTACCAACATCTATGCCTAGCTCGAGCGAACTTGTTGCAATAAGCGCCTTCAGTCTTCCCTCCTTGAAGTCATTCTCCACATTTATTCTCTCACTTCTGTCAATTGAGCTATGGTGTATTCCTACTGCACCAAACTTTTCTTCCTTATTTAGCTGTATCAACTTTGATCCTAATGACTCAACAGCCTGTCTTGCATTTGAAAATACAAGCGTTGCATTTGATTCCCTTATCAAATCCGCGACTCTCACTATTCTGGCATATGCCTGCAAATCAAGTCCGAAGAGAGTTCTGAATTCTTTATTGTCCTTTTCCGGCTTCACCGGCATTTCTATTGAAAATTCAAATGCCTTCTTCTGTACTGATTCTATTGTTTTATGCTGGCGTACTCCGAAAAGAAACTTCGAAGCCTCTTCTACGTTTCCAATAGTTGCGCTAATTCCTATTCTTTGGAAACCTTTTGATACCTCCTCAACTCTTTCAAGTGCTATAGATAACTGCGCGCCTCTTTTGTTGTAGTAAAGTTCATGTACCTCATCAACTATCACTACTTTCAAGTTTCCCAATGCACTTTTCAGGCGCCCTGATAGAAGAAGGTTCTGAACGCTCTCCGGCGTCGTTATGAGTATTTGGGGCGGCCTAAGTGACTGCGCTCGTCTTTCACTCTGGGAAGTATCGCCGTGCCTTACTTGGATGTCAATATTCAATTCGCTGCCAAACCACTTGAGTCTTTTTACAAGGTCCCGGTTGAGGGCTCTTAGCGGGGTTATGTAAATAGCGAATATTCCCTTTGCATCCTCCTTCGTAAGCCGGTTTATTACAGGAAGGAGTGCCGCCTCTGTCTTTCCACTTCCTGTGGGCGCTGTTATGATGCAGTTATTGCCCTCCTCAATTACCTTTAATGCTGCTTTTTGTATCTCAGTGAAGTCCGGAAACCTGGTAAGGAATAACTCATATGGATTTCTAGGCATAAATGTCAGCTGCGGTTACTTTACCAAGGTCGCATTTCCAAACGCAGTTACATTCTCTGTAGGGGTAAAGTACACGAATTTAGTATGAACACGCAATCCAAGAAGCGGGAATCCAACAAGTGCAGTACCATTGTTATAGCAAGGAATAGCAATAGGAGTATAGTTTCCAGGTGCCATTGTTATGTTTAACTTGGTTCCAATTTGCGCGCCGCCAACATAACATGCAGCACTCTTAAGCGTTATTGAAGTGTTGTAGTTGTTAATGAGCCCAAGCTGCAAAGTGCTGTAGTTCCATAGCGAGCTGAAGCACTCCAGGTGGGAGTTTGTAAAGCACGAATTTACATAACCGGACACAAAACTTGCAGATGGGCCTGTTATATTGTAGCTAGTTATTACATTGACATTCTGGTCTGTAAGACTAGCTTCCTGCCCGCTGTTTGTGAACGACCACGAAGTAAGGTTGTAGTTTCCTATAAGTGCGTTAGTCTTCTCAATTATCGTGTTTCCAGTTTCAAGGTAGAATGTATTACAGTATGAAATCCCGCTTATGTTCTGTATTGTTCCATAACAAACATTGGTGAAGTTGCTACCTTTCTCTATGCTCTGATAAAGGAAGGTGTTGTTATTAGATACCGACCACTGTCCCGAGTAATTGTAATTTGCGAAATATCCGCTGTAGTTGTATATTTTTGCGGATCTTGATCCGAATTTTGATTCATAGCTTGGCTTTGCAACAGGAGTATTTTGCTGACCAATCAGCTTTGTGCAGCTTTCGGTGTTTATTGCGCTAAGTGTCTTGAGCCAGCCCCTGGAATACCATCCGCACATTGTTGTGTTGCTTCCAAAATTTATCACTGTCACATTACCCTGCGTTGTAACATTCAAACCTTTTCCAATCGCCGCTGTTTCAAGTGCAGTTGGTGTAAGATAACCGCGTATCCATATTGAGACAAGAGACGCATTCTTGTAATAAGCATGCCCCACTGCAATGTTCTGTATATAATCATAATAGACGTCAAGTGTTGGGTACATAAGCGAGTTTATCTGCTGTGATGGTGTTAGTATGAACTGTGACGCAGCGCTATTGTTGAAAAGAAATATCGAAAGCGTGTATCCACTTGGAGTGATGTTGTACGCATCCTCACCGAGCAGTCCATTGCTGCTAAATGCAATATCAGGCTCAGCTATTTCAGGCGCAGAAACCGCAACACTGTAAGAGGCCTGAGAAGTTTTCCTATTTTGTATATTGTAAAGCAGACTTGGGTCAGCCTTTATCGCAATCATGTAACTACCACTCTTTACAGGAGTAAAGTTGAAGTTCACAATAGCCTCCTTACCTCCTGGTATTGACATCTTGTAGGTCCTAGTCAGGTTGTTATTTATATAAAGACCGAAAGACAGGTTGGATATTCCAGATTGACCTGTATTCTGCACAGTTATTGGAGCAGAAACACGCTGGTAAGGATAGAATGCATTTGTAGTGGTATTTGTGAATGTAACGTTAAGTGAGATCTGCGGCTGGTAATAGTACCTAAAGTATAGTGCGCCTAAGACTATAAGTACGAAAAATGCTATCCAAAGATAAAGCTCTTTTATTTGTGCCATTTCAAACTCCTGCTGATTTACTCTTTACGTCTTTTATTACCTGACTAACCTTGTTTGCAATCTCTCCATAGTTGCTCTCAAAGGTCCTTGATGCCCAATTTGACGGGTCATATCGATCTCCAGTGCTTGGGGGCCTGAAATAGAACTTGCCTCCTGAATTTTCCACATAACCCATCTTCTTCATCCTGAGCAGATGGTATCTGAGCGTCTTCTCATTTATTTCCTCCCAGTTTGCATTGATGTAGTCTATTATGTCCTTTACTGTTGGATCGGTCTTCTTTATGAACTGGAAGTGTACAAGCGAGTCAAGGACCGCAAGTGAACTTAGCCTTGACTCACCTGGATTTATTATACCAAGAGAAAGCGCAAGCCATCTTATGGCAGCACGCCTGGTCTCGAGTACTTCACCAGGAAGTCTTAGGTTCCTTATGGTCACCTCACTCTCTATAAGAGAGGCCTCATTGAGTTCCAAATAATCACGCAGATAGTCAAGATATAAGTATATATGAGTAGTTGTATATTACTTATTACTAAAATTTATATAAGTGATACACATGGCGCAGTCACAGCCGCAAGCAAACGAACAGGACATTGAGAAGATGGTAAAGGACTATCAGATGCTTCAGGAGCAGCTAAGAGTCTATGCTATACAACTTGACCAGCTCAAGAACCAGAAGGCAGAGCTTGACCGAGCTGGCGAAGAGGTGTCAAAGTCGACAGGAAAGGTATACCTCAGCGTTGGAGGAGTCATAGTCGAGACTACAAAGGACAAGGCACAGTCTGATATAAAGGACAGGACTGAGCTTTCAGAAACAAGGATCCAGTCCATTACAAAACTCTACAATGAGATGAGGGCAAAGGAGAAGCAGCTAAACGAGAAGATAACTAATTTATACAAGGCAGCTCAGGGAGGCTCTTCAACAGGAGCTCAGTAACAAGCATAGTTTACGTTTCAGTCTTTTACAGGTGGTTAAGTGAATTACTACGACATAGCTCTTTTCGAAGTTGAAAAAGGACTGCAGAAAAGACTTGGATACGACAAGATATATTCAATAGGCAAGGACATCTCCATACAGCCTACTCCTAAGCACAGTAGCATTCCCATAATAATAAAATCGGGCGACCCTGGTCAGATGATAAGGTTTCTCAGGGAGAGCGAAGTAGTGGGAATAATATTCGAAGGAAATGTGCTCAGCAAGAAGACAATAGAGAAGGCGGCGGAGGCAAACAAGACCATATTCGTGCCTGTATCAATGCTTCTTTGGCAGGATGTATGGGGGAGGCAGGCAGAACTGCGCAAGATAAAGCAGATATTTGCTGCTGCGCACAAGCTAAAGGCAAAGGCGGCAATTGCAACATTTGCTGAAAATGCCGAATCACTTCTTTCAAAGGACCAGATGTCAGAGCTTGCTGAAATGATATTCAACACGAAGAACAGCAAGTTCAAGATTTTCGGAGGGGAGCTTTATGATAACTAGATACAAGAACCGCTACATCCTAGTTGAGTCATCAGCCCCTATCAATACTCAAGACAAGCAGACGTCATCAAGCTTCCTTAGCGCAATGCACAAACAGGTCGGTGAGATGGGACATGCCGAGATGAATCCCAAACCTGCATACCAGTACAACCCAAATGTGTTCATAATACGAGTAAACAGGGGATCGGAAAGGAAGGCAATACTTGCTCTTTCATTTGTCAAGGATGTGAACGGAAGCAAAATCGGATTTTACACAATAAAGATGTCAGGTACTATAAGAACATTAATAGAATATTGCAAGAATACATACAATTGATCCAAATGTCAAGACTTCATATCGTGCCCCAGGCAGATTATGATTCAAGCAAGTCCTTCAAGTCAGGTATACAAGAACTTATCAGACACACCCATGCAACCGAAGATTCCTACAAAGTAATTCCTCAGGGCAAACGTTTTGCTACAAGGATAGATGACTCGTTTTTTCATATGTACGAAAAGGATAGGGCAACAAGTTCAGATACAATCGGCACAAAAGGACTGATATATTGGGAGATGGGTGCCATGAAAGAGGCAGCAAAGTGCGCGGTGGCAATGGTGGTGGATGATCTTATAGAACATGGGAATACCACAATTGAACTACATGATGTAATTGTAATGCCGCATGAGGACACTAAGAAGCTCCTTCAATTCGTAGAAGGTTTTGTCGAGATATGTGTTGAAAACAAGTGGGCTGGAATGGCACAACTCAATCCGATTATAATAACTGGAGGCGAGACCGTGCAGACAAGCATGTCCAATGCCCTTGAAGTTGCAATGTTCGGCACCGGATATATACTTCATGGACATAGGGTAGATCCCAACATAAAAGAAGGCGATGTACTCATAGGGCTTGGAAGCAATGGCATACATTCAAACGGCACAAGCTTCTTCATCAGTGAACTTCTAGATAAAAGAAAAATGGACATGAGTTCTAATTTACCATGGGGAGTAACGTTCGGTGAAGAATTCACCAGGCCAACGCACATATACCTTCCAGCAATCCAGGAAATGACAAATAAGATAATGGACAACTATAACGACTTTGCAAACATATTCATACACGGAATGGTTCACGTGACTGGAACAGGCCTCAAAAAACTGAAGGACGAGCTTATACTTCCAAGAAAGGATGTAGACATAGTGATAAACAGGGCTCATCCACTTGAACCACAGGAGCTCTTCTTTTTTGCAAACAGGGATCTAGGAGTCAGCGCGGAGAACATGTACAGCAGGTTCAACAATGGAATAGGTTTTGTGATAGTAGTAGAAAGACATACTGCCATGTTCGCACTCAGCGTACTTAAAAAGCACTTCCCAGCTGAGATAATAGGAGAGGTAAGGAGCGGAACAGGAAAATTGGTAATAGAATCCAAATATGATGATTCAATTTCTGTTTACTAGCT
>VFSW01012726.1_pt1 | contig 11726 bp, 13 predicted proteins | sample 5358111 | NCBI WGS metagenome assembly VFSW01 (sample SAMN11554181, study PRJNA540505) | mine drainage metagenome | isolation source: sediment from site ElyBrook_90M | place: USA: Ely Copper Mine, Vershire, VT | collected 2017 | reverse complement strand
CAGGCCATCGACCGTGCGGCGATAGTTCCGCCACTGAAGGGCCGTCGAGACCCACTCCGGTGTTCCTCGAGGGAACGGTGAGGAGAGTGGAGCGACGGCGTCGGTCCTGCCTGCCAAGGCGGCCCCCCAGTTCCTCCGAACGAAGCCGGGCTCGCGATACAAACCTTGCGGTCACGCTCTCGACGCGATCCCCGGATTGTCAGTGAAGCCCGAAACGCGGGCTTTCCGTAATCATCGGAGTTGGCCCGATTACGGGGACCGATTTCTAGCGACGGGGTTGTGTAAGGGCTGGATACCCACTCAACGCTTCCGAGAATGCGCGGACGCGTAGCGACCGAACCGGACGTAAGTAGACCCGGTACGTGGCTCGATCTCTTCGATCAAGGCGCGACCGTGGCGGACCTGGAAGAGGACTCGATAATTGGGAATCTTGAGTCGCCAGCGGATCGGGTCGTCCCGTACCGGCACGACATCCAGCGTGGGGGAGGGCCGGGTTGGATGGGCAACGAACTCTGGGAAGGCCGCAACCAGGTTGTCCTGAACTTCCGGAGGGAGGGAAAGGAACTCGCGCCACGCGGTTCCAGTAAAGTCTGGCCAACCACGCCGCGCGGGCCCTTTAACGGGCACGCTTTCGGTGCTCCAAGAATTCTCGACGGGCTTCCGCGCCCCTGATAACTCGATCTGTCTTCAATCGTGTATCGAGTTCTGCCCGCAGGGACGGGGAGAGATAGTCATCTGTCACGTTGATAAGGAACTCGTCCCACGTCTCAGCGGCACTCTTGACCCGCTGCAACACTCGGAGGGTCGATTGGTGGAGCGGAATACTCGTGAGGGCGTCGCTGGCGGGCATCATGGCCATCATGGTGGCAATGGTATATCTTCATTCCTGGCGCCCCCCACCCTAGCTCGGCTCGGGACACTTCGCCTCGTTCCGGAGCCCGGCGCAGCGACCCCGACTCACTTGCAAGATCGTGCGGAGTGGCCGGTTTCCTCCAAAGACGGGTTTCTGTGGGAACAGTTGCGACCATCAGGATGGCTCACGGACTACGTAGTTGAACCCCCGGAGGGTTCAAAAAACCCCTCCGACACCTTTTCAGGTCGCCTTACCGACGATAACTGCCGAAGGAACCCGGCGGCTCGTGGTATGTCACGGGGGCGTGAACCTGGCCGCCCCAAGGCGCCGGGCTCAGGACTTACGGACCGGTTCGACCCGGGAGCGAGCTCGGTCGGAGAGAACCGAAGAGGAATTTTGTAGCGCGACCTGTGTCCAAAACTGATAGCCCTCCGTCGCGTTCCGCAGGAGCGCGAAGAAGGCCTGGAAGGCGCGCGCGCCGGCCTCCCGATACGCTTCGGCCATCGCGAGCATATCGAAGGGACCGGTCCTCGGCACGGAATCCAGCTCGCCCGGAAGGTCCCCCTCGGAGTGGTAGACCTTCTCCTTGGCGATCTCCAACGGATTCCCGGGGCGTTCCCACGGGAATTCCGGCCGTCGACGTGTCCAATCGCGTTGATCCGGGAATGCGGTGGGCCGCTTCTCTAAGAAAGCCCGCATTCCCTCCTTCTGGTCGTCGGTGTTGAACAGAAGTCCCCAAAGCTCGCGCTCGTACTCGAGCCCGAGTAATCGGCTCGGGTCCGCTGCCTGATTCACGACGTACTTCGCCGCCGCCAGCGCGACGGCCGGCTTGGTGGCGAGCTCACGCGCCAGCGCTATCGCCTCGTCCATCAAGCGGTCGTTCGGAACGACCCGGTCCAGGATGCCGTACGTGAACGCCGTCTGTGCAGGGATCTTCTCCCCGGTCATGATCCATCGACGCGCTCGAACAACCCCTACGGCCCGCGTCAACCGCCGGGAGCCACCCCAGCCCGGAATGACGCCGATGTTGATCTCGGGTTGACCGAACACAGCGTCCTCGCTCGCGATGATAAAGTCACAGGCTTGGGAAAGCTCGAACCCGCCGCCAAGGCAGAAACCGTGCACCGCGGCGATGACGGGGAGGGGAGAGCGTTCCAGGAGATTCGCGACGGCCTGCCCCTTGGTAGAGAAAGCGCTCGCTTCGGCGCGATCCATGGTTACCATGTACTCGATGTTCGCCCCACCGGAGAATGCTCTGTCCCCGGCGCCGGCGATCACCAAGACACGGACCGACGGGTCGTTCGAGAGCTCTAGGACTTGGCTCGCGAGCTCCTCTAAAAGGCGACTGGTAAAGATGTTGAGTGGAGGGTTGTTCAACGTTAGGATGCCGACGGGTCCGCGGCGTTCCACGAGGACCAGCGGTCCGGGCCGGGGCTCGGCGAGTGCGATCGGGGCTCGTTGGCTTCGTGGGCCGGCTCGGCGTGCGCTCGCCATAGGGTATTGCTTCCTCCTACTACTTCGCCCCGTGGAGGCGGCGAGCTCGTCGGCGATTCTTGGGTCGAGGTGGATTCGAAGTACGTCGGGGCGTGCGCCGTGGGCTGTGGGCCAGAACCCACTCGGCAAACGGTGGCCACAACTCCCTGTGGGCGGCGCGACTCACCGATAAGCCGATGTGTCCCGACGGGAGTTGGAAACGCGTCACATCCTTGGACCCGACGTGATCGAGGACACGTTCGGTCGATTCCGGTGGGACCAGATTGTCCTTGAGTCCCACGATCGTGGCCATCGGCATGGTGAGCTCTCGGAGATCGATCTCTCGTTCGTCCCCGTCGAGGGTCCACTCTCCCTTCACGAGCAGATTCCTCTGGTATCCCTTGTCGATGAACTCGGCGTACGTGGGGCCGGCCATCGGAATCCCATCGTTGGTCCACTTTTCCATTCGCAGGAAGTTCTCGACGAACGACTGGTCGTCGATTCGGTTCAGGAGATCCTTGAACTTGAGGTAGTTCGTCCGCAGCGGATCCAAAATGCCAAAGGCGTCATTGAAGAACTCTGGCGGAATCAGCTCGAACGTTCGAGCAATCTTCCAAGGGTCGAAGCCGGGTGCATGGGACCAGACGTTGAGGAAGCTGGATCGGGTATCAAAGTCGAGCCCGGCCGCCATGAGGGCGAGCGTTCGCACCTTCTCGGGATGAAGGGCCGCGTACATCGCAGCGAAGGTTCCTCCCATGCAGTAGCCCAAGAGATGGAGACGATCGACCCCGCTGGTTTCGCGCACGGCATCTACCGCACGATCTAGATACCCGTTGACGTAGTCGTGGATCCGGAAATTCTTGTCCAAGCGATTCGGGGTTCCCCAATCGATGAGGTACACGTCGAGCCCTCGTTGGAGGAGGCTCTCCACGACGGAATGGCCGGGCTGGAGGTCCATGATGTACGGCTTGTTGATCAACGCATAGACTAGGAGAATGGGAGGGCGGTCGCTTCCTCCGACGACGGGAAGAGGGCGGTAGTGTAGGACCCGCATCCGACCTTCGGCATAGATCGCGTCGCTCGGGGTTTGGCCAACCAGAATCTTCGGAGGGTGGACGGCTAGGTTCCAAGTCTTCCAAAGCTTCTCCGTGAACTCCGCGAACGGATCGACCTTCACGCGCTTCCCCTCGTTCCCCGGGGAGCTCCCGGGGGCACCGATCGCTTCCGCTCTCGGTGCGGCCATCTCTAGGACAATGGGCTCGGTCGCGGCCGTAAGTACGACTCCTTCCTGGGAGAGGGCGGCCTACGCTCGCCCCGAGCTCATTCGAGTCACTTTCTCGGAAAGGTCACGGACGGATTCGTTCAGTTCCGTGATCTCCCGGCGCGACGGAAGGCCGGTCATCCGGCTGAACAAAGTCTCCTGCTCCTTCGCGAACTTCTGGCTGTCCAAGGAAGCGTTGAGGGTCTTTCCGAACATCGTCACGAACGCAGGGCTGGTGAAATAGATCTGCGTCAACTTTTGGAACGAATCCGAGAACTCCGTGAAAGAAGCCTCCTGCGCACGGATGAGTTCCTCGACTCCCTGGCCCGACTGGAGGGCGGTGAACAGGCGTCGGAAAACGTCCGTAGCGAGTCCGGTCCAGAGCTTCTGGATCAGTTCCGTTGCCTCCCGGGAACGGTCTTCGTCCGTCGCGTGTGTCGGCAGGAACGGCTTCACCCAGAGGTCGATCAACTCCTTCTGGGGCCCCAGGGTGGTCTGGAACGCGTCGCGGACGCGCTCGCCGATCTCTTCGGCTCGGCGGTTCCATTCCTGGAAACGGGCCTGAACCTCATCGGTTTCCCTCCCGCGGGGGGCCGGACGGGCTGCGTCGCGGAGCGAGGCGGCCCAGGACTCGTAGTTCTTCTGATGTTCGTCTCCGAACCGGCGGAGGTACTCCGTCACCGTCTCCCCGGTCCGCTGGGCGAAGCGGGTCCACAGTTCCAGACTCTCCTCGATTGGGTTTCGAGGGGTCGTCCCGGGAGGGCTCTGCGGCGAGGCTTCCGAGGGCGGCACTGCGTTCGACTTCGACCCGGCGGGGCGCTTCGGGCTTTTCTTGTGTTGCGGCATGTTTTTACCTTAATGTTTTGAGTCGTTCGTTCCGAACCGGGCAAGCGTGGTTCACGCCTTGCGTTCGGTCTCCTGGACAATGGCCTTGACCATTCCCGCGACCGTCTCCGTTCCCTTCGGCACGACGCCGAAAGCCGGGACGCTCTCACGTATCCGGGCCAAGAACGCCAATTGTTTCTCGCCAAATCGGGAGATCGCCTGGCTCGTGACGACGCTCTGCTCGAGGAGCTCGCGCTGAAAATCACGGGTCCAGTCCAGGTATGCGGAGAGCTCCTTCACGTAGAGCTCGGTGGCGCGATTTACCGCCTCCCCGACTTCCGTCCATGCCGCGTTCGTCAGATAGCTGCTGCTGTTGCTTTCGTTCATAGATACATTCCTCCGTTCATGTTAAGAACCGTGCCGGTGATGTAATCAGCCTCGGGCGAGACCAAGTAGACCACGCTCATCGCCACCTCCTCGGGGGTACCGAAGCGCCCCATGGGAATTTGGCTTAGGATCTTCTGCTTGACGTGATCGGGGATCTTCTGTACCATGGGCGTATCGATGAACCCCGGAGCGATCACGTTGACCGTGGTCTTTTGCGCGGCGAGCTCCCGGGCGAGTGCTTTGGCAAAGCCGATCATTCCGCTCTTACTCGCGGCGTAATTGACCTGGCCGATGTTCCCCATCTGTCCGACCAGACTGGAAATGTTGATGATTCGACCGTGGCCGCTCGACGAAATCTCCTCGACGAAGGCTCGACAACAGTGAAAGACTCCCGAAAGGTTCACGTCGATCACTTCGTCCCACTGCTCGTCGGTCATTCGGGAGAAGAGACTGTCCCGATTGATTCCGGCGCAGTTGATGAGTGTGTCCACTTTGGCGAACTTTTCGTGTAGAACGTCCCGCATCGCGTGGACGCTTTTGACGTCCAACAGGTTGGCCTGTACCGCGATACTTTGTCGCCCGCGTTTCTCCACGAGTTCGACCATCCGGTCCGCGTCCGTCCGGTTGCGGTACCATTGGACCGCCACATCCGCGCCGGCTTCTGCCAAGGCTTCTACAATGGCCGTCCCGATCCCACCACTTCCCCCCGTGACGAGAGCTCGACGACCGAGTACGCGAGGTGTAGTCCCCTTTCCGCCGGTCATGGACGCTTCCTACCGGAGGATCCGCTAGGCGGAGGGTCGGAGCGGCCATTCCGATTGGCCCGTTCTCCCGATTGCTCATCGGAGGACTCGGAGGGGCCGGACGATTTGCCTTCGGAGCCCTTACGGACCTGATTCTTCACCCATCGATCCACTTCGGCCATGAGGTCGGGGGCCCGCCCTCCAAAGATGGCCTCCATGAACGACCGGGTCGCCTCCCAAGGCGTCGCGTAAGTTTCCTGAAGGATTCGATATCGATCGTAGGCCTGGCGGATTTGCTCACCCACCAGCCGGGTGACTTCCTCAGAGCCCGGCCACGGTGGCGCAGAGCCAGCCTCGGAAGTTCCGGGAAGGATGACCAGCACCTCGCGCCCCGTGAACTCCGATAGGCCGCTAACTTGGCCGTTCGGACTGACGCGGCGTGTCCCAATGATCTTGCCATCCGGACCGATATCGAGCCTCATGATTTTATGTGGGTGCCACAGTATCCCACATAATATATATAAGGTTATCTTAACACCTACCTTCGGAGAGGGTGCCCTGGCCACCTAACTGCTTTCACACTGGCGCGTGATTGAAGCACTCCACTCTGCCGTTCCCACGGCGGTCGTGACGTGGCCTACCTTGCCAGCGGCCGGGCCGGGGCCCTGGTTCGTCCGCACAACCGGCCGCGTGACTCACCGGGTCGGCCGGAGCCTCCGGGCTTTCCTGGAGGGCGCCCGGGGGTGATGGCCGTCACGGGATCGGCGCTTTCCCGTGTGCCGGCGGGCACCCAAGCCGGCGGCGCCCGAACGGACCTCGGCGCGAAGCCTCCGACGCATCCCACCAATTTCTCGTCGCCTTCCCGCCCCCACGGGGTGCCGGACACGAGCCCTAAGCCAACTATCCAGCTCTGGTCGTCGATGTCACTCGCCGACCACCCCACCACGATTACCAGTCGAACGAGCTCGGGCCAGCTACTCGAGTCAATGAAACGTCCGGAGGAAAGTTACGACGAGCTGATCCAGGAACTCGCAGAGGGGTACTACCCATCCCGGGTGATCGCGGAACTCGAGCGACGGGTGGACGACATCCGGGCCGGACGCGTGAAGCCCATCCCTGCCGATGAGGTTTCTCGTAAGTGGTGGGGTAGAACCCCTACCGGATTGTATTCGACCCACGTGCCGTCAGAGACGGGTCCAAGCTGTCCGTCTCCCTTCGCCGACGGATACTCGAGAAGCTCGAGCCCCTCCAAGTGGTACCCTTTCGTTCCCATCGGGGAGTTTTGATCCAGGAAGTCTCCGAGCGGTGCGGGGTATGGAAATTTCACGTACCCTCGACGTGCGAGTGTTCTCCACCGGGGCGGGCGATACGCTCTGGATCCTCGGGTCGAAAGAGGCGCCGGGATAGCGAAAAATACGGTCCGAGAGCTCCGTCGGCAACGCGGATGCGACGTTCCGTCACGCGCCTCCGTCCCCTCGTCACCGACTCCTCACCGACCTTCGGCCTTTACCCCGGGCGCCGACAGCCTCTCAGGACGAGGGATATACGGTGGGGTTGTTCACCGCGGCCCCGCGTCCCTTCGCGGAGGGTGCCTTTTCCTGGCCGACCGACCAAAGGAGCGCCGCTGTCGTGTGCTGAGGCGCTGCCGCCAGCGCGAGCGCGAATGAGGCCAGCAGCAGATGCTGGATCGCCCAATGGAAGACGAGCGCGGCGCCGAGCGGCGCATCGGGGGGGATCGCACCAAGGGTGGTCGGGGCGCCGAGATAGCCCAAGAGTTCGTTGAGGAAACACCCCAACCCTAGGCGGGTGAGCGCCGGCGGAACCCAGGTCCCCCACGTGAGACCCGCCGCGATGAGCCCGACCCTCCACGGCAGTCCCGTAAGGTGACCGAAGGAGGCTCGAACCAGCGAGGCGAACTCCTTCGGGAACAACGCGGCCATCACTGCGACGACCGAGAGCAGCTGGTGCTCGAAGATCCAGTGGTACCAGATCGGCGCCGTAGCCGTTAGAGGGTTGGTGCTCCCCCACTCCACGAACATGGCGAGCGACCACGTGATCCCCGCGATCAGCAGCCCGACCCGGAGCGCCACGCTTGCGTAGGTCCTGGCATTGCGGGGGACCGGGGTCGGACACTCGGTCGCCGCTCTTCTGAGATTCCGCTCCTGGATGAGCAGGCTGAACCAAACGACGGCGATCTGGAACGCATCCAGGTACCAATTGTTCGCGAGGAGGTTCGAGTAGCTCGTGCCGCTCGCGGCCGCTACGACGGCCACTCCCCCGGCGGTAGCGCACGCCACGCAGCAACAGGCGCCTAAGGTGGCCAGCCCGGTGACCGCGGGGGCGATCCCGGCGGAGGAGCTGATGGCCATCTGGGTCGGGCTGGCGATTCTCCGATCGCGGATCAGGTCGCGGAGCGAAGCGAGGGCCACCCCTCCCCCGAGGGCCACTCCGATCGCCACAACTACCATCGTGAGGGTGGGGAGGAACGGTAGCGAAATCACCTCGTTCGGCCCCGCGATCAGCAGCGCCGGATAATCCCACGACGGGCGGCCGGAGGGAAGCACCATCCAGAAGAACCCAAGGCTCGAGCTCGGGAAGATCTCGAGCATGTAGCCGATCAGCATGGAGGCGAGTGCATAGGCCAGTCCGATCAGAACCGCCGGCCAGCGGTTTCCCTTGGCGCGGACGACCCGACGGCTCTCGCGAAAGGTAAGCAGGTCCAGCGGAGAGCGAAGGCGATGGAGCACGGTCTGGCGGAACCGGGTCCATTCCTTCCTCCGGCGCGTACTCAGGAACAGGAGGAGGAGCAGACCGGCCAGGTCCAGGAGAAAGATCGCCACGACGAGGTCGTCCATCGGCTCGCTCTGGAGGTCTATCCGCCCTCAGCGGAAGTACGCCTCTGATTTGATGTTCTCCTCGTTCTTACTTCCCCCGGGGCCCCCCACCCGCCGGGGCGTGTCTCCGACAACAGTGCGAGGGTGCCACCCCCTAGGAAAGGGTCGCGCCGGAAGCACGAAGCGGACCCGGCAGGGTCACGACGATCGGCGTGCGACGAACCGTGTCCTTCCTCCTCCGGCAGGTACGAGTCTCCCTGGAATCGGCGCAGGAACGGACGGATCGCCCGTTACACGTATACAGCGCCTCCTCATTCGGGGGGCGGGGAGCCGTCCGTGAAGTGGGTAACTAGGGAGAAAGCGAGAGTGGACCGGATAGCATGTCCTTGGCTGATCCGGAAGTTCGTCGACAAGGACGCCGAATTCCTGTACGTCCCGAACGAGCGGGTGATGCAGGTAGCGAAGAGCGAGGGGGCCATTCCCTTCGATACTCCAGGAGCGGAGCTCCACCACTACGAGGAGGGGGGAAAGGAGTACGTCAGCTTTGACGCGGTCATCAAGAAGTACAGGCTCAAGGACCCGGCGCTGCTGGAACTCGCGAAGATAGTCCGTGCCGCAGACGGAGGGGCCGGCCGGGAGCCCGAAGCCGCGGGACTCGAAGCGGCGGCCACAGGTTTCCGGAGGATGGCAAAAGACGATCTCGAGAACCAACGCCTCCAGTTCCCACTCTATGATGCGCTCTACTCCTACTGCAAGTGGAAGGTCGAACAGGGGGGAAAGCTGGAGCATACCGGCGGACCCGGCTAGCCGAGGGTTGCTCGACGGCATGCACGGGATCCCACAGCGCCGCCGGGAGGTACCCCTGCGTCTCTGCCCGGTTCCTTTGACGGTTCCGACACAAAAACAAACCTCTCGTTCATGGGCCCCGGTTCGGCGGCTCCTCGATGGACGACCCCTTTCCGGCCCCCGGCACCACCCCTGCGCCACCCCCTGCATTGGACCCTCTTCTCCGTGCCCGACACATCGATTAGTCCCCCCGGCGCCGCCGACGCTGCTCCTGCCACGAGGAGCTGGGAGGAAGAGGCGCGGGTTCCCTCGCCACCTCACCCGCCAGGAGCCTTCGACCCGCCGCTCTCCTTCGACAGAAGACCTCACCGGGCTGTCCCTAAAGGGGGAAGACGAGCCCGCATCCGGCCGGAGGTTGCCCGAATGAGCTTGGTCGAGGTTGCCCGGATCTCCCTGCCGGAGCATCCTCCGGAGGGAGGATTCGACCATGCCGCCGTAGACGCACGTGCGTCCCGCCTCTACGTGGCTCACACCACCAACGACGCCGTGGAGGTGGTGGACCTCGAGGCGAAGAGGTTCCTTTCGTCCATTCCGAAACTTACCGGCGTCGCGGGGGTTTGGGTCGCGGCGGAACAGCGCCTCCTGTTCACCTCGAACCGGGGAGAGGACACCGCCAGCATCATCGACCTGGACGGTCCGAAGGAACTCTTCCGTGTCCCGACCGGCGCTCGACCCAACGGAATGGCATTCGACCCGGACCGAGGGATCCTTCTGGTCGCGGGCGTCGGGAACCCCCGGACCCCGAACGCCGCCCCGTCGCTTACCTTCGTAGACACGGCCCACGGAAACGTGGTCGGCCGACTCCGGGCCCCGGGAAGGACGCGATGGGCGATCTATCATGCGGCCAGCGACCCATGTTACGTGGACATCGCTGACCCACCCCGCATCGCGGTCGTCTCGGCGGCCGACCTCAAGCGTATCGATCGCCTCATCCCCATCCCCGCAAAGGGACCCCACGGGCTGGAACAAGACCCTTCGGGGACCCTTCTCTACTGCGCATGCGACGAGGGCCTCCTAGTAACTGTGGACCTCCCCTCGGGCCGGGCGGAGCGCGTCGGCGCCCTCGCCGGCGCTCCGGACGTCCTCTGGCTAAATCGCCCGCAACGGCACCTCTACTGCGCGGTGGAGGATCCCGGCGTGATCCAGATGTTCGGACTCGATCCCTGTCGCCTCGTCGAGACCGTGCCGACGGCTCCCGGGGCGGGGACGCTGACCGTCGACCCGGTGCGCAGCGAGGTCCATTCCTTCCTTCCGGGCTCGCACGAGGATCTCGTTCTCCGAGACCGTTGATCCCCTCCTTCACCCGAACTCGAAGTTCCTTCACCAGGGGTCAGGACCCCCACGGCAAACGCATCGTGGCGGCCCTACACTCTATCGATTGGCCGGCGCCGTTCATCAGACCCGGAACCGCCCGCGCGTTCGGGGGCGCCCCCTGTTCGACGATCCTCGCCGTCAATCTCGCCAACGGTCGAACGACCCCGCCGAGAAGCAGCGGTTGACCCCGTGCGGGGTGCGACGCTATACTCCTCACGCTCGATCACCGGGTACCCGGTTCCGACCGGCCGTCTCGCAGGACCCGCCGAAGGTCGGGTCTGGCGACGGAGTTATCGAGAGTCGGGAATAGTAGGGTCTTCCTCGATGGGGGATGGGTCCGAGGTCGATTCATGACAGCGATTGGCCGACGGCAGCACTGGGAGTCCATCTATCGGACCAAACAGGAGGACGAGCTGAGCTGGCATCAGGATGAACCGACTCTGTCGTTGCGCCTGATCCGGGAGGTTGCGAATCCCGATAGTCGGATCATCGATATCGGCGGAGGCACTTCGCCTCTCGCCGCTCGACTTTCAGAACAGGGCTTCCGGCGCGTGACGGTCGTCGACATCGCCGACGCGGCGGTTCGACGGAGCCAGACTCGTTCGCGGGCCCACGCTGGGGATGTTCGTTGGATTCGCGCGGACGTCACGAAAGCCGAACGGCTGGGCCGGTTCGATATTTGGCACGATAGGGCGGTCTTTCACTTCCTTACCGACTCCCGGGACCGTCGGGCCTACGTGGGTCTGGTCCGACGGACCGTACCGCTCGGGGGTCACCTGGTCCTCGCCACCTTTGCGCTGGACGGGCCGGAAAAGTGTAGCGGCCTCGACGTTGTCCGATACGACGACCGGACGCTGGACGCGGAATTCGCGACCGGATTCGAGCTCCGACGGAAGGTGCGGGAAAGTCATCGGACCCCCTGGGGAACCCGTCAGCCGTTCACGTACGTCGTGTTCCGGCGGGTCCGCGCCGGATCGCGGCGGTCTCCCCGCGGTTCGCGCGTTCCGTCGGGGCAAGGGCAGAAGACACCGGCTCATCGTGACCCGAAGGTGCGGTGAACCGGCCCCGACGTGGACATGCGGCAGCGGTCGCCGTAGCCCGGTGTGCACACAGAGACGATCACGCCTTCGACCGGGATCGAGAGGGTCGCGGCCGTTTTCCACGCCTCAAGACGTTGTCGGACCCTGCGA